>OFEU01000062.1_pt1 | contig 151373 bp, 137 predicted proteins | sample 1521221 | NCBI WGS metagenome assembly OFEU01 (sample SAMN03766357, study PRJEB24113) | microbial mat metagenome | isolation source: enrichment culture HLUCC-O from microbial mat sample contains cyanobacterium... | reverse complement strand
AAAGGTGGGTCAATTTTATTGGCCAAAGGTGGGTCAAAATAAATGGCCATTGACATTCGCAAAATTACGCTAAGTTACTGTCAAACAAATACTTTTGCTTTATCTTGCTTACTGTGGGCTACCCTCGATTTTGCTGGGCTTGCAGCGTTGCGTGCAAACTCATAATCCTTTGGTCCCTGGTTCGAGTCCAGGTGGGCCCACCATTTCTTAAATTTCTGTAATCTTTCTCCCGCTTTTACCGGACTTCACCGGAACACAAAACACCCCGTACAGCCCCGCCGTTACTGGCTTACAGCCGGAAAGGCCAGCCACAAAGCCCCGCCCTTTGTTCTGAATTGTTCCACTGACTACCGCTAGAAACCGCCGATAGGTGGGGGTATCGTTGGGGGTATCTGGGCCGGGCCCCGGATTTTTACCCGAAAAATACCCCCAATATGGAGGCCAAACCCATGACCAGAGCGGCCAACAAGCTGACAGAGACAGCGGTAAAACACGCCACGTTCAGCAAGTACGGCAAGCGTACCAAGCTGGCGGACGGGGCCGGGCTGTATCTGGACATTCAGAAAGCGGGCCGGTACTGGCGGCTGAAGTACCGCTATGGCGGAAAAGAAAAGCTGTTAGCCCTGGGGGTATATCCTGACGTTTCCCTGAAGGAAGCCCGCACCAAACGCGACGAGGCAAAGCGCCTGATGGCGGACAATATCGACCCAGTGACCCACCGCCAGCGAGAGAAAGCCGAACGGGTAGAGGCAACCGTTACCACCTTCAAGGGAATTGCCCTGGAATGGCTCGAGCACGTACACAAGAAAAACGTAGGGGCCACCACCTACCCCAAAAACAAACGCCGCCTTGAAATGTACGCCTACCCCAAGCTAGGCCGCCGCCCCATGGCTGAGATAGAACCGCCGGACGTTCTGGCAATCCTTCGGGACATTGAAGGCAAGGGCCACATAGACAACGCCCACCGGCTGAAAACCCTGATTGGCCAGGTATTCCGTTACGCTGTGAGCACGGGGCGGGCAACCCGTGACGTTACCGCAGACCTTCGGGGCATTTTGCCCGCGCCAAACGTGAAGCATCACGCCGCAGTGACCACCCCTGAAGAAATCGCGGACATGCTGAAAAAAATTGATACCTACTGGGGAACGCCAACGGTATGCCTGGCCCTAAAGTTGTCACCCTATCTGTTTCTGAGGCCCGGCAACCTTCGCCAAATGCGTTGGGATGAAATCGACTGGGACGCCGCCACCTGGACAACGGACACCACGAAAAACGGGGAGCCCTTGGTAGTTCCACTGGCCCGCCAGGCAATCACCCTGCTGAGAGAGCTACAAGAGCTTAACGGCAAACGTGAATGGGTATTCCCAAGTGGAGCAGGCAAGGGCCGCCCCATGAGTGAGAACGCCATTACCGGAGCCCTGAACCGTCTGGAGCTTCAGGGAATTATGTCTGCCCACGGTTTCCGCGCCATGGCCAAAACGGTATTAACCGAGCGCCTGGGCTTCAGAACCGAAATCATAGAAATGCAGATGGCCCACCGGGTAAGGGACGTTCACGGCAGAGCATACAACCGCACCACCTGGTTACCAGAACGCCAGGCCATGATGCAGCAGTGGGCCGATTACCTGGACAACCTTAAGAAACCAGACAACAACGTGACCCCGATCCACCAGACCGCCAACAAGTAAACCAAGGGAGAACCGCCATGCTCGATACCACCGGCATAGATATGATTACCAGCGCACACACGCGAACAAGCGCGATTCTTAGCGCCTTATCACTCTACTTAGAAACCGCCCACGATGAAGGCATAGACGGCATAACCGCTGAAAATATCGCCGCCTTGGTCTGGCAAGCCCAAATCAACATGGGAGACCTTCAGGACGGAATCACAGAGACCACCGCCACCATAAAGTCACTGACAGAGGCCCGCCAGCAATGAACACACCACGCCGTTACACAATCGAAAGCTTCACCACCGGAGAGCGCCGGACAGTGACCGCCCCTGATGCCTGGGCCGCGCTGGCGGATCAGCCGGGCCCATGCTTTACCGTGGTTCGCCGGGCTGGCGGACAGTATGCAGCCGTTACCGATGGGGGCGGAGCTTTCCCGGTAGCCGGGGAGCATATCGCCCGCACCCCGGAAGCCGCCGCCGCTTCAATCCGCCAGCATTACGCCGCCATTACACCCGCAGCGTAATCACCAGAACAGGCCGGAGGGGGTAACGCAGTTTGCGGACACCCCGGCCAAACGCATTAGGCCGCGCCTATCCCGGCCAGGAGAAAAGCGGGCACCCTACCCGACTGGCGTGGCCTTCCCAAATAGGGGCGCTGAAGGGGGCGCAATGAAACCGCTAATCCGGAAATCCTGGTATACCCTGCCAGAAGCCGCCGACTATCTGACTGAAGGTACAAAGGGCCGCCGCCCGGTATCCGTTGCGAACCTGCTACAAATGGCGGAAGAAGGCACCGTTACGCTCACCCTTCAAGCGTTCGCCAATACCCCCGGCGAAACTGGCGAACTTGTTGCGCACTTCAACGACACCCTATCGAACACAGCACCAGAGCTTGCACCCGCCGGGGCCCGCGTTGAATTTTACGATGATGAAAAATACCGGGGCCGTAAATTGCGAATGAGCCCCCTGAACGACAACGGGCCGCCTTTCCTATTCTGGCACCCCTGCGAACGCGTGATAATCGAAAGCGGGCAATTGAGGCTGCCTTACATGTTCACAAACCGGGCCCTTTTCCGGTTTTGGTGGCGGTTATCGCTGAAGGGGGAAACCTTCAACCCTGCGCAACTCATAGCCGCCTCGAAAGCAGACGAGCCCCACTTGTTAGGCCGCTGGCTGTACCTTTCAGAGCCCACAGAGGAACCGCAGTGGTTTGTCAGGATTCCGCTTGCCGCCCTGCATGATGACGCCCTGATAGGAATCACCACAGAACAATTAGAGGCCTTGCTACCCGGCAATACCGCTGAACACGCTGGCGAACCTACACCCGCATTCCCCGACAACACCCCGGAGGATGTGCGGTTGTTGCTTCAAGCCTGGCGTTTGTTTTGGACGAACGCCACCCCGAGAGACAGAAGCACAAGGCCAGACCGGGGCCAGGTTGTAGCATGGCTGGAAAGTAAAAAAATGAGCGGCAAACTAGCAGACGCAGGGGCCACAATGATTACCCCAGAATGGGCCAGGAAAGGAGGAAGAAAGTAAAACCCCTGCACCCTTAAACCCGTTGGTTTCACTGACTTGCCGCCAACCTTGAAGCAAAACCCCTATACCCCTTCCACCTGTTTTAGCAACGCCAGCAATTAGAGGATTACCCCGAACCTAACCGGAACCAAGGGGTAATCCGACATGACCGCACAACCGCAAACTGTAGACACCACCCGCCAACACATTGACCGCATGTTGCGCCGTAAGGAAGTTGAGGCCATTACAGGCAGGGGCCGTAGCGCAATCTATGAAGGCATGGCCGCGGGCACATTCCCTAAGCCCGTAAAGATCGGGGCCCGGGCCGTGGCCTGGCCTGAATCGGTAATCCGGGAATGGATCGCTGAACGGATGGAGGGGGGCCAGGCATGAAAACGGCACCCGCCCCCGAAGGGGCAAAGCGCCAGACCCGAAACCAGTATAGCAATTCCGCTGCTGGCGGCTATGCCGAGCGCCTGGATTCAATCCGAACCGCTCTACTGGAATCAGGCATAGAACCGGCCAACCCTGACGCCCTGCTGTCCCGCCTGGCTGATGCTGAAGGCAAGCCGGTACGGTTTGGCACCGCCAGCAAACCCCGGAGCAAAAACGGCTGGCTAATTGCCTACCATGACCGGGGCCTGCCCGTTGTTGTTCTTGCTGGGGACTGGAGCACCGGAGCTGAAACTAAATGGGTTGCCTGGGTTTCGGGCACTTCAAACAAGTTCAGCCTTGCCGAACAGCAGGAGCTGAAACGCCGGATGGCTGAAGCCCGCAAGGCCAGGGAGGAAGAACAGGCCCGGCAATGGGAAGCCAGAGCCGCCGCAGCCGTTCGCCGTTGGCAGTCCTGCACCAAGGCAGACCCAGACCACCCCTATTTGCAACGTAAAGGCATACAGCCACACAGAGCCCGCCAGCAAGGCCGGGAGCTTGTGTTACTGCTGGCGGACTTCAACGGCAAAGCCTGGAGCCTGCAAACGATAGACGAGGCCGGCAATAAACTGCTGATGGCTGGCGGCAAGAAAGCCGGTAACTTCATCGTAGTGGATGGCCCGGACTATCCCGCCCGCATATTGATCTGTGAAGGCTATGCCACGGGCTGCACCCTGGCAGAAATTGACCCCGCCGCCCTGGTATTGGCCGCCGTGGATTGCGGCAACCTTCAGGCAGTGGCCACCGGGGCCCGCAACCACTGGCCTGATGCTGACCTGATTGTGTGCGGGGATGATGACCGCAAGACACCGGGCAACCCCGGCGCTGCAGCCGCAAGGGCCGCAGCACTGGCAGCCGGGGCACGGTTCGCCCTGCCTGAATGGCCGCCAGGCGCACCGGTGCACCTATCTGACTTCAACGACCTGCACAACTGGCAAGGGGGGCAGTAATGACCAAACAGCCGCCCATTACGGCAACAGACCCCCGCACCAACCTTAGCGCCCCGCTTCCTGGTATCGATACCGCCCCTATACCGCTGGCGGGTAGAACGCCGCCGCCACCCTACCCGGTGGACGCCCTGGGGGGACTGCTGGGCAACGCGGCAAAAGCCCTGGCCTATTACGTTCAAACCCCCGTGGGAATGGCCGCCCAATCCGTTCTTGCTGTCACTTCGCTGGCGGTTCAGGGGCACGTTAACGTGAAAAAGGGCAACGTAGGGACAAGCCCCACAACCCTGTACTGCCTGACCATAGCCGCCAGTGGGGAGCGTAAGAGTTCGCTTGATGGCCAGACCATGAAACCCATCTATGAGTATCAGGCAGAGCGCCGGGCAGAGTATGAAACCCTGATGGCTGAGCATCGGGCAGACCTGGAAGCCCACGAACTCCGATACAAAAGCATAGTAGGGAGCTACAAGGGGAGCGGGAAGAAACCCCGGCCATTGACCCACGATGAGCAACAGGCCCTATCGGCAGACCTGGCAGAGATTGAGAAGAACCGGCCAACGCCACCACCGCGCCCCCATATCCTGATGGAAGAACCCACGGCAGAGGGAATCTACAAACACTTCCTTGACGCCCTGGCAACCGCTGGCCTGTTTTCGGATGAAGGCGGGGCATTCTTCAGCGGGCACGGCATGGCAGACGAGGCAAAGGGCCGGATCATTACCATGCTTTCCCAATTGTGGGACGGAAAGCCCATCACACGAACCAGAGCCGGGGCCGGGGAATCTGGCGTACTGGCAGGCCGCCGTTTGGCTGCTCACCTGATGATTCAGCCGGTAATTGCTGACAAGGTATTGGCTGATCGCTTGATGATGGGCCAGGGCTTTCTAGCCCGCTTCCTGGTATGCAGTGACCGGTCATTGGTAGGTAGTCGCTTTCTATCGGGCCGGGCCCATGATGAGAGCGCCGCCAACGATCCCGCCATTACTCAGTTTTGGGATGCCTTGAGGGAGCTTATACGGCACCCACTCCCTACCGATGAAGCCGGAGAGCTTGAGCCGGAAACCCTGGCCATTACCGGGGCAGCATATGAGGCATGGGTAGGCGTACACGATGCGATAGAGGAGCAACTATCCGCCAGCGGGGAACTTTCCGTGGTTCGAGAGTTCGCCGCCAAAGCCGCAGACAACGCCGCCCGGATCGCCGCCATTCTGTCCTATGTAGAAACCCGCGCCGCTCCAACCCCGGAGCATGTCGAACGGGCCGCAGAGCTGACAGAGTATTACCTCAAAACCATGATTCAGCGGACACAGGAAGCCGCACAAGGCACCGTTGAGCATGAGGCGGGGGAGCTGGCGGACTGGATCAGGCAGAACGGGGGAGAACTGAACGCCGATAGTTTCAACAAGCTGCCCGCTGCCTACCGCAAAGCACAGAAAGCCCGCTCACTGCTGGCCCTGTTAGTGGACTACGGGCACGCCTACATATCTGTGAGTGGCCCCAACAACAAGCCCCGCGCCTGGAAGCTGAGGGAGGGCCCGGACAATGTTTGATCTGATGGGAGCGATAAGGCAACGGCAGAAAGTACAACCGATACCCCCTGCGGATTCTGCGGAAACTGCGGAAAGCCCACAACCACGGGCCGGAGAGCGTGCGGACGGTTTGCGGAAAACTGCGGATAACTGCGGGCCTGAGATTTTTTCCGCAACTCTCCGCAAAAATCCGCAAACGCTAAAAGCCAGCGAACCCCCAGAAACACTGGGCCCACGGGAGTTTTCCGCAAATCCGCAAAATCCGCAGACCCTTGCGGGCAAAGATAGGCAGAACCCTGACGCCGTGTTGCTGGAGATCGCCCGCACCCTGAAGGCTGACGCCCATATGTTGCGGGCATTGCTATCTGATGACGATATGCAGGCCATAGCCGAGAGATGCCCCGGTTACGATCGGGCCCGGCTGGCGGACTACTTCAGACTGATGGAGAGCCACGGCAAGCCCTTGCATGACATAGAGCACCACCTGAACCATCTGATAAGCCAGGGCAATGCCGGCAACCGCCAGAAGGCCAGGCAGTGCCGAGAGCGCGAACAGGCAACGCGAGAGCATGAACGGGCCTGGCGTTCAGATCACAACCAATTCATTAATCACGTTATGGCCTGCCCTGACTGCAATGCACCCCGCGCCCGGTACTGCGCCACCGGGGCAGACCTTCGCCGGGCATACCTTGAAACCTACCAAAGCGCCAACACTCGGAGATCATAAAGCCATGGCCAGAATGAAAACGCCGCCAGCCTACTGCGCCAAGATCACCCACAAGGGCCGCCTCGTTGCCACGCTCAAAGGCGACGACAGCAAAAGTCTGGAGGATCGCGCCCACCGATACGCCACCAATCTGAACTACCACCGCGCCGTGGTTCAGGTAACACCAACCCAAACACAGGGATAAGACAATGACCGCACCCGTTACAATCGAATCAGTGAACGCCCGCAGCGCCCGAATATCTGAAATAGAAGAGATCATTGAAAACAAGTGGCCAGAACTGGACGCCCTCAAGACTGAGGCTGACCGATGGCAATGGAAGGTAGACGCCGTTCAGAGGCAGCTGGAAAACATTACCCACCGGCCAACCAAGGCAGCCAGGGGCGCAACCCTGAGCGCCGCCGACAAAGCCCAAAAAGAAAAGTATGAAACAGATTTGAGTCAGGCCCGGGAGGAATTGCGCGCCGCCCTGAATGCCTATGAGCCGATGCATGACGAGCTGGCCAGGCTGGAATCGGAAAAGAACGATCTTGAAAGAAACCCACCAGTACCCAGTCTGTCCGATCTGAAGGCGGCACACGCTGAAGTTATGGCCGTGAGCGTGAAAATAGAACAGCTGAAACAATCGGCAGAGCAGGCAGCCACCCAAGCCCCGGAGCCAGATACTGATGCTATGGCCACAGAGATTGATTCACTGCTGGTGGAGCGCGACCTATTGGCCGCTGAGATTGATATTGGGATTAAGCCTGAATCAGAACTGAAGAAACTGAGCACCAGACTTACAAAGGCGCGCAAGGAACTGGCGGACGTACAGGAGGCCGCTGATATAGGCCAGGCCAAACAGCGGGGCTATCAGCGCCGCCTGGATACCCTGGAGACCGATTTAAGCATTGTGACGGCAGGGTATAAGTTGCTGCTGAGCTTTTACGCACGGGCTGAGTACCACGCCGAATTGGGACGCCTGAACGCGCTGCTGGATAAGCTGGCGGAGTCACTGGGCAAGATGGCCGGCTGTAACGCCCTCTCACTCAACAGTGGTGACGGACTTGAATTGATTTCACCCTCAGCCCAAATCTGGGCCACCCCCGAGGGAATCACCGGCTTAACACAGAGAACACTCAAGCCAGACTGGGCCAGCGCCCGCATGCAGGCCCAGCAGCTGCTGGACAAGATCACGAAACAGTAACCATACCCGCCAGCCCGCAGCCAAGGAAGGCAACGGGCTGGACTACCTACCCCTTACCCTTCACAACCACCACCCCCACGCTTTTCTAACCGCCCGCAATCCCGGAGTATTGGCCCCACACGCTCCCGCCACTACAGCACAGACCTGGCAAAGTTCAGGCAATGACGAACAGGAGGCTGACCGGTGACATTGATTGAAGAGATGGCGCAAGAAGTGGGCTTTGAGGTAATGATTCAAATCTGCCAGATATGGGGAGGCCAAACCCTTTACATACCCGACAACCCAGACGAACAGCACCCGATCGCTCAAGACATTGGTTATGAAAACCTTCTGAGACTGGTTGCAGTGTATGGCAGTCAAACGATACACCCGCCTTCACTTGAACGCCCTCACCTGGCACAGAGAGCCAAAGCCCGCTTTCTCAAGCAGAAAGGTTTATCAGAGCGCCGGATTGCCTGGGTGCTGGGTGTGAGCGTTCAGCGGATCACGCACATGCTGAACGGCTGCAAGGCAAACGCGCAGTGGTACGAGCGGCAGGAGATGGAGCAGGAGTTGGGCGTGTGATCCAGTGACCCAGATTGAGCCAGGGTCCCACTGCAACCCAAGCCGTGGGGGGTCGGAGAGGCGCAAGGTTTGGCTAATTTTCGGGGTCCTATGGCACCACCACCACTGACCGCAGCGCCTTGCCCTTCCTGCCTTGTGAACTGGTGAAGGTGGCGAACCATTACCTTTTACGATGGGCCCGTAAAACCCACGACGAAAGTTTCGTAGTTCTCCCCCACTGGGGTAAAACCTTTTACTCAGGCTGAGGGAATTACCGCCGCTGGCGGTTTTAACTGAACTGAAAGCCAACCCCTTGCGGAAACTGCGGAAACTGCGGAAAGCCCACAACCACGTGCCGGAGAGCTTGCGGAAGGTTTGCGGAAAACTGCGGATAACTGAGGATAACTGCGGGCCTGGGATTTTTTCCGCAACTCTCCGCAAAAATCCGCAAACGCTAAAAGCCAGCGAACCCCCAGAAACACTGGGCCCACGGGAGTTTTCCGCAAATCCGCAAAATCCGCAGACCCTTGCGGATACGGATATTCTGAAGCCAGGCACCGGGGCGGGTAAAATCGCCACAGACCCACGGCCCGGACACCGCGCCCTCAATCACATTTTTACGCGGGAGAAATAAGGAAACTTTTTTCGAGGGGGTACGGCGCTAGATTTTGCCCGTATGAGTTCCAGAGACTGCCGGGGGTAGCCGGTTATTTTTGGGGGTACTTATGGGGGTATTTCTGAACACCACAGTCAACCACCCACCTAATTATCAGATGGTTACAGCCGGACTTCGGGAGAAGGTGGGCCCACCACTCCCTCAAGTTCACACCAGATCCCCACTCGCTTAACATTCGTCGCCCACGTTGGCTGGCAAACTCCCGCGTTTTACATACTTTTACAACTTTTTTCCCTGCAGAACTCAACTTTTATACCAGATGGTAGATGCTCCGATTGTGTCGCTCTCCTACTCTGTTCGGGTACTTAATCCCGTGATCAGAATGGATGTCGACCATGAATACAAAGAAGAATCTCCTGGGTTTAGCGGTTTTAACCACCTCACTGGCGCTGGTGGGTTGCGGTGGTTCCAGCTCCTCTGGAAATCAGCAGACGGATGGCGACACGACGTCGGATGAACCAACCTTCCCGGCGGTTTTTGCGTTTAGCCAGGATCCGGCGGCGGCGCTGAATGAGATGAAGGATATTCCGGACAAAGCTTTACCACCCGAGCTTTATGAACTAATCAGAGAACAGTTCATCGATGGCACCGACAGTTCGGGTCAAACTCGCCTTGAATTACTGACAGGGCTGGATGACTTCACCAATATCCAGTGCGGAGCAAACTTTGGTGACGATGCAAACCCTGCTGACGCAGCCGATGGCAAGCCGGCTAATAGCTTTCAGACTACCATTACTGATCCGGAAAACGAGGCTGAATTGGGAGCTTATTCGGACGGATCAGGCAACACAGCAGCACTTTTCAACGAGAGCTTTCTGCTGGACTTTAACGACTGTCAACTTGTTGACCCCGATAATACAAGCATTGTTGTTGCAACAATTGATGGGGAAGTCAGCTTTATCAGAGAGTGGGTCGGGGAAAGCAGCAATAGCTCAATGGGTCGAGACAGAGTTCTCATGGAGAATTTCTATTTTAATTTTGGCCCAAATGGCAACGAAGAAACTGCGCCCGTCGAAATTGCCATGATGAATGGCACAACCTACGGTCTGGCATTTAACTTCACTGAAACCCACGTTTTCGGTGAGTTCTCGCAATCGCAAAAAAATGCGTTGGGCAATTTCGAATACGCGGAGACTTTCAGAACCCGACTGTTTATCCAAAGGTTAGTCGACAACGACTTTAACGGTATGTACGCCTTTGATACGTCCAATTTAAAGATCGTGACTACACCCAATGGCGGCACGCCAGCACAAGTCAAGTTCAACAATTTTGCATCGGTTCTTTCTCTTAAGCCTGATCCCAGCGACCCAGGCCTATTCGACTACGAGCTGGCCGTGGAAGCTAATTACCGTGGCGACGAAAACTCTGACTCGACGTCGATCGTTTTCGGAACTGGCGAGAGTGAACAGAGCCTGTTCCTTGAAACCCGTAAGCACGGCTCCACTGACGGCCTTATCGCGGGTACAGCTGACATCAGTTCACTGAAAGGCCTGCTGAGGGACCGATCCGCCAATGTCGAAGAATTTTCCTGCCCGGACGGATCCTCGCTCGGTTATTCTGCAACCTCAGAGGCCCCCCTGGTGGCCGGGCTGGTGTTCCTGGATAACACCAACGATGAAAATACTCTTCGTGTTTTCGTAGATGGTGACAACGAGCAAACGTCACGCGATCCCTCTGTTGCGATTTCAACCATGAGTTTCGATGCCGATTGCTCCCCTGGTAACGGGCCAACACATTTTATCCCCCTGCCCGGTCTGGGCGGTGTTGAATACACCACCACTAGCCAGCCTCCCCAGGTTTAATAGCACTGACCAAGCCGTCACCGGATCGCAAGATCCGTGGCGGCCTGCCTGAACCACGCCCAACTCTCTTTATCCAGCCATACACCTTGGCATTGATCATCCAAAAGGCACTGCCGCGCCCAGGCAACCCGCTCTGCCTGTTTCTCCGGCAATGGCTGCCAGCTTAGTCCATTCCACAAACGCCCCTGACAACTCACCCTGTCCCCCGGGCCCCAGGCATCATTCTCCCGGCCCTCTACATAGCGAATCTCAACCGGCGTTTCCGGCAGCATCCTTTTGAGCAATTCGCCATAAAGGTGGGCGGCGGTGGTCTGGCCAATATCCGGCTGCGCGTTCACTTCGATCACCCAGGCGCCGGCATCACGCCAGGACCGGCGAATGTCCGACATAATCAGGTCTATGCCGGCCAGGTCCAGCCGGCACAGGCGCGCCACTGTAGCGGCCAACTCGGCATTGTCCGGGTGCACTTCGGAGAATATGGGTACGGGCTGGCCACCGGCAGCGACATTCGGTAAATGCGACAGGACAACGATCTGCCCTTTTTTAGGCACGCTGGTGGGCTTAAGGTTTTGAGCCTTCAACAGGTTTTTGGCGGAGTCCACACCTGGCAGTGGTTTGAGCGGGCTGTGACCGGTGCCGGAGCGCTCCGGTCGGGCATTCTCATGGTCGATCAGCGCCGCCACGGTATCCTCGCCATTGCCAATCACTCGTGCCGGAACCCGCTCAATTGCCCAGACACACTCCCCCGCATGCACCGTTAAACGGTAATCCCGGCCCTGCACCTGGGGCTGAACCAGCACCTGCTTGCTCAGCTCCCGGCACTGCCGGTAAGCCTTCGCCAGCGAAGGCAGGTCTTTCAAATGCAGATGAACGCCCTGGCCACCGTCCAGATCCGCCGGCTTGCACACCAATGGAAACCCCAGAGCCCCGGCAGCTGGCTTCAGCTGGGCCTCCTCCGTGATCAGTGCCTGCCGGGGAACCGGAATACCCGCTTTGGCCAGAAAGTCGCTGGTGGCCGCTTTATTCCGCACCAGATTGGCCGACATAACCGACGTTCCAGAGGTAAACGAACTGTCCAGCCAAATGCCGGATGCCCCGATGCCGATCTGGAACATGTGGTGGCCCAGGCTGACGACGGGCAGCCGTGCCTCGAACGCCGCGAACAGGAAGCGCAGGGTATTGGCGGAGGTTGGAGCACCAGCCGCCAGCGATCTCATCAGGGGCTCAAGGCCGCTCATTGCCTCACGAACAAGGGTGTCGGTTTGCGGCGCCATGGAAACCGTCAACAGCCACTTCAAAAGTGACAAGCTTGCGTTCTCGGTACCCTCATAGGCTGGGCAATACATCCGGTAATACTGGGGTTTATCCGGCGATGACAGTGTTTTTGGAGTGTCGAATACCGGTAAACCGGCGTACCGAACCATCCGGTGGTACCAATACACGAGCCATTCCAGCCAGGGCTCGGGGCCAACCGGGTGAGCCGGCGGTTTCGGTACGTTACCAAAGGTGGGTCCCGGAAATGCGCGCTCAAGCAAGGTAGCGAAGGTGGGCGAAAGCGGTTCAGAACCCTTCGACGGTGGCCGGATATTCACGCAGAAGCCCGACTGGCGGGTAGTATCGGCGCCACCAGGGTAGCGAGTAACTGGCGGCTGCATGTCCCAATCGGGGCTGGACGGCACTCAGTGCTCCCTCTGGTTCGACAACCGTTTGCGGGCAACCACCCGGTAGAGGCGCCATGGCAGCTGCACCGGTTCGTGCGAATCCACGCTTGCCCTGAAGTTCAGGTATCGGGCAACGGCATCCAGAATCGCGGTGTTGGAGACATTCTGCAGACGGAACAAACCGCGGCAGAACTCACATAACTCGGTATTGTTGGCAAATTGCCAGTGGCAATCCACCACCCCCGCCGAGAGGATCTCCCAGTGTTGTGTATCACACTGCAACACGAACTCAGGCCCAAGATAGTCGCCCTGATGACCCATGCCGTTGTATTCGCCCACAAACTCATCCAGGAACCGTGCTTCAGGAGAACCAGCGCGCACATCAAGAACAGACAGCAAGCCCCGGGGCACCAGCGCACAGTGACAAGCATTCAGAAACGGGCGCTTATCTGTGCAATGGTGCAGGCCTGCCAAGCTGACAAGTGCATCGATGGATTGACCAGCAAAGGGTAAATCGGCCAGCCCGCAGCTCTCGTGCAGGTCGCTATTAAAGCCCGAGCTGGGGTCAAAGCCCTGATAGATGATGGAGTTGGGAAGGAAATACTGAAGATACTCACCACCGGCGGGCACATCCGCTACCCGCAGCATGGGATTAGCAGCGAGATCCGCAGCCAGCGGCTCAACGGCCCGCTGAAACTCACGCACCCGGGCATGAGGTACGGTTAACATGGCCCGGTGGTAACTGCCGCCACGGTGCCGGAAAATTTCTGCATAGTCTGCAATCACCTGCCCGTGACTCCCCTGATTTTTTGAGTAACATTAATACGCCTGCCACAGGGCAGCATCTACCATCTGGTATAAAGTGATCCGGTAAGACCGTGATTTAATTTAACCGATAACACAAATCTGGCGCACACAAATGTCGGACAATAACAATTTAAAAGAACTGGTTTCCGCGGTGGCGGCCAGGAAAGCAGAGTTTGCGGACCTGATCGTGGCCTTGGCACCGGATCTCAGCTCGCAAGCCATTCTGCCAACGGAGCTGGCGCTGGAGCTGTCTACTGCCCTGCACGACCTTGAGGAGCATGCAACCGGGCACGACCCGCTCTACAAACTGGTTAATGACCACACAGCCCCCGCCCTGGCGCTTAACGAATCTGGCCAGGTGGTCGCTCTCAACGTGGGCGCAGCCCAACTGTTTGATATGCAGTCCGGTGATGGTTTGGTCGCTCTTGGCATCAGCCCGGAGGCTTTCCACCAGTTCAAGGAACGCCTTACAACCACCTCAGGCCCAACGCTGCTAAAGGCCTATCGCAAAGACAGTGATGAGCATACCCTGCCCCTGATTCTCGTGGGCATGTACCAGCAAAAGCTGAAAACCTTCGTACTGAATGCCTTACAACAACATTGGCCAGAATCCATTGATCTGGCGTTTGCGGACGTCTTTGGCCTGTCTACCAGTGAGCGCCATATTCTCGCATTCCTGTCTCGCGGCTGCTCGTCAGAAGAGATCGCCGAAAAGCGGGGCAGCTCTGTGACAACCGTTCGGCAACAGATCAAGAGCCTGCTGCAAAAACTCGGCGCCAAAAGCCAGGTGCAGGCGGCCACCATGGCCGCCTCTGCGGCGACCGCGATGGATACCGTGACGACAAAGGGGGATCTGCTGTCCGCTCACTACGACGACTACCCCATGAGCATCCATGAGCTGTCTCGCGAGCAAAGACGGATTGGCTGGCGACGATTTGGCAAGCTGGGCGGACGGCCAGTGCTTTTCCTGCACGGTCCGTCTTTTGGTGCTGGGGATTTTCCGGACGAGCGACGACTGGCCTCACAATTTGGTCTGGATGTAATAGCCATTGAACGTGCCGGCTATGGTCGGACCGAACCATCGGACAAAGCCGAAGACCCACTGAAAAGCCAGTGCCACGATATCCTCGCCGTACTGGGCTCCCTGTCGATCGCCCGGGTAACCATTTTGTCCCACGAAGTCGCCCTGATACCGGCACTTGCGCTCATGCAACACCCCGGCATCCAGATAAACGGTATCGTTTCAGTCTCTGCGGCGCCACCGTTCAAAGAGCTGGAGCAGATCAACGCCATGCCAGCTCATCAAGCCATATTCATTCAAGCTGCCCGCCATGCGCCCTGGCTGGCCAAGTTAATGATTCGCTTGCTGATCCTTAGGATGAGAAAGCTCGGGCCGGAACAGTGGCCGAAAGTTATTTTCGAGGGTGTGGAGCCGGATGAACATGTGATTCACAAGAACTCCCTCAAACAGGGAGTGATTGCAGCCTACGGGTTCTACATCAATCAACTCGGGGCGGGGTACCTGGAAGATCTCAGGATTATGATTCAGGATTGGAGCCACTTACTGGAAACTCCGAACCTGCCTCTGACACTTATTCATGGTGGCGGTAATGCCAGCACCCCGGCGCATCATCTAGACATTTTCCGCGGCATCAACCCAGATATTACCGTTGAGCTGATTGAAGGCGAGGGGCTGACACTGGCGGTGTCGCAAACGGAAAGGCTCTACCATTCTGTTGCAGCTTTATCTGAGTGCCAACCCCCTGCCAATTTTGTGAACCCTGTCACATAAACACACTTTACCCTGTGGACCTGCTCTATCCTCTGGATGACTATTCCAAAATCTGTCAGATACTTACATCAACCTTGACTCTTGGGCTTAGCACTTACTGTCACTATGGCCACACCATGCTCGTCCGGCAGGGGCTTATCATCAAACAACAACGATAAAATCGGTCTCAAGACCAACAAGTGACTACAAAAACAACGGAGTATTACAATGAATGGCTTTGATTTCGCAGGTAAGCGGATTCTCTGCGCCTCGGTTTCGGCGATCAGTCTATCCCTGTCGTTACCCGTGTATGCCAGTATGGGAAACCTTGGTACCACTTATGGCGTAATGCCCAGTGACATCGCTTCGGCTCAGGCCTTGTCAATGTTCAATACGCAGGTGTCTGCCACTTACTACAACCCCGCCTACCTGACCAAAGACCCTCGAGGTGAGCTGACAACGGGCTTGCTGCACGCCGAGCAGGAACTGCGTGCCAGCAGCCCCACCCGAGACGGTGATGTGCTATCCAACTCTCCAAGCCAGCATGTCCTGATTGGCATGAAGACCAATCTAGGATCACTGACTCGTTTCGGACATCCGCTCTATCTCGGTTTCATCGCCGGTGTTGAAAAGTATGGCAAGGAAATGCTGGCGTTCGAATCTGAAACTTCGGAAGACGGCCAGTTTCTGCAGTATGGGCGCGAGCCTCTGTTTCTGAATATCGGTGGCGCTACCACGATTTGGCGAGGGATTGATGTCGGTGTGGCAGCACGAATTACCTTGCAAGCTGAGGCTAACCTGGATGCCCGCTCAACACTGGCTGGCGAAACCAGCCAGGAGAGGCTCGGCGTCAGCGCCAAGCCGTCGCTCAAAGGTATCGCCAGCATCAGTGCGGACCTCGGCGAGACCGTCTGTCCGGAGCAAGCCTGCATTGTCAGCGGCTTCGAGACAGCCCTCGCCTATCGTGCCCGCTCCAATACCAAAACCACGGTGGACGCCAATGTAGTGGTCCCCCAGGTAATTCCCGAGCCAGGATTGCCTCTGGCGGTCTCCACCATCGACTCGTTCCAGCCCGAGATCATCGCTTTCGGTCTTCATTACCGGGGTGATGGCTGGCGTGTTGGAGCCAGTTTTGAACATCAGAAGTGGTCGGAACTTGAAGATGTCTTCGCCAGTGACACCATAAAGAATCAAAGCGGTGTCAGTGAAGGACTAAGAATGTCTTTCGATGACATTTTGGTACCCAGAATTGGCGGTGAATACCAGCTGTCCAGGGCATTTGCTGTCACCGCGGGCGTCGCTTACGAAGAATCGCCCCTGCGCAGCACGCAGAACCCAGAGGTCAACTATTTCGACAACGACAAGATCGTAATCGGCCTGGGTATCAGCGCTAAATATGAGCGCACCCGCCTGTTTGCCTACCCGGTCCGTTTTGATCTTGGCTACCAGTATCAGCAGCTGCAAAAACGGGATTTTCAGGTAACCCCGTTTGGTAGCGAAGTCGCCAATGAAACCGTCGAAACCGATGGCGACGTGCACGTTGTCGCGGGCTCTGTGACCTTCAAGTTCTGACGAGGTGTAGTATGAAGCGTTCCATTATGGCAATGGCCCTGGCCACGTCTGTACTTGCGGGCTGCGGCGGCGACGAGCAAACCGTGAACCGGTCAGAGGTAACAAAGGCTGACCTGTATTTCAGCTACCCCATGGCCGGGCAAGCCGCGGTAGCCACTAGCACGCCCATCTTCCTGCGCTTTACACAGGGCATAGCCACCCCCGAGAGCGAACTTGCCTCAAGCCTGCAACTCGAGAGCGAGCACGGCGACACTGTAACTCTGACGGACGCGAAAATGACCGCAGAGAACCGGGGGGTAGCCCTTCGGCCGGCACAAGCACTGTTACCCGGCACCCGTTATACCCTGATAACCAATGGCCTAAAGGCTGGTAGTGACCTGGTCACGCTCCCGAATGGCGGCATTGAATTTACCACGGCGCCCGCTACCAGTGGCCCGTTATTGAACCGCGCCGAAGGCACGGGCTTTGATCTGGCGCGGGTTATTCCCTCGGGCGACGACCGCTATCCCGCTGCAGATCTCTCGGTCCTGAGGATTCAGTTTACCGAACCGGTGGATGAGCAAACCCTCCGTTACGGGGACACTATTGCCCTGCTGGATAGTCAGGACGAACCCGTTGCCGCAGAGCTGTATGTCAGTGGCCACCGGGTCACCATTGACCCTGAGTCAGACCTGGACCCAAACCAAACCTATTCTCTTCACCTCAGCGACGACATTCGGAGCATGCTGGCCCAGGCGCCATTGAACCTGTCGGATGACTCCCTGCTGACTATCCGACCTCTCGATTCCCGTTCCCCCAAAGGTGAGCGGGAGCGGATGCCGCAAACGGCCACAACGACTCTGGGCGATCTGTCACTTTCCGGCGAAGGTTTTAATTCCGTAGGCCTGCGTTCGGTGCTTTTGGGACAGGACAACAGTACCCGAGCGCAGGGAACCGTCTTTGCAGAGTTGGGCTACATACCGCGGTTTGACGCCAACAAACAGAGCGTGCCATTGAGGATTGACCGGGGCACTCTGATGACCGGCTCCAATGTCGATGTCAACGTGGCGGGCGCGCTTCCTGCAGGCTTTTCATCGGAGGCAATAAAAGTGCGCTTCCTGTCAGATGCCAATGGTTTTCTGATGGCGAACTCCTACACCGATGATGAGAACGCGCCACGGATGATTGAGCTCTTTATCGACATGGCGCTCAATACCGGCGACACCATTGCCAATGCTGCGCTTGCTCAGGAGTTGCTGCATGTACACCTGGTTGGCACGGCCATCGTGGAGGAAGGCACCCTGACCATCGAGGCCGTTGGAGTGATCGAGCCAGACGTCATGGGCGTGGATGTGGCGTCCGGGCTGATTTCTTTCCGCCTTGAGGGCTACCGGAATCCGGACGATGCACCGGCAGCCGGAAATTTTGCCGATACTCAGGCACCGTTCATTAAAAGCTGGGTGCCGGGCGAAGAGGCGGCCGATACATTACGCCCCGGCGACCCGCTGATCATCTACTTCTCAGAGCCTCTGCTACCAGGCACCGTTAATCGGGACACCGTTAAACTATTTGGAGGCGGTAACGAGCTTAACACAGAGCGCTCTCTGAACGGGTCTGTGCTGGTTGTCCGTCCCGAAGAAGCGCTTGCTCATGGCATCGAGTACAACTTGACTTTGGAGAACATCAAGGACACATCTGGGCTCAGCCTTGGCTCTACTACTCTGAACTTTAACCTCGCACCCACACTGCCGGGCACACCGGAGGATCAATCTCCGCTGGTGCTCGCAACCATTCCCGGCTTCCCATGTACGAAAACCGGCATCAACCTCAGTCAAGGTCACCAGGGCCGCTGTGCTGGTGGCAAAACAACGGACGACCTTCTGCCAATTCCCGAATACGCAAGTCATAAGCCATTGGTGGTCCGTTTCTCACAAAACATCCATCCAGAAACCCTGATACCGGGCGTCAACTTCTCTGTCGAAATGCTTCAGAATGGCCTATGGCAACCAGTACCTGCTGGCGATTATGATATCAGGCGCGAGCCCCGCAGCCTTGTCATCACACCCGTTGTTGGCTGGGAACCGAACACTCAATATCGGTATACTTTAAACAGTAGTGAGGCTATTCGCTCAGCGATTAATGATATTAATCCTAACCTTGGTCTACCGCTGCAGACCGAACTGTTAACACAGGGCACTCGCAACCGAAACAACCGCACCTTTGGCGGCGAAGCACTAGTTAACCACTTTGTGGCGGTAGCCGGGAGTCCTCAGACAGTCAGCCTTCCTTTGCGCAATTTGCCAACCGCAGATGCCAATTCTGATCTGACCTTCCAGAAAGATATAGAGCAAGGTGCAACCGCCGATGAAACACTACCGAACTCTGCGGGACTGAAAGCCAATGGTGTTTCACCGCTAAACAGCTCGACCGTTGTCGAGAATGCGAACATTGGTTGCGCCGTCGGAGTGGACTGCGACCGAGATCAATCGATCTACCTTACCGCAATGCTGGACACCCTAGTGTACGGCAACCCTCTGAACAACGACAACGGCCCCCAAGTCCCGGTCGATATCTACCCTTCCTTACTGGCCACGACCTCCAGCAGCGTATGGGTCCGAATCGACACCAGCTTCATTGATGCCTTTCCGGACTTCATTCTGAGTGTCGACCTCAGCCCGAACGAAGAAATTCCCACCGGTCCCATGCTGATGCGCATCCGCTACGATGACGACAGCGAAGTCGGAAGGATTCCGCCGAAGGGTTTCATCTTCAACGATGAGAACGGTCAACTGACTTTCGAGACCGTACTGAATGTCTATCTGGATGCTCCATACCTGAATCCGAGCATCGGTCCAGCAAATCTGAGTCACAACCTGCGTAGCTACGAAATCAACAATTTACGCATGCGGGGACCCATAACCTTCCTAGATGATGGCCGGATGCAGATTTCGTTGAGTAATATCGAGGCCGTGCCCATTAACGTGGACGTGCGCGGAACGATCGAGATTTCCGGCCAGAACACTGGTGGCCTTTGTGGAATATGGCCATTCACTTCCATATGCGGTGGCATTGCAAACGTCGCCGTGGACGCCAACAGCCGGATTCACCTTGAAATCCCGCCGGGCAAACTGAACCTGAACTACCTGTCTCCTTATACCCAGAACTAAGTCCAAGCCGGCCCGGACAACCGGGCCTCCCAACTGCACCAAATCTTCGTTATGGCCAGTCGATCGCTGGCCTTTTTTTGTACACCCCGTAGCGTTTACCCACAACCCCAAGCATCCTGACCTGAATTACTCTGCACTAATTTCCATATTTGTGCATCGAAATAGGAGGGAAGTTAGGTGTTCAATTCGACGCAATTTTGCGTCATCCAGGCCAACGTCCCAAAAAGACAAGCGGGATAACATCCAGCATAAATATGTAACTACGACAATTACTGATAATATAATCACTGAAACTCGAACACCTAAACGACAAAAATAATAGGAGCTTTACAGATGATCAATTCTAACCGCATCGCCTTGCGGGCAGTATCTTTTGCGCTTGCAACCACAACTGCCGGCTTATCGGCGACTGCCCATGCCAGCATGGGCAACCTGGCTACCAGCTATGGACTCTTACCCACGGACATTGCCTCGGCTCAGAGCCTCTCAATGTTTAACGAACAAGCTTCTGCCACATACTATAACCCTTCATACCTCACGGCCGATGAAAGGGGTGAAATGACAGCCGGCATTCTCCACTCTGAGCAAGAACTCCGAGCTGCTAGACCTGACGCTAATGGAGACATTCTAGCTGATTCTCCCTCACAACATGTCTTGCTTGGATTCAAAACCAACTTGAGCTCTCTGACAAGGGCAAAACGCCCCATTTATCTTGGGTTAATGCTTGGAGTGGAGAAGTACGGCAAAGAAATGCTGGCTTTCCGCTCTGAAACCTCTAACGAAGGGCAATTTTTACAATTCGGTAGAGAGCCACTTTTCCTGAATGTCGGTGGTGCGACTGAGGTTATTGATGGCCTGGCCGTGGGCGCATCCGCCAGGGTGACACTGGAGGCTGTAGCTAACCTGCAAGCAGTATCCACGCTCGGCGGAGAAACTTCGAAAGAGAAACTCTCTGTAAATGCCGAGCCATCCCTGAAAGCTATCTTAGGAACAACAATTACCCCGTCCAAGTTTTTTTGTACTGACAGCTGTGCGCTTGACGGTTGGGAACTGGCTCTGGCCTATCGCACTAAATCCGCTGCATCTACGTCTGTTGACTCTAACGTGATTGTTAATCAGACAATACCTGATCCGGGCTTAACACTCGCAGTCGCGACCATAGACTCGTTTCAACCCGAGACCTTTTCAATGGGTTTGCAGTACAAAGGCGATGGGTGGCGCGTGGCGGGATCCATAGAACAGCAAAGGTGGTCTGAGCTGGAAGACGAGTTCAAGGGTGATTCCATAAAAGATCAGGCAGAGCTCCCACCGAGCCAAAGAATCAAGTTTGATGACATCCTGATTCCCCGGATCGGCGTTGAGTATCAACTTAGCAAAAGTTTTCTGGTTACCAGCGGCTTGGCCTACGAAGAGTCGCCACTGAACAGTGATCGTAATCCGGACTTGAATTACTTCGATACAAACCGGGCTGTCTTTGGTTTGGGTCTGACTGCTATTTACAACCGCACTCGGATTCTCGCCTACCCAGTCAGACTTGACCTAGGGTACCAATACCAACGCTTACTTGAACGCGACTTCACGATTGTATCGGAGGACACATCAGGCAACACAACAGATGTACCGGTAACCGCAGATGGTGACGTACATGTATTCAGTGCCTCCCTCACTCTTAAATTTTAAAGGAGACGGTACCATGAACAAAAACATCATACCGTTCGTTCTCATCTTTGCGATCGCCGGCTGTGGAGGCGACGGAGACCGCCAAACACTCATTACACCGGTTGACCCCCAGAGCGGAGAACCGATCACCGGTCCCGCCACTCTGGTTTACTCCTATCCAGCCGACGGGCAACGAAATGTCAGTCCGATTTCTGACCTTATCCTACGCTTCAACACGCCAGTTAATATCAACTCTGTCAATTCAAGTGTTGTCCTGTCTGGCCCGGAGGGCCAAACTGAATTCAATGCTCGCGCCGTGGATGGCGGCCGTAGCGTTGTATTAGAACCAACTGAAGACCTCAGTTTGGGTACAAAATACGATGTCACCTTTTCGTCTCCTTTGGAGACGGCGGATGGGCGTTTAATTGCAAATCCAACTAGCACTGCGAACACACAGCCAGGGATCCAGTTTACAACGCGAGGGGGCTTTTCGGGACTAAAAGAACTCGATTCGACAGCACAGACGTTCGAAATTGCGAGTATCATACCCAAAGCAAATACGCCTTTTGGGCCCTCTGACTTATCTGCGTTTCGATTGGAACTTACGCAGTCCATCGATCCATATTGGCAAGACCTAGGAGGCCAGATCAGGCTTCTGGATGCCAATAATAATGTTGTATCTTCAGAAGTTCTCGTTAAAGACCGCCGGATTACGGTAGATCCCTGCACGACGGGCAATCCTGCCACTTGCGGGACCCCAGAAGACAAATTGATGCCGGGTGGAAGGTACACTCTTTCAATTTCGAATCTACCTTCAATATCGGGGGATCGGCTTTCCGTGCAGGAGTCATTTACTGCGCGCGCCTCGGAACCCACCGCAGTACAGTTTCAGAATGCAACTGACCCGGGTCAACTCGATGGCAACACGACATCAAAACTCAACGGCCAAGCAATCAACGGAGTTATTCTGAACTCAGTGCTCCAAGGAGTTACGGACCAGTCTACATCCCTCAGTGGATTGTTCACTGAGCTGGCTTTTGCCCCAAGTTTCGGTGCTGATGAAGCACTACCACTCAGGATACCTCGCGGGAGTCGTCTGACCGGCAATTCATTGCCCGTTCGGGTGAATGGCACCGTAGGGATTATCGACCAGCAAACTAATGAGCTTCAGCAGACCGGCAACATTAACGTTGTAATGGCATCTGATGCGACGGGATATCTACTGCCCAATCCGTACACCCGAGATCAAAATGCACCGCGTCACGTCCGTTTGTTTATGGATGTGGCAATGAATACCGAGGCGGCACAGCCCAATGCTTCTCTATCCCAGGATTTGCTTCACGTAGAGTTAGTTGGCATTGCATTGGTAGAAAATGGCATTTTAACCATAGACGCGATAGGGATCGTTGAACCCAATCTTCTTGGCCAAGAAATTACAAACTCAACCATCGCTTTCCAGATTCAAGCTGATACATCCGTAAATTCCCAGTTGCAGGCAATTGAAACCAGGCTCTTCGATAATTCCGGCCCAATCTTGGTTAGCTGGCTACCGGGCGATGATCAAACATTTCCAGGTAACAGAGATCAGTTGCAGCGCCCCGGGGATCCGGTCATTCTGAACTTTGATGAACCGCTGCTTCCAAGCACGGTTGAATCAGGCGTAGTTTTACTCAAGAACAATGGTGAGATTGTCGAGTCTCGTATACAAGCCGATGGGACAACTGTGTCCGTCAATCCGCTCGGAGGTCTTGAACATGGCGTACCCTACACCGTTCTGGTGGCCTCTGACCTGACGGACCTCGCGGGCAATGGAAGTTCGTCACTGGCACTCAACTTCGAGCTCCCTGACCTCGGTGGTTCTGACGTCCCTGTAGTTTCTCCGATACCTCTAACGACCTATCCTGGCTATCCCTGCGTGACAGAGGGTTTGAACATTCAACAAGGCACACATGGTCAGTGTCTCGATGCCGCACCAGACGGTCCACTCGGCCAAGCATTACCCATCTCACCCATGCCGGCAGATCGTCCAATCGTAGTAGTTTTCTCCCAATCTATGGACCCGAACACTGTACGTCTCGGAGAAACCTTTAAGGTTCACAAACTGAGTGAAACCGGAGAGCCTACCGAAGAAGTGAGTGGTCGCCTCGAATTCAGCAATCAACGAATCCGTTTCTTCCCCGATAGGCCGTGGGAAGAAGGTTCGTTTTATCGTTACCAGTTGGTGAGCCGCGACGGCCCTTGCGAAGGAACGGAGGCAATCTGCTCTGAGCTTGGTATGCCTCTCAAAGCAGATTTGCTGGTTGACCCTTCCTCCGTCGGCGGTCCGAATCTGGACATTGTTTTCCGCGGTACAGAACCAACTGCCTCGGTTTACACTCCACTCCGCAATCTTCCAGTTAGAGACACCAACTCCAACTATGTGGTTGATTGCGATACGCTGGCTGGCACAGATTGCCTGGAGCCATTCAATCATGAGCTAGTCCCAGGCGATAGCTCTGAATTCGCACCCTCTGCCAACTCTGCCAAACTCTTGGTGAGAGGTAGCAGTGCGTCAGTACTCGGAGCCCCGGTACCCGCCAATGTTGGCTGCACACCAGGAACAACATGCCCGGAAAACAAATTTATTTATCAAACGTTTGCTCTGAACACCGACGTTGTTGGACCCGTGACGCCAGAGCCGGCAACCGGTCCTGAAGTGGATGTCATCCTATACCCGACTCAACTGGCAGCCACCAGCGCCAGCGTGTTCCTGGCAGCGCTGGGTGAGCAGGCGACTGGTACAACCATTTTGCGAATGAAATACATAGAGCCCTCAGAAGACAATCCTTTTGGCTTTCTAAAAGGACAGATCTTTGAAGACGAGAATGGCGAACCGCGCTTCAGAACGGTTGCACCATTGACCCTTGATGCTCCCAATTTAAGCCTGCCGGCAGCTCAGTTACTTAACCATGATCTTTACAGCAAAGACATTGAACTGCATCTCGAAGGACCGATCACATTTTTTGATGATGGTCGCATGCAAGTATCCCTGATTTCGCAGAAAGCTGTAGATCTGGACGTCAACGTAGATTTAAGGATTCCACTTCTCAGCGACTTGCCTTTGCTTGGTGATCTGGTTGACATAATCAACGGTCTAGGTGCCGGCGCTGGCAACATAGTCAGTTCACTTGCATGCTTCATCGATCCAAACTGCGATGAACCGGCTGTTGCCGAAGGCCCAGTTATAATCCCGCTCCAAATTCCAGAGGGTGGCGTAAACCTTAACTTTATCTCTTTCCCGATAAAGCAGGTGCCAGAAACTCATCGCCTTGAACCTTAACGGGCTCTAGTCCAGCCCTTTTTCAACAAGTGACCACGGTCATGCTGAGCCAGCATGACCGTTTTCTGTCCAGCACTCACCCTATTCTTTGGCCTCACAGCCGTTTCCTGATAATCTGGTTGCAACTTAAAACCTAAAACAACAATCCCGGGATAGTCTCATGCAAAACGGCACACACTACCGCACCTGCCACCTCTGCGAAGCCATGTGTGGCGTTGCCATTGAGGTTCAGAACGGCAAGATCTCCTCCATCAAAGGGGACGAGCAGGATCCCCTCAGTCAGGGACACATCTGCCCCAAAGCGGTAGCGTTGCAGGATTTGCATGAAGATCCGGAGCGCCTGCGCAAACCGGTCCGCAAAACGGCGGATGGCTGGAAGGAAATGTCCTGGGATGAGGCGTTCAATCTGGTCGCCCGGCGCTTGCATGAAGTGCGCAGCAAGCGCGGCAAGAACAGCGTTGGGGTGTATCTGGGCAACCCCAATGTACATAATCACGGCGCCCTGATGACCACCATGCCGTTCCTGCGTGCTATCGGCACTCAGAACCGGTTTTCTGCCACCTCCAATGACCAGTTGCCGCACATGCTGGCAAGCTTCGAGATGTTCGGGCACCAGATTCTGTTCCCGATCCCGGACATAGACAATACCGATCTGTTTATTTGCATCGGGGCAAACCCGATGGCTTCCAATGGCAGCCTTATGACAGTGCCGGATGTGCGTGGGCGGCTAAAAACTCTCAAACAGCGGGGCGGCAAACTGGTGGTCATCGACCCCCGCCGCACTGAAACGGCCAAGCTGGCGGACGATTTTCACTTTGTTCGCCCCGGCACAGATGCGTTACTGCTGATGGCCATGGTGTACACGTTATTTGACGAGAAACTGGTCAATGCCGGCGCAGCTGAGCGCCTGATCAAAGATATCGACCTGCTGCACCTGGCCTGCCTGAGCTTTGCGCCCGAATCCGTTGCTGGCCACACCGGCCTGTCTGCCGAAGCAATTCGCCAGCTGGCCCGAGACCTGGCCGGCACCCGTAAAGCTGCTCTGTATACGCGCATGGGTACCAGTACCCAGGCGTTCGGAGGCACAACCACCTGGCTGGCCTACTGCCTGAACATTCTCACCGGTAAACTGGACATCCCGGGGGGTGTTCTGTTCACTCAACCGGCGGTGGATCTGGTTGCGCTCGGCGCGATGTCTGGCCAGAAAGGCCACTTCGGCAAACGTTACAGCCGGGTGAAAAAGCTGCCAGAGTTTGCTGGCGAATACCCCGCCAGCACCATGGCGGATGAGATTCTGACCCCGGGCGAAGGCCAGATCCATGCGTTTGTCTCAGTGGCCGGTAACCCGGTGCTTTCCAGCCCCAACGGCCCGCGTTTGGAGCAAGCCCTGGGCGGGCTGGAGTTCATGGTGTCGGTAGATTACTACCTGAATGAAACCACCCGACATGCCGACGTGATTCTGCCCCCAACGGCAGCCCTGGAGCGCAGCCATTACGATCTGATCTTCAGCATGTTTGCCGTTCGCAACGTCGCCAAGTACAGCGAAGCTCTGTTCGATCCGGGCCCCGATGCCCGTCATGACTGGCAGATTCTTCTGGAGTTGGCCCACCGCCTGGAAAAACAACGCAAGGGCGGCGGCCTGCCGTGGCGTGCAGAGCTTGGCTGGCGCGCCTTCAAGCGTTTGGGGCCAGACCCGATTTTGGATATGATGCTGCGCACCGGCCCTTACGGCGCCAGCCTGGGCAAGGCTGGCAAGCTTGTTCAGCCAGCGCTGGATCTGGTTATGGACATACTGCCCAAGCGCCACCCTCTGAAAAGCTTGGCCAAACTCAGCCCGCTGAACCGGCGCTGGCAGGATTTGCCCAAAGGGCTGTCATTGTCAGCCTTGAAGGATTACCCAAGCGGCGTTGATCTCGGCTCGTTACAACCCAGCCTGCCAGACCGGCTGTTCACCCAGGATGGCAAGATCCAGCTTGCACCGCGCCGCTACCTGGCGGATGTTGAACGTCTGAGAGACCTGCTGGAGCAGCCATCGGGCGACCAATTACAACTGATCGGCCGCCGGCACGTACGCAGCAACAACTCATGGATGCACAACAGTCAGCGCCTGGTGAAAGGCAAGAATCGCTGCACCCTGATGATGCATCCGCAGGATGCCACAAACCGTGGCCTTGTGGACGGTCAGCAGGCACAGATCGGCTCCGGCGACCGTTCGGTGGTGTTACCCGTCGAAATTACCGAAGACATCATGCCCGGCGTTGTCTCGATACCCCATGGCTGGGGACACAGCCGGCCGGGCACTGGCCAATCGGTTGCGACTGCCCATGCCGGCGCAAGCATCAATGATGTGCTGGATGACGCCGAGGTTGATCCGGTTTCCGGCACTTCCGTACTCAACGGGCAGGTAGTGCAGGTCAAAGTCTGGCAAACTGAGGCCGAACGCAAACAAGCGTGACTCATTCTGATTCAGGAGACCCAACATGCCCAGAGGACTGCAACTGGTCATCATAGCCCTTGGCCTGATCGCCATCGCGGTGTTGCTCTACTACATCTGGCGCCAGAGCAGGGCCATCGCTGAACACCGTCAGCGCCAAAGGAAAACGGAAGAATTCCAGGCCAAGCGCCGTGACGATATGATCGAGAGTATTCGCATCATTGCCATGGCGGTGGAGGAGGACCAGGTGGAATATTCCGAAGCCTGTCTTCGGCTCAAGGGTTTACTGGACTACATTGCGCCAGAGCTGCTGGAGAAATCACCTTTTTACGTGTTCCAGACGGTTCACGACAAGATTCAGCATATGCCAACTCACCGCGCGCGGCAGAGTACCGACACCAAATTCGTCCAGAAGATGGATAGAGAGCGACTTGCGGTAGAGAAGGAACATGCTGATGAAGTTCGCAGGGCAGCAACCGCAATCCGGCATTACCGCTTCGATTGAGCAACTCGCCTTTGTGTAATTTTTTGTAACAGGAAGCGGCACCGACCTCGAAATATAGTAAAGCAAATCAATAGCTTTTGCTGCCCAAGAAATATGACACCGCGCTCATTTCTCGTGAGGTGTCATTTCCCGCTTTTCTTTTGATCAAGCTTGTCTAGATTTATAGACAGACACTGCGCAATTCATTCGGGCAGTGGCTCGTGTTGTTTTTCCTCAAGTTTGGACGACTCTGCAACAAGCGGGTGAACTTGCCGGCCACAAGTGCCGGCTTTTTTTTCGTCAGTTTTGCCCCATCATCCCGGCCATTGCCATAATGCTGTCTTTGCTGTTGACCAGTTCATCAAACTGCTCCTCGACCGCCTCTCTGTCCAGGCCCAGCTCATCAAAGACTGACTGATCAACCGGCTCGCCAGCGCCCAGGGCAACACCCCGCTCCGTTAGCAGTTGCCGCCCCAGCCAAAGCAGCCGTGAATACACATTGTGAGGGCCGTCGTAGACCGGGTTTTTCTGATAACGGATCGCCAGAGTTACTTCATCCGGCATGCCCCAGTTTTCCATCAACTGCGCCGCAATCTGCTCACGGGTAATGCCCAACAGGTAATGTTCAATGACGCTGGAATCAATCTGCGGATTCACCTCCAGGGATCGGCACACCAGTTTGAAGTGCGGTGGGAATACCTGGGCCAGAACCAGGTGACCGAAGTTGTGCAGCAAGCCTGCCAGATAGGCCAGGCCAAACATCGGCCGTTTGCCCCGTGGCATCATGCTCGCGAGGATACCCGCAGACTGGGCCTGCCAGATAGCCTGCTGCCAATAATTCACATAGCCATCCGGGTGGTCTTTCGGATGCTTCAGGGCACGGCCAAGAGCCAAACCCATCGCCAGGTTCATCACCAGATCAAAACCTAACACCCGGGACACCGCATCGTGCACCGAACGTACCTGCCCCGCAGCCGCATAAAAGGAGGAGGATGCCCAACTGACCACCTGCGCCGCCAGGCTGGGGTCACTTTCCACCACATCAACGAGATCGCCCATGACCGCATTCGGGTTTACCCGGAGGTGAATGATTCGCTGGGCTGTTTCCGGCAACGGAGGCAGCTCCAGGGTGTCTTCCAGACGCTGCTGAATGCGCAGACCGGTAAATTTTTTAAGGGCAGAATGCAATTGATCACGATCTGCCCCGTGGTTATTCAGATTGACTGAGATGGTGCTGGTTTCAACCGTAAAATCAAAACGATCCGCTTTGGCGGTCAACTGAACAAAGTCTTCGGCCGGCATAACGATCGCCAGTTTTTGATCGATCAGCTCCAGAGCCACAGACTCCAGCTGGTCAACACACTGATCCACCACAGTTGGCCAGCCCGTCAGCGAGGGTAACGCCGGCAACTCCTGCAAGCCAGAACGCTGGCGTACCCGCACTTGTTCACGGCGCTGCATGATTCGCAGATCGCGACCCAGGCGATTGTTCAACGCCTCAAGGTCGAGCATGTCGTCCCGCCGGCAAATGGCCTGCAGGTTACCCTCGCCGTCATTCAGCAACACCATTCTTAACAAATGATGCCCTTGAACCTGGCTCACGCTCCGTAAGGACACACCGGCGGCATTGTCGCCAAGAGCTTGTTGAACCACGACAGGCAGTTCCATATCGATCTCCGAATTGACGTTCAAAATCTATTTGGCTGCATTTTGCAGGCATTATCAAGACAACAACTGAGAATTAGTGGCCCAGAGCATACCCTTTTATCATCATGGCATCGCATGACAAATTACACCTCACCATAACGGATATTCGTGCCAAGCCAGCGGCGAATCAGGGCATCGACCACTTTTGGTTGTTTCATCAGCGCCGGCGCCATCTCTTTGACCGGTTCGATCCAGCCTTTGTCCCGTTCAAATTCCGCCAACCGGAACTGCATCAAACCGGTTTGACGAGTGCCGAGAACCTCTCCCGGGCCGCGGATTTCAAGGTCTTTTTCCGCAATAAAGAAACCGTCCTGACTGTCTCTCAAAGCTTGCAGCCGGGCCTTGCCATTATTGGACAGTGGCGGGTGGTACATCAATACGCAAAAACTTGCCTGATGACCTCGGCCTACCCTACCCCGCAGCTGATGCAACTGGGCCAGGCCAAGACGTTCCGGATTCTCAATTATGATCAGTGACGCGTTGGGCACGTCCACACCCACTTCGATAACTGTTGTCGCCACCAACAGATCCAGATCTCCGTTTTTAAAACGCTCCATCACATCGGCTTTTTCCTGGGCTTTCAGGCGACCATGCACCAGCCCCACATTCAGATCCGCCAGTCGCTCTGACAGCTCCTGGGCCGTCACCTCTGCGGCCTGGCATTGCAGGGCTTCAGACTCTTCGATCAAGGTACAGACCCAATAGGCCTGACGGCCATCCTGACAAGCGTTGCGCACTCGCTCAACGATGTCATCCCTGCGGCTGTCCGGCAGCACGATGGTCTCGATGGGTTTTCTGCCCGGGGGCAGCTCGTCAATAATGGAAGTATCAAGATCCGCGTAGGCGCTCATGGCCAGGGTTCTGGGGATCGGTGTGGCGGTCATGATCAGTTGGTGCGGCGCCAGAGTACCGCCGACACCCTTTTCCCTCAGCGCCAGCCGCTGGTGCACACCAAAGCGGTGTTGCTCATCGACAATCACCAGCGCCAGCCGCTGGAATTTAACCTCGTCCTGAAACAGCGCATGGGTGCCGATGGCCACTTGCGCGTCACCTTCGGCGACTGCCGCCAGCGCCTCTTGCCGGGCCTTGCCTTTGACCTTGCCGGATATCCAGGCAAGCCGGACACCCAGTGGCTCAAGCCAGCCTGTAAAATTCCGGTAGTGTTGTTCTGCCAGGATCTCGGTTGGCGCCATCAAGGCCACCTGCGCCCCGGAGCCAAGTGCCTGGATAGCGGCAAGGGCCGCAACAACCGTCTTACCGGAGCCGACGTCCCCCTGCACCAAACGCAGCATCGGTATCGGTTGGCTGAGATCCTGTCGGATGTCCTGCACCACGTGCTTTTGCGCACCGGTCAAGCTGAAGGGCAGTTGCTCCAGAAACCGTTCTGGCAAATCCCCGGTCGGTAACAGGGGTAACGCCTGCCGCGCCTGTATTTGCTGACGAACCCGCAACAGACTGAGCTGATGGGCCAGTAATTCTTCCATAACCAACCGCTGCTGAGCCGGATGACGCCCCTCCAGCAGTGAGTGAACCGGTGAACCGGCCGGCGGTGAGTGCACCAGCTTTACCGCATCACTGATGCCCGGCAACTGGTAGTCCGCCAACAGCTCCGGCGGCAACCAGTCTTTGATCGGGAATCGCTCTAGGTAGCCCAGCGCCTGCTGGCACAGGGCTCGCACCCTGGGCTGCTGAATGCCCTCGGTCAGTGGGTACACCGGGGTCAGGGTCGCCTCACCGGCCGCAGGCATGGGCTGCGGGTTGACCTGGTATTCCGGATGGTAAAATTCATAACCGGCCCGGCCAGGGCGAACCTCGCCAAAGCATCGAACTCTGGTGCCTTCAGCAAGCTGGTTCTTCTGCGCGGCGTTGAAGTGGAAAAAACGCATCACCAGAAAGCCGCTGTCATCCCGCAAGGTCACCTGAAGCGAACGGCGACGCCCCATCACCAGATCGGTTTTCATCACCTCGCCTTCAACCACGGCAACATCGCCAATGCGCAGGCTGCCCATGGGTATTACTCTTGTGCGGTCTTCATAACGATGGGGGAGGTGAAACAGCAGATCCTGTAATGAGTTGACGCCCAATTTGGCAAGCGTGTCAGCGAGGGCGCTGCCTACGCCCTTGAGCTGGGTAACCGGGATGTCGTCCAGTGACGTCATAACAGCCCTCAGGCGCGCTCGGCAGCCACCGGCGTATCAGTTTTTGCCCGCTCTATTACCCGGCACTGACTGGCCGCCAGCGACAATACATCAATCGCTTTTGGCCGCGGGAAGGTCACTCGCCAGGCCAGAGCGACCGTTCGGAACGGTACCGGGGCAGCAAATGGACGCACCACCAGAATGTCTTCCTGATATTTCATGCCGGTCGCAGCAGACAACGGCAGTACGGTGATACCAAGGCCGGAGGCCACCATGTGACGAATGGTTTCCAGCGAACTGCCCTCAGTCACCAGCTCTGGTGTGCCCTGGTCAACCCGCCGGGTGATGGCATCCACTAGCGGCGGGCAGGACTCCAATACCTGATCTCGGAAACAGTGCCCCGGACCCAGCAACAGCAACTGCTCTCTGGACAACTCTTCGGGTGTGATCTGATCGTTCTTCGCCAAGGCATGATCCGCCGGCAGCAACACCACAAAAGGTTCGTCGTAAAGCGGCAGGGTAACCACTTCCGGTTCTTCAAATGGCAGCGCAATGATGATCGCGTCCAGATCCGAGTGCCTGAGCTTCTGGCGCAGGTTGGCGGTGTAGTTCTCTTCGATGTACAGCGGCATGGCCGGCGCCGCACGCCGCAATTCCGGCAGCAGATGCGGGAACAGATAGGGCCCGATAGTGTAGATGGCCCCGACTTTCAACGGCGAGTTGAGCTGATTTTTGCCGTCCTGGGCCATGTCTTTGATGACACCCACCTGGTCCAGCACCCGCTGTGACTGCTCAATGATGCGCTGGCCCACTTCGGTAACCCGGATGCTGCTTTTACTCCGCTCAAACAGCGGAATGCCAAGTTCTTCCTCCAGCTTTTTTACCGCCACACTCAGGGTCGGCTGGCTGACGTGACAGCGCTCCGCCGCACGGCCAAAATGCCTTTCCCGGGCAAGCGTAACGACGTATCGTAACTCCGTGAGTGTCATGGTGAGCTCCGGTCAGTAGGGGCGGGTCAAACTTTCACATACTTTATAAGCGAAAGCATAAGGATTGAAATTGTCTATGGCAATGTCCGATCGCAAGCAATCTGCACGAATTCTGGTTGCGGGCTGTGGCAAATTAGGCGGCGACATCGCCAAAACACTGTCAGCAACCGCAGAAGTATACGGCTTGCGCCGCAATCCGGACCGGGTGCCCGCGGGCATCACCGGAATTGGCGCCGACCTGACCCGGCCAGAAACCCTGAACGGCAAGCTGCCAGAGCAGCTGGACATCGTGATCTATTGCCTGACACCGTCCAGCTATGATGAACAGGGCTATCACAACGCCTATGTTGCAGGCTTACAAAATCTGCTCGACGCCCTCGGTGACCAGCCCCTGACCCGGTTGATTTTTATCAGCAGTACCAGCGTTTACGCCCAGAACGATGACAGTTGGGTAGATGAAACCAGTCCTGCCGAACCGGACCGCTTCACCGGCCAGATCATCCTCAAGGGTGAAAAAACCGCCCTCGACAGCATTCATCCAGCCACAGTGGTGCGCTTCAGCGGCATTTACGGCCCCACCCGACAGCGTTTTCTGGAAGAGGTGATCGAGGGGCGAATGAACCCACAACCGCCAGCGCCGTTCAGCAACCGGGTTCATGAGCAGGATGCAGCCCGGGTGATCGCCTGGCTGAGTGAGCAAGCGTTGGCGGGCAATGCCATAGAGAACCTATACATCGCCACCGATTGTGAGCCGGTCACGCTGGATCAGGTTGTTGAGTGGGTCAGACAGCAGATTGAGTGCAAAGCACCGGTGGCGAGCGCCAGAAAAGGGGGACGAGCGGGAAGCAAGCGGTGCAGTAATCAGCGATTGCTGAAGAGCGGGTTTAAGTTCCGGTACCCCGACTATCGCGCAGGGTACCGGGACATGATCGACGGCCTCAGCTGAGCACCATCACCGCTTCCATTTCAACAGGCACACCCTTGGGCAGAGCTGCAACACCGACCGCAGCCCGCGCCGGGTATGGCTCCTGAAAATAGGTCGCCATGATTTCGTTTACCGTGGCAAAGTTGGCCAGGTCGGTCATGTAGATGTTCAACTTAACGATATCCTTGAGCTCACCGCCGGCGGCTTCGCATACGGCCTTGAGGTTTTCGAATACCTGACGCGTTTTGGCCGCAAAATCTCCGGGCACCACCTCCATGGTTGCCGGATCCAGGGGGATCTGGCCAGACAGATACACCGTGTCTCCCGCTTTTACCGCCTGGGAGTACGTACCGATCGCCTGAGGAGCGTTTTCGGTCTGGATAATCGATTTGTTGGTCATGACGTGCAGTTTCCTTTCGTTCAAAACGCCAATCGTCACCCCTGGCTGCCACACCTGTCAACAATACCTGGGTCTACTCAGTGGCGAACACGGCTGATGTGAGTGACGGCCCGGATGTTCCGAACCCGGCGCATAACCCTGGCCAGATGCCTGCGGCCATGCACGTGCACCACCAGACTTACGACGCCAAACTTAGCATTCTGATCCTCCACGCCGATCCGCTCGATGTTGCCATCGGCCATGGCCACCGCATTAGCGACTTCGGCAATCACACCACGCTGGCGCTCAAGCTCAACACGCAGCTCGACAGAAAACTCGTCAGTAATGTCTTTGGCCCACTTCAGATGCGTCAGCCGTGCACGACTTTCACTGTCTTCCGGCAACCGTGAACAGGTGTCTGAGTGAATCACCATGCCATTGCCGGAATCCATCACACCCAACACCGGATCCCCGGGAATCGGCTTGCAGCAGTTGGCGAACTTGACCAGCAGGCCTTCGGTTCCCCGAATCGTAACCGCGCCCTGCTTGCTGCCAGGCACAGTTTCCAGGCTGGCGGGCACATCCAGGGCTTCGTTACCCGACACCAGTTGGCGAGCCACCAGGTAGGCCATGCGATTGCCGAGACCAATATCGCTGATCAAATCATCAAAACTGTTGACCTGGTTGTGATTGACCACCGATTGTTTCTGGGCATCGCTGATATCCGCCAGCTTGGCCCCGAAGCCTTTCAGGGACTTCTTGAGCAGAGCACGTCCGAGCTCCATGGATTCTGCCCGCTTGCGGGTTTTCAATACATGGCGGATGCTGCTACGAGCCTTGCCAGTCACCACAAAGCTGAGCCAGGCCGGATTGGGCTTCGCACCTGGGGCGGTTATAACCTCCACCGTCTGACCGCTTTGCAGCGGCTGGCTTAACGATGCCAGGTTGCGATTAATGCGGCAGGCAACCGATGCATTGCCGATGTCGGTGTGGATGGCATAAGCGAAATCGACAGGCGTAGCACCCCTTGGCAGCTCCATGATGCGACCTTTGGGCGTAAACACATAAATCTCATCCGGGAAAAGGTCTACTTTCACATGCTCGATGAACTCCATCGAGTCGTCGGCCCTCTCGCGCATCTCCATCAATCCTTCCACCCAGCGGTCGACTCTGGACTGGTTGATGTTGGTAACGCCAGGCTCCTCATGCTTGTACATCCAGTGGGCCGCAATACCATTGTTGGCAATGTGCTCCATTTCCTCCGTGCGGATCTGGATTTCAATATTCACATGCATGCCGAACAGCGTGGTGTGCAACGACTGATAGCCATTGGCTTTGGGCATGGCGATGTAATCTTTGAAACGACCGGGCAACGGCTTGTAGAGGCTATGGACGGCGCCGAGAATGCGATAGCAGTCATCTTCAGTGTCGGTGATGATGCGGAAAGCGTAAACATCCATGATTTCATGGAAGGATTTCTGCTTGAACTTCATCTTGTTGTAGATGGAATTCAGGTGTTTCTCGCGACCCAGAATGCGCCCCGGCAGGCCTCGCTCTTCCAGCTTTTCCTGCAGCTTGCTGCGAATGTCGTCAATGATTTCCCGGTGACTGCCCCGCAGCTGTTCCACCGCCTTGGATATGTATTTGGATCGCATCGGGTAAAGCGAACAGAAACCCAGATCTTCCAGCTCGGTGGAGATCGAGTGCATACCAAGACGATTGGCGATTGGCGCGTAAATATCGAGGGTTTCGGTGGCGATGCGCTGGCGCTTTTCATAGGGCATGGGGCCCAAGGTGCGCATGTTGTGCAGGCGGTCGGCCAGCTTGACCAGGATTACACGAATGTCCTTTGCCATGGCCAGGGTCATTTTCTGAAAATTCTCAGCCTGGGCTTCAGCCCGTGAGCGGAACTCAATCTGGGTGAGCTTGGACACGCCATCCACCAGCTCCGCGACATCTTCACCAAACTGCTCCGATAACGCATCTTTCGGAATACCGGTATCTTCAATGACATCGTGGAGCATGGCAGCCATCAGGCTTTGATGGTCCAACCTCAACTCCGCCAGAATATGGGCGACGGCGAGTGGGTGGGTGATGTACCGGTCACCGCTTTTGCGCATCTGCCCTTCGTGGGCTTGATCGGCGTAATAGTAGGCCCTTCGCACCTGATTGATGCGATTGGTATCCAGATATGAACTGAGCTCTTGGGCGAGCTCTTCAACCGTTGCCTCTAACGACACCGCGCCTCCACCATTTTTCTAGAAGCCAGAGACAAAAAAGCCCGAATGCATGCATCCGGGCCTTCCTTTGTCCTTCCAGCAGGTTTCTATAGATACACTATAAACTGCTGAGACAGATTTCAATGGTCCTTAGTCACTGACAGGTAAATGTACGCATCCCTGTCGGCGATTTTTAATCGTCCAGATCTTCCTTCAGAAGATCGCGGCTGACGAGACCTTCGGCAATTTCACGCAGGGCGATCACCGTTGGCTTATCATTTTCTTCCGGCACCATTGGCTCTGAACCCTTGGTGGCAATCTGGCGCGCACGCTTGGTGGCCAGCATAACCAGCTGGAAACGGTTATCAACGTGTTCCAGACAATCTTCAACGGTAACTCGTGCCATTATATTCCCCGAAAAAAAGAATCACTGATTTAGCAGACCGCGTAGTCTACTTCCCCCGGCTCATTTTGTATACAGGCAAAACCACCATCAACCCCCACCGGCGAGTCCTCCCAGCAAACGCCTGTGACGAACCTGCTGTACCGACATTTTCAGTCTGCGGGAGCGAACGATGGCCAGCAAGTCAGCCAGTGCAACGCCAAAGTCATCGTTGACCACCAGATAATCAAACTCTACCGCGTGGCGGCACTCTTCCTCGGCCTCTGACAACCGGCGCTCCACCACATCCGGAGCGTCGGTGCCCCGGCCGACCAGCCGCTGTCGCAACACTTCGGCCGACGGCGGCACGATAAAGATACTGACGCATTCCGGAATTAACCGGCGCACCTGCTCCGCGCCCTGCCAGTCGATTTCCAGGATGACATCCTGCCCCTTGGCCAGAGTGTCACGCACCCATATCTGCGACGTTCCGTAGTAGTTGCCAAACACATCGGCATGCTCCAGAAAGTCGCCCCGGCCGATCATCGCCTCAAACTCACCACGGCTGACAAAGTGGTAGTTCACCCCGTCCTGTTCGCCCTCGCGCATAGCGCGGGTGGTGTGAGATACCGACACGCCCAGCTGCTCATCCTGCCGGAGCATCTCTGACACAAGACTGGTTTTACCTGCACCCGAGGGCGCGGAAATCACAAACAGGGTTCCCTGCTCACCGGCCTGACTCATGGTTGACTGACTCCCGAGATTCGGTGGGTGGCCGCCATTGGCGGCCAGAAGGCGGCAAATTATACGGGGTTTAACCTATCTGCGCATCCCAGCCAAACAACCTGACGAAAACTACTCCAGATTCTGCACCTGCTCGCGCATCTGCTCGATCAGCACCTTCAGATCGACCGCCGCGCGAGTGACTGCAGCATCAATGCTTTTACTGCTGAGGGTATTGGCCTCCCGGTTCAGCTCCTGCATCAGAAAATCCAGTCGGCGGCCGATGGCGTCGTCGCCTTGCAGGGTTTCGGTCACCTCACTGACGTGGGCATCGAGGCGGTCCAGCTCTTCGGCAACGTCACTTTTCTGCGCCAACATCACCATTTCCTGAGCCACACGGTCTGCATCAAGCTCGACTTTTGCCCTGGCAAAACGCTCACGCAGATTGGCTTCCTGTGCCGCCAGTAAATCCGGCATCCGCTCGCGCACCTCGGCAACCAGTCGGCTCATGGTGGCCAGGCGATCCTCAAATAACGGTCGCAGGCGGTCGCCCTCACGCTCTCTCACGCTCACCAGCTCTGCAACGGTATCCGCAAACAGATTAGCGGCAGCTTCTTTAGCGGCACTGTAGTCTGTTTCAGGCACCGACAGCACACCGGGCCAGCGCAGAATATCCAGGGCATTGATATGGGCCGGGTTATCCAGCATTCGATTAATGTGGTTGGCGGCCTCGTTTACCGCCTTCGCCATTTCATCGCTGATCTCGAAGCTCTGTACCTCGTTGTCTGTCGACTGCAGGCGCATAGACACATCCACCTTGCCTCGCTTCAGACCCTTGCGCAGCTCCTCCCGAAACCGGTTCTCCAATTCCCGAAAGGCCTCCGGCAAGCGAAATGAAGGTTCCAGGTAACGGTGATTGACCGTCCGGATCTCACAGGTCAGGGTTCCCCAGTCACCCTGGGTATCCTTGCGGGCAAAAGCAGTCATGCTGCGAATCATATTGGCTCCATTACGGGTAGACAGATTCATCGAGTTTAGCAGGGTACTCCCCCGGGCGGCGAACCCGACCAAAGATCACAGGCCTCCATCCCGCCCTGTTGCATCGCCGTGTTATACTCGTCGGCCTTTCACAGATCCCGACCGGCGTCGTGCCGGACATTTATCCTTCATAAACAGGACACATCATGCGACCAAGTGGCAGAACGCCAGAGCAACCCAGAGACGTCCGCATCACCCGCAACTACACCCGCCATGCCGAAGGCTCGGTGCTGGTAGAGTTCGGTGACACCAAAGTCATCTGTACCGCCTCCGTTGAGAACAAGGTACCGCCGTTCCTGCGCGGTGAAGGCAAAGGCTGGATCACCGCCGAATACGGCATGCTGCCCCGCTCCACGGGCAGCCGAATGGGCCGTGAAGCCGCCCGTGGCAAACAGGGTGGCCGCACCGTCGAAATTCAGCGCCTGATCGGCCGCAGCCTGCGTGCCGCAGTTGACCTGACCGCTCTGGGTGAACACTCCATCACCATCGACTGTGACGTCATCCAGGCCGACGGCGGCACCCGCACTGCAGCGATCACCGGTGGCTGCGTGGCCCTGGTTGATGCCCTGAACCACCTGGTCGCCACCAAACGCCTGAAGAAATCGCCGCTCAAGCAGATGGTCGCAGCGGTATCTGTGGGTGTCTACAAAGGCATTCCGGTAGCCGATCTGGACTACCCGGAAGATTCCGAAGCCGAAACCGACATGAACGTCATCATGACCGACCAGGGTGGCTTCATCGAAATTCAGGGAACTGCGGAAGGCGCGCCGTTTGAGCAGTCAGAACTGGATTCTATGCTGGCACTGGCGCGGAAGGCGATTGATCAGTTGTTTGAACTTCAGAAAGCGGCGCTGGCTGAGTAAGTTAGACGCCCGCGTGTCCGGAGGGGGAGACCTTTCCGGGACACGCTACGAGCACCTCCATGTGCGCTCCGCTCCGGCCATCCCTGGCCGGAGAGGGTCCCGGAAAGACCTCCCCCTCCGAACCCGCTGTTTAGTGGAGTATCCGCCCAGCTCAGAGCCCGATTTCGATGTCGTAATCCATGATCACCGGTGCGTGATCAGAGAACCGAGTCTCGTCATCAATCCAGCCATCACTGATGGTTTTACGGATGCCAGGCGTCAGCAACTGGTAATCGACCCGGATGCCGGCTTTCTTGCGGGAGCCTTCAGCTCCCTCCGGCCACCAGGTAAACTGATTGCTCTGCTTGTTGATCTCACGGAAACCGTCAATACAGCCCATCTCATCAAACAAGCGATCAAGCCAGGCGCGCTCGTGGGGCAGGAAGCCAGAAAAGTCGAGCTTGTGATAAAGCGGGCTGGCATCCGTAACGTGATGGGCCGTCTGCAGGTTGGCACAGATAATAAACTGCCGACGCTTGCGCAGGGTCTTCTGCATGTGCAGACCAAACGCTTCCATGAACTCGTCCTTATGGTCCAGAACGGTCAGATCATCTTCGCCAGTCAACTCTTCTTCGCGCCCTAGCGCGTTCGGGGCCAGCACACACGCCACGGAAACTTTATCAAAGTCGGCCTGAATAAACCGGCCCTCACGATCCGCCTGCTCATTGGCAAAACCGTACATGATCGCTTTGGGGAAATGCCGGGTGAAGATGCCCACGCCACCGTGCTCATTCAGCTCACCATCAATAAAGTAAGCCTCGTAGCCGTCCGGGATCAGGTTTTTGTCCTCAATCTCGTAGGCGCGCATGCGGTGGTCCTGCACACAGACGACGTCAGCGTCCTGCTCGGCCAGCCAGTCGAAAAAGCCTTTTTCAACAGCCTGTTCAAGACCGTTGACGCTGATTGATACTACCCGCATACGTGTTCCCTGATTCGGTTTGTGTGTATGATACCGGTTTTACACTTTAATTAAAGATCAAACCCCGCCAGAAGCCTTGCCATGCACGACTATCAGCAAAAATTTATCGAATTTGCCATTGACCGGAATGTTCTTCGTTTTGGCGAATTTACACTCAAATCCGGGCGCACAAGCCCGTATTTTTTCAATGCCGGGCTGTTCAATACCGGAAACGACCTGCTACAACTAAGCAAAGCCTACGCTGCAGCAATAGAACGCAGCGGCCTGAATTATGACATTATTTTCGGCCCCGCCTATAAGGGCATTCCGTTGGCCACGGTGACCGCCATGGCACTGGCAACAGACGGTAACAGCAAACCCTTTGCCTTTAACCGCAAAGAAAAGAAAGATCATGGTGAGGGCGGCAACATTGTTGGCGCCCCCTTGCAAGGCAAGGTGTTGATTGTTGACGATGTTATTACCGCCGGGACCGCGATCCGGGAATCCATAGACATCATCCGCGCGGCAGGCGCCGAACCAGCTGGCGTGCTGATTGCCCTGGACCGACAGGAAAAAGGCAACGGCGAACGTTCTGCCATCCAGGAAGTGGAACAGGAGTTTGGCATTCCCGTTGTCAGTATTATTTGCCTTGAACAGGTGCTGGACTACCTACAGTCCAATCCGGAGTTTGCCGGTCACGCGGGAGCCGTGGCCAGCTACCGGGATCGTTACGGAGTCTGACCCCATGCCACACCGTGTCACCAAATCAACGATTATTGCCAGCCTGGCAGCAGCCGGAATGCTGTTTGCTGCCAATGCACAGGCCACTATGTATCGTTATACGGACGAAAACGGTCAACTGGTGATCAGCAATACCATTCCGCAAGAAGCCACCAAACGCGGCTATGAGATTCTCAGCACCAACGGGCGAGTAATGGAAACCATCGCCCCCGCCCCCACCGCGGAGGAGATTGCCGGCAGGGAAGCCGAGAAGGAGCGGCAGCGGCAATTGGAGCTGCAGCATTCTCAGGACCGTGAGTTGCTAAAACGCTACAGTCACCCCGACCAGGCTGTGCGTGCCATGCACCGGAAAACCCGGGAACTGGAAGGTGTGATTCAGCTAAAGCGCGGCAACATTTCTGTTATTTCCAGCCAGCTGGATACAGAACAGAGCCGTGCCGCAGACCTGGAACGCGCCGGCCGCGACATTCCTGAGGCCACGCTGGAGCGAATCCGCAGGCTGGAATCGCAAGTTCGCGATGTCGAGCGGGAAATTGCCGCCCAAAGGCAGGACATCAGCGCCATGAAGAAAGCCTTTGAGGTTGATATCGAACGCCTCGAGACGATCACCGGTGAAGAGCGGACACTGCCCCTCGATCCGGATGAAAGTCGCTGATTTGCGGTAACAAAAAGGGCGCTCAATGAGCGCCCTTTTTGTTTAACAACCCATCAACCTGAACTTCAGGCAGAAGCGGTTTCAGTCTTTGCGGCAGAAGCTTTGCGAGCTGTGGTCTTGCGTGCGGCAGGCTTCTTCGCTGTTACAGATTTCTTGGCATCCTGAGCGGCATCAGAAACCGCATCGGCGCCTTCCGCAGCTTCTTTTTCCAGCTTGGCAACCAACTCGGCAGCGAAGTTACCGAAACGGCTGTTCAGGGTGCGCAACTGTCCGAACAGGTTCTCGGAGTAGCCAGTGTAACGCTTACGCAGACCTTTCACGCTGTATTCGCGAACTTCTGTTTCCAGCTTTTCAGCGTAATCGAAAGGTTTGGCGGCCAGCTTCTTCTGCTGCTCTTCAGCGGCATTGATGCCTTTCTCAACGATGTCTTGCAGTTGTTCCTGGTAGGATTTCAGCTTACCCATGGTATATCTCCTTGATCGTTCGGATCGTGTTGGCGTTGCGATAATTCGGTTCGCCTTTGGTAACTTTCACATGCCAAGGTACGGATAAAAATTAGAATGTTCATACTAAAACTTTATTGCGGATTTTACGGATAGTTCACTTGATCGAAAGGCAAGGGCTGGCATAATCCCCTCGACTGATTTACGCAGCCCGTCTCCAGGTTTTATTCAGGCTCGATACGAAAGAAACAGAAGGCCTGTCAACGGCCCCGTATGCGAGTACGCCATGATGATTTCTTTGCCCAGACCGCCAAGCCTCAAGGCCCGCCTGCTTGTGCCCGCCATGATGTGTGCTTTTGTTTTTGGCATGGCCGGCTTACTCTCAGGATGTCAGGAGGACAAGCGCGCCAGCAAGCTCGATTCGCAGCGCGCCTCCGATGTTGCCGATGCCCGATTAAAGCAGGCGCAGTCCAATCTGCTGGCAACGCTCGGACAGAGCGAACCGAAGGCCAAGAGTGAGCAAGAAGACGCCAGCGTCGCTCCACGCACCCTTGCCTGGAGTGCACCCATGACTCGTGAGGACGGCTCGTCACTGGCCCACGGCCAGATCTCAGGCTACCGGATTTACTTCCGACTGAAGCATAAAGACAGCTTCGATATTATTTCGCTGAACGATGCAAACACCACACGCTATCCACTCGAGGGCATGCCGCCCGGGGCCTATGAGTTTTCGATCAGCACGGTTGACGTTGATGGCCTGGAAAGCCGGCGTTCAGACCCTGTAGAAGTCAACCTGATCTGACAACCCGGTCAGTTACCAGCGAAAGATAACCCAGCTCGGAACCAGCAGGTCTGACTCAGAGTCCTGAATCCAGCCACCATCCGAAGGCACCAGGTAATACTCCGGACCGACTTCTGGCACGACCTTGATCTCCATCAGCTGACCGTTTACCCGATACTCATAGAACACCTCATTATCACCCGGCCGTATCACAATTTCCGGACCGCCTGCCGCTGGCTGGTAATCCGAGATAACCACAGGCTCTTGGGGCGTTACCACCGGCGTCGCGTCCAGAGCCCCCTCTTGCTGAGCTATGACCGGCGCTGACACAAACCCCGCCAGCAGGGCAGAACAGGCGATTCGTTTCATTTTCGTGGTACCCTTTGGTTCATATTTTGGCTATAGAATGATTCGCTCGTTAAAGAGTTGCACAAGCCAACCCACGCTTCAATCAGAATCCGGACCTGCTTTGACATGACTGAGAAAAAGACCCCACCCGTGGTGCTGGTAGACGGCTCTTCTTACCTTTTCCGTGCCTACCACGCCCTTCCGCCCCTGACCACCAGCAAAAATCACCCCACCGGCGCCATCAAAGGCGTTATCAGTATGCTACGCAGGCTGGACCAGGACTTTCCGGGCTCCAAAGTAGTGGTGGTGTTCGACGCCAAGGGCAAAACCTTCCGTCATGACATGTATGAAGCATACAAAGCAAACCGACCTCCCATGCCGGAAGATCTGGCCATACAGATCGATCCGATTCACCAGATTGTCCGCGCTATGGGCCTGCCATTGTTGATTGTGCCGGGCGTTGAGGCCGACGATGTGATCGGCACCCTGGCCCATGAAGCCACCAGCAAAGGCATTGATGTGGTGGTATCCACCGGCGACAAGGACATGGCCCAGCTGGTGAGCGATCACGTCACCCTGATCAACACCATGACCGAAACCGCCATGGACCGGGACGGCGTGCTGGAAAAGTTTGGCGTAACACCGGAGCAGATCATCGATTACCTGGCGCTGGTAGGCGACAAGGTCGACAACATCCCGGGCGTGAACAAGTGCGGCCCGAAAACCGCGGTAAAATGGCTCGAGACCTACAACAACCTGGACAACCTGATCGAGCATGCCACCGAGATCAAAGGCAAAATCGGCGAATACCTGCGCGAAGCAACCGACACCCTGCCCTTGAGCCGGGACCTGGCCACCATCCGTCTGGACGTTGATCTGGATTTTGGCCTGGAAGATCTGCAAGAGCGCGAGCAAGACAACACCTCGTTGCTTGAACTGTTCCGCGAATACGAATTCCGGGGCTGGATCAACGAGTTGGAAAATGCAGGAACCAGCCAGAGCACATCGGCGGCTGACAGCGACGCAGCCGATACCGCTGCGCCCGCCCCGGATAGCGCGCCTACAGCTCCCAAAAAAGAATACTCGGTCATCACCGATCAGGCTGAGCTGGACCAATGGCTGAAGCGTCTAAGAACCGCAGACCGCTTTGCTTTCGACACCGAAACCACCAGCCTGCGCTACATGGATGCCGAAATTGTCGGCGTCTCCTTCGCCATCGAACCCGGCGAAGCCGCTTACGTGCCTCTGGGCCATGATTACATGGGCGTACCGGATCAGCTCGACCGCGACCAGGTATTAAGTCAGCTAAAACCGCTGCTGGAAGACCCAAAGCTGAACAAGATCGGCCAGAACCTGAAGTACGATAAAAACGTGCTGGCCAACCACGGCATTCACCTGGAAGGCATCAGCGACGACACCATGGTGGAATCCTACGTGCTCAATTCGGTAGCCACCCGCCACGACATGGACAGCCTGGCCCGGGAATACCTGGGCGAGCAGACGATTAGCTTTGAATCCATCGCAGGCAAAGGCGCCAAACAGCTGACCTTCAACCAGATTGATCTGGAAAAGGCCGGCCCCTACGCCGCCGAGGACGCCGACATTACCCTGCGCCTGCATCAGGCCCTGAGCCCGAAACTGAAGGAAACCGGACAGCTGGAATCCGTGTACCGGGAAATCGATCTACCCCTGGTGCCTGTACTGTCGCGCATGGAGCAGAGAGGCACCCTGATCAACGCCAGCACCTTGCGCCAGCATAGCCAGGAGCTGGCTGAGCGCATGGCAGAGCTGGAAAAAGAGGCCCATGAAGTGGCCGGCGAAGCCTTCAACCTGGGCTCCCCCAAACAATTGCAGGTCATTCTTTACGACAAATTCGGCTTGCGAGTGATCAAGAAAACCCCTAAAGGTGCGCCCTCCACCGCCGAACCGGTGCTGCAGGAACTGGCCCACGAGCATGAATTGCCCCGGCTGATCGTGGAACACCGCAGTCTGAGCAAGCTCAAATCCACCTACACTGACACCCTGCCCGAACTGATTCATCATCGGACCGGCCGAGTGCACACGTCGTATCACCAGGCGGTCACCGCGACAGGCCGCCTGTCGTCGTCCGAGCCCAACCTGCAGAACATCCCCATCCGCACCCCAGAAGGCCGTCGTATTCGTCAGGCGTTTATTGCGCCGAAGGGCTACAAACTGTTGGCTGCGGATTACTCCCAGATTGAGCTCCGGATCATGGCACACCTGTCTGGCGACAAAGGCCTGCTGAAAGCATTTGAGCACGGCGAAGACATCCACAAGGCGACCGCCGCGGAAGTGTTCGGGGTCAGCCTGATTGAGGTCAACTCCGACCAGCGCCGCAGCGCCAAGGCCATCAACTTTGGCCTGATCTATGGCATGTCGGCCTTTGGGCTGGCCCGCCAACTGGGGGTGGAGCGCAAAGTAGCCCAGGAATACATCGACCGCTATTTCGAACGCTACCCCGGCGTACTCAAGTACATGGACAACATCCGAAAGCAAGCCCACGACGACGGCTATGTGGAAACCCTGTTCGGCCGCCGCCTGTACCTGCCGGAGATCAACGCCCGCAACAAACAGCTGCAGCAGGCCGCCGAGCGCACCGCCATCAACGCGCCGATGCAAGGCACCGCGGCCGATATCATCAAACGAGCGATGATTGATGTCGACCACTGGCTGCACACCGAGCACGCGGATCATGCCTGCATGACCATGCAGGTGCACGACGAACTGATCATCGAAGTGCGCGAAGACATGCTGAGCACCGTGCGCGATGGCCTGGTCAAACGTATGTCGGCGGCCGCCAAGCTGGATGTGCCGCTACTGGTGGAAGCCGGTACCGGTGACAACTGGGATCAGGCGCACTGACCCTTCAACGGCCTTGCTATCGCCCTGTTTTTGTTCATTTTCAGCAAGATGGCACAGAAACAGGGCAGTGCACCCCGCTATGGCGTCCAATAACCGCATAAACTCAGCCTGTACGACAACGGCACGAATTCTGCTTCGTTAATTCCTGTCTGGGCGCACTTATGCCCAATGCAGTGACATCGATACGAGGCCTATTCATGAATTCCGTAGCGAATGAACGCGACTGGTTATTCGACCCATCCCACCTGAAACTGGTGCAGCAGTGCCGCCGGCTGATTCAGTCTGAATTCGGCGTAAAACTTCACCTGAACGAAGATCATCTGGCTGAGCATCTGGCCGAGTTCGCAGGCAAAACCCGATCGCAACATCTGGTGCATACCTGGGAAGCCTTGAAACAAAGGGTGCCGAAGCTCAGCGAAGTGGAACATGAAAATAGCGGGGAAAAAACCTACCGCGGCCAGGTCATTGCAAACAATGAATCAAGAGACACGCAGAATGAAGGAGGGGAAGGGGCACGACCACGGAAGACGCAAGTCATCTATCGCGGCCAGGTAGTGGGCTGACCCGGACATGCCGGGCCAGCCACTCGGGAGGTCAACAAATCAATCAGAAAGCCTTGCTGAACTCGATAGCAGCGCTCCAGGCACTGAGTTCGTATTCCGCGTCATAGCTGGCATTTGAGGACGGTACGGTCGGCTGTTGATGAGAATACTCGCGATCATTAACCTTCGCATCATCAGCAAAGATCAGCGTGCCGATTGCGGCATCCACCGTCCAGCCACTCTGACGATCTTTCCATTGGGTGCCCAGTGTCAGCCAGTGACGATCCTCAGATGGAATGCGTGCCGTTACGAATTTTTCGTTTACCGGCGATTCATCAAAGGCATAGCCAGCTTTGAATGCCCAGGACTCGTTTGCTTGCCAGATGCCACCAAGGTTAAATTGCCAAGTATTGTTCCATTTCTCGGTAACGTGAGTAATCGGGTCACCTGGTGCCGGCTGGATAACCTGTGAAATCTGCCCTGCACCACCCTCTGCGCTGTAAACATCCAGCTCTTCGAATCGGCTCCAGCGAGAGTATGTTGCGCCGGCAAGGAGCGTAAATTCAGGATTTAGCTTGTGGCGCACGCCCACGGTTAGGCTCTCGGGAATGGCCAGCGGAACTTCTGCTTTTTCCGAAAGCGTTTGCGGCCCGGAAAGCCCCAGTGCCTCGCCGGGGAACTGGCTGATTTCCAGCTCTCCATCAAGTTCAAATTCAGTGCCTGTTTGGGCTGTCAAGCCAATCTGGGTAGACTCCGACAGTTCGTAGAGAAAACCGACTCGAAAATTAACGGCGATATCGTCGCCTTCGACGTCCGAATAGGTATCAGGATACAACTGAGCCAAGCCATTTGCTCCGTCGACGATTTGCTGCTGCGCTGCGGGAGGCAGCTGATCCAGGCTTGAAGCTCCGGCATCTCGAACCTGGGATTGCACCACAGCCCCACGAACATCCTGAAACCGCGTCAGACGACCCTCGCCGTACATGATGTTAATGCCGATACCCATCGACAGGCCCTGTCCATTGTTAATCGCAATGGAGGGACTAAAGGAGATCACCGTCAGCTCAGTCTTGTCAGCCAAGTAACGTCCGGCAAAATCATTTTCGTAGTCGGCTGCCAGTCCAAAAGGTGCATGAATACCAAGGCCAACGTCGATGGAGTCGTTGATTTCATGGGCCAAGTAAAAATTAGGGAGGACCGCAGGATCGGCAATATCACCACCGTTGCCAGTGTAAGCTCCGGGCTGACCAAGAGCGTCTGTCGATTCAATCGTACTGCTCTTTGCTTTGGCATCGATATCCAGCACAGCCGCACCAAAGGAAATATTGGTACCAGACAACTGGCTCATCCCGGCAGGATTGAAGAATACAGTGGTGGCATTCTCAGGATTGGCGGCGGCACCGGCGTTAGCGGTACCCATTGCACTGGCGCTCTGCTCATTGAGGGCAAAGCCGCCAGCCATCACACTGACGGGTGCAGCAACAACTGCCAGGCTTGCGAGGCGAATGGCCTTTACGAGAGTGTTGGTATTCTTGTGCATGATATCTCCTTTGTAGGTCGCGCGGGGAGTATACGCAGCACAAAGCATTGGCCTCAAATGCCAAAACTACTGGTTGTTTTAGCTAACAAAGTACGACTTTGGTATGACAGCGACCCCCGGACAGGGGTCGCTGGAACGAAGCAAAAGCTTAATCGCCCTGGATGGTCAGCTTATCCACGGAAGATGACAGCTTGTCTGCACCCTGGGCATCTGCACCCAGTTTGATCATCAAACGCAGGTCATTGGCAGAGTCCGCGTGGGCCAGAGCATCCTCGTAGGTAATAGAGCCTTCTGCATAGAGCCTGTACAGCGCCTGATCGAAGGTCTGCATGCCAGATTCGTTGGACTTCGCCATCAGCTCTTTAAGCTTGTGCACGTCGCCTTTACGAATGATATCGGCCACCAACGGCGTGTTGATCAACACTTCGATAACCGCCTTTCGGCCGTTGCCATCCGGCGTCGGTATCAGTTGCTGCGCCACAATCGCCCGCAGGTTCAGAGACAAATCCATCCAGATCTGGTTGTGCTGCTCCGGCGGGAAGAACTGGATAATCCGGTCCAGCGCCTGGTTGGCGTTGTTGGCGTGCAGGGTAGCTAGGCACAAGTGGCCGGTTTCCGCGAACTGCACCGAGTACTCCATGGTCTGGCGGGTACGGACCTCGCCAATCAGGATAACGTCGGGCGCCTGGCGAAGCGTGTTCTTCAGGGCGACCTCGAAGTTTTCGGTATCAATGCCGACTTCGCGCTGGGTCACGATGCAACCCTGGTGCTGGTGCACGAATTCGATCGGATCTTCGATGGAAATAATGTGACCACGACTGTTGCGATTACGATGCCCAAGCATGGCCGCCAACGAGGTGGACTTACCGGTACCGGTGGCGCCCACAAACATGATCAGGCCACGCTTGGTCATGGCCAGTTCTTTGATCACTTCCGGCAGAGACAATTCGTCAATCTGGGGGATTTTCACTTCAATCCGACGCAACACCATTCCGCACAGGTTGCGCTGGAAAAACGCACTGACCCGGAAACGACCAATACCCCGTGCACTGATGGCAAAGTTGCACTCGTGAGTTTCATCGAATTCGGCGCGCTGCTTGTCGTTCATGGCACCGTAGACAAACTCTCTCGTTTGCTCCGGCGTCAGCGCATTCTTGGTGACCGGCAACACTTTCCCGTTCACTTTCATGCTCGGCGGTACCCCTGCGGTAATAAACAGGTCCGATCCGCCTTTCTCTACCATCAGCCGTAACAGTTTTTCGAATTCCATTTTTCTACCCAGTTTTCATTTTTTGGAGCATGGCATTTAAAAATTATCCGGCATCTTCGCCTTCATCCGCGCCGCTTCGCGAGAAATCAGACCTTTCTGTAACAGCTTTTCCAGACACTGATCCAAAGTCTGCATTCCAAGAGACGCACCGGTCTGGATCGACGAGTACATCTGGGCGATTTTGTCTTCCCGGATCAGGTTGCGGATCGCGGAGGTACCAATCATGATTTCATGCGCGGCAATCCGGCCACCGCCCATCTTCTTCATCAGAGTCTGGGAAATAACCGCCTGCAGGGATTCCGACAACATGGATCGCACCATGGACTTCTCTTCCGCCGGGAACACGTCGACCACACGGTCAATGGTCTTGGCGGCCGAGGTGGTGTGCAGCGTACCAAACACCAGGTGGCCGGTTTCTGCGGCGGTCAGGGCCAGGCGGATGGTTTCCAGGTCCCGCAGCTCGCCCACCAGAATGATATCAGGATCTTCCCGAAGCGCTGAACGCAAGGCCTCGTTGAAGCCCAGGGTGTCCCGGTGCACTTCGCGCTGGTTGACCAGGCACTTCTTGGATTCGTGTACGAATTCGATAGGGTCTTCAATGGTGAGGACGTGTTCGTAGCGGGTATCGTTGATGTAATCGATCATCGCCGCCAGGGTTGTGGACTTACCCGAACCGGTCGGGCCCGTAACCAGCACAAGACCACGGGGAACCGAAGACACGTCCTTGAAAACCTGGCCCATGCCCAGATCTTCCATAGTCAGAACCTTCGAGGGAATGGTTCGAAAGACTGCACCGGCGCCCCGGTTCTGGTTGAAGGCGTTGACCCGGAAACGGGCCACACCGGGCACTTCAAACGAGAAGTCGGTTTCGAGGAATTCTTCGTAATCCTTACGCTGCTTGTCGTTCATGATGTCGTAGATCAGCCCGTGCACTTCTTTGTGTTCCATGGGCGGAAGGTTGATACGACGGACATCGCCGTCAACACGAATCATCGGTGGCAGACCGGCAGACAGGTGCAAATCCGACGCACCCTGTTTGGCCGAAAAGGCAAGCAGTTCAGTAATATCCATAGGATTCCTCGGAGGGCTTTTTCTTTTAGTCCAGAAGCGGCAAACTCACACTATGAGCAGCATAGCAGACAACATCGGGAGCGTAACCCGACGCATACAAAAAGCAACATTGAACGCGGGCCGGGAGCCCGGCAGTGTGCGCTTGTTGGCAGTCAGCAAGACCCGCACACCCGAAGAGCTCCGCGCGGCGGCTGAGGCCGGGCAAATCGCGTTTGGTGAGAATTACCTGCAGGAGGCACTGGACAAGATTGCCGCGCTGAGCGATCTGAGCCAGATTGAATGGCATTTCATCGGCCCGATCCAGTCCAACAAAACCCGGCAAATCGCAGAAACGTTTGCCTGGGTACACAGCGTCGACCGGCTGAAGATTGCCCGGCGGTTGAGTGAGCAGCGCCCTGCGTCCTTACCTGCCCTGAATCTTTGCCTGCAGGTAAACATTAATAATGAAAAGAGCAAATCGGGGTGTTCATTGGAGGAACTTCCCGAGCTTGTAGCGGCCGTGGGCGAGCTACCCAGCATTAGACTGAGGGGCCTTATGGCCATCCCGGCCCCGGACCAGTCGGAGGCAGAATTACGCGTCAGCTTTCGCAAACTGGCCAACACACTGCGCGCCCTGAGACAGGATCACCCGGATGCCGGCTCGCTGGACGCATTATCCATGGGCATGTCGGATGATCTCGAGATCGCCATTGCCGAGGGCGCAACCTGGGTGCGAGTAGGTACAGCACTGTTCGGAAGCCGACCACCCAAACACAGCCAGAGCTGAACCGGACTGTTCCTGCTATGATCCCATTCAATTCTTTAACCGACCCAAGCCCGGAGTGACTCTTGAGTAAATCACCCACGATCTCTTTTATCGGTGCCGGCAACATGGCCAGCGCCATCATTGGCGGCATGCTGGACAGCGGCTACCAAGCCGGTGATATCTGGGTCAGCGCCCCTGACGATGACCACTTGCAGTCCATTCGCAAGCGCTTTGGCGTGAGCGTGACCACCGACAACCGATACTGCGCGCAGCAAGCAGACATTGTGGTACTGGCGGTAAAACCACAAGTGATGGCGGCAGTGTGTGGCGATATCGCACCGGTGGTACAAAACACCCACCCTTTAATGGTCTCGATTGCGGCGGGCTTGACCGCTGAAACACTTGATCAGTGGTTGGGCGGCGGTATGCCGTTGGTTCGGGTGATGCCGAACACCCCATCACTGGTGGGCAAAGGGGCTGCCGGCCTGTTCGCCAACGATCAGATCAAACCTGCCCAGAAAGACGCGGTGCAGGCGATGTTTGAAAGCATCGGCACCGCACTGTGGGTAGATGATGAAAATCTGCTGCACGGTGTTACCGCCTTATCAGGTAGCGGACCGGCCTATTTTTTCCTGATGCTTGAAGCGCTGGAAGAAGCTGCGACTGCGGCTGGCATTGAGCCGGAAACGGCACGGGCACTGGCCATTCAGACCATGGCCGGCGCTGCCGAAATGGCGGGGCGTAGTGATCAGGATCCAGCGCAGCTCAAGCGCAATGTGATGTCGCCCGGTGGCACCACCGAGCGGGCGGTCAATACGTTCGAAGACGGCGGCCTGCGGGACCTCGTAAAACAAGCCTACGGCGCAGCGTTTGAACGCTCACAAGAGATGTCCAAAGAACTGGCAGACAAACAGTAATCAATAACGGAGATACAGCGCCATGCTGGCAGATATAGTGATTACGATCTTGCTGATCGCATCCACCTTTTACATGACCATTGTCATGCTGCGGTTTTTGCTGCAGCTGGCCCGGGCCGATTTCTACAACCCGATTACTCAGTTCGTGGTGAAGGCCACCAATCCGCCTTTGCAGCCGCTACGCCGGGTTATTCCTGTTCTGGGCGGCATCGATGGAGCCGCCCTGGTGCTCGCTGTTATTATTCAGGCGATCACCTTCTTTCTTATTCTGGTCGCGCTCAACGGCGGCATACCGGCTATCAATCCGCTGACCCTGCTGGTTTGGGCTGTATTAAATGTGGTTAGTCTGATCGTCAAGATCTACTTCTGGTCGGTGATTGCCGTCGTTGTGGTTAGCTGGATCGCGCCGCAAAGCGGACATCCAGCCATTCAACTGGTAGCACAGATCACCGAGCCAGTAATGCGCCCGGTGCGCAGCATTATGCCGTCGATGGGCGGACTGGATCTGTCACCGATCATTGTATTCCTGATCCTGAACGTGATTTCAGTGATGATCGACCACATGAAAATGGCAGCAGGACTGGGCGCCATCGGACTCGGAATGTAAGCCTCATCACAAATATACATTAATTTACAGATCGTACCTTTTTGAAACAGCCGAGACTGCAGCGTCAACAAATTGATTCTGCAGTCTTTTTTGCTTTTCGCCCCAAATTTCCCTGAAAATGCCGACTGGCTCACCCCAAACGCCTGAATAAACAGGCTATTATTAACGTCATTTAATCCAGGAGGCGAGAAGTACGCCAGACGCTCCCTGGGACAGCACCCGGAAGTCGCGCAGAAGGATTACCAATGAATCAGCAGGGAACTCTGTCGCAGCAGGTTGAGGCCTATCACAACTGGAAAAAAGAACTGATTCGGCAGATTGGCCGGTATCGGTTGTGGCTGCAAGACAACAATCTATTCTCTGAAGACGTCAGTACCCGCATTCGTCATGGCCTGGAGCTGCTTATCGAAGATGAGCTGACCATTGCCTTTGTCGGCGAGTACTCCCGGGGCAAGACCGAGCTGATCAACGCTCTGTTCTTTTCAGAATACGGTCAGCGCATGCTGCCATCACAGGCTGGCCGGACCACCATGTGTCCGACCGAACTGTTCTACGATCGCAGCGCCAACCAGAATTATTTACTGTTGTTGCCGATCGAAACCCGCACCGGCGAGCTATCCCTGCAACAACTTCGCAAACAACCGGAACGTTGGGTCAAACACGACCTTGATGAGCGCAACCCGGAAATCATGCGTGAGGTCCTGGCGGAAGTCGCTCGCGTCAAGAGCGTGCCACCGGAAGAAGCCCGCCAACTGGGGTTCGACGAGGACATGCTGGAGCATGACCGCAATAACCCGGGCCACGTACTGGTACCCGCCTGGCGCAATGCCCAGATCAGCATTCGCCACCCGTTGTTTGAGCGAGGCCTGCGCATCCTCGACACACCAGGCCTGAACGCGCTGGGCTCCGAACCAGAACTGACCATCAGCATGCTGCCCCGAGCCCATGCCGTGATCTTCGTGCTGAGCGCAGACACCGGCGTGACCGCCAGCGACATGACCATCTGGAAAGAACACATCGACACCGAGCACGCCGATCATCGCGCTGGCCGCTTTGCGGTGCTGAACAAAATCGATGTGATGTGGGACGACCTTCAGGGCGAGCAGCACACCAATGACGCCATCGAGCGGGTGCGCAGTTACACCGCCGATCATCTGGGCATCCGTCAACAGGATGTAATTCCCCTGTCAGCCAAGCAAGGCCTGCTGGCGCGGGTACGCAAGGATGATGCGCTGTTTGGCCGCTCCAATATCGGCCAGCTTGAGCAACTGATCATTCAACGCATTCTGATGCATAAGGAACAGCTGATCACCCAGAACCTGATCAACGATCTTCTGGGCATGCTGCAGAACAGTCAGGCTGCCATGCAATACCGGCTGGAATGTCTGGAAGAAGAGCGCCAGGCCTGCGCGGGTGTCACTATGGACAAACCCGCACTGAGCCGACTGGCAGAGCGAGCCCAGAGGGATTATGACTTTTACTACAAAAAGCTGATCACCCTTCGCTCCTCCCGCCGGCTTATGGACTCACAGGGCGATATGCTGACCAAGCTGGTGGCAGAAGATCGATTTGAGAATCATGCCAGCAAGGTCCGCCACATGATGTCCAAAAGCTGGACCACCGCGGGCATGAACCGGGCCATGGATCACTTCTTCGAGTTACTGGAGAGCGATCTGAGGAACCTGCTCGCCGAGGGCCGGCTCGCAGAAAAAATGGTGGGCGCGATTTATCGACGCTATAACGAAGATACCCGAGCCAGGCACCTTGAACCCATCCCTTTAAGAGCCGGTCGCCATGTGATTGCCATCCGCGAGCTTCGAAAAAAAGCCAAGCGGTTCCGGATCAGCCCGAAAAACCTGCTTACCGAACAGTCACTACTGGTACGCCGTTTCTTCAACGTGATGGTCGGCGAAGCACGCACTCTGCATGGCCGGGTGCGCAAGGATGTAGAGCGTTGGCCGCAAGAGGCCTTGCTGCCGATCATGCAGTACTCCATGGAACAGAAACAGCTGTTGGAACATCAGATCCGTCGCTTACGCGACATGGTACGGAGTGACCGTGACAGCCGCGCCGAGCGTCAACGCCTCGACCACTCGATCACCGATCTTCGCAAACAGCTGGAACTGGCCGACGCCATGATGCGCCAGATCCGCAAACCGGCGCCGACCATGATTCAACAAAAAGTGGTCAATATCTCAGGCGCTGTCTGAGCGTTCAGTCCCCGGGCGATCGTCGCCCGGGGACTGAAACCTCTCAAGTCGGACACGCACCGGTTGCAGCAACCCCCCACCCCCCTTTAAACTGCAACGTTGTCGCGAACTCCCGCACAATTCCTGGCCTGTGGCCAGACACTTGTGGACCGGACCAGGAACTCATCACACCCATGCCTGATTCCCTGCCCTCGGATTCCGTGGGCTTAGTAAGCCCGCAAACCATCCCTTTTGATGAGCCTATCGAACTGGCCTGCGGCCAGTCTCTAGAGCGCTATGATCTGGTGGTAGAAACCTATGGCACGCTGAATGCCGATGCCAGCAATGCCGTGCTGATCTGCCACGCCTTGAGCGGCCACCACCATGCTGCTGGCTATCACTCCATGGACGAGCGAAAACCTGGTTGGTGGGACAGCTGCATCGGCCCCGGCAAGCCCGTCGACACCCATCGTTTTTTCGTGGTGAGCCTGAACAACCTTGGCGGCTGCCATGGCAGCACCGGGCCGAGCTCCATCAACCCGTCCACCGGCAAACCTTACGGCCCTGACTTTCCGGTCATCACCGTGGCCGACTGGGTGAAAAGCCAGGCCCGCCTTGCCGACCGGCTGGGCATTCAACAGTGGGCCGCGGTGATAGGCGGCTCTCTGGGTGGAATGCAAGCCCTGCAATGGAGCCTCGACTACCCGGAGCGCCTGCGCCACGCGCTGGTCATAGCATCCACACCCAGACTCAGCGCTCAGAACATCGCCTTTAACGAGGTCGCGCGCCAGGCCATTACCTCAGACCGGGAGTTTCATGATGGCCGCTATCAGGACTTTGGAGCCTTGCCACGCCGGGGCTTGATGCTGGCCAGAATGGTTGGCCACATCACCTACCTGTCGGACGCCTCCATGGGTGAAAAGTTTGGTCGGGAATTGCGGGAAGAGGCCTACAAATTCGGCTTTGATGCGGAATTCCAGGTTGAAAGCTACCTGCGCTATCAGGGTGAACGTTTCTCGGAAATCTTCGACGCCAACACGTATTTGCTGATGACCCGCGCCCTCGACTACTTCGACCCGGCCTACGCAGCCGGCGGCGATCTTGCCAAGGCACTGGCGCCTGCTCAGTGCGAATTTCTGGTGCTATCATTCAGTACCGACTGGCGCTTTACCCCGGCCCGTTCGGAAGAAATGGTGAACGCCATGATTCAGGCCCGCAAAAAAGTCAGTTACGCCGAAATAGACGCCCCCTGGGGGCATGATGCGTTTTTGATCCCCACGCCCAGGTACACGGATATCTTTACCGCCTACCTGGACCGAGTGGCACGGGAGGTGGGCGCATGAGGCCAGACCTTGAGATCATTCAACAGTGGGTTCAACCCGGCAACCATGTGCTGGATCTGGGCTGCGGCAATGGCACGCTGCTTGATTTCCTTCAGCGCGAGCGCGGCGCGACCGGCTTCGGCCTGGAGATCAATCCAGACCACATCACCACCTGCATGGGCCGCGGCGTCAGCGTTATCGAGCAGAATCTGGACACCCAGGGGCTGGATAACTTTGATGACGGCATGTTCGACGTTGTCCTGATGACCCAGGCATTACAGGCGGTTCGTCGCCCGGACAAGGTCATTGAAGAGATGCTTCGGGTTGGCCGTGAGGGCATTGTCACCTTCCCGAACTTTGCCCATTGGCGCTTGCGTTGGGGGCTGGCTTTGAAAGGTCGTATGCCCGAATCCGACGCGCTTCCGTATAAATGGTACAACACCCCCAATATTCGGTTGTGTACCTTCAAGGATTTTGAAGCGCTGTGCCGACAAAAAGGCATTCGGATAAAGAGCCGTCGGGTTGTGGACGGCCAGCATCAGAACAGCTGGCTGGCCAGGTTGTGGCCAAACCTGTTGGGGGAAATTGCCATCTATCGCATCACACGGGAGAACGCATCATGATCGCTCGGTCCATCACACAGTTTCTTACCCTGGCCTTCGGACTTCTGATCCTGGCTCAGGCCCATGCCGGAGAGAAGGATTTTGGCGAATATAAGGTGCACTGGAGTGTCTTCCCCAGCACCTTCCTGGACCCGGAAGTTGCCAGAGCCAACAACCTGCAGCGCAGCCGCAGCATCGGCATCATCAACATATCGATCATGACAGAGGGCGAGCATGGCGAGATTCGCCCCGTGGGCGGACAGGTTGAGGGCCAGGTTGCCAACGATATCCAGCAGGTGAACTTCCTGGCGTTCCGGCGTATTCAGGAAGGCGATGCGGTCTACTTCATTGCCCAGTACCAGTACCGCACCGCCGACCTGATGACCTTTAACATCAAAGCCCGCCCCACCGGCCACAATCGGGATCTGCCGGTCCGGTTTTCCCACACATTGTTCAATGACTGACGCCATGACTCAACTCGTTATCGCCAGCAACAACAAGGGCAAGATCGCTGAGTTCAACGACCTGCTCAGGCCACTGGGACTGGAGCCTGTACCCCAGGGCGAGCTGGGCGTCGGTGAGGCAGAAGAGCCCGCAGTCACCTTTATTGAAAATGCCATTCTGAAAGCCCGTCACGCATCAAGAGTGACGGGGCTGCCCGCGCTGGCTGATGACAGTGGACTTGCTGTGGATACCCTGAATGGTGAGCCGGGGGTGCGCTCGGCTCGCTACGCTGGCACCAACGCCAGCGATGCTGACAATGTTCAGGCCCTGCTGGCCGCCATGCGCCAGCTGCCCGCAGATCAGCGCAGCGCCCAGTTCCACTGCGTCCTGGTGTACCTGAGGCACGCCGATGACCCAACCCCGATCATCAGTCACGGTCGCTGGCCCGGTCAGATTTTGACCAGCCCACAGGGCGACGGGGGTTTTGGCTATGATCCGGTGTTTCTGTCACCGGAATACAATTGCAGCGCCGCTGAGCTGACGCGCGAGCAAAAAGGTAAAATCAGCCACCGCGGACGCGCCCTGGCCGGCCTACTGGAACAGCTCCGGCAGGAGCGCTGAGGGCATGGCAACGGCTTCGGTTTCGCCGGTGTCTCCGCCGCTAAGCCTCTACATCCACGTACCCTGGTGTGTGCGCAAGTGCCCCTACTGCGACTTCAACTCCCACGCCATCCGGGGCGACATTCCAGAAAGCGCTTATCTGGACGCCCTGCTGGAAGATCTTGATCATGACCTCGGTTTTGTTCGCGATCGCCCGATTGAAAGTGTGTTCGTGGGCGGCGGAACGCCCTCACTCATGAGCGGCCACTTTTACCACCAGCTTTTCCAGCAATTGCGCCAGCGATTGGCCTTCGCAACCGACGCCGAAATCACACTCGAAGCCAACCCCGGCACACTCGAGGCCGGTCGCTTTGACAGTTTTCGTGAAGCCGGCATCAACCGATTGTCGATTGGCGTGCAAAGCTTCCAGCCCGAGCAGCTCAAAGCACTGGGCCGCATTCATGATGAGTCCATGGCACATCAAGCCATTAAGGCGGCTCGTTCGGCCGGGTTTGACAACTTCAACATCGATTTAATGCACGGGCTGCCCGGCCAGACACCTGAGCAGGCTTTGGCCGATCTGCGCGAAGCCCTTGCTCACCAGCCCGCCCACTTATCCTGGTATCAGTTAACCATTGAACCGAACACCGAGTTTTTTTCTCGACCTCCGGATTTGCCCGACGATGAGCGGCTTTGGGACATCTATCAGCAGGGCGGGAACTTACTACGAGCCTCAGGTTTCAGCGATTATGAAGTATCGGCCTGGAGCCTGGCCGGCTCCGAAAGTCGTCACAATCTGAATTACTGGATGTTCGGAGACTATCTGGCCCTGGGTGCCGGTGGCCATGGCAAGGTCAGCCTGGCCGACGGGCAAATTCGGCGTTACTGGAAGACCCGTCAACCGGAAGCCTACCTGAAACGCATCGGTTCCCGAACCGCCGGCAGCGAGTGTATTGCACTGGAGGAGCGACCGTTGGAGTTCATGATGAACGCATTGCGACTGAAGCAGGGCGCCCCGGAACACATATACCCTATGCGTACAGGTTTACCCTTGTCGTCAGTTGCGGTACAACTTCAAACGTTACGCGACAAATGCTTGTTGACCCCCGATCGGATTCAGGCGACGGAGCAGGGTCAGCGTTATCTGAACAGCTTGCTGGAACACTTTCTGTGATGGACTCAGCTCAGCCGTCTCAATCGCCCCGGCACCACGCCATGCGCTTGCCCATGAAAATTTCTTTCGTGGTGTCCATCGGGTTGTTTCTGGTGCTGATGGCTATCAACTTTCAACTGAAAACCGGATCTGCGCCACAGGGCATCGTCAGCTTCCAACTGGCCGGCACGGCTGAACAGGCTTACACCATCATCCGGAGCTGGCGTGACGGCGGGTTGATCTGGGCGCATCTGTCTTTGTGGGTGGATTTTCTGTTTATCCTCGCCTACCTGGCCGCCCTGCTGCAATTGACCAGGCACTTCACCCGGGACCGGCCAGGCATTCGGGAGCGGATGATTGCCCGTTGGGTGCGTTTGCTTTTTGTGATTGCCGGGGTGAGCGATGTTGCAGAGAATATCGTGTTGCTGAACAACCTGAGCCCACCCACAGACTCCATGAGCGTGACCGCCACCATTCTGACCCTGGTTAAGCTCACCGGGCTTGTGCTGGGCATAGCCGGGCTGGTCATAATTCGAGCTGCCCGGAGGCACCCTCTCAGCCATTAACCTATTCTGGTAAACCTGAGAGGGCGACCGCGCAAGGCATCAGTTCGTGCGGTAGAACAACAAGTCCCACACACCGTGACCCAGTTTTTCACCCCGCTTTTCAAACTTGGTGATCGGCCGCTCATCCGGACGCGGTGAGAAGCCACCCTCTTCCTGGGTGTTGGCAAAGCCTTCAGAGTCTGCCATCACTTCCATCATATGTTCCGCGTAATTCTCCCAATCCGTGGCCAAGTGCAGAATGCCGCCAACCCGCAACTTATGACGGATTCGCTGAACAAATTCATGCTGGATCAAGCGCCGCTTGTTGTGCTTCTTTTTGTGCCACGGGTCCGGGAAGAACACCATCACCCGGTCCAGGCTGGCATCCGGCAGGCACAGATCAATGACGTCATTGGCATCAATACTGTAAACGCGAACATTCTCTAATCCCCGGTCTTCCACTTCCTTCAGCAGAGCACCCACACCGGGCAAGTGCACCTCAACGCCAATAAAATCCTGCTCCGGGGCCGCCTCGGCCATGTCCGCCAGCGACTTGCCCATGCCAAAACCGATTTCAAGATTGAGCATGTTGTCCCGGCCAAACACCTCCCGGGGATCAATCATACCGTTGTCCCGGCTCAGGCCGTACTTTGGCCAGCTACGGTCGTAGGCTTTTTTCTGACCCTCGGTCATCCGGCCCTGGCGCAGCACAAAACTGCGCACACCGCGGCGGGTCGTGACCGGATTATCTCCGGAGGCATCGGGGGTCTCATTCTGGTCAGTCATCTGTTGTCCTCAACCGTCAATACGGATCTGATTATCGAAATCTTGCCAACCAGTTTACCAGAGTCCGCCGGTTCAGGAGGAGACCACCGAATTATGACCATGCTGACGGTCCAGTTGCCGATAGCCCAGCGCCTCCACCAGGTGACTTCGGCCCAGCACTGCCTGCCCTTCGAGATCGGCCAGGGTTCGCGCAACCCGCAAAATCCGGTGCAAGGCCCGGGCAGACAAGCCCAGCTTTTCCATGGCGCTTGACAGCAATCGTTCGCTGTCGGCATCAAGCCGACAGGCATTGTCCAGCGCCCGACCTGCCAGCCCTGCATTCAGAACACCCCGCTCCGCCTGCCTGGCCCTAGCCTGCAGCACGCGTTCCCGCACGCTGGCGCTGGGTTCCCCGGCCTCGCCGGCACCCAACAACACGGCCCCCGACTGCACCGGTACTTCAACATGCAGGTCAAAACGGTCCAATAAAGGGCCAGAGATCTTTGATCGGTAGCGCATAATCTGTGGCGGCGTGCACTGGCACTCGACGGTCGGATGACCACTGTAACCGCAAGGACAGGGGTTCATGGCGGCAACCACCTGAAACCGAGCGGGAAAGGTCACCTGGCGGGCCGCGCGGCTGATGGCAATTTCGCCGGTTTCCATGGGCTCCCGCAGCACCTCCAGGACCCGCCGCTCAAATTCTGGAAGTTCATCAAGAAACAGCACACCTCTGTGAGCGAGGGAGATCTCACCTGGCCGGGGGCTGCTGCCACCGCCCACGAGGGCGACCGCTGAGGCGGTATGGTGAGGCGCGCGGAACGGTGGCTGACGCCAACCACCGGCCTTGAGCGGCAAGCCGGCAACGGAATGAACACTGGCCACCTCCATTGCAGATGTATCGTCGAGAGCCGGCAGAATGCCTGGCAATCGACTGGCCAACATGCTCTTGCCGGTACCCGGAGGGCCAAAAAACAGAAGATTGTGGGCGCCGGCGGCGGCCACCTCCAAGGCCCGACGAGGCACTTGCTGACCCCGCACATCGGCCAGATCCGCTGCGTCGGCGGCCGCGCCGGCGTCAACGCCGGACTCGCCGCGCTCAAGCGGTACCAATCGGGCCCGACCGGACAGATGCTCACATACCGTCAGAATGTGGCTGGCCGCAAGTACATCGCCATTACTGGCCAGAGCAGCCTCTTCGGCATTTTCCTGGGGCAGCAAAAGCGATCGTCCTGCCTCGCGCGCAGCCAACACCGCTGGCAACACGCCTTTGAGCGGCCGCAGCGCGCCATCCAGCGAAAGTTCGCCAATAAACTCGAGGTATTTGAGGCTTTCGCCCGGAATTTGGCCAGAGGCCGCCAGAATTCCAAGGGCAATGGGTAAATCGAAACGACCGCCCTCTTTGGGCAGATCGGCCGGAGCCAGATTAATGGTGATACGGCGGGCGGGGAATTCGAAACCCGCATTCAGCAGGGCGCTGCGCACCCGGTCTTTGCTCTCCCGCACGCCGGTTTCAGGCAAGCCAACGATTGAAAGAGCCGGCAACCCACCGGACAGGTGCACCTCGACAGTAACCGCAGGAGCAGAGACGCCAATAATGGCACGGGAATGGACAACAGCAAGCATGACAACCTTCCTTGGCAATGTTTCAGTATGGGGCCCGCAATGCGCATCCTGCGCTCGGGCCCGATCAGCAGATCACGACTGGATCAACTTCTCCAGATCGGCAACGCGCTTTTCGAGTGCTTCGACCTTTTCACGAGTTTTCATCAAGACCGCTTGCTGGGCATCGAATTCTTCACGGGTGACCAACTCCAGCTTTGACAGAACGGTCATCACGGTTGCCCGAGCCTGAGCCTCGAAATCGTCTTTCGCAGCCCGGGCCATATCCGGAACAAACTGGCCAAACTGACCCTGCAACTGAGCAAAAAAATCTTGTGGGCCTTTCATGTGACACCTCTCCAAAAATCAGTTTCCCGGCAAGATCAGACCATTGGCCATGCCGCTAACAATACTTACGGGAGTGTATCACACCGCTGCCCCTGCCATACTGTGCCCGGTCAGCATTATAATGGCTTCGGCCTGATGCCCGGCCATGCTCTGTTTTGATACAAGATTGGGCGCAGCGCCCTGTTATGGTGCAGCTTATTGCGCCATTCTGGCGCGGACAATACACAACACACTGTTTTTAAACATTTTTTTTGCGTTGGCACACCCGATGCTAAAGCTCTCGTACGCAATCCGCACAATTGATGTGCGAGGTGGCAGCATCCCGAACTCAACAACCGGCCGATGGGCCCTCACTGTTGGGACGGCTTTACCAAGGAGAAAGCAATGAAACTTGTGACAGCGATCATCAAGCCTTTCAAATTGGATGATGTCCGTGAGGCACTATCCGAGATTGGCGTACAAGGCGTAACCGTCACTGAAGTCAAAGGCTTCGGTCGGCAAAAAGGCCACACAGAACTTTACCGTGGCGCGGAATACGTGGTGGATTTCCTGCCCAAGGTCAAAGTGGAAGTCGCCATTGGTGACAACCTGCTGGACCAGGTTATCGAATCCATTACCAAAGCAGCCAATACCGGAAAAATCGGTGACGGCAAAATCTTTGTGACTGAACTGGAACAGGCCATCCGGATCCGGACAGGCGAGACCGGAGAAGAGGCAGTCTGACACCAGACTGACCTGGCAACTAGCCAACGCAAAAAACTTATAACCTAAGAGCCTTGTGCGGAGGGCCTCCTATGGAAAGCACTGTCTTTGAGATACAGTTTGCACTAGATACATTTTACTTCCTTGTTTGTGGCGCATTGGTCATGTGGATGGCAGCTGGCTTTGCCATGCTCGAAGCTGGCCTAGTACGCTCTAAAAACACGACTGAAATCCTGACTAAAAACGTCGCCCTGTACGCTGTTGCCTGCACTATGTACATGGTTTGCGGCTACGCCATCATGTATGGCGGCGGCATCTTCCTAAGCGGTATTAAGGACATAGGTGTTGAAGAAGGCTTTGTCTATGAAGCCGCATCGACCTATGCACCATCATCAGACTTCTTTTTCCAAGTCGTGTTCGTGGCTACTGCCATGTCCATCGTATCCGGTGCAGTAGCTGAGCGTATGAAGCTTTGGGCATTCCTTGTCTTCGCCGTGGTCATGACCGGTTTCATCTACCCGATGGAAGGCGCATGGACCTGGGGCGGGGCGGATGTCTTCGGCATGTACAACCTCGGCGATCTGGGCTTCAGCGACTTTGCAGGTTCTGGCATCGTGCACATGGCCGGCGCTGCAGCCGCTTTGGCTGGCGTACTTCTACTGGGCGCACGTAAAGGTAAGTACGGCCCGAATGGCGAAATTCGCGCCATCCCTGGTGCCAACCTGCCGCTGGCCACACTGGGTACGTTCATCCTGTGGATGGGCTGGTTCGGCTTCAACGGTGGCTCAGTCCTGGCCACTGCGAGCGCAGAATCCGCTAACGACGTCGCCATTGTGTTCATGAACACTAACGCGGCAGCAGCTGGCGGCGGTCTCGCGGCCCTGATTCTGGCCCGCCTCATGTTCGGCAAAGCCGACCTGACCATGCTGTTGAACGGCGCGCTGGCCGGCCTGGTGACCATCACTGCCGGCCCGGACACGCCGACTCCACTGTTGGCGACCGTTTTCGGTGCGTTTGGCGGTCTGCTGGTGGTCATGAGCATCGTCACTCTGGACAAGCTGCGCATTGACGACCCCGTTGGTGCCATCTCTGTTCACGGTGTTTGCGGTCTGCTCGGCCTGCTGCTGGTGCCAATCACCAACGGCGATTCCAGCTTCAGCGGCCAGATCATCGGCGCCCTGACCATCTTCGTCTGGGTATTTGGTGCCAGTCTGATCGTCTGGGGTATCCTCAAGGCTGTCATGGGCATTCGAGTTTCCGAAGAGGACGAGTACGAAGGTGTTGATTACTCTGAGTGTGGTATGGAAGCCTATCCGGAGTTTGTCAGCAGCAAGCAGTAACATTGCTCTGACAAGATAAAACAACAAGGGCGCCCATGGGCGCCCTTGTTGTTTGTAGTTTTAAAAGCTTGCCATCAGCCCTCTTCTGGCCGCACCTCATCTTCAAGGGCATCGACCATGAACTGTGGCATTGCCAACGCACCGTGATGAACGCCCGCGTTGTAATAGCGGGTCACGAACGGGCGATTGTTGGCATCATCTTCACGGAAATACTTCAGCGGATTGTGCTTGCTGCCCATGGTGCAGCTCCACCAGCCAGTGGGGTACACCGGTTGCGGGAAAGGCAAAGTCTGCACATGCCCAAATCCAGCCTTGTACATGTCGCTGTGAATGTTCTTGATGATGGTCTCGGTGTGCAGTAAGGGCGACTCACTCTGCTGAACAATAATCCCGCCCTCACGCAGAGCCGCCATGGCATCCCGATAGAAGTCCAGAGCAAACAGGCCTTCGGCCGGACCGACCGGGTCGGTACTGTCGATGATAATCAGGTCGACACTTCCTGGCTCAACCTCCCGCATCCAGGCAATTCCGTCGCCAAAGAAAAAGTTGGCCCGTGGGTCGTCGTTGGCATCACACAGTTCGGGAAAGTACTTTTCGGACATGCGGGTGACCCGCTCGTCGATTTCCACCTGCCAGGCTTCTTCCACGTCCGGGTGCTTGAGCACTTCTTTGAGGGTGCCGCAGTCGCCGCCGCCCACGATCACCACTTTTTTCGGGTTTTTATGGGTGAACAGCGCGGGATGGGTCATCATCTCGTGGTACAGAAAATTGTCCCGGGTGGTCAGCATCACGCAGCCGTCCAGGACCATCAGGTTTCCGAACGTTTCGGTCTGGTATATCTCCAGCTTCTGGAACGGGGTCTGCTCCTCGTGAAGCTTGGCCTTTACCTGCAAGGAAAAAGCCGTGCCCTGGTCCTGGAACACCTCGGTAAACCAGCCTTCGTTCAATGCTGTCATGTCTGTCTCCCACTGTGTGCCGCAGCAACGTGCCTGGGCATCTTGAAAAGGGCGTATTGTAGGGGCACCGGTCAACTCCTACAATGCAGCCTTCGACTGGCCCGCCGGCCGCCCCGGGTTCCCTGACAGGATAGCAATAATGGCTGAAAGCGCAGCATCACCTGCCCACAAGGTTTACAACATCGCGCACTGGAGTGACGGCTACATTACCGTCAATACCCAGGGCGAAGTGGAGATGTGCCCGGATCGCGGTCGCACTGAAGCGCGTATCAACCTTCCGAGCCTGACCCGGTCACTGGCTAACGCCGGTATCGCCCTGCCGGTGCTGATCCGCTTTACCGACATTTTGCATGACCGGGTCAACAAGCTGTGCAATGCGTTCAACAAAGTCACCGCCGAGCAGGGTTATCAGGGTCGCTACACAGCGGTCTATCCGATCAAGGTGAACCAACAGCGTCGGGTAGTAGAAGAACTGGTTTCCGCGGAACCGGCAGCCTCCGCTGGTCAGGTCGGGCTTGAGGCCGGCAGCAAGCCGGAGCTGATGGCGGTGTTGGCCCTGGCGCATCAACCTGGCTCAGTGATTGTCTGCAATGGCTATAAAGACCGGGAATACATCCGCCTGGCCCTGATCGGCCAGAAGCTGGGGCACCGGGTCTTTATTGTGGTGGAAAAGCAGTCAGAACTACCGCTGATCCTGGACGAAGCTAAGCGCCTGGGCGTGTCGCCCCTGATCGGTGTGCGGGCACGGCTGGCCACCATCGGTAAGGGCAACTGGCAGAACACCGGCGGCGAGAAATCCAAATTCGGTCTGTCCGCCAGTCAGGTTCTTGATGTGATCGACACCCTGAAGCGGGCAAATGCGCTGGACACATTGCAACTGCTGCATTTTCACTTAGGCTCACAGATTGCCAACATCCGGGACATTCAAACCGGCCTGCGAGAATGCGCGCGATTCTACAGTGAGCTGCACCAGCTGGGTGCGCCCATCGGCACTGTCGACATCGGCGGCGGTTTGGGGGTTGACTACGAAGGTACCCGCTCCCGCAGCAGTTGCTCCATGAATTACAGCGTTTTTGAGTATGCCTACAACGTGGTGCATGTATTACAGGCTGAGTGCGACCGCCAGGGCATTCCCCACCCGGACCTGATCAGCGAATCCGGCCGAGCGCTGACCGCACACCATTCGGTACTGGTCACCAATGTGATCGACCGGGAAGCACCCGATCATCGAGAGCCCGTGGTGCCGGCCAAAGACGCGCCCGCGCCGCTTCAGGATCTGTGGCGCGACCTGGAGAGCCTGCAGGACGACCTGTCGCCCAGGTCTCTGGCGGAAATCTACCACGACGTCCTGCATGCTATGGCCGACGTGCACGCGCAGTTTGCCCACGGCTTGCTCTCGCTGGTCGAGCGCGCTCAGGCGGAAACCCTCTACACCTGCTGTTGTCGCCTGCTGAAGGTCCAGCTGGACGGTGCCAACCGGGCACACCGGGAGATCATAGACGAGCTGAACGAAAAGCTGGCGGAAAAACTGTTCGTGAACTTCTCCTTGTTCCAGTCACTGCCGGATGTGTGGGGCATCGACCAGATCTTCCCGGTCATGCCGATCAATGGCCTGAACCGTCCCCTGAACCGCAGGGCGGTGATTCAGGACATTACCTGCGATTCTGATGGCCGCATTGACCAGTATGTGGATGGCCAGGGCATCGAGACCACCCTGCCCCTGCCGGAGGAGGTATCGGGTGAGCCCTTGTTGATGGGATTTTTCATGACCGGCGCCTATCAGGAAATCCTGGGTGATATGCACAACCTGTTCGGTGACACCCATTCGGTGGATGTTCGCCTGAACGCTCAGGGTAAATATGACATCGGCACCCCCATCACCGGCGACACAGTGGCCAAAGTGCTGCGTTATGTGAACTTTGAGCCTGACAACCTGCTTGAGGCCTATCGAGCCAAATTTGCCGCCAGCGATCTGGACAGCGAAACACAAGTTCAGCTAATGGAAGAGCTCCGAGCGGGCCTGGAAGGCTATACTTACCTGGAGGAGTAGCTTTCAGTCAGGCAGGTCTTGCTGCAGCCGACGCCAGGCCGAGGGTGAAATGCCCTCCCACTTGCGGAAAGCCCGGCCAAAATTGGACGGGTCGCTGTAACCCAGTTGATCGGCGACTTCGTCAATAGCCATCTGGGTGTTTCGCCGTAGTAAATCGAGCGCGCGGCGATGCCGGACGGCTTCCTGCAGGGTCTGGAAGCGAGCGCCCTCGGCCGCCAGCTGACGCCGCAGCGTCCGGTCAGACACGTGCAACTGACCGGCAACGTCATCCAGGCTCAGTAAACGGCCATCACGCACCGACTCCAGTATCCGGACCACCCGCTCAGTGACGGACGACGACGCCTCCATTTGCCGCATTTCTTCTTCACACTGGGCCTCCGCCACCCGGCGAGCCACCGGATTGGACAGCGACATCGGAAGATTCAGCAGGTGCTTACGAAACCTTAGCTGATTGACCCCGGCGTCAAAGCTGACTGCACCACCAAACAACTGCTGATACTGGTCGTTTATGTCCGGGCTCGCGTAATCCACCAGGCAGCGCCCGCCATCCAGCAGTCGCTGGCCAAACAGTAAAACATTCACATCCATCAGCGACCCCAGCACCACTTCAATGTTGAACCGGTGCAGTTCAACGGTGTCGTGATGGATGTCCAGTTGCAACACGGCTTCATCACCTTCGATAAAAAAGGATAACGACATATAGGCGAAACGAATGCGGAAGTATTTGATCAGTATGCGCAGCGCCTGCTCAAGCGTGTCGCAGCTGATCGCCGCCTGCGACAAAGCTCCGTGGGCGGTGAACTTGAGTCGTTTACCAAATTCAAGGCCCAGTCCCGGATCCGCGCAGCGAACCAGAGCTTGCCGGCACAGCTCAGTAAACTGATCGAGGGTGATGAAATTATCAGGATTGCCAAGCTGCGCGTCGCGAATACCGGCCGCCTTGAGCAACTCATGACGCCCTATACCCCGTTCCTCCGCCAACCGGCACAGGATTTCTGCGTAATGGGCCCGAGTTACGGGCAAGGTGCCACCGGTGAGCATCGCGGTCATGATCAGGAATAAAGGTTGCATTAGATACTGTTCAGACTAGCCCCTGCCTGACTATCCGGCAATCACCCCACTGACAGATTTCCCACGACGGTCGGGCCAGACACAATTAATAACATTTTTTCCAATCCGCTCAACGCAAGGCACCGTACATAACTCAACTGACAAATCTGCGACGAGTGCCTAGAATGATGATGACCATAAAGAGTTCAAGTCATGCGACTGTCAAGGAGCGCCCGGTGACAACACTGGAGCAGCAGAAAACAAAACCCGAAGGGCGTAAAGATCCTTGGGGTCCCTTGTTGGAAAAAGTAGGCAAAACTCAGGATAGGGCGGCTTATCAATCTTTATTTGAGCATTTCGCCCCGCAGATCAAGTACTACGCTATCTCTAACGGTATGGCGAACCACGCAGAAGAGCTGGTACAAGAGGTGTTCATTTCGATCTGGCGCCGTTCCTGCTTGTACGACTGGCGCAAGGCGGCGGCATCAACCTGGATTTTCACCATTGCGCGAAATCAGCGCATCGATATGCTCCGCAAGATGCAGCGCAGCAGTGCCGAAATGGCCATCGAAACTGAAGATCTGTGGCAGATTCCCGGCGACAACGAAGATGAGCCGGTAACATCACTGCATCGCCTGATGTCTGAGCGTCGGATCCGTGAATCCCTGAGCCTTCTGCCAGAAGAACAGATTACCGTGATTGCCAAGGTTTACATGGAGCACAAGTCGCACCAGATGGTCGCAGATGAGCTCCAGATCCCGTTGGGAACTGTAAAAAGCCGGGTCCGCCTGGCGTTGAATAAACTGAAAGTGATTTTGCAGGATCAGAACGTATGACACGGCACCACCCCGACACCCTAACCCTGATGGAATTCAGCGCGGGTAATCTGAGTGAGCCTCATGCCCTGTGCATTCGGCTGCACCTTGACCAATGCTCGCATTGCCGCAGCAGGGTCGAGACCCTCGACAGCCTTGGCGCGGTGATGATGGATCATCAGCCCAAGGTGTCCGTTGCCGATAGCAGCTTCGAACAGTTGCTGGCGCGCATTGACTCGGCTCCGGTAGAACCTGAACCGGTTACCAGCACACCCCGTCTGTCCCCGTTGCAAAAGCTGCTGGGTGATGACATCAACGAATTGCCCTGGAAGCGACAGCTTGGTGACGTTAGTGTTCTGGACGTTACCGAGAAATTCCCTGGCCAAGGCGAGCGGGTGGTGTTGCAAAAGCTGGTTGCCGGCGGCAAAGCACCGGCCCATACCCATCGCGGTAACGAAACCACCATCGTTCTGCAAGGTGCGTTTGCAGATCAGAAAGGCGTCTTTAACCAATGGGACTTTGTGGTACTGAATGAGCAGGACGAGCACAAACCGGTAGCCGTGGGCTGCGAAGATTGCATCACCCTGTCGGTACTCAGTGCGCCACTCAAGCTGACCGGCACTTTCACCCGAATGCTCAATCCTTTTATCCGCTGAATAATTGCAGCGCGGCAGTGTAATGACTGCCGCGCTGCATCTTCTATCCCCCCCTACGTCACCAAGGCAGATCGCTGCCATCCCAGCTGACAAACCGGCCGTTGTCCGACTCCGTCAATGCCTGAATCACCCCAAACAAGTTATCTGCAGTCTCGGCCGGGTCGTGCACCTGCAGGCTGGCCAGCGACTGGCTGAACGGTGCACTTAACGCTGACCGGGTAGTGCCTGGATGCAGAGCCACACACGCGATCGGGGCATAGCGCCGGGGCAACTCCACCGACAGGTTCTTCACCATCATGTTCAGTGCAGCCTTGGAACAACGATAGGCGTACCAGCCGCCCAGGTGGTTATCACTGATCGAACCAACTTTCGCCGATACGGCAATAACCCGCTTGAGCCGCTTGCCCCGCAGCCCTCGTGCCAACGCCTGGACCAGCATCCCGAAACCGATGCAGTTGACCTGGAACGCACGGGCCAAATTGTCTGCGCTCAGGTCTTCCAGGCGCTTTTCCGGAAACATGCCGTCGTCATGCAACAGCCCGGCAGCGTAAATGAGATCGTCTATGCCTCCATAACGATCCAGTAGCGCCTCAATATCCGGATTTTGCAGCGTGTGCTCCGGGGCAGCTGCATCCCAGGGCAGCAAATGCACTCTCGAGCTCTGTTGCAGGGCTTCAGGCACCTGCTCCGGATACCGGCACAGCCCGATCAGCGTCTGCTCCGGCTGGTCCTGCAGATAACGTGTCGCCAGGGCGCTGCCAATGGCTCCCGAAATGCCTGCAATTACCGTTGCCATGCTCGACTCCTCAACTGATCAATGGATTCCATCCCGGTGATACGAAAAAACAATTCATTCAGGCTGACTTTCGGAAAACCAAACCCTTCAAACGCCCGTATGAATCTTCATATTTCCTTTGCAGAGCAATCTTTGCCGCAAAGCAGAAACCAAAAGGCAGTTCATGCCGAACTCGTATTAACAGGAGAGTGACCATGCAATACCAGGCGCCCGCGAACGACCTTCGCTTTTTGTTGTTTGATGTATTGGGAGCAGACAAGCTGCACGAATTGGAAAAATACGCCGATGCCACGCCTGACCTGATCTCCGCGGTCATCGACGAAGCCGGCAAGCTGGCGGCCGAGGTCATCCAGCCAACCAATCAGCCCGGCGACCGTCAGGGCTGCAGCTACGATCCGGAAACCAAAGCCGTGAAAACGCCGGACGGTTTCAAAGAAGCCTACGACAAGTTCGTGGAGGGCGGCTGGACCGCGCTGGATGCGCCAATCGAATTCGGCGGTCAGGGCCTGCCCCACACCCTGAAATTCGTCGTCGACGAGATGGTGTGCTCTACCAACCTGTCGCTGGGCATGTACCCGGGTCTGACCCATGGCGCCATCAGTGCGCTGTTTGAGCACGGGTCCGATGAACTGAAAAACACCTACCTGGAAAAGCTGATTTCTGGCGAGTGGACCGGCACCATGTGCCTTACTGAACCCCAGTGCGGCACCGATCTGGGCCTGATTCGGACCAAAGCCACACCGAACGATGACGGCAGCTACGCCATCGAAGGCACCAAGATCTGGATTACCGGTGGTGAGCACGATCTGGTCGACAATATTGTCCACCTGGTGCTGGCTAAGCTGCCTGGCGCCCCTGACACCACCAAAGGCATTTCGCTGTTTGTGGTACCCAAGGTCCTGCCGGATTCCGGCGAGCGCAACCCGGCCTTCTGTGGTGGCCTGGAGCACAAGATGGGCATCAAAGGCTCCGCGACCTGCGTGATGAACTTTGAAGGTGCCAAAGGCTGGCTCGTGGGCGAGCCCAACAAAGGCATGAGCGCCATGTTCACGATGATGAACGAAGCCCGCCTGATGGTCGGCATGCAAGGCCTTGGCCTGGCGGAGATGGCGTATCAGGAAAGCCTGGCTTTCGCCAAAGATCGCCTGCAAAGCCGCTCGCTGAGCGGTCCCAAGAACCCGAATGGACCGGCTGACCCGATCATTGTGCACCCGGACGTTCGCCGCATGCTGATGCGCCAAAAGGTTCTGAACGAAGGCATGCGCGCCATGGCCCTATTCACCGGCCATCAACTGGACCTGTCGGTGGCGCACGGCGACGAAAGCGTTCGTGAAAACGCCGATGATCTGGTGCAACTGTTGACACCTGTGGTTAAGGCCTTCCTGACCGACGAAGGCTACAACAACGCCAACTGGGGCCAGCAGGTGCTGGGCGGTTCTGGCTTCACCCAGGACTGGCCGCTGGAGCAGCTGGTGCGGGACGGTCGTATTGCCCGGATTTACGAAGGCACCAACGGCATTCAGGCGATGGATCTGGTGGGCCGAAAACTGTCCCTGAAAGGCGGCCAGCTAGTGCGCGCTTTGTTTGCCGAGCTGACTGGGTACCTTAAAGACAATCCGGATGCCCCGCATCGTGAGGAGCTCAAGGGCGCTATCAAAAACCTGGAGCAAGCTACCATGTGGCTGGCCCAGAACGCCCCGAAAGACCCGGAGCAAGCCGGTGCAGCGGCAACGCCTTACCTGCGGGTGATGGCACTGACGGTCATCGGTTATCTCTGGTCGCGCATGGCAGCCGTTGCCAGCCGACAGCTCGAAGCCGGTGAAGGCAACAAGCCATTGCTTGAAAGTAAGGTCGCTTCTGCTCGCTTCTACTTCGAAAAATTGCTGCCAGAAGTGGATTGGCTGGTGAAAGACATTGAGAGCGGCAAAGACAGCCTGATGGCACTGAGCGACGATCACTGGGCAGCTTAAACGGCAGCGCCACCGGTCAGGCCAAAATTTATGGCCGGAAATGACCGATAAATGGCAAATTCTGACCTTCTTCAAGACAGGTCAGGACTTGATAATGCTCATGTTGATTAGTGTCTCTGAACTAGTCTAACTCGCCTCTTCTAGGGTCGAGTATTTTAAAGCCACGCATTTGCGTGGCTTTTTTTATGGTTCCCCGGTCAACAGGTTACAATGGCGCCTTTGGTTCACCCCACTGGAGGCAGAATGACCGCCGACGATTACAACTTCCGCTTCGGCGGCATCGAGAGGCTGTATGGTCGCCGTGCCCTGAACGCCTTTCGCGAATCCCACATTGCCATCGTCGGCTTGGGCGGCGTTGGTTCCTGGGCGGCGGAATCGCTGGCGCGCAGTGGCATTGGCAAACTCACCCTGATCGACATGGACGACATCTGTGTGTCCAATACAAACCGACAGCTGCACGCCCTGACCGGTCAGTATGGCCGCACCAAAACCGACGCCATGGCGGAACGCCTGACAGCCATCAATCCCCACGCCGACATCCGCGTGCATTTCGGATTTCTGACCACCAAGAACGTTCAGGAATTGATCTCCGAAGATGTAACCGGGGTGGTGGATGCTATCGACAGCGTCAAGGCCAAAGCGGCGCTGATTGCCCACTGCCAGCGGCGCAAGATTCCTGTGATCTGCTCAGGTGGCGCGGGCGGCCAGATGGACCCGACCCAGATTCAGGTGGCAGACCTGAGCAAAACCACGCAAGACCCGCTGTTGGCGAAAGTGCGGAATATGCTGCGCCGGGAATACGGGTTCTCCAGAAATCCGAAGCGGCGCTTCGGCATTGAGGCGGTGTACTCGCTGGAACAGTTAACCTACCCCGCACCAGATGGCGAAGTTTGCCTGCAAAAGCCCGCCACCGAAGGACCGGTGCGGCTGGACTGCGCCTCAGGGTTCGGCGCCGCCAGCCCGGTGACCGCCAGTTTTGGTTTTTTTGCCGCCTCGCGCCTGCTCAATCGCATTGCCCGCAAGGCGAACCAGCCCGACTAGCGGCAGTCGAGCACCAGCTTTCCTCTGACGTGCCCGGCTTCAAGCAGGTTGTGGGCTTCGCTGACCTGATCGAGCGGGAACACCCGGTCAACGTGGACTTTGACGTCGCCGTCCTCGATTAGTTCAGCAATCTCGTCCAGGTGAAAAGCGTCTGGCCGGGACCGCATACCGTGAGCCCTGGCCCCCATGGCCTCGGCCGCGCTAACCACTTCGTCTGCGGTGTTGGTGGGGATGGTGACCAGCACACCGGACTCCGCCAATGTATGCAGAGCTCGCTTACCGGTGTCGCCACCGACCAGATCAAGCACCACATCCAGGCCGTAACATTCGTCGGCAATGTCGCTGGCGTGATAGTCAATCACCTCATGCACACCGAGCCCGGCCAGGAAGTCCCGGTTATGAGCCGAGGCGGTGGCAATCACGTGAGCACCGCGTTCCAGCGCAAACTGCACCGCAAAATGACCAACACCACCAGCACCTGCAAGAATAAGAATCTTCTGGCCAGACTCCAGGCGCGCTACCTCGAACAATGCCTGCCAGGCAGTCAAAGCCGCCAGAGGGACGCCGGCCGCCGCCATCAGGTCCAGTTCTTCGGGAACAATCGCAAGATCGTCTGCGTTGGCAGTGGCGTATTCCGCATAGGCACCGCCGGCGATCGGAAAACCGATCATACCCATGACCCGGTCGCCCGGTGCCAGCGTGGTGACATCGTCCGCCACCGCAACCACCTCGCCTGCAGCATCATACCCCGGCGTCCACGGCAGGCTGTGTTCAATCTGGCTGGCCACAAAACCCAGTCCCAGGCGGGTTTTCCAGTCAATCGGATTAAGGCCCGCGCCGTGCACCCGGATAAGCACTTCGCCCTCGCCCGGCACGGGTAAAGGCGACTCGGTCACCCGCAGCACATCACGCTCGCCAAAACGATCATAAACCACGTGGCGCATGGTGCCGGATTCGGTCAGATCAGATGATTCCATGGGTGTCTCCACACAACAGTAGAACGGCGCCGTTACCGGCCTCAGATTTCAGACTAGCAGAATTCTTTGCAACCGGCCTCAGCGGTCAAGGCCTCGGCCACCCTTCACCAGCGCACCCGACAAGGTGTCCACAAAGACTTTAGGAGCCCTTGATGGGCGCTGCGACTTCATGTCAACACAGGCATGGTCAGACATCGCCCTCAACAGGGTTTTGCCGTCAGCCGGTCGTATCAGCTGGAACTGCCGGGCCGACCGGAAGCGACCATCCCAGTCGGTCAGCCAGGTGCCCAGTACCAACTCATCGCCTGCGTTTGCCGAGGCCAGGTAATCCAACTCGGTGCGGGTGATGGCCATGGCTTTGCCAGTCTCCTCATGCACCGCCCAGGTCATGCCCAGGCTGTCGATGTGAGCCCAGCTGACCTCCTCCAACCAGCGCACATACACCACGTTGTTGGCGTGACCCAACCGATCGGTGTCTTCCGGGCGCACGGTGATGGTCATGGTGAAAGGATCCGGAAGATCCCAGTTCAGCGCCTGTGCGTCAGTCATGGTTGTTCTCCAAGGCCGGGAATGGCCTGTAACGGTAGCCGGCCGATGCGATCGTTGTGAAGTGAACCAAAGTATAGAACCCCATCGTGGGGGTTCACCGAGGTGATCTCCTGAAGATGACTGCCACGGGTATCGTGCAAGCTAATCAACTTTCTCCCGCTGTCATCGAACGCTACCACCAGTCCGTAATCCTGTGGTTGTGGTTTAAGCCCATCCGGCAACTTGGCGACCAGATTTTTCAGCCAGGGCTGACGGTGCATACGGTCGACCTGGGCGTTTCGAAGCGTCGGGAAGGCAACCCAGTACCGACCTTCGTGATCTACCGCCAGGTTGTCCGGAAAGCCCGGCAGATTATCAGCAAACACTTCCGCCCGACCCGCTTTCGGGCCGGCGATCCAGTACTTGAGGATACGATACTTCCAGGTTTCGTTAACCAGCACGTAATTGCCTGCGGGTGACACCGCCACACCGTTGGCAAAATGCAGATTGCCCAACAGCACTTCCGTTCTGCGAGTGCTCGGGTCATACCGGAGCAGGCGCCCGTGGGGTCGCATTTCAAGCAGATCCAGAAGGTAATCAGGCTGATTGAAACGAGAACTGGCATCGGTAAAGTAGATGCGGCCATCGGGGGCAACGTCAACATCATCGGTAAAGCGGAACGGGGTGCCTTCAGCCTCACGGGTCAGTACCGTGATCGCCCCTTCCGGAGTGATGGACAGCAGCCCTTTCCAGGCATCGGCTACAATCAGGTTGCCCTGATCATCAAACACCAAACCCAATGGCCTGCCCTCGGTGTCAAGCCAGTTTTCAACCCGGCCATCGGGAAACACTCGCACGATCTTGCCATCCTGAGTGCCGGTGTAGAGCACCCCCTGGGCATCGATGGTGGTGTCTTCCGGACCATACACCTGGCCCCTGGCCAGAAGATCCGCCAGCCTCAGGCGTTCATTGGGGGCAAGCACGCCGGTCAGCGCCGGTGGCGACGGTGCCTGCCATGCCTTGCTGTCTATTGGCGATGGTGTCAGCAAGAAACTGCCCAGCAGCAGGAAGACGACCAGCAGGCCGATCAACAACCATTTCATCATGAGCGCCCGATCCGTTTATCGTTCTTTTGCCCGCAGGCGATGGAAATGCACACCAACCTTAGCAGACATTACCCGGTAGCTGGCAACGCAGTGGCCGGCCTAGCGGAATTCCAGAAAACTCCGGCACAATTTTGCAAAGGTATCGGCTTTTTCTGCATGCAACCAGTGCCCGGTGCCCTCGATGATTTTGAGCTCCGCCGCCGGGAACAGCCTCAGGATGGCATCCTGATGTTTGTCCTGGATGTAGGCTGAGTCTGCACCCTTCAAAAACAGCACAGGCCCCTGATAAGGGCTGTTACCTTCTGGTGCCGCCGCAAGATTCTGATAGCAGGCATCAATCACCGGCAGGTTCAGGCGCCAGCGAAAACTCTGCGCCGCGTCGGTCGCCTGCTCCGCGGGAACACGCTCCAGGTTTTTCAGCAAAAACTGCCGGACTCCGGGAATTTCAACAAACTCTGCCAACCGCTTGTCCGCTTCCTGGCGCGTGCTTATCCCCTTAAGATCCAGATTCTTCATGCCATCCAGCACCGCATCATGTCGGGCTTTATAGGTCACCGGCGCAATATCCGCCACGATCAGCGCCTTGACACGGTCCGGATAACTCAGGGCCACCTGCATCGCGGTTTTTCCGCCCATGGAATGGCCGAGCAGCGTGGCCTGCTTAATGCCCTGGGCATCCATGTAGGCAATCACATCGGCGGCCATGGCCGGGTAGTTCATGGTATCGGTATGCGGAGACGCGCCGTGGTTACGCTGATCCAGACCGTGGATCTGCCAGCCATCTTCGAGGCGGCGGGCGATACCTCCCAGATTTTCAAGTGACCCGAACAGCCCGTGCAGCAGGATCAGAGGGGCTCCCTCACCGGAAATACGGTTATTCAGTCCAACACTCATAAGCTGGTGGTCTCCGGTTATGCGATCAGACCGAATACACTACCATTGCCAGCTTGGGGGGCAAGGGGAATTTGGGCGGGAAGTTTCGGGCACAAAAAAGCCGGGAAAATCCCGGCTACAAGGTCACAGACATTACGACTCTCTCATTAGCAGTAATAGATACTGCCCAAGTATTCCGCCAGCGCAATCACGTTCTTACGCTCGGCTTCACTATGGGGTACAAAGATTTCCCGTTCCATACAACACCTCCATTTTTGCTTCCAGACTGCTTCAACCTGATGATGACCATGCTATCGTTGAACGAGGGACCGACCGTTGACTGACTGTCCCAATCGTTTGACATTTTGTACCAGCAGCACAGTTAATCATCGGGAGCCAGACACCGGCATGCATGCCCAAACGGACCAAGCTGACACACCTCAGGTCGCCGCCTCCAGCACACTGGCTCTGGTGCATTATCTCGACACGCTTGGTTTACTGGATCGCGCAAAGGTAGAGGCCCTGATCGGCGTCACGCTGGAAGCGCTTGAAGACCCGGACCTGCGGGTCCCCGCCAGCATCCACTACCAGCTGTGGGAATTGGCCGAGCAATCAACCGGCGACCCGGGCGTTGGCCTGCATGCGGGCCAGGTGATTGATCCGGAACGAATGGGGCTGGTTGGCCATGTCTTCTTCAATTGCGACACTCTGGGTGAGGCGGTGGTGCAGTATGTGCGCCTGCACCGATTGATCAACGAGTCGGTTACCCTGAACTTTGAGCAGACTCCGGATCAGGCGGTGCTGACGTGGCAGCCGGACCACCCAGACCACTACAGCCGGCAGGATATGGACCGCACGCTGGCGGCGGCGCTATGCCGAACCCGACATTTTATTGATCGCAGCATTGAAGCGGACTGGCTGGAGATTGCCCACCCGGAGCCTTCCTACGCCAACGAGTATCGCAAGCTGTTCGGGGGTCAGATCCTGTTCGGCAGTGGTATCACCCGTATAGCGTTTTCCAGTCAGCACCTTGGCCAACCCATTCCGCACCGGAATCCTTACGTCTATTCCGCGGTATTGAAGCAGGTGAATGCAGTGCTCGCCCGCTTGCAGACCCGCAAATCGTTCAGTCGCAAGGTTCGTCGCCTGATTTCCCGGCAAATGGCGACCGACCGGATTGATGCCGATACCCTGGCCCGCCAGTGTCACATGAGCCGCCAAACTCTCTATCGCAAACTGAAAAAGGAGGGCCTCAGCTTTCATGACCTGGTAGAGCAAGTTCGCAAAGACAAAGCCCTGCGGTACGTGGCCGACGATCAATATGCATTGGGGGAGATTGCTTTCCTGCTCGGGTTTTCAGAACTCAGCGCCTTCAGCCGGGCGTTCAAACGCTGGACCGGCACCGCCCCTGCGCAGTTCCGCGCCAATCACCAGAGTGCTACCCATGACCGCTGACGATCTTTCACTGCTGGCTATTCCTCTGGCACTTCTGTACCTGGCGGCGCTTGCCTGTATCTATCGGATACTGCTCAGCTACCGGACTGCACAGGGAGCGATTGCCTGGATCATCGCGCTGGTGGGCCTGCCCTATCTGGCCGTGCCCATGTTCCTGTTATTCGGCCGCAGTCGTTTCGGCGGCTATATCAAGGCCCGCCGCATGGGCGATCAGGCCCTGACTAGCCTGCTCGACCAGTTCGAGCAACAGACCACCTCCATATCCAACCCAGGCCATGAACATTTCAGTGACGAACTCCAGGTATTGTGCAAGCTGAGCCGGCAACCCTTTACCAATGACAACCACTGCACTCTGCTCCGGGATGGTGAGGCCACGTTCGAGGCCCTGTTCGAAGCCATGGAAGACGCCCGGCACTACATTCTCATGGAGTTCTACATCGTCCGTTCCGACAAGGTCGGTCAGCGCATCAAGGCTATTCTGGAGCGCAAACTGGCCGAGGGTGTGGAAGTCTGGTTTTTGTACGACGACATCGGCAGCGTGTTTCTATCACGCCAGTGGCTGAATGAGCTGGCGGCAGCTGGCGCCCGCATTGCCTCTTTCGGCAAGGGCAATGTGCGCCGGCGTCGGTTTCAGATCAACTTCAGGAATCATCGCAAGCTGCTGGTCTGTGACGGTCAAATCGGTTTTGTCGGAGGCATCAATCTGGGCGATGAATACCTGGGCACGATGATGGATCAGGGACCCTGGCGGGACACCCACTGCCGTATCGAGGGGCCGGCAGCAACCGGCCTGCAACTGGCGTGGCTGGAGGACTGGCACTGGGCCAGCAGCCTGCGGCCGGAGCTGAACTGGCATCCTGAGAGAGTCAAAAAGGGTGATCAACAGGTGCTCATCCTACCCACCGGCCCGGCCGATACCTGGGAAACCTGTACGCTGTTCTTCCTCAACAGCATCAATAATGCCCGCACCCGGATCTGGATTGCTTCACCGTACTTTGTGCCCGACTTTCAGATCATGAACGCCCTGCAACTGGCCGCTCTGCGCGGCGTGGACGTTCGCGTTCTGATCCCCGAAAAATCCGACAGCCGGCTCATACGACTGGCCGCATACTCCTACCTGGTCCAGGCCAGCCAGGCCGGCATTGGCATTTACCGATATCAGCCGGGTTTTATGCACCAGAAGGTGGTGTTGGTGGATGACCGCTACGCAGCAGTGGGCACAGCCAATCTCGACAACCGCTCAATGCGACTGAATTTTGAGATTACGGCGATCAGCACCAGCCCCGACTTCATCCACTCGGTCGACAGTATGCTCAGGGAAGATCTGACACAGTGCCAGCTGATGACCGAAAGTGACTACCAGGAGAGGTCAATCCTGTTCCGGCTCAGTTGCCGTGCCGTGCGCCTGCTGGCACCGTTGCTGTAGTGGATGTTGTGGCTCGCACCATAACATTGTGCGACCATGGTGAATCCTGACGTTCCAACTGCTGTAAACAGATAACCCATGAACGCATTCAAGCCCAGAGAAACCCTGACCGAACAAGTCGCCCGCCACATAGAGAATCTCATCGCTTTTGAACAGCTCAGATCCGGGGAGCGAATTTACGAGGGCGCCATGGCCAAAGAGATGGACGTCAGCCACGGCTCGATCCGGGAGGCCCTGCTGTTGCTGGAAAAGCGGCACCTGGTAAAAAACGTACCCCGGAAAGGTGCGTTTGTTACGCCTATGGATGCATTTTTTGTTCGCAGCCTTTACGAAACCCTGGAGCTTTATCTGACCCACACCGGGCGCAAACTGGTTCGGCAGTGGCAGCCGGATGACATGGCGCGCCTGGAATCCCTGTATCAACAAATGCAGAGCTGCTATCAGAAGAATGACCTGATGGCCTTTCTCGAGCTGGGCATTGACTACACCAAAGCCTCACTGGTGTATGCCGACAACTACTTTATTGATTCTGCGATTGACGATCTCTGGCCTTCGGCCAAACGCTGCGCGTTTGTGGCCTTCCGCCGAGGTGGCGCCCGGGTACTGGAAGACAACCTGGCGCACATGGAGCAATCCATCATTGCCATCCGTAACCGGGACGAACAAGCCCTTGCCGACATTCTGCACCGCTACGCGATCCAGCAATGCGAGCAGGTGATCAGCGCCATCAAGCCCGACTGATATTGAAATCCCGGTTAATAGAACAGCTGGGTAAACGAGAAGCCGATATTAAGATAGGCCGCCCAGTTATCTTCGTTATTGTAGGCCACCGATAGCTGGACCGGTCCCAGCAAGGTATCGACGCCGGCAAACACGCTGGATGAGCGCACCAGCTCACTCCAACGGACGTCACTCATGGTGTCCCAGGCGTTACCAGTCTCAAAACCGGCGCCGGCAAACCAGGGCATAACCGGCCCACCGAATTCCCGCCGCGCATAGACCGATGCCAGCACTGCATCATTGCCGGTAATTTCTCCGGGCGCATAGGCCGACAGCTGACGAAAACCGCCCAGGCGAGCGGCGTTTTCAATACCAGCGTCACCACTGACCACCTGACGGGTGTACACCAGGCCGGTCAAATTGTGACGACCCCAGGTGCCAGTGCCCAGTATCATGGCGGTGAGGGCGTCAAAGCGCCGGTCAGAGCCCAGGTCGTCCCGTTCAACCCTGGCCCGAATACCCGCAAACGCCCCGGCTTTCGGGAAAAAGGCATCGCTCAGCGAATCATGCACCAACTGCAGGCTCAGGTTTCCCTGGTGCACGTCATCCGTCGGGGCAACCGGCATGCCCACTTCATTATCCACGGTGGCGTAGCCTCGAACATAGGTCAGCCTGAGTTCGGCATCGCCGCCCAATTCCATACCCAGCGCCAGATCCATCTGGCGAAACGTGACATCCACCTCGGCGATACGCCGGCCCTGATCATAGACGCTGTAATCGTCCTGCCGGTACTCTATGCCCAGGACCGCAAAACGATCGTAGCCATAGGTCAAAGGTTGATACCACTGGCTGCGAACCCAGGGCTGCGTGCCCAGCTGGACGCCGGTCAGCCACTCACCCCCTAGCTGATTCAGCTCGGTCATGCGCAGTCCGGCGGCCAGGTTGAAACGAGTGTCACCTTCGAAATTGTCTTCATAATTAAGCCCGAAAGACAGGTAGTTTGGCCCCCAGCTTTTTTCCCGGGCCCGAATCACCAGAACCGGCCCTTCGCTGGAGGGCACCATCGACCAGGCCACCGACTCATAATAACCCAAGCCATAGACCCGCTTGAGATCCGCCTCCAGCGCCTCTGCATCCAGCACTTCACCCGGCTGCTGCCGGATTCGCTCTCTCAGAAAATCGGTAGCCAGACGGTCACCCTGGGCGATGTCGATGCGGGCGACAGGCCCCGGCGCCCAGCCGCCGGCAGCACGCCTTGACTGATAGGCCACCCAGGTTTCTTCCGGTACGGTCAAACGATTAAGGGCAATTGCGTGTTCCCTTGCGGCGGTAGCCCCCAGTTCAAACAGCACCGGGCCCTCATAAAAATCGGCAGAACCAAAACCTTCAAGATCCGGACGAATAAGCACATCGTCCGGGTTTAACAGCGCAAGCTGGGCATCGGTATTGATACGAGTCATCAGCGTCGTTAGCTGACCCACCACCGAGAACGCCTCGCTCATTTGATCGGCGCTCATCAACGGGTCAGTAATGTCGACCGCAATAACGATCTCCGCCCCCATATCATGAGCCACGCTGATTGGCAGGTTGTTGGCAACACCGCCATCCACTAACAGCCGGCCATCTCGCTGGACCGGGGCATACACTCCCGGAATGCTCATGCTGGCTCGGATGGCTTCGGCCAGGTTGCCATCCGAGATCACCACCTGCTCGCCGGTTTCCAGATCCGTTGCAACCGCCCGGAACGGCACCGGCAACTGGTCGAAATCCTCAACCAATGCGGCGTTACGGGTAAGCTCGTTCAGGATCAGCCCCAGGTTCTGACCGGTAACCAGGCCACCGCCCAGACGGACGCCGTCCAGACTGACACCGAGCCCCGGCACCAGAGGCAAACGCCAGTCGTCCTGTTTGCGACGCACCGGTTTGTATTCCCGGCCCGGGTCGTCCCGAAAACTCGACACCCAGTCCAGACCGATAAAACGCCGCTCAATCTCATGCACAGACATCCCGGAAGCATAGAGCGCGGCCACAGCGGCACCGGCACTGGTACCCACTACTACATCAACCGGTACCCGCATTTCTTCCAGCACCCGCAAAACCCCCACGTGGGCCATGCCTTTGGCGCCCCCACCACTGAGCACCAGCCCCACCTTGGGGCGACTCTCAGGTTCAGAGAATGCGGCTGGCGCCCACAACAGGGGCACCATAGCCATCATGAAAACAGTGCAACTCAGAAATCTGGGCAAGGTGGGTTACTTGTGGTTTGAGTGTTTGTCGTCGTCGGCAAGCGACAGGTGCGATACATCTGGAACCATGGGTGGCGGCAGATCCCGTCTTACCCCCAGATCGGACCCGGGCGGAGCCAGCGACCAGTCATCGAGATGCTCGAACATCGGCGCTTCTGCCTCTTGATGCTCAGCCAGCGTAACCCCCACCGGGTCCAGCGTCAGGTTTGAGCCAGCGAGAATATCGTCGACCTTTTCGCCGGCCACCGGCAGCCGATCCCCGGGCTCCTGCTCCAGCGCTTTACCCCCCGAAGCCCCGGCACCCTGTGTCTCCGTACGCGGACTATCCTGAACCGGTTTCGGTGCCGACTGGGATGGTGATGACGGCCGAGGTGCGCTGGCAGGAGCCGCACCTGCCATCGGTTGTACATGGGCGATCATGCCATGCTTTTGCAGCACCGCCAGATACTTCTCGGCCTGAACCTGCTCCAGCTTGTTGCGGATGACCACCGGTTGGCCGCTGAACATCCGGTCCAACTGCTCAACACTGGCCTTGAACAGGCTACGCGCATTGTTGCGGGCAGTTTCCAGATCGGTGCCCGGCGCACACTCTCCTTTGAACACAAGCTGGAACATGGCTATTCCTCTTTATAGACATATGGCTCTGATTGCATGATAGCGGAAATCTTCGACCGGAGCAGTCTGGCAGGTCCGGGCAGAGTGAACGGACGTCAAACGTGTGCGAAATGCAAACAATTGAAAAATGGCGAACATAACTCGCGAAAGTTTCGACACTCTTTGCAATAATCAACTGTAACCAAACATTACATTTGGTTACACGGTACGGACATTGCCAGCTTTCAAGGATTGCTCCTATGCGCATCAAACTCTGTGCACTCATTTCCGCAGCCGCACTCGGACTGACCAGTACCGGCCTGCGGGCTGAGAATCTCGACGTCGTTATGAGCCAGGTGTTTCCCGGGCATGAGGCAACCTACATCGGCTATGAAAGCGTCGAGCGCGAAGACATTCCGGAACTGGCTGCCGTTGATCGCAAATATCTGATCGTCGACTTTCGCTTTAACGGCCAACAACCTGCGGTCGAGCAGCTGCAGGCCGGCGTACACAAAGTCTGCATGACTCTGCTCCGGAATCGAGAACTGGTCCGATCGCTGTCCGATTCCGGCTACGACATGGTGTCGGTTGCCTTCGACCGCCAATCCCAGTTCGACTGCCTCTGATACGCACCAGTCAGCGTTGTCCCAGCAACCGGGGAAAGGCATCAAGCGCGGTGTTAACCGCATCCAGATTGAACGCGTCCACATCCGCCAGTAGCTTTTCGCCATACCGGGTCACCGAGGGCGACCGATGGCGCTGCCCCCACTCCACCATTCGCAAGGCAAAGTCTTTCATCTGTTCCGGGTCGCCACTCTCGCGAACCTCCTGCCACTCATCACCGAAATCCTCGGCCAGCTTTTCCCGCAGCCAGCCCCGCTCCTGCATGCTCATGGTCTGGGCCAGCAGCCGCTCCGCTTCCTCCGGGGCCCCCTCATCTTCCGCCTGTTCCACCGTGGCAGCCACTTTCGGCAACACCAGCGTAAAGGTTGAGCCCGCATCGGGCTGACTCTTCACTTTGAGCTCGCCGCCCATCATCTCCACCAGTTTCCGGCTGATGGCGAGGCCAAGGCCAGTGCCGCCATAACGCCGGGAGCTCTGACCTTCCTGCTGTTCGAAGGCGTCAAAGATGCGGTCTTGCTGGTCCGGCGCGATGCCAATACCGGTATCCGAAACCGTCACCAGCAAACGGTAGTAGCGCACATCCGACTCTTGCTCCGTCTCTTCGCTCAACTCTTTTGCGACCGCTCGAACGGTGACCCCGCCCTCATGGGTAAATTTGATGGCGTTGCCGACCAGATTAAACAACACCTGTCGCAATCGGGTTTCATCCAGCATCATCGAAGATGGCATGCCAGAGCCAACGCTCACCTCAAGGGTGATGCCTTGTTCGGTGGCCCGCAGATCAAAAATATGCCGCACATCACTGAGCAGTCGCCGGACCGACACCGGGCCGAAATCCAGGCGCATCTTTCCAGCTTCAATTCGGGACAGGTCGAGAATGTCGTTAATCAGCATCAACAGGCTGCGGCTGCCGGCACGGATTGCATTCAGATAATTTCGCTGCTGAGGGTCTGTCACCGAGTTGTAGAGCAGATCGCTGTAACCAATCACCGCGTTCATCGGGGTTCGGATTTCGTGGGACATGTTGGCCAGGAACTCGCTCTTGGCCCGGCTGGCGGTCTCGGCTTCTCGTGCCAGGCGTTCTGCTTCCAGTTTGGCTGCGCGCAGATCGTCTTCACTGCGGCGCAAGGCATTCTCGGAGCGGATCCGCTCGTCCACCTCCAACGACAGCTTTCGGTTCCAGTACAGGAAAATCAGCACCACCACGATGGCGATCATAATGATACGCCGCACCACGGTGTAATCCGTTTCCTGTTCGATGTCGAGGTGGATCCACCGATTATAGACCGCTTCGGTTTCCGACGGCGGCAAACCACTCAGTGCCTTGTTCAGGATGCGGTGCAGGACCGGATTATCTTTGTTGACCGCAAGGCGCAGATCGTACTGATAGGGTGTGATGCTGGTGATCCGAAGATTTGACAGGCCCAGTTTGGCCACGGTGTAGCTGACCGCCGGTATGTGCGTCACCATCACATCCAGATCACCGTTAGACAAAGCCAGCAGTCCCTCTTCGACGGTTTGCTGGGGATAAATATCCAGATTGGGGTGGTTGATTAGCAAATAATCGTGGCTGGCCTGACGGTTCACCACGCCAACCCGCTCATCCCGCAACTCTCTCAGGTCTCCGATAAACCGCCCGGTGTCCCGGATTGCCAGCGCCACTGGCACCGACACGTACGCCCGGGTGAACAAAAAATCCTGCTCCGTTCTCGGGGTTCGGGACATCCCGGGAAGGATATCCACCTCGCCGGACTTGAGTTTGTCTTCCGCTGACACGCGGGAGTCTACGATAACCCGGTTAAAGCGTACGTTGATGTTCTCTTCCAGCCGCTTGACCAGATCAGAGGCCAGACCCGCAGCGCGACCATCCTGTGCGAACTCAAAAGGCGGCCAGTCGCTGCGCATGCCAACTTTCAGCCCGGGGTTACGCCTCAGCCACTCCAGCTCTGTTGCCGTCAAGGCAACGCCACGGCCTTCCAGCTGCGGCATGTCAGCCTGCAACCAGGACTGACGAATGTCCCTGTGCTCATTATGACTGACGGCCGCGATAGCCCGATCAAACACCCTGAACAACCGCTCGTTGCTGGTCGGCACCTGCAACACCACATCCACTGACCGGTTATCCAGTATCACTGCCAGGCCAATACCATTAATCATGGCTGATTCCAGATAGTCTGAAACCACTGGGGCCGGTCCCAAAAACGCATCAGCTTTGCCTGACAACACTAGGCTGACGGCATCGCCAAGGCTAGCCGCAGAAATCGGGGTAAAGTTGTCGATCGGGTCCAACAGCGGGAACTGGTTCGGATCTTCACTGACAATCGCCACATTTGCGGATTCGAGATCCGACAAGGTGCGGAAGGCCGCATCACCAGAATTCACGAAGATGCCGTAGGTCAGCGACATCATTGGTGATGTATGTCTGGCCCCAGGGACGACCGGAGCGCCCGGTATCCGGGTCGTCAGAACAAGGTCTACATCGCCATTACCAAGCACCGAGGGACCATTAACCAGGCGCGGCTCAATGGGCACCCCCAGTTTCTCGGACAACCGGGCCAGGTAATCAATCCAGATCCCCGCCAACTCGCCGTCACCGGTATCAAAAACCAACGGGACCTGACTGTGCCTCACCCCTACTCGAAAAACATCCTGCTGATCCAGCCACCGTAAATCCTCAAACCCCAGAACCGGCGCAGGAGACGCCTGGGGCGGATCGGCCAAGGCCAGCCCTTGAAACATCAGCAACAAGAGGCCACACATTAAGGGTGGAAGAGACTTCACTGGATATCCTCGGTGGTTCCACTACATTTCAGGGAACAATACCTGCAAATGTCGACGATTTCATACCGCGACTTTGCTTACTGGAGAAAGCCGTTTATGGACACCAGCAAACACAGCCTACAGACCCTGTTCGAACAACTCGGCCTGCCGTCAGGGCAAAAAGAGATAGAAGATTTTATCGGCCGATACTCGCCGCTGCCGTCGGAAATTGCCATTCAGGACGCGCCTTTCTGGTCTGAAAGCCAATCGCAGTTTCTGGAAGAGGGACTGGAAGAGGACAGCGACTGGGCAGAAATCATTGACGAGCTTGACGCTCTGCTCAGGCACTGAGGTGCTTGCTCAACTCGTCAACACCTGATTTCGACCCGCGCCCTTGGCCTCGTAAAGAGCCCGATCAGCACGGTCGAAGACTGCATCTTCCGTGTCACCCTCGCGGAATTCCGAAACACCCGCAGAAAATGTAATGGTGACCGGCTTTCCGCCAAAATGAAACGGCAGTTGCCCGACATGGCCACGAAACTGGTCAACCACGTCGCGGGCGTCATTCAGGGCCGTCTCAGGCAACAGCAACACAAATTCCTCGCCCCCGAAGCGGGCAATAAAGTCTGTATTGCGCAGTCGACTTTTCATTTCACGAGCCACCAGTTGCAGCACCCGATCGCCCGCCTTGTGGCCGAAGGAATCGTTGATTCGCTTGAACAAGTCAATGTCGATCACCGCCACTGCCAAAGGATGATGATAGCGTTGCCAGCGGTTGTACTCGAAGGCCAGGCGCTCCTGCCACGCTTCCCGATTGGGTAGCTGGGTCAACAGATCGGTCAGGGCTCGCTCCCGCTCTCTGCGCACCTGGGTCTGCATTTGCTCGGAGTGGGCCTCCATGGCCGCTACTTTTTCCTGCATCGCGTCGAGCTGCATTTTCAGCATGTCTTCGCGTTCAAGGTCCCGGGCACGAAAGCGCTCAAGTGCACTGCCAATAAATTCCAGGCGCTGGCTCACCGATTGTTTCAAGCCCTGTAGATCCCGGCTGCTGCGAATGTCTTCGCTGACCCGTCCCAACTGTTCGCGAATTTCCCGATCCAGATTGTCGGTGTCATCTCGGCGAGACAGTTGGGCATCCGACTGCTCAGAAAAATGTAGACGTAAGGTTTCCAGACGCTCGTCCAGTCGTTTGAGAAACACCTCAAACTCCCGCTGGCTGCGCGTAACCGCCTCAATCACCAGTTTCGCCACCTGATTGAGACCCTCCCGGAGGATGTCCCAATCGTTGGTGGACAACAGCGTTTGCTGAAGGGCTCTGGCCTGGGATTCCACCTCCGGCTCTAGTGTCACCTGATTGAGCAACTGCCCCAACAGCTGACCCACACGGCGAGCAATCCGCAGGCGATGGCTATGCCCCGCCAGGTCGGTCTCATCATCAGGCTGACCTGCTGCATTAATAGAGGATTCAGCAAAAATTGTGACTCTCTGATCCCGTTCATCAAGCCGGGTAATGGCTTTATCGATCTGGTCCTGCAAGGTTCGCCAAGCCCCGATGTCGATATTCTGATTGCGCAGATCGTCTCTCAGGCGGGTCAGCAGGCTATCCAGCTCCGGCGTTTGCCCCTCCGACGCCAGACTTGTGCGCACCAGCATGCGCTCGAGTACATTGCGCTCAGCCTGCCATTGCTTGTCGCGCTGGTCTGCGTCTTCCAGCTCCCGAAGGTATTTTTCCTTCCAGGACTCTTCAGATGCCATGAAACACTCCTTCAGGGTCCGGCCTGATCGCTGTCACGCTGCTCGACGGCAGACCGGCGCTTTGCCCGGGGATGGCTCTGGTCGTAAACCCGGGCAAGATGTTGAAAGTCAAGATGAGTATAGACTTGGGTGGTGGCAATGTCCGCATGGCCGAGCAACTCTTGTACGGCGCGAAGATCACCGCTGGACTCCAGCATATGGCTGGCAAAGGAGTGCCGAAACAAGTGGGGATGCAGGCGCTGATCGGCGCCCTGTACGGTACCCCAGCGCGCCAGTCTGGCCTGGATGCTGCGACGGCTCAGGCGATTGCCGCGTTGGCTGACAAACACAGCTGGCTCAGACTCGTGTGCGAACTCCGGCCGTTGCTCCAGCCATCGCTGCAGAGCCAACACCGCCTTGCCACCCACCGGCAGAATCCGCTCTTTGTTACCCTTACCCAGCACCCGGACTTCCCGGCCACGCAAATCCAGTCCGGTCAGATCCAGCCCGGCCAGTTCTGCCAGTCGGAGCCCCGAGGAATACAACAGCTCGAACATGGCAAGGTCCCGCACTTCCAGCGGGTCATCGGGATTCACATCCAACAGGTGACTGATCTGGTCCACGTCCGCCACCTTGGGCAGCCTGCGGCCGCTTTTGGGGGGGCGCATGTCCAGTGCCGGGTTATCCCGGGCGAGTCCTTCACGCAGCAAAAAGGTATAAAAACGGCGAATAGCCGACAGGTGTCTGGCGATGCTCCGGCCACCCAGGCCGTCTTTACTCAGCCTTGCCACATAGCGGCGCATGTCATGAATCGACAGGTCACGCCAGTGCTCGATGCCAGACTCCATCAACCAGGCAACCAGGCGTTGAAGGTCGCGCCGGTAATGTTCGCAGGTGCGGGGGGAATGGCGTTTTTCGGAGGCCAGATGCCGGACAAACCCGTCCAGCGGAGCTGAAAGCGACTCCGGCGGGTTGGCGAGCGAGCCAGGGATGGTCACCCCTGTCCACTCTCCACCGTCAGGTCGGTTACCGGGGTTTCCGAGGCGAAACGTGTCAGCATCGGCGGCAACAACCGGCTCAGGGTGTCACTGATGTAGCTGAGAAATAATGACCCCATGCTCTGGTCAAAGTAACCCGATTCACAACTGCCAACGGCGAACACACCGACCAGGCCGTCATGGCGCAGCGGCACCAGCGCGACCGAGGCAATGGCCTCGTCCCGGCCCGGGAACAGGAACTTGCGTTCATTCTCCCGGAACTGGCCACAGACGGCGCGGTCACCCTCCAGCAAAGCGCCCAGGCGCTCTTGAGCCTGAGCCTTGTCGACAATGTGCAAAGCACCCTCGGCCTGCTCGGCTGACGCAGTATCACTGAACAACAATACGGTTGCCGCATCCAGCCCGAAATCTCCACGGATGCTGTCATCGATGGCAGCCGCCATGTCGTTGAGCGTCTTCGCTTCAATCACCTGCATCAGCAGGCGTTTGCTTTTCTCGAACAGACGGTCGTTGTGACGGGCAATGGACACCAGCTCCACCAGCTCCCGACGCAGGGTGTCCCGTTGCTCCCGAAACAGGTGCACCTGGCGCTCAACCAGTGAAATCGCGCGCCCGCTGTCATGGGGCAGGGTCAGGCTGCGCAGCAACTCGTCCTGTTCAAGAAAGAAGTCCGGGTTTGCACGCAGGTAGTCTGCCACCTGGTCCTGGGTTAGTTCGCCGGCCTTCTGGCGGGCCGATTGTTCTGTCATCCTGTTCTCCAGAGCTGTCAGGCTCGTGTTTTTGCAGTTCGCGGGCTTCTGCGACGGCGGACGGGCGAATCACCCGGCAGCCGCAACTGGCCTTCAAACACGGTTTTAGCCGGGCCTTCCATCATAACAGGGGCACCATCCCCCTGCCATTCGATCACCAGGGAGCCGCCGCGCAGTTCTACTTCAACCCGGGAGTCGAGCAAACCCCGCAGCTGACCCGCAACCACGGCGGCGCAGGCACCGCTGCCACAGGCCAGAGTTTCACCCGAGCCCCGCTCAAAAACCCGCAAGCGGATGTGAGTACGGTCAAGCACCTGTAAAAATCCGATGTTGGCCCTGGACGGGAAACGTGGATGGCTTTCAAGCAATGGGCCAAGCGTCGCCACCGAGGCGGTATCGACATCACCCACTAACAGGACACCATGAGGATTGCCCATGGAGACCGCGGACAGCTCCACCGTTTGACCATCAACTTCCACGGTATACACCGTCTTCTGGCGGTCTGCGGCGAACGGAATGGCAGGCGGATTCAGCTCCGGTACGCCCATATTGACCATCACCATGCCGTCTTTACCGACTTTCAGCTCGATCACGCCCTTGGCGGTCTGAACCCGAATGACACGTTTGTTGGTCAGGCGCTGATCCCGGACAAATCGGGCAAAACAGCGGGCACCGTTGCCACACTGTTCGACTTCGGAGCCATCGGCGTTAAAGATACGGTATCGGAAATCCACATCCGGCAATCCGGGCGGCTCGACCACCAACAACTGATCGAAGCCAATGCCAAAGTTGCGATCGGCCAATTCCCGGATTGCCTCCGGCAGCAGACGAAAGGGCTGGCTGATGGCATCCACCACCATAAAATCGTTGCCTAACCCCTGCATTTTGGTGAACCGGAGCAGCGGGCCCGGGCCACGTCTTTGCGGATTCATCTCACGCTCCACGCTCATTCCGGCAGGCAACTTTCAGGGCCCAACTGGTCGGCCAGGGTTTCCCTGCGGCGCACCACGTGCACCTGATCGCCATCCACCATCAATTCGGGCGGCCGATTACGGGTGTTGTAGTTAGACGCCATGACAAAACCATAGGCACCCGCCGAACGCACCGCAAGCAAGTCTCCCGCCTGCAGGCGCAATTTGCGATCCTTGCCCAGAAAATCCCCGGTTTCACACACCGGGCCCACCAGATCCCAGGACTTCTCCTCTGTCTGCTGGTGTGGCTGGACCGGAATAATCGCCTGCCAGGCGCTATACAGCGCCGGGCGGATCAAATCATTCATCGCAGCATCAATAATGGCGAAGTTTCGGTGCTCGGTGCACTTGAGAAACTCCACCCGGGTCAAAAGAATGCCGGCATTGGCGGCGATTGAACGGCCCGGCTCCAGAATCAGTTCCAGCTTACGGTCGCCGAGCTTTTCAGCCAGCGCTTTAACGTAGTCGGCAGGCTGCGGCGGCTGCTCTTGGTCGTAAGTGACACCCAGACCGCCCCCCATGTCGAGATGCCGAATGTGAATGCCATTTTTCGCCAGGGTATCAATCAGCGCCAACACACGATCCAGGGCGTCCAGGAACGGCGACACAGACGTCAGCTGTGAACCAATGTGGCAGTCGACACCGTGCACATCCAGATTGGGCAGCCCGGCGGCGCGGGCGTATACCTGCGGCGCCTCGGCAATGTCGATGCCGAACTTGTTCTCTTTCAGTCCGGTTGAAATGTACGGATGGGTGCCGGCATCCACATCCGGATTCACCCGCAGCGACACTGGCGCTTTAACGCCCAGTTCACCCGCGACGGTATTAAGGCGATCCAGCTCGGTGTCGGACTCCACGTTGAAGCACCGCACGCCTACCTGCAGCGCTCGCTTCATTTCCCACTCCTGCTTGCCAACACCGGAGAACACCACTTTGCCCGGGTCACCGCCGGCCCGGAGCACGCGCTCCAGTTCGCCGGCAGAGACAATATCAAAGCCGGCACCCAGACGGGCAAGCACGTTCAATACCGCCAGGTTGCTGTTAGCTTTCACCGCATAACAAACCAGGTGCGCACGCTCGCCAAGCGCCTCGTCGTAGGCACGGTAGTGCCGCTCCAACGTGGCACGGGAATACACGTAAGCTGGTGTACCAAAACGCTCGGCGATGTCGGCAACCGGCACATCTTCGGCGTACAACTCGCCATCGCGGTAATTGAAATGATCCATGTTGTTCCTGAAAGTCTGGACAGGGCGGTATGTGCAATCAGTGATGACGCTCAGCGCGGCGCCGGAGCCTCATCATCAGTCTGCGTTGCGGCTTGAACGGCTTGATCTGCGACGCCTGCAGGTTCTGCCTCTGGCGCTGGGTTATCCCGGTACAACGGGCCTTTCTGGCCGCACCCGGAAACCATCAACACAACCAGCATCACAGCTGCCAACAGTGGCCGGCGACAAGGTCCAACCTGCATACCCATACCCCAAAGTGAATAATGAACGAAGTATACCCGACACCTGCCCTGTATCGCGAGAGAGGCGGCCGCTCAGGTCAGATAACTGTTCAGGGCATCCTCAAGCATGGAGCGGTAATAGAGGTACTGACCGGTCTGGATGTCGCGCTGATAAAGCCGTGGGTCAAGGTCGTGGGGCAGGTGCAGATCGGTCAGGTAGACCGGGTAGGATTCGCCGCTGTGGCGTAACGAACGGATGTAATGGGCCACCGCGGGTATCAGCCGGTCACCGTATTCCTGAACGCTGAACTCCTGATCATTACAGTAGATGTCAAACCGGAGTGTGCCGTCTCCCTGCTGGATACCGACGGCCTGAACCTCCAGACCGGACGCCGGTACGCGAGCCTCTTGCTGAGCTCGGCTTTCAGCCAGCCAGTGGCCATCCCGGCGCATCATCTCGTAGCAGCGAATACCGCCGACCGGGTCCAGGTGCTCAGCCTGGCGCAGCAGTCGTCTCTCCACCAGATTGTCGAGAAAGCGCAACAACGGGCCGAGCAAATGACTGCGCTGACCCACCCGGACCGAACGCGCCCACAGACTGCCCTGCTCATCGACGACCCAAAGCCGTCCCAGGTCGCCCTGAAGCAACCAGAACACCTGTATGTTGCCGGCTTCCGAGGCCTGACAGACTGCACGTAACTCAGGCTCGTCCAGCAAGGCATGGCGATCCGGCACAGCCGGCAAGTAGTGTTCCTGGGGCTGAAGCAACGCCTCCATCAGCGCCGTGCGATTATCCAGAGCCACAAATCCGGGCTCCTGGCCGGTGAACTGCAGCAAAAAATACCGGCGATCCATCTCTATGATGTAGCGCAGCGGGTGCGGCCCCGTGCCTCCGGCAAAGAACTGACGCAACACATCGTTGAACAGCTCCCGAACCCGACGGGCAATGGCCTGACCATGACCGCGACTGGGCGCTGACACGTGGATATCGGGCAACTGCAACGGATTCATCGCCACCGGTGCCAGCACGTTCTTCAGGCACTGAATCAGTGTGTCACCCGCAGCGTAATGCTGAAGACTGACTTCGTGCCAGCTGTTCACGGTGATCTGGTCGATGGTCACCACCAGGTTGTCCCGACCACCGCTGAACCCGAGGGAATCCGAGCGAGAGCTGAGCTTGTGCAAACCTCGCTCGGTCAGGTGCGCCTGTGGATCCACGGCAACATTGATCAGTAACAGATTCTTCAGGGGCCGCACCGCGCGGGACAGTGCAGCCCGGGACGCAGACGCCATCGGTAATGGCAAAAACCCGGACAACACCTCCAGAACGTCCTTGAGCTCCGACACCGAAGCCACGCTGTTTCCTGATCGCACATTGAGCCGGGTAGAACGACTGAGCAAACCGTTGCAGTAACACCAGATGAGCAGCTCGGCGAGATTGCCGGCACGACGAATCACCGGTTGCCAGAAAGCGTCAGACGGATCTTCGAGATCCCGATACAATAACCAGCCATCACCAGTGCCGCCTTGCTCGGACTGGTGATGAAACGACAGGTTCTCCTCCGCCAGCGACGGCACTAGCCCAGGGTTGACCAGTTCAATTTTGCCAGCCTTGCGCTGAAAAGCTGCGTACAACTTACGACCGAGCAGGTTAATGTCGCTGGCGGTGATGGTAGCCCGGGCCTCCTGCTCTCGGGCAAGCCGGGACAGCAAGCGATAGCTGTGGGTTAATTCCTCCACGACCACCCGGCGCAGGCCGGTCACTTCCTCAGCCCGCCAACGCTGGCGGTCGTCCAGGGATTGCACGCGGGCGTCTGACCAGCCCCAGTGCTGCACCAGACTGCGCAAAAGTTCGATGCGCCACTGATCCCCCGCATTGCCCGCCCGGGTCAGTGGCAGGCCTGCCTTCAGATACAGGCTGCGCCGAACCAGATCAAGCCGTTCAGGGGTGCCGCTGCTCAGCAACCATTGCTCTAGCCGCTGATACAGCATCACGTAGGGGTCGAGGGCGTCCGGGCAGGTCTGGCCCTGATAGATCGATTGTTTGAAGCTGGCCGACAGCAGCGGCTGTGAGCTGTCGGTGGCGTAGCATTCAATCAGCAGCAATTTCAGAATGGCTTTCCAGGGCGCGTCTATCCCCTTGTACAGTTGCCAGATACCGGCACCGGGAAACTCCTCGGGAGGAATCGAGGGTACTGGGCCAAAATCAATGTAGTCACTGGCCTTGATAAACCGGCACTCTACCAGACGACGGCGGCATTGCTCGTAATCGGTTTCTGCGTCTGCCGGGACCAACCACCACAGCGGGTATTGCCCGGCCAGATGAATGCTGGTGCGGTAGAACTCGTCCAGCAGCAAGAAATGCTGGGCGCTGCCGCAGTTTTCGCCGGTTACCTCGGCCCGCTGCCGACCAGCTCGCCAGTCCGCCGCAGAAAACACAAATACGTGCAGCTCCACCCCGAGTGTCGCCGCCCATTGCGACAGGCTCTCGGCTTTGCGCTCCAGGCAACGTATGCCGTGTTCAGGCAGATCCTCCCGATGGCATAACCAGATATCCAGATCGCTCGCCACCGAATGCCCTAGGGTACCGGGACTGCCCATCAAAAACAGACTGTCGAGATCGGTCTTGCTGCGGCCCTGATCCCGGTAACTGAAGCTGCGGGCAAACCGGCGGGCAGCGTCCAGCACCTCGGCCACCGGCGTGTAACCCTCGATACCCTGAGGACAATCACCGTCCAGGTAGCCGGGCAAAGCCGGATGATTGCGGTGAAACACCAGAGGCAGCAGGTCGAGCACCATCTGTTGCCGATACGTCAGGGCTGAACGAGCGCGCTGCCAGCGCTGCTGATTAACCAGCAAAAACCGGTCCCGCAGCCGTCGCAGGGTTTTGCGATCAATGCCATCCTCGAAATCGAGAACGATAGGCGGTGCGTGAACGGTCAAGGCAGCTCCAGCGGATGGTTATTTTCATTACGATAGTCAGTATGATGACCGAATCGTGGCAAAACCGGTAAAAAAATAAAAGGATAACCACTTTAGGGCAATCGCCGCTAACGGGTGATCCAGACGAGGCACATGCGCTGTGAAAGAATTTCTGATTCAACGCTATCGACCGGACCCCGCCGGCACAGTCATTCACCCCACGCTCATACGGGTTGATGATGATGGCCGGATTGTACAGACCGACCGCTACGCTGAAGCCATGTTTGGCTACAACGCCGGCACACTCACCGGGCAGCCGGTGCACCGGGTTCTGGCCTCTCGCCAGGACGATCCCTTCGCGCCCGCCCACCGTCACCACCTCGACAACGGCCAAACGGTACTGGTCACTTTCCGTCACAAAGATGGCTTCTTTTTTACCGCCAGCCTGGGCTTGCGCATGGAAATGCGAGATTCCGACCGGGCCGCCAACGCGGCGATCACACTCAAAGACAGCGCAGACATGGACGGCCGCCTGATCAAGCTGGCGGAACAGGGCGCCGGCTTTGGTCTTTGGGAGTTGGACATCACCGCCAATGAAATCAGCTGGTCAGACGGCATGTACCGGTTACTTGAGTTGCGGCCGAGCACCGAGCTTTCCCCTGAGCAAGCCTTATTTTACTGCCAGACTGGCCAGAACCGAGTGCGCGCGCTGTTCCGCCGATGCATGCGGACCGGGCAAACCTTCAGCCTGGAGCTGGCCATCACCACCGGGCGCCAGCGAATTCAGCGGGTCACCCTGGCCGGACGCGCCCTGAAAAATGGTGGCCGGGTCCAGAAACTCGGCGGCATAATGGTCAACCACAGCGAGGCCATGCAGCACGACCATGCCCGGCAACAGGCACAATGGATTCTGGCGGCGACCGCGAGCGCCACACCGGATCTTCTGGTCGCCGTGGATACCAGCCTGAACCTGTTGCATTTCAATACGCCTTGGGCTCAACAGTTCAGCAGTGCCTTCGGCATCGAACCCAGGCCCGGGGACAGCCTGAAAACTTTGCTGAACGACTTCCCGAATGAACGACGACTGATCGAACGCTTGTGGCAACGGGCCTTTGATCGTGAGCATTTTGTTGCGGAGGTCCCGCTCAACCGCCAGGGTGAGGGGCTGCCGGTCTACGAGTTCCATTTCCAGAGCATCCTGGGTACCCAGGGCGAAGTGATTGGTGCGGTGCATGTTGCCAAAGACATCAGCAACCGCGTTCAACACAGCGGGAGTGGCGATTACCGCATGCGCCACGACCCGATCACAGGCCTGATGAACCGCCGCTCCTTTGTCGAGCATCTGGAGCGGGCCATGAAGCACAAACGCAAACGGCAATCGGTGGATGGCCTGCTGTTTATGGATCTCGACGGGTTTGAGCAGTTCAACGATCAGGCAGGCAGCGGCACCTGCGACCGCTACCTGCGCGAACTGGCCAGCATGCTGGGACTGCGGGTACGCAACCGGGATGCCCTGGCAAGATTGTCTGGCGACACCTTTGCGCTGTTTATTGAAAACTGCCCGGAACCCAGAGCCCGCAAACTGGCGGACGAAATCCGTGAACAGATCGCGCAATTCCAGTTTGAATGGCAGGGCCACCAGCTACAGACAACCGCCAGCGGCGGCTTGCTGATTCTCGGCGCAGACACCCCTGAAGCCCCGGAACAATTGCTCACCCAGGCAGCCGACCTGTGCCATACCGCAAAGACCTCCGGAAGAAACCGCATCCACACCGCCCACGCACTGGCCGGTGAGGTGACCAGCCTCGGCAATGACCATCAACTTGAACAGTTGCAGCACGCCCTGGATACCGGCGATCTGATTCTCGAATTCCAGGATCTCAAGCCGGTTGCCAGCGTGACCTGGGGCGACCATATTGAAATCCTGTGCCGGGTGCCCGGGACAGAGCCACAGGCGGCGCCGCTGACGCCGGATCAGTTTCTGCCCATTGCCGAACGTTTTGACCTCGCCAAGCGCCTGGACCGACAGGTGATTCGGCAAACTCTGGACTGGCTAGGCCAATATCCCTTGCTGGAACCACGACTGAAATACTGTGGCTTCAACCTGTCATTGGCGACCCTGCTGGACGATACCTTTGCCGATTTTATGGAGCAGGCGCTGGCAAGATCACCCTTCCTGCCCCACTGTTTCTGCCTCGAAATACGAGAGTCTTATGCCGCACAGTATCCAGACGAAGTGACGGTTTTATGCGATGCACTGCATCGTGTGGGGTGCCGGGTTGCACTTGAAGGTGCTGGCGCTTCGGTCGAAAGCTACAGCCTGGCGGCAAACCTTCCGGTCGACATCATCAAGCTAGACCGGCGCATCATGGACGACCTGGCCAGCGATCCGGTGCAGCAGATCATGGTGGAAGCACTGCACCGCATCGCCGAGGCCGCCGGCAAAGAAACCGTGGCCACCTTCATTGAACACGACGAAACCCTGAGAAAGGTGCGCACCCTGGGTATTCACTTCGGTCAGGGTTATCGATTATCCCGGCCCCGACCTCTGGCGGAACTGAAGCCGGTAGCCGTGGATCTGAGTACCGGCCGCATTGGCGGGTAAGCGGTTGCCGGGAGCCGCCTACCAGCCCTCCCTCGGGACGCCATGTTCCCTGAGGTAGTCGCCGTGTTTCTCGAGATAATTCCTGGTTCCTACCTCAAAGTCATCCGGATCACCCGGTACCTCCGTGGCCTGCATACGCATCACCTCGATCTCGTTGCCAATCTGGTTCGAAATCCAGACCACCACGGTACCGCCAGGCGCGAGGCCAATGGTCAGAAGGTTCCGGGGGCCTGAGCGCACATCAACCTGCGTCACATAGGTTGCCGGCTCCCGCATTCGGTCCAGCAGGTCTTCCGGCACCTTAATTATCTTGGTGTAATATTTCTGCTCCGCGTAGGAAAACCAGTTGACCAGAATCAGTTCCGGAAAGGGGTCAACCCCGGCCCCAGGCCCAGTTGGCCCATGGGGGCCTTTCCAGCAGCACCCCACAGCGCCTATGGGCTGGCGCCAACTCCGCTCGCCAGTCTTCTCCAGAAACATGTCGGTCACCCACACTTCATAGTGCTGTGGCGCCGCTATCCTGATCATCCAAAGTGTGTCGTCTGACTTCGACCACGCTGAGCACCCGCTGCCCAACAGGGCGATGGTCACCAGCCCCATGGCTAGAATCTTCTGAATCATCATTCGCCCTCTGTCTGTGGATAGACCAGGCGCTCCCCGGAGAGCACCGGTGCATGGGGATGAAATCCCTCTAACTTCGCAGGCGTTCCCGCCACCAGGGTTTCGACGCCGTTGTAGTGAGCGGAGTAATGGATATAGCGCTGGAGCAACAGGCTCTCATATTCAGTGGTCAGCGAGGGGGCGTCGCTCCCTTGTTCAACCTGTTCCAGGATTTGTTGCAGGATGGGGTTCAGTTCCTCTGGCAAGGTATTGTAGGTTTTCCTGGTATCGATATCTTGAAGCGGCGCACCGCTATCGGTGGCCAGCCGATGCATCAACCTCAAGGCTACCTGCGAATACTCCCCCCGCACCTGGCGCAGCATCCGCAACACCAGTTCTACCCGCCCATCCGGCGCCGGGTGCTCCTGGCGTCGGGTAACAATATCCAGCCGGGCTGGCCCTTCAGGGCCCTGATCTTTCGGCCATCCCTGCAACTGTTCGGATTGCCGTACCGGCAAACTGTAGGAGCCTAACCAGCCTTCTGCCTCTACCTGTTTCCGTTTGGCCTCCAGATTGTCCCACTGCAGGGTTTTGTCCGGCCAGCGCAGCCGGTCGCGAGGTACCTGCAGCCTGGGGCTTAACAGCACATCCTCCCGCTGGCTGTCGCCGTAACCACCTCCAATATCGGAATGAACTCCAGGCAGGGAGATTTCCCGGAAGTTGGCCGGCAAGCTGCCGTCGCGGCTTCGCAGACTGTTCAGAGCAAAGTTCCTGCGGTGCTCATGGGTTGCGGTCAGGTGCACTGCATGGCCGACCTTGTCCGGATCCAGGTACAGCTTCACCGGGTGATTGCGACTGTTATGGGCCAACAAATCGCCGGCGGCCGGGTTAACAATGGCGGCCACGGAGTCGAAGAGCCCCACGAAGCGAATTTCTACCGTCTTCGGCCAGAGGATACCGCCGTCAGCCAGCGCTTGGGCGAGCAGACCATTCCCCCTCTGATTTATCTCGTGTGCAGTATGGCGGGCCGCCGCCGCGCCCCGGCTGAAGCCGAACAGGTCCAGGGTAAGCTTGTCGATGGGTTTGTCCAGCCGTTCGGCAGGCAGATCCTGCAAGACTTCTTTCACCCGCATGGCCAGTTGCGAGAAAGCGTAGTTTACCTGCGGGACAATGCCAGCTTCCCCCATGCCCGTGGCTGCGCTATACGCCACATCATCATCACCGGTCTTGGTGCCCGCCCCAGGAGCATAAATTTTACGCCGGTAGGTGCTGGCACCTTCCACCTCTTCTATTTCTTCGATGTACAAATCCCACAACTTAGCCACATTGCTGGGGGCATTGGCGTAACTGTCGCCTAGCATCAAGGCCATCCGCCGCTCACACTCTTCCCGGCTGATGGTGTTATTTTCATAGGGAATCAGGCACTCCTGCTCCAGCTGCTTATCGAAAGCCTGGGTATTGGCGGCATTGTTCATGGTGCCGTCGGTAAACAGGCCGACTTCCAGGTGAATCTTGGGGGAGGGTTCCCGGGAGGAGTCCGCCTTGGCGCCTTCGGCGGCGGATGCGGACATCAGAACGGGAGCCACCAACGCGGAAGCCCCTAAGGGCAGGCTCAGCCGGTGGTCATCTTCGCTGCCCTGAGCCGCCTGCTCCTGACGCTGACACTGCCGGTAGTGCATCGAGAACATATTCACTTCCAGCGCCCCAACCCCCCAGGGGTCGGATTGACGCAAATGATCGGGGGTCACGCCGCATTCGTTCAGTTGCGCCACGGCGCTCTCAATCCCAGAAGGCGTGTATATCCAGTTGTCATTCACCCGCCACCGGCCGCCGGCAGGCAATCTATTGTCTGGCTGCCAGGTCACCATGGGAGAGAAGGGGCCATCCCAGCCCGCGCAGACCAACATCAGCTCACCGTCTTTCACCGCCCGGTGGACAGTCTCGGCTATGTTGCCTCGGCCACGGTAGTGGTGCCTGAATAACGAGTGCATGTTAGAACGAACATGGTCGCTCTCTTCAACCAGGCGCCTGGCCTTATCGGCGGCGAAAAAGGGGGTTTCAACGAGGGGAAGATCGTAGGCTCTCAGCTCCGAGGGCCTGACCAGTTTCATGAAGCTCATCGTCAGCATTCCTTGTTGACGGTAGAAAACGGGTAAAAATGAAACGGCAATCCTAGCCGATATTCTGTGTTCATGACAAAACCGAACTTTACGGTTTTGTCATGATTTTTCTATACCGATCAGTCCATGACACATCCCATGGACTACACCAGCATTAGCCCCTTCCGGGCGCGGGCCACCGCCGCACGCACCTGATTCGGCGCGGTGCCGCCCAGATGGTCCCGAGCCTGCACGGAACCCTCCAGGGTCAGCACGTCAAACACGTCTTCGCCAATCACATCGGAGAACTGCTGCAGTTCTTCCAGGGTCATCTCCGACAGGTCACGGCCTTCCGCTACACCAAAAGCCACGGATTTGCCGACGATCTCGTGGGCATCGCGGAACGGCACCCCTTTCTTGACCAGGTAATCCGCCAGATCGGTCGCTGTGGAGAAGCCGCGTTTGGCCGCTACCCGCATGTTGTCGGCTTTCGCCCGGATCGCCGGAATCATGTCAGCATAGGCCTTCAGGCAGCCCTTGATGGTGTCGACGGTATCAAACAGTGGCTCTTTGTCTTCCTGGTTGTCCTTGTTGTAGGCCAGGGGCTGGCTCTTCATCAGGGTCAGCAGGCTGATCAGGTGGCCGTTGACCCGACCAGTCTTACCACGCACCAGCTCCGGAACGTCCGGATTTTTCTTCTGGGGCATGATTGAAGACCCGGTGCAGAAGCGATCCGGCAGATCAATGAAATCAAACTGAGCCGAAGTCCATAGCACCAGTTCTTCACTGAACCGAGACATATGGGTCATCAGCAGCGCGGCAAAGCTGCAGAATTCGATGGCGAAGTCCCGGTCAGACACCGAATCCAGGCTGTTTTCAGTCGGCCGGTCAAAGCCCAGCAGTTCCGCGGTCAGGTTACGGTCGATCGGATAGGTGGTACCGGCCAGGGCGGCAGCGCCCAGGGGCATCACATTCACCCGCTTGCGACAGTCCTGCAGGCGGTCGGCATCGCGCACCAGCATTTCGTACCAGGCCAGCAGATGGTGACCAAACGTCACCGGCTGGGCTGTTTGCAAGTGGGTAAAACCGGGCATGATGGTGTCGGCTTCGCGCTCGGCCAGATCCAGCAAACCCGCTTGCAGGCGTTTCAGTTCTTCAGCAATAACATCGATCTCATCGCGCAAGTACAGACGGATATCAGTGGCGACCTGATCGTTCCGGCTACGGCCGGTGTGCAGTTTTTTGCCGGTAATACCGATGCGGTCGGTGAGCCGGGCTTCGATGTTCATGTGCACGTCTTCCAGGCTGACAGACCACTCGAACCGACCAGCCTCTATGTCTTCTTTGACGCCTTTCAGGCCTTCGATAATCTGATCGCGCTCGGCATCGGTCAGCACGCCTACTTTCGCCAGCATGGTGGCGTGGGCAATGGAGCCGGTAATATCATGGTGATACAACCGCTGGTCAAAACCGACCGAGGCGGTAAAGCGCTCAACAAAGGCATCGGTAGGCTCGCTGAAACGACCACCCCAGGGTTTTTCAGAGGATGTGGTCTGGTCAGGCTTTTTCTGATCCGTCATGGTCTATCTTTCCTGCTGACAGCCCGGCATCATCACGCCGGCCATGGATAAGTGAAAATTTGCGGCAGTATAGCATTCCAGTGCCGGTTAAGGAGACACCCCTGAAGCCCGACAAAAGCATCAACGCAAAGGAGACCGCTGACTTCTACGTGCCGGATCTGTGCCGGGTGCGGGCGGTATTCCTGTTGCTGATCACCAGCGAGTTGCTGGTGCTTGTGCTGGCCATCGTTCAGGCCGAGCGCAGCTGGATTGACTGGAACTACTTCGGCCTGCTGTCATTGTTTGTGCAGTGGACTACCCTCACCAGCGCTGCCCTGATCTGCCTGCTGCGGCCCTGGCTGGCCGGCTTGTCGGTTGCCCGCGCCACCCTGGCGATTATCGCGATTGTGCTACTGGACGTACTGGCCTTCAGTCTGTTTGCCGACAGCGTATTGCACCCGGAGCCTGGCATTGGCCTGTGGCAGGGCATTGCCAAAAAACTGTTGCTGGCTCTGCTCATCATGTTGATGGTGTTACGCTATTTTTACCTGCAGCATCAGTGGCAGCAACAGCGGGAAGCGGAAATGCAGGCTCGCCTGACCTCGTTGCAGGCGCGGATTCAACCCCATTTTCTATTCAACAGCATGAACACCATTGCCAGCCTGATCGCCACCAACCCGGAGCAGGCTGAAGACGCCGTGCTGGATCTGTCCGAGCTGTTTCGGGCCAGTCTGCGCACCGATGATCAGCTGGTTCCGCTCAGCCATGAACTCGACCTGTGTCAGCGCTATCTGGCCATTGAGGCCTTGCGGCTGGGCGAACGATTACAACTGGCGTGGGACATCCAGCCAGGACTGGACCAGCAGGCCATACCACCGCTGACCCTGCAGCCGCTGGTTGAAAATGCCATCTATCACGGCGTGCAGCCCCGACCGGAAGGCGGTACCGTTCGCGTTGAGGCCACGGCAAAAGGGCACTTTGTCTATTTGATGGTGCAGAACCCGAAACCGGAAAGTGCCGGCCCACAACATCAGGGTAATCAGATCGCCCTGATCAATACCCAAGCCAGATTGCAGGCTCTGTTCGGCGAGCCAGCGGTACTCAAGCACAGCCAGCAGAACAACATTTACACCGTGACCCTGAGGCTACCGAAACGAACCGTCAGCCAGCCGAAAACTCCACCACGGCACTAGCAGGACAGGCATGACCACAACACCACAGCGTATTCTGATTGCAGATGACGAACAACTGGCCCGCCAGCGCATTCAGCGGCTGATCGAGGCACTGCCGGACTACAAGGTCTGTGGCGAAGCCGCGGATGGCAACGACACTCTGCGCAAAGTAGCGGAGCTGGAACCCGATATATTGCTGCTGGACATTCGTATGCCGGGCATGGACGGCATGGAGGCCGCCGAGCGAATAAGCCAGCTCAACAACCCGCCAGCCGTGATTTTTTGCACCGCTTACGACCATTACGCCATCAAGGCGTTTGAAGTGCGCGCCGTGGCCTACCTGCTCAAACCCGTGCGCCGGGAGGCACTGGCCGACGCGCTCGCCCGTGCCGGCAAAGTCAATCGCGTGCAACTTCAGGCGCTGACCCAAGCCACCGATGCCGGCTTCGGCCAGTTGGCCGTGCGCACACACAGAGGTACCGAGCTGATTGATCTGGCCGACGTACGCTACTGCGAGGCCGATCAGAAATACGTCACCCTGTATCACAGTCGGGGTGAAACCGTGTGCGACTACACCCTGAAAGAACTGGAACAGGCCTACCCGGACTTCCTGCTGCGCATTCACCGGCACACCCTGGTGGGCGTTCGCTTTATCCAGGCCCTGCGCCGCAATGGCGATGGTCAAAGCGTGCTGATACTCAATGATTCCGGCTCCGTCCTGCCGGTCAGCCGTCGCCATGCCAGTCATGTCCGCCAGTGGTTGCAGGAGCACCAACCCTCCCACTGACGGGGTAGACCGCCTGCCGCCGCGGGACTTTTTTGCGGCCACAAGGTAACCTTGGGGCACATTTTCCCCAACGACAGTGAGTGCCATGTCAACACGTACCCTTCGCATCGCAACCCGCAGCAGCGCCCTGGCGCTTTGGCAGGCGGAATTCATCAAAGCCGAACTGGAAAGGCTGCACAGTCACATCACCGTTGAGCTGGTCAAGATCAAGACCCAGGGCGACAAGATCCTGGATGTGCCACTGGCCAAAATCGGCGGCAAGGGGCTGTTCGTTAAAGAACTTGAAGAAGCCATGCTGGATGGTCGCGCCGACCTTGCCGTGCACTCAATGAAAGACGTGCCCATGGAGTTCCCGGAGGGCCTTGGCCTGGTGGCCATTTGTGAGCGGGAAGACCCGACCGACGCGTTTGTGAGCAACCACTTCGGCAAGCTGGAAGAGCTACCCGAGGGCGCCGTCGTTGGCACCTCAAGCCTGCGCCGGGAAACCCAGCTCAGGGCCAACCGTCCGGACCTGCAAATCAAGATGCTGCGCGGTAACGTCAATACCCGACTGGCCAAGCTGGATGCCGGTGAATACGACGCCATCGTGCTGGCCAGCTCTGGCCTCAAGCGCCTGGGCTTTCATGATCGCATTCGCTACTGCATGCCAGACACCCTGTCTCTGCCCGCCGTTGGCCAGGGCGCCCTGGGCATTGAATGCCGACTTGAGGACAGCGAGCTTCAGACACTGCTGGAACCCCTGAACCACGACGACACCGCCGATCGAGTCAAGGCAGAACGGGCATTGAACCGGCGCCTGGAAGGCGGTTGTCAGGTGCCTATCGCCGCCTATGCACTATTGGAAGACAACGACACCACCGTTTGGCTGAGGGGTCTGGTTGGCGCCGTTGATGGCAGCCAGATCTTCCGGGTTGAAGGCCGGGCACCCAGAGCAGACGGTGAGCGCCTGGGTCGGGAATTGGCCGAGCAACTGCTGGCCATGGGTGCCGACAAGGTACTGGCTGAGATCTATGGCCACACACCACGCTGAGCCTGAGACCCAGGCCTCGGCATTGCAGGGTCGAAGGGTACTTATATGTCGGCCGGAACCGGAAGCCTCTCGCCTTGCGGGGGCTTTTCGGCAGGCCGGGGCTGAGGTAAGGCTGATGCCTTTGGTGGCTAGGGAACCGCTAGCGGAAACACCGGAGCGGCGATCGCTGCTGCAGGAGCTGGACAACTTTACCCACATCATTGCCGTTAGCCCCTATGCCGCCCGATTACTGCTCGATGAGATCGAGCAGTGGTGGCCGCAGATGCCTGTGGGCATTCAATGGTACGGAGTAGGCGCTGGAACGGCCGCCGTGTTCACTGAGCGAGGCTTGCGCCCACGCAAGCCGCCCCAAGGCTGGACCAGCGAAGCGCTGCTGGCGCTGCCCTCACTGCAAAGACTAGAGCATGAGCGGGTTCTGCTGGCCCGGGGCGAGCAGGGCCGAGAGCTGATTCGCCAGACCCTTGAGCACAGGGGGGCAAAGGTAACGGCCCTGCCACTGTACCGACGCTTCCGACCGTACTATGCTCCAGAACAGATTCAGGACAATTTCAGTGTGTTCCGGCCAGACGTGATCATTGCGCTTTCCGGGGAAACCCTGAACAATCTTATTGATATTGGCTCCGGCTACCCTCAGGCGGTCTTTGATGCGCTGCTGGTGGTGCCGGCAGAGCGAATAACGGAACAGGCTCGCATCGCCGGTTTCATCAACCTGCTGATTCCTGATGGCCTGACCGATGCAAACCTGGTTGCCAGTGTGGCTTCCCGACTGATGCGGGAAGCCGGTCATACCGGTAATAACGGAAAACCCAGTAAGGATGCCCGTGACTGAAACAACAAAACAACTGCCCGCACCTGTAAGCCCACCCATGGCCCAGCGCCCACGCCTTTGGCCGATCTGGGTGGTTGCGATGATCGCCCTGATCCTGGCTGTGGTTCTGAGCCTGTGGAACTGGCAACAATGGCAGACCCACAAAGCCACCGTGCAGGTCATTCAGGATCTTCGACTCGACACCGCACAACTCGAAGACCGATACGGCAGCCGGGGCAACGAACAGGCCCAGCGCCTGCAGGCTCTGGAAAGCAAACTGTCAGACCAGCGGGACCTGATTGCCACCCAGCAACGGCAGATTGATCATAACGCCCGGGAACTGCTTGAGGCAGGCAACCGTACCCGAACGGACTGGTTGCTGGCTGAGGCCGAATACCTGTTGCGGGTTGCTAATCAGCGCCTGCTGATTGAAAAAGACATCCGGGGCGCCCTGTCTGCACTGGAATCCGCCGACGAGGTCTTGCGGGAGTCCGACGACATTGGCGTTTATCCGGTACGCCAACAGCTAGCGCGAGAGATTCTGGCACTGCGCGGGATTCAGGACGTTGACCGCACCGGGCTTTACCTGCAACTGGAAGCCGCCATTGCCAGCATCCACGAGCTAACCGACCAGGCCCTGATTCACGATCAGGCACCAGGCTTGAGCATAGCCGAAGGTACGACTGAGTCCGATGACAGTGGCAACAGGTTTGTACGCGGCTGGAACCGTTTTGCCGACACCCTGAAACAAGTGGTCGTGGTACGCCGTCTGGACGCGCCGGTCAAACCTCTGCTGGCACCGGATCAAAGTGCCTGGGCCAGGCTCAACCTCCAGTTGATGCTTGAAGAAGCCGAAATGGCGGTGTTACGGGGCAATCAGCCACTGTATGAACGTGCACTGAGTAAGGCAATCACCACCATTAATGACTGGTACGATGCCACTAATCCGGCTATTCGCGGGCTGGCCGACTCCCTGAACGAGTTGTCTGAGCGCAATGTCGACCCGCAACTACCCGATATCAGTCAGTCTCTGGGCCTGCTCAAAGAACGTCTGGCCGGACGGCTCGCAACGGAAGATTCCGACGCTGAGCGCGGGGGCGACGACTCATGATCCGGCTGCTGCTTATTCTGCTGGTCGCGTTACTGATCGGTACTGCCTTGTCGCTGGGCCTGTCCTACGACCTCGGCTACATCAGAATCAGCCTGGGCCACTACCTGATTGAGACCAACTTCTGGGTGGGTCTGGGCTTATTTGTTGCGCTCGTGGCACTGTCGGTATTCTTTTTCAACACACTTCGGCGCTTTCGCCACGGCCCGGGGCTGGTCACCGGCTGGGTCGCCCGAGGTAACGAACGACGGGCTCGTCGGCGCACCACTCAGGGCCTACTGGCGCTGGCTGAAGGCAACTGGCCCCGGGCCAGGAAGCTGCTGGCCACCTCAGCCGACCGGGCCGACACCCCCTTGATCAACTACCTGGCAGCTGCACAGGCAGCGTTTGAGTGTGGCGACCATGGCGCTGTCGATGAGCTCTTACGCAAAGCATACGAAAGCACGCCTGGCTCCAACATGGCGGTTGGCCTGACCCAGGCTCAGCTGCAACTGGCCGGCAACCGGCTGGAGCAAGCACTGGCCACCCTGCTCAGGCTGCGCAAAGAATCTCCGCATCATCCGTTCGTCCTGAAACTGCTCAAGAACACCTATCTGCGCCTGGAAGACTGGCGCGAGCTGTCCAAACTCACACCAGAGCTGCGCAAGCGCAGCGTGTTACCAGAAAGTGAGCTGGACGACCTCGAACGGCAGGTCTGGCACAACCTTCTGGAGCAGGCCGCCGAGGATACCGAACGGCTGCGCAAAAGCGACCCGAACACCTCCCTCGAGCCATTGACCCGGCTGTGGGACGAGCTACCGGGGTTTGTCCGCAAAGACGAATACACCATTCGAGACTATGCCCGGCTGCTGGCCAGGCTGGGCGACGAAGCGCAAGCAGAAACCCTGCTGCGCAAGGTGCTGAGAAATCATTGGAGTGATGAGCTGATCAATCTTTACGGGCGGATCAAAGGCCATCAACCGGAAGAACAACTGCTGATTGCCGAACAATGGCTGAAAGATCGCCCCGCCAACGCCGAGCTTATGCTGGCCCTGGGCCGGCTTTGCCTGCGCAACGAACTTTGGGGCAAAGCCAAAGAATATTTCGAAACCAGCCTGCAGTTACGTCGCAGCCGGGAAGCCCTGGCGGAACTGAGCCGGCTTAACGCCCACATGGGAGAAGAAGAATCCAGCGTCAAACTGCTGATGCAAGGCCTGGCAACCGACAATGGCCTACCTGAGCTGCCGATGCCGCGAGCCTGATCTTACCTTTGCCTGAACAAAAAAAGCCGGATCAACGATCCGGCTTTTTTATGGCACCTGAAAAGGCTGCTTCATCCCCGAGGGGCGTATTCAAGAACATCGGAGAAAAACGCCTGCCCCGGCAACCCTGCCTCCAGCAAAGCATCCATCAAGGTATACACCATAGCCGGTGAGCCACTGGCATGCACTTCAACCGTTAACCAGTCAAAACCTGACGCCAGTACCGCCCGCACCAACTGATCATGATGACCGCCCCAGTCATTGTCTTCATCGTCGCCAACCACCGGCTGGAACGTAAAAGGCGCCCAATCATTGTGCCACTGCTGGGCCAGCGAGCGCAGGTACATATCTTCGTGCTTGCGAACGCCCCAGAACAGCTTCACCGGGTGATTGAAGTTCGTCTCCTGAAGATACTCCACCAGACTTTTCATCTGTGCAAAGCCGGTACCCGCTGCCACCATCACCATGGGCTTGGCGGGCGCCGCTGCAAGGCACGCCTTGCCATGGGGCAGCTCCACTCTGACGTCCTGGCCCGAAGTCAGTGCATCGATCACTTTCTGTGCCGACACCCACTCCGGAGAAGCCTGAATATGCAGCTCAATGTTGCCAGCGGACGGGCTACTGGCAATAGAAAAGTAGCAGGGGTCTGCATCCGGCAGATTCACCGACAGGTACTGCCCGGCATGAAAGGCTACATCCCGGCGCCCGGGCAATTGCAGCTCAACCCGGTAAACATCATGGCTGATGGAGCGAACGTCCACCACTTTGGCCTGAAACGTCCGAGGCTGATATTGTCCTGATGCCATAACGGCAGGTATCTCCAGTTCAAGGTCGGTCAGCGCCAGGCTCCGACACATCATCAGGCGCTCGCCGACCGGTATGGGTTGCTGATTACGGGTATTCAGGGCCTGACCACTTGTCAGGCGGGCTTCACAGATCTCGCATACGCCGTTACGGCAGGCTGCCGGCACTCGAATACCGGTGTTCGCTGCTGCCGACAACAGATCATCGCCTGCCGGCACCTGAAACAAAATTCCCGAGGGCTGCAGACGAATCCGAAGCACCATTGTGCTCCTGTCAATCGGGGCGAGACGCTGGATTTTCAATGCCCAGGCTGTCCCAAAGCTCATCTACCCGCTGTTTGACTTCGTCGGTCATCGCAATTGCCGTGCCCCATTCCCGGTCAGTTTCGCCGGGCCATTTGTTGGTGGCGTCCATTCCCATCTTCGAGCCAAGCCCAGACACCGGCGAGGCAAAATCCAGATAATCAATGGGCGTGCTCTCCACCAGGGTGGTGTCCCGGGCCGGATCCATGCGGGTAGTCATGGCCCAGATAACGTCCTCCCAGCTGCGGGCATCCACGTCATCGTCGGTAACAATCACGAACTTGGTGTACATGAACTGCCGCAAGAATGACCATACGCCCATCATCACCCGTTTGGCATGGCCGGGGTACTGTTTCTTCATGGTGACAATGGCCAGCCGGTAGGAACAGCCTTCCGGCGGCAGGTAAAAATCAACAATTTCCGGAAACTGCTTCTGCAGGATCGGAATAAAGACTTCATTCAGCGCCACACCCAGAATCGCCGGCTCATCAGGCGGCCGACCGGTGTAGGTGCTGTGATAAATCGGGTCGCGACGGTGGCTGATGCGCTCCACGGTAAACACCGGGAACTGGTCCACTTCGTTGTAGTAACCCGTGTGATCACCGAACGGCCCTTCCGGCGCCATATCCTCCGGATAGATAAAACCTTCCAGCACGATCTCGGCGCTAGCCGGCACCTGCAAATCGCTCAGCTCCGCTTTCACCAGCTCGGTTCGGGCACCGCGCAATAGGCCTGCGAACGCGTATTCAGACAAGCTGTCTGGCACCGGCGTGACGGCCCCGAGAATGGTTGCCGGATCGGCGCCCAGGGCGACCGCCACCGGGTAAGGCTTGTCCGGATTGGCCTTACGGAACTCCTGATAATCCAGCGCCCCGCCGCGGTGACTGAGCCAACGCATGATCAACCGATTGCGACCGATCACCTGTTGCCGGTAGATACCCAGATTCTGGCGCTCTTTATTGGGGCCACGGGTAATGACCAGCGGCCAGGTCACCAGCGGGCCGGCATCTCCGGGCCAGCAGTGCTGAATTGGAATCTGGTACAGATCGACCTGGTCTTTTTCGATGACCACGTCCTGACAGGGTGCGGAACGGAGCACTTTCGGGCTCATGCGCATCACCTGCTTGAAAATCGGCAGTTTCTCGAGGGCGTCTTTGAAGCCCTTGGGGGGATCGGGTTCCTTCAGAAACGCCAGGAGTTTGCCAACGTCTCTGAGCGCGGCCACGTCGTCTTGCCCCATGCCCAGTGCCACCCGTTTGGGCGTACCAAACAGATTGGCAAGCACCGGCATGTCGTATCCTTTGGGATTTTCAAACAACAACGCCGGCCCACCGGCCCGCAAGGTGCGGTCGCAGATTTCGGTCATTTCCAGGTGGGGGTCGACTTCTACGCTGATGCGTTTCAACTCACCGAGCTTTTCCAGCTGGCTGATGAAGTCTCTCAGGTCGTTGTATTTCATGCTGTGCTCCGTTTCTGGTTTACGGTACTACGGAGTTTGGGCGGTTCTGGACTGCCCTTCGCTTGGGGATTCGTGCTTTTGGAGCTGGAACGAGGCAGGGAGGGGGTGCCAAAACGGAAAACGTGGTTTCCCTGATTGTTTTGGCACCCCCTCCCTGCCTCGTTCTTCGTACTTTGGGCGTATACCCTGCGGACGATCCGTGCGCGCACACTGCCTGACGGCCGGTACCGGGGGAGCCCTCCCCGGACCGTGTCTTGCCAGGGATGGCAAGACCGAGCCTACAGGGAAGTATTCACGGCGTGTCCGGGGAGGGCTTCCCCGGTACTGGCCCGAATCCGCAGCTAAACGCGCAGAGCGGGCCGCATCCCGAGTCCAGTATCAGCGACGCTTCATAGACTGGAAAAATTCGTCATTGGTCTTGGTGTCGCGCAGCTTGTCCAGCAGGAACTCCAGTGACGCTGTGTCGTCGTCCATGGAGTGCAGCAGTTTGCGCAGGATCCACACGCGCTGGATGTCTGCTTCCGTCATCAGCAGGTCTTCACGGCGGGTGCCGGAACGACGGATGTTGATGGCCGGGTAGACGCGCTTTTCAGCGATCTTGCGATCCAGGTGGATTTCCATGTTACCGGTGCCTTTGAACTCTTCGTAGATAACCTCGTCCATTTTCGAACCGGTATCCACCAGCGCGGTCGCCAGGATGGTCAGACTGCCACCTTCCTCGACGTTACGCGCTGCGCCGAAAAAGCGCTTCGGCTTCTCAAGAGCGTGGGCGTCGACACCACCGGTAAGTACCTTGCCTGAGGACGGGATAACCGTGTTGTAGGCACGAGCCAGACGGGTAATAGAGTCCAGCAGGATGATGACATCCTTTTTGTGCTCAACCAGGCGCTTGGCTTTCTCGATGACCATATCCGCCACCTGAACGTGACGGGCCGGCGGCTCGTCAAAGGTGGAGGCGATAACTTCGCCGCGCACGGTGCGCTGCATCTCGGTCACTTCTTCCGGACGCTCGTCAATCAGCAAAACAATCAAATGGCATTCCGGGTTGTTGCGCACGATGGACTGGGCGATACCCTGCATCAGCAACGTTTTACCAGCCTTGGGTGGGGAGACGATCAGGCCACGCTGGCCTTTACCGATCGGCGACACCAGGTCGAGTACCCGAGAGGTCAAATCCTCGGTGCTGCCGTTACCGGCTTCGAGCATAAGGCGCTCGTCCGGGAACAGTGGCGTCAGGTTTTCGAACAGAATCTTGTTACGGGCGTTGTCCGGCTTATCAAAGTTAATCTCGTTAACTTTCAGCAGAGCAAAGTAACGCTCGCCGTCTTTCGGAGGCCGGATCTTGCCGGAGACAGTATCGCCAGTACGAAGGTTGAAGCGGCGAATCTGGCTGGGGGACACGTAAATATCGTCAGGGCCAGCCAGGTAGGAGGCGTCGGCAGACCGAAGGAAGCCGAAACCATCCTGCAGAATCTCCAGTACACCATCACCGTAGATGTCTTCCCCGCTCTTGGCGTGCTTCTTCAGGATGCTGAAGATAACATCCTGTTTGCGCGAACGGGCGAGGTTGTCGAGGCCCATTTCTTGCGCGATTTCGAGCAATTCGGGCACAGATTTCTGCTTGAGTTCAGTAAGATTCATAATTTGTAGGATTTATCAGGAATGGAAGTAAACGACGGTTGATATGACAGGGGTGCCCCTGAACGTGTTGATCAAAAAAGCTGAAACAAGGTGCTGGCTAGATGGAGCGACCGGTGCAGATGAAAGCCGGTTTTATATGCTGGAGCCAGAGAGTGGGAACAACTGTTCGCCGGGCAGTCCGCATAATCGACCACCTTGAAGGCACCTGTCAAGACCTCTGGCCAAAATTAAACCAGTTTCATGATCTTGATCTGACCCTGCAGCCGCATACAACTCCCTCTGATGGGTTACCCCCTTCCCATATACCGCACGTATACGGATACTGACGTTAATATCAATAACAACTTTTGAATGCAGTACAACGGAGCCAAGCTATGAGCAGTGAATTCAAACCTCTGAACATTGCCATTCTGACCGTATCTGACACACGTGGCGTGGAACAGGATACCTCGGGTCAGTTTCTTGAAGAAAGTGCTACCGACGCAGGTCACCGTCTGGTGTCCCGCCGGATTCTTCCTGACGACGTCTACCTCATCCGTGCGTTGATGTCGCAATGGATTGCTGACCCGGAAATCCACGCTGTCATCATCACCGGCGGCACCGGCTTTCTCGAGCGCGACAGCACCCCAGAAGCGGTTGCGCCGCTGCTGGACAAAGCCATTGACGGCTTTGGCGAAGAATTCCGCCGGCTGTCGGCTTTGGAAATCGGCTCATCCACAATTCAGTCCCGATCGTTTGGCGGTATGGCCAACAATACCGTGATCTTTTGTCTGCCGGGTTCCACCGGGGCCTGCAGAACCGGCTGGAACGGCATTCTGAAAAGCCAACTGGACAGCCGGCATGAACCCTGCAATTTTTCAGCCCTGGTGTTCAGGAAGCCGGATCGCGCTTTCAACCGACTTCAGGAAGTCATCGGCAAGCGTGCTGAACGATAACCAGGAGGTACCATGGCAGGCTCTGACCTGATTTCCGTTGACGACGCTCTTGGCCATATCTTGAGTCGCGCCAACCCAGTGACCCAAACCCGCGCCGTTCCGCTGGGCGAAAGTCTGGGCCGTACTTTGGCCGAAAACCAGTGCGTACCGGCGGATGTTCCCCCGGCCGATAACAGCGCGGTTGATGGCTACGCAGTGCTGCACTCTGACGTCGTGCCCGGGCGGGCGCTGACGGTCTCTGACCGACTGCCAGCCGGCACCGCACCGAAACGACTTCAGCCTGGCACAGCGGTACGGATATTTACCGGATCGGAAATCCCCCCGGGTGCCGATGCGGTAGTCATGCAGGAACGGGTAGAGCGTTCCGGCGACGAGATTGTGATCATGACCGAGGTCGCGCAGGGGCAAAATACCCGCCAGCGCGGCCAGGACCTTACCCAGGGTGACCTGGCCCTGGCCCGCGGTACTTATATCCGCCCCCAGGAAATGGGACTTCTGGCCTCGATGGGTGTTCAGCATGTGCCCGTGTTGGAACGTTTGCGGGTGGCCATCCTGAGCACTGGCGATGAACTGGTTCAGCCCGGCGAGCCGCTGGCACCTGGCCAGATCTATAACAGTAATCGCTACACTCTGCTCGGGCTTCTGGCCCAGGCCGGTTGCGAGGTCGTGTTGTGCGACACGGTTCGGGATACTCGCGAGATCACTCGCCAGACTCTGCGAGAAGCGGCAACCAAAGCAGATCTGATCATCACCAGTGGCGGCGTGTCGGTGGGCGAAGAAGATCACGTGCGCGCGGTTCTTGAGGAATCCGGCAAGTTGTCTTTGTGGCGGATGGCTATAAAGCCTGGCAAACCGCTCGCGTTTGGTGAGATTGATGGCACACCGGTGTTGGGACTGCCTGGAAATCCGGCCTCTGTGCTGGTCTCATTCATGATCATCGTGATGCCCTACATCCGCAAACGCCAGGGGCGATCAGACGCACTGCCAATCGGCGAATGCCTGCCCGCAGATTTCTCCATCACGTCGCCATCGATCCGGCGGGAGTTTGTGCGCGCCCGCAAGACAGGTAACGGCGCCGACATCAAGGTGGCAGCTGCCCCGAACCAGAGCTCAGGCGTGCTGAGTTCTGCCTGCTGGAGCTCAGGCCTGGCGGTGGTGCCGGAAAACACTACCATCCAGATCGGAGACCCGGTGATGTACTACTCATATCCTGAACTGTTGAGCTGATCATGACTGACCAAAACCTGACTGTCCGATTTTTTGCCCGGCTCCGCGAGGAGCTTGATACCGACAGCCTTGAGCTGCCTGCAATACCCGGCCAGACGGTTGAGACCTTGCTGTCTCAGCTGGCCGCCCGGGGTGGCCGCTGGGCCCAACTGCAGGGTGATCAGCCCGTCATGGTGGCGGTCAATCAGGCCATGGCCAAGCCGTCAACACCGGTGAAGGCGGGTGATGAAGTGGCATTCTTTCCACCGGTGACCGGAGGTTGAAATGGTCTCTATCCAGACGGAAGATTTTGATGTCGGTGCGGAATATGAGGCGCTTCGGGGCAGCGGTTCCGGCACCGGAGCGGTGGCGACCTTTTCTGGCCTGGTTCGGGATTCCGGGGACCTGTCCGGGGTAACCGGGTTATTCCTGGAACACTATCCGGGCATGACCGAACAGGTAATCCAGGGCTTGATTGAGTCTGCATCCCAACGCTGGGATGTCCGTCAGGCCCGGGTGATCCATCGGGTTGGTCGGCTGGCGCTGTCGGACCAGATTGTGTTTGTCGGCGTTTGCAGCGCTCATCGCGGCGACGCCTTCGCGGCCTGCGAATTTATTATGGATGCGCTGAAAACGTCGGCTCCCTTCTGGAAAAAGGAAATCACCGGAGACACGGAACACTGGGTTGAGCAAAAAGAGTCGGACCTTGATCGCTCCCAGGCCTGGGAGTTATGGCCATCAGGTGCCAGCTATAGCGCCGATCCTGACCATAAAAAAACCGCCCGTTGAGTTCGACCCAAGGGCGGTTTTTTGGCAGTAACCTGATCAGAGGTTGCTGTCGAGGAAGGCCGCAAGCTGTGACTTGGACAGGGCGCCCACCTTGGTAGCGTCGACGTTGCCGTTCTTGAACAGCATAAGAGTCGGGATGCCACGGATGTTGAACTTGGGCGGGGTCTGTTCATTTTCATCGATGTTCAGCTTGCAGACCTTGAGCTTGCCGTCGTATTCATCGGCAATTTCTTCCAGGACCGGTGCAATCATCTTGCAAGGGCCACACCACTCAGCCCAGTAGTCCACCAGCACCGGAACGTCAGACTTGAGTACGTCCTGTTCGAAGGATGCGTCGGTAACATTAACGATATTTCCGCTCATTACTTTTTCCTGATTCAGGCGCTCTACGGCCGTGCGTGCCGGCCACAGCAGAGTCGCTGTTGACTGTAGCAAGCGGTGTAAGCTGTATGCGCTTTGCCGCCTACCCGGATTTCGTTAGGCCATTACTTTACGCGATTGCCCGCCTCAATGTGAAGCGGGTTATTGTTGCCCGGATACTCATCCGCATCCGTAATGACCGCAGGCGGTTACTGACAGCCCGTGGGGCTTTCTTTTATAGTAGCCGCAATGTCACTCACAAGTTCACACCACACAGGACGCCAACCAACGTGACGGCCGCATCTACTGCCGAGAACGCTATACCTTCCCCGGATATGCTGGCGGCCATCGATATGGGCTCCAACAGTTTCCACATGGTCGTGGCCCGTCTGGTTCATGGCGAAATTCGTGCGATCGAAAAGATGGGCGAAAAAGTCCAGCTTGGCGCAGGCCTGGATCAGTACAATCGCCTGACCGACGCAGCCCAGGAACGCGCTCTGGAATGCCTCAGCCGTTTTGCGCAGCGGCTTCAGGGCATTCCGCCAGAAGGCGTGCAGATTGTCGGCACCAATGCCCTTCGGGTCGCTCGTAACGCTTACGATTTCATTACCAAGGCGGAGGAGGTGCTCGGATACCCGGTTGAAATCATTGCCGGCCGGGAAGAGGCTCGCCTGATCTACCTTGGCGTTTCCCACACCCTGTCTGATGATGAAGGCAAACGTTTGGTCATCGACATCGGCGGCGGCAGTACCGAATTCATTATTGGCCAGCGCTTTGAGCCTCAGGAGCTTGAAAGCTTGCACATGGGCTGTGTGTCGTTCCGTAACCGGTATTTCCCGGACGGCAAGGTGTCTCGTCGGCAAATGGACCGGGCCATCACCCATGCCGAACAGGAACTGCTCAATATCCGCCAACATTACCGGTCGGTGGGCTGGCAGAGCGCGGTTGGATCGTCCGGCTCAATCAAGGCCATCTTCAGTGTGCTGGCCAACCTGAAAATTACCGACGGCACCATCACCCGTGATGCCATGGAAGAGTTACGCAAGCGCTTGATCGACATGGGCAAGGTTGAGAAATTATCCGAGTTGGGCGTGCGTCAGGATCGGCAAAGCATTTTCCCCGCCGGCTTTGCGATTCTGCTCGCGGCTTTCCGCTCCCTGGACATCAAGGACATGACCTTTGCCGATGGCGCCCTACGGGAAGGACTGCTGTACGACATCGTCGGGCGCATTCAGCATGAGGACGTCCGTGAGCGCACCATCGCAGCCCTGCAAGAACGCTACCATGTGGATCAGACCCACGGCGCAGCAGTTGAGCAGACCGCTATTACTGCCTGGGCGCAGGTTGCAGATCACTGGGGCCTGCACACCGCCGCAGACGAAGACGTTCTGCGCTGGGCGTGTCGATTGCATGAAATCGGCCTGACCATCTCCCACAGCCAGTACCACAAACATGGCGCCTACCTTCTGCGCTATTCCGATCTTCCCGGCTTCACCCAGCAATTCCAGAAAGATCTGGCGACGCTGGTCCGGGGCCACCGGCGCAAGTTTTCGGCAACGGTGTTTGAAGGCATCGAACCGGAAGACAAGCCCAGGCTTCGTTACCTGTGTGTGCTGTTGCGCCTGGCGGTGCTGATGCAGCACCCTCGCAACCTGGAGGAGCCACCAGCATTTGTCCTGCACGGGCACGAGAACAAGCTGGTCATGGAGTTCCCAGAGGGCTGGCTGGATAACCGGCCGTTAACCCTGGCCGATCTGGAAAACGAAAGGGACTATCTGGCACGGCAGGATTTCAAGCTGGAAATCGGCAGCCGGCCAGCCTGACCATCAACCGGAGAGCTCCGCCTCCAGGCTCTCCACCGTTTCGCTGACGTCCAGCCACTGGGACTCGACGTCTTCCAGCTCTCGCTTCAGCTCAGTCTGTTGGCCCAGCAATTCTTTCAGGCGAACCTTCGCGCTGTCATCATAAACGTCGGGATCGCCGAGAGACGCTTCCACCTTGCCCAGTGCCTGCTGGAGTTTTTCCATGCGCAATTCCAGCGCACCCTGCTTTTTCCGCCACGGGCTCAGTTTCTGGCGAACTTCTGCCTCCTGTCGTTTCCTGGCCTTGCGTTCATCCGCCGTCAGGGCCGCGCTACCACTGGCGGCTTTGTCGGAGCCAGAATCACCTTCTACCTGGCGCCTCGGGGGTTCGTCGTCGTCTTTTCGACGATCCGCCAGCCAACGTTCGTAATCTTCCAGATCGCCATCGTATTCCCGAACTGTGCCGTCCGACACCAGCCAGAACTCATCCACCGTGTTGCGCAGAAGATGGCGATCGTGAGACACCACCACCAGGGCACCGTCAAAGTTCTGAAGCGCCATGGTCAGCGCCTGCCGCATTTCCAGATCCAGGTGGTTGGTGGGCTCATCCAGTAACAGCAGGTTGGGTTTTTGCCAGGCTATGACCGCCAGCGCAACACGGGCTTTCTCCCCCCCGGAGAACGACCGGATCGGGCTGAGCGCTTCGTCGCCATGGAAATCAAAACCACCCAGAAAATTCCGGACTTTCTGCTCAGAAGCCCCGGGCGCCAGGCGTTGCAAGTGCAGAAACGGGCTGGCATCCAGATCCAGTGACTCCAGCTGGTGCTGGGCGAAATAGCCGATCGCCAGGTGTTCGCCGCAAGTCCGTTCACCCGCCAGCAATGTGCCGGTGCCCCTCAGGGCATCCATAAAAGTCGACTTGCCGGCGCCATTCGGCCCGAGCAGACCAATACGTGAGCCAGGCAACAGCGTGATGTTGATGTTATTGAGAATGATGGTCTCGCCGTGGCCCGCCGCGCCGTTGCGAATAGAGAGCAGCGGATTGGAGACTTTATCGGCAACGGGAAACTCGAAACTGAACGGAGAATCGACATGGGCAGGGGCGATCCGCTCCATGCGTTCCAGCGCCTTGACCCGGCTCTGGGCCTGACGGGCTTTGGTGGCCTTGGCCTTGAACCGGTCAATAAAGCGCTGAATTTCGGCAATACGAGCCTGTTGGCGTTCAAAGCTGGATTGCTGCTGGGCCAGGCGCTCGCTGCGCTGCACTTCGAAGGCGGAGTAGTTACCGGTATAGAGTGCCAGTTTCTTCTGATCAAAGTGCACCAGATGGGTCGCCACCCGATCCATGAAATCGCGATCGTGAGAGATAAACAGCAAAGTACCCGGGTATTTGCGCAGCCAGTTTTCCAGCCACAGACAGGCATCGAGATCCAGGTGGTTGGTGGGCTCATCCAGCAGCAAAAGATCTGACGGGCGCATCAGGGCCTGGGCAAGATTCAGGCGAATACGCCAGCCCCCGGAGAACGCTGACACCGGCCGTTCGGCATCGCTGTCGACAAACCCGAGCCCTCGCAGCAAGGCTTCTGCCCGCCGGGACGCCGACCAGGCCTCATGGATATCCAGTTCGCCGTGCAGCCTGGCAATGGCATGGTCATCACTCCGGGCTTCGGCGTCTGCGAGTTCACGCTCCATGCGCCGGAGCTCGAAATCACCATCCAGTACAAAATCCCGGGCCGAACGGGAACTGGCGGCTACTTCCTGTGCCATATGTGCAATCCGGCAACCGCCGGGCAAAGACACCGCGCCCTGTTCCGGCGCAAGCTGGCCCAACAAGAGCTGAAACAGGCTGGATTTACCGGCACCATTGGCCCCGACAATCGCCACTCGCTGGCCGGGTTGAACCGTGAGACTGACGTTCTCTAGTAACCAGACGCCGCCTCGTTGTAAACTGAGATCGGTTATCGTTAACATAGACGTACTTTATCCATGGATTTCAGCCAGGGAAGCGCCCCACCATGACCGTTCCGCAGACAGAACCGTTGGCTCTGCCGGCAACCATGGAACCAGACAATCCTTTGTGGCGTTATGCTCTGGCCTGCTGGCGAAAACCCGAGCTGGCCGAGATCTGTCTGGACCTGCAGGCACAAGGCTGGAGCGTAACCCGCATACTGTGTGCCGGTTGGCTAGGCGCGAATGGACATACGTTCACTGGCGTTGAGGGCGCTAAGGTAACAGAGTGGCGCGCCCGTGTAACCGGCAGCATTCGTTCGGCACGCAAATCCATTCCCCGGAATCATAATGCTTGTCGTGAGCTTCGGGAAGCGCTGGCAAAAGCGGAATTACAGGCCGAGAAGAGCGAACTGGCTTTGGCTTGGCAACACCTGAACTCCAGTAACCCGGGGACTGGCACCATGCTTGATCGCAACACCGCCATTCTGCAGAACCTACTCGCTGCAGCGCCGCTTCGGAACTCTGAGGCCGAGACCACCGCATCACTGAAAACGCTTGCCATCCTGTTGGCCACAGCCACTGACAGTGAGCCTATGCCATGATGATGAAATGGCTGATCCGCCTCGCCTTCCCTGCCCTTGGCCTGCTGGTGCTGCTGATTTTCTTTGGCCTCGGCGACCCCGCAGCGGTCTCTGAGCCAGCGATTGAGAAAGTGGAAAAACCCACTGAAATACCACCGTTCGAAGATTTGCTGCCGGCCCCCATCCCGACCGAAGGGCCGGAAATCGTGTTCAAGTGGCAAGACACCGAAGGCAACTGGCATTACGCCGACCAGCCCCCGCCACAGGGGCCATGGAACGCCCTGGCGATAGAGCGCCCGGGCAAAAATGTGCGTAACGAACGCCGCGCGGACCCCGATAATGACTGGCAGTCGCCCTATCGTGCGCCGTTCTCTTTGAGCCCATCGCCCGGTGATAACGGTACCTGAGCCAACGCGATCACAGTCTTAACACAGTTTCAGTGGCATCCTGCCGCTGAACCCGTTACCTTTCCATTTTTGCCTAATCCATAGGAGCCGTACGGCTCTGTTACACGTGCGAAGGATGAAAACATGAAGAAAACGCTGTTAGCCGTTGCCATAACCGGCCTTATTGCCGGCTGCTCCACTGCTCAGGAGCCCGCCAACGATCCGGCACTCGACACCACGTCTGAGAGAGTCAGCTACGGCATGGGCCTGGTCCTGGGTGAGCGCATGGGCAACGATCTGCCGGATCTGCAAATGGATCAGTTCCTGCAGGGCATTCAGCATGGCCACGCTGGCGATGAGCAAGGCAAGCGCCTGACCCGCGAAGAAGTTCAGGAAGCCCTGATGACCTACCAGCAGGAGCTTCAGGCAGAACAGGAGCAGCAGCAAGAGGGCTTGGCCAGTCAGAACCAGGAAGCCGGTGAAGCCTTCTTGGCAGAGAACGCTGAACGGGAGGGTGTCGAAACCACTGAATCCGGCCTTCAGTATGAGGTAATCGAAGAAGGCGAAGGCGCCAACCCGACCGCTCAAGACCGCGTGCAGGTGCACTACACCGGAGAACTGATCAATGGTGAAGTGTTTGACAGCTCCCGAGAGCGCGGCCAGCCGGTGACGTTTGGCCTGAACCAGGTGATCCCTGGCTGGACCGAAGGCCTGCAACTGATGAATGAAGGCGCTCGCTACAAGCTCTACATCCCGTCAGATCTGGCCTATGGCCCCGGCGGCAACCAGGCCATCGGCCCCAACGAAACCCTGATTTTTGATGTGGAACTGCTGGCAGTCAATCCAGACAGCGAATAAGCTGTTTGGGCCAAACAAAAAAAACCGACCTGAGTAATCAGGTCGGTTTTTTATACGGGACCACCAGGAACTGAACGGATCAGGCGGAGGCCATTTTTTCCGCGTGGGCGTTGTGCAAATGCTCGATCAGAAAATCTTCCATTTCAAACCGGCTTTCCAGAACCTCACCAAGCCTGGACAGCTCGCCGAACAGATCTTTGAGCTCTTCTTCACTCAGGATGCGACCGTCCAGACGATCATTGAAGTTGAGGGCAACTTCGGTCGTCTCCTCGATACGGGGATAAACTTTGGCCGCCAACTCCAGGCCACCATCATTGAATTCCCTCGCTTCCTGAATCAGTTGTTCATACACTTCAAAGTGACCGGCCGACACGTAATCCACCAGCACCTCGCAGAGGCGAACACACTTTTCCTTAAGTGCTTCGGTTTGCGAGAAATCGTTTTCACCCGATAATTCACAGTAGCGAACCAACAGTTCCTGACGCTCTTTCAACCAGCGGTCGATCAGCTCGCTGACGCCACCCCAACGCTCCCTGGCGTTCCTGCAATTGTCCAACATGGCGTTGATCTCCCCTAAGTCAGTCCGCCCGGTAAGTGGCCACGCATCTGAATATTGTCATGACCAGATCAAGTTACCCCAAGGCGATAGCAACCCGCAACCGTTTCAGCCCTGCAGCCAGTTTTTCGGCTTATACCGCCGAAACATCATGACCAGGCCAACCACGATCACCAGCACAAAGAACACCGCGGTCCAGCCGGGAATACTCAGACCCAGAAAACGCCACATCACCTCTGCGCAATCCCCTGTGCCCTTCAAGGCTGTTTGTAAAACCTCAACCCAGGGCAGCACATCCAGCAAATAATCCACCGACGGGCCACAGGCCGGCACCTGATCGGCCGGTAAGTTCTGCAACCAAAGCTGTCGTCCTGCAACACCAAGACCGGCTCCGGCCGTGACCACAAGCAAGAATCCGTAAATTCGGTTTCCGAAGCCCTGCGGACCGTGCAGAAAGCCAAGCAGACTGACCAGGCCCGCGCCCATGAAACCGAAACGCTGCAACCAGCACAGCGGGCATGGTTCCAGACCCATCACATGTTCCATGTAGAACGCCACGGCCAGCAAGGCGGCGCACATCAAAAATACAAGACCAAACACCCATCTGCTTGTCAAATCAACACCCCGGAATCATCATGTAAACTGTTGACGCCAATCCTAACCTATGAAGAACATAGCGCCTATGACCTTTCAACGAAATATCTTGCCCGTGCTGTTGCTCGCCCTGTATGCACTGATGGCCGGGCCCGCACTGGCAGAGGAAGAACCCGAAGAGCGCGGCATCACCGATTACATCGAGATGGAGCCTGCCTTTGTAACCCATGTCGGCGAGCCCGGTACCAAAGTGATCTACCTGAAAGCGTCGGTCACGCTTCGCGCAGACCGGGAGTCCACGAGACCGGCACTTGAGGCCCATATGCCCAGACTGCGGCACGAACTGGTCATGCTGTTTGGCGAACAAGTTGACGTGGACGTGCTAACCAGCCAACAGGGGCAGCAAGCACTCAGAGAAGAGGCAGCAGCAAGAATCAATGCCGTGCTGGAAGAACAGCAAACCGGAGAGCACATCGCCGGCGTGCTATTTACGGAGTTTGTGGTACAGCGGTAGACCCGGAACGAACTCAGGCAATGCGGGAAAACAGGTCGTCAGCCTTCTGCTGTTCATGAACGACCTGCCCGGCGTCGTCCCAGCCAGCCTCCCAGGCGGCGATGATGACATCCCCCCGATAAGGACAGCGGGTTTTCTCCATGCCCATGGTGCCTGCCATGTACCCCTGACGATAGGCTTTATTGAGCGCTTCTACATCCCATCCGAGCTTGATATCTCTAGCCATGACGCCATCCTCTTACCTGTTGTTAACAAACGTAACAGCAGGTAACAAAAGCCGCAAACCGTAATCCGGTTTCTGTGCGGCATGTCCGCTTCCGGCTGTGACGCGACAACCGGTCAGGCGCGCAGATACTCTTCAAGGAATTCGCTGAATGGGCGGGTATCGGCCTCCTCCTGCTTTTTTTGCTCGGCCAGGGAGTTCTCGGTCATGGCCTGGTAATCCGCCAGGACATCCGACGCCAGCCCTTCGTTTCGGAGGTTTTTCTGATGCTGACGGGATATTTCCGTAATCCAGTCTCTGTGGCCAAGGCCCGCACTGCTCATGGCGTCCAGCACCTGAGCGGAAGGCACTGACCAGTCAGCCCCCTTCAGCTTGTCACACTGTGTTGCCAGCGCCGCGCAATAGGTGTCGCTCTCGCCCCAACTATCGAGCAATTCCGCCAGTGGCTGCAGTCGCTCGAGCAATTCCCGGGCAGCCGGACCAACGGGTACCCGCTGGCCGCCCTGACAAAGGCTCAGCTCCTGCCAGCGACCGGACGCCACCACGTCTTTGTAGTTGTCGTCCAGGCGCTGACATTCGTCATCGCCGATGCGCGGCGAATCGGTCAGCAGGCAGTCCAGCAAAAACAGGTCGAGAAAGTCGATCTGGGCCTGGTTAACACCCACAGGTGAGAACGGATCAAGATCCAGGCAACGCACTTCAATATATTCCACGCCCCGGGCATCCAGCGCCTGTATCGGCTTCTCGCCTGGCCCGGTGGTCCGCTTGGGGCGCACCGCACTGTAATACTCGTTCTCGATCTGCAGCACGTTGGTGTTGATCTGGATGAACTCACCGTCGTCACGACGGGTGCCAATGGCTTCATAGGCAGGCCAATTGGTGTGGATGGCCTTGTCCAGAGTTCCGGTATAGGTGCTGAGCTCGTTAAAGCAGATGTTCAGGGAGGCCTGAGCATTGTTGTGATAGCCCAGATCGCCCATTCTCAGCGACGTGGCGTGCTTGCCGTACCAAGTATTGTCATTAAACCGGCCAAGATCGTGTTTTACATTGGCAACGAAACTGGCATCCAGCGCCGGTGACGCACCGAACAGCAACATCAAAAGCCAACTGCGCCGACGGAAGTTACGAATCAGCCAGAAGTATTGGTCTGATTTAAAATCCTTCAGCGACTCCTGATTTCCGGTCACCTGCTGCCACTTACTCCAGAAACTGTCTGGCAACGACAGATTGTAGTGGGCGCCGGCAATGCTCTGCATGATCCGACCATAACGCACCGCCAATCCCTGCCGGTAAACATGTTTGAGCTGACCAATATTGGAGCTGCCATAGTGGGCAATGGGAATGCTTTGATCACCATCGATCTCACAAGGCATGCTCGCGGCCCAGAACACCTCATCGCCAAGGTGATGCTGCACAAACCGGTGGGTATCCCGTAACGATGCCAGCATCGCTTCGGTGGAGTTGAACACCGGGGTGATCAGCTCCAACAGGGCTTCCGAATAATCGGTGGTGATGCGAGGATGGGTCAGGGCCGAGCCCAGAGCCACCGGATGTGGGGTTTGCGCAACAAACCCGTTGGCATCCACCCGCAGGCCTTCTTTTTCAACACCTTTGAGAAAGCCATCCCAATCGGTGGCGGCAAACTGGTAAAACAGGGAGTGGCGGGATTCAGCCATGGTGAGCTCCTGTTGAAGCGGCCACCCCCTTGTGAGGGGCAGCCGCCATTGGATCAATGAAGTGGTATCAACGACCGTCTTTACGGGCTGAAGCCAGCGCCTGCGCCAGAGCGCCAGCCATGGTGCCTTGCTCAGACGGGCCGCGCTGAGGCTTACGACCCGCCGATTGGCTGCTGGCTTTGTCGCCTCCCCGTGCCGGTTTGGCAGAGGTTTCAGCTCCTGGCTGATCATCCATACGCATGGTCAGGGCAATCCGTTTACGGGGAATGTCCACTTCCATGACTTTCACCTTAACAATATCACCCGCTTTGACTACTTCGCGCGGATCTTTGACGAAAGTATGGGACAGCGCCGAAATGTGTACCAGACCATCCTGGTGCACGCCGATGTCGACAAAGGCACCGAAATTGGTGACGTTGGTGACCGAGCCCTCCAGCACCATGCCGGGTTTCAAATCCTTCAGGGTTTCCACACCTTCCTCAAAGCTGGCAAACCGGAACTCCGGCCTGGGATCACGGCCCGGCTTTTCCAGCTCGGAGAGAATGTCTTTGATGGTGGGCAAACCAAACTGTTCGGTAACGTAATCCTGGGGGTTGAGGCCGCGTAAAAAGGCCGAGTCACCCACGATGTTGTCGATGTTCCGATTGTTACGTTTGGCGATGGCTTCCACCACGCCATAAGCTTCTGGATGCACCGATGACCGGTCCAGTGGATTCTCACCACCGGCAATCCGCAAAAAGCCCGCAGCCTGCTCAAAGGTGCGCTCACCCAGCCGGGCCACCTTCAGCAACTGTTTGCGATTTTTGAACATGCCGTTCTGGCTACGGAAATCGACGATGTTCTGGGCAATGCTCTGGTTCAGGCCAGACACTCTCGCCAACAACGGTACCGACGCGGTATTAAGATCCACACCCACACCGTTTACGCAGTCTTCCACCACCGCGTCCAGGCTGCGCGACAACTGCACCTGAGACACATCGTGCTGGTACTGGCCGACGCCGATGGACTTGGGTTCAATCTTGACCAGCTCGGCCAGGGGATCCTGCAAGCGGCGGGCAATCGATACCGCGCCGCGAATGGTGACATCCAGATCCGGCAATTCCCGGGAGGCAAACTCGGAGGCTGAATAGATAGATGCCCCCGATTCGCTGACCACAATCCGGGCCAGCTTGAGCTCGGGGTAGCGCTTGCTCAGATCGCCCACCAGCTTTTCGGTTTCCCGTGACGCGGTGCCGTTGCCGATGGCCACCAACTCAATCTTATACTTGCGGCACCAGGCAGCCATCTGCTCAATGGATTGATCCCACTGATTTTTGGGTGCATGGGGGTAGATCGCGCCATGGTCTGCCACCTGCCCGGTGCCATCAATAACGGCCACTTTAACGCCGGTCCGGAGGCCGGGGTCCAGGCCAAGGGTTGGTCGGGGACCTGCCGGAGCCAGCAACAGCAAGTCTTTCAGATTGGCGGCAAACACGTTAATGGCTTCCGCTTCTGCGGCTTCACGCACCTGCGCCATCAGGTCGGTTTCTATCTGTGTCGACAGCTTGACGCGCCAGGTCCAGCGCACTACATCGGACAGCCACTTGTCTGCGGCCCGGCCGTTATCACGAATATTCCAGCGAGCGGCGATCCGTTGTTCAGCCGGATGCGGCTGACGACGGTTTTCGTCCTCATCGCCCAAGACCAGGGTGTAAGCCAGAACGCCTTCGTTACGACCGCGCAGAATCGCCAGGGCCCGGTGTGACGGTACTTTCTTCAGGGGTTCGACGTGATCAAAATAGTCCCGGAACTTGGCGCCTTCGGTTTCTTTGCCGTCCACCACGGTGACTTTCAGCTGGCCTTGCTGCCAGATAAAGTCTCGGAGAGACCCCAGCAATTCAGCGTCTTCGGCAAAACGTTCCATCAGGATGTAGCGCGCGCCGTCCAGTGCCGCTTTGGTGTCCTCTACACCCGCCTCCGGATTCAGGTAGCCCGCAGCGGTGGCCTCCGGATCAAGCGCCGGATCATCAAACAACGCGTTCGCCAGCGGCTCCAGGCCCGCTTCCCGGGCAATCTGGGCCTTGGTGCGGCGCTTGGGCTTGTAGGGCAGGTAAAGATCTTCCAGGCGATTCTTGGTGTCGGCCGCATCGATGGCTGCGCGCAGCTCATCGGTCAATTTGCCCTGCTCCTCAATGCTATTGAGGATGGTGCCACGACGGTCTTCCAGCTCGCGCAGGTAACGCAGGCGTTCTTCCAGCGTTCGCAGCTGACTGTCGTCCAGCGAGCCGGTGACCTCTTTCCGGTAACGGGCAATAAACGGAACCGTGGAACCTTCATCCAGCAGGGCCACGGTGGCATTAACCTGTTGCTCGCGTACGCCAAGTTCATCGGCAATGCGCCGGGAGATACTGTTCATGCAACCTCTGTATGGTTTCGCGTTCGGAATTAATGCGCAAAGGTACAGCGGCTTACTGCTGCAGGCAAGCAGACTGATTGCGGCGGTTCAGGAATTGAACAAGGTCGTCCCAGGGCATGGGGCGGGCAAAGTAATAGCCCTGGATTTCATCGCAGTGTTGCTGGCGCAGGAACTCCAGCTGGCTTTCGGTTTCCACGCCTTCTGCCACGACACTGATCTGAAGGCTGTGGGCCAAGCTGATAATGGCCCGGATAATATGTTCGGCGTCGGCAGACTTGCCCAGATCCTGGACAAAGGATTTGTCGATCTTGACCAGTGAAATTGGCAAATGCTGCAGGTTGCTCAGGGACGAAAAGCCGGTACCGAAATCATCCAGCGCAAAACTGATACCCAGTTGACTCAGCTCTCGCAGGCAGCGCTGGGCGTATTCCGGATCGTGCATCATCGCACTCTCAGTCAGCTCCAGCTCAAGCAGACTGGTATCAACATTGGCGTTAAAAATAATCCTGAAGATTGTCTCGGTCATTTTGCGGTCGTGAAACTGACGGAACGACAGGTTGACCGCAAATACCAACCCGGCAAACCCCAGCTCGCCACTTTCCTGAAGGCGTTTGCAGGCTTGCTCTATCACCCAGTAACCAATGGGTACAATCAGCCCGCTGCGCTCAGCCACCGGGATAAATTCGTCCGGCCCCACCAGCCCCCGCTCGGGGTGATGCCAGCGCAGGAGACACTCAACGCCGCGCACTTCCTCGGTCGCAAGGTCTATGCGCGGCTGATAGAAGAGTTCCAGCTCTTTACCCCGCAGCGCGTTGCGCAGATCGGCCTCAAGCCGTAGCTGGTAGCCGGCGGAAATATGCAGCTGCCGGTCGTAAAACCGGAAGCTGGTGCCCGTATCACGCTTGGCTTCAAACATGGCGCGGTTGGCACGCCGAAGCAGTTCTTCAGGGCTGTCACCGGCCTCCGGGTATGTGGCGACACCCAGGCTGGCACTGACCACAACACTCTGGCCATCGAGCGTTAGCGGCTCGTCCAGTGCGACCGCCACTTTGCGGATGATCTGGGTGATATCGAGGGAGTCTTCCACTTTTTCAACAATGATGGCCAGTTCGTCACCGCCAATGCGCATCAGGGAATCCACCCTGCGCAGCTTCTGGCGCAGGCGATCCGCCAGCCGATACATTAACTGATCGCTTCTCTGGTAGCCGAAGGATTCGTTGATGGTGCGGAAGTCGTCCACATTGAGGTGCAGCAACGCCAATCGATGCCCGGCACGCTCCGCCCGTAACAGCGCCTGCTGCAAACGATCAAAAAACAGATCCCGGTTAATAAAGCCGGTCGCCACTTCCCGGCCAAGCTGGCCATGGGCTGACTCCGACAACTGCTCCCGGTACCAGAGGTACTTGACCGCCCGGCGAAAGCTCCAACGGTCAAGCGTTTGCCGGCACAGATAGTCTGAGGCCCCATCAAGAGTCAGCATCGCCCCGCGCTCGCCGCAAGGCTCAGCGCTCAGCGCCAGCACCGGCTTGTCCTCACTGGACACGGCGAGGTACTGGAGGAATGCCGATTCATCCCCGCCGTGAAAAATACAGTCCCAAACGATGACATCAAAACTGGCGTTGCGGATAAGATCGTCACAATCCACCAGATCCGGGCACCAGATGGCGTCTGGACTGATTTCAGGATCGTCGTCCAGCAATGCACCGAGCCACAGAAAGTCTGCATACTCCGGGGTCAGCACCAACAGGCGGAGGCGATCAGGCCTAGTGTCCAAAGGCAGTGTCATCGAGCAAGATCCATGTGTCAGTCAACAGCAAAGTCCATTCTAGGAAGCATAGCTGATACAACGCCAAGGTACAGAAAGACCGGCTGGTGTAGAATAGCCACACGCACAAATACCCCGAAAGTTTCCTTGGCTGGCCTCTAAACTGTGAACAAACTCAATCCCAGACAACGTGAAGCAGTCCGCTACGCCGACGGCCCCCTGTTAGTGCTGGCCGGTGCTGGCAGTGGCAAAACCAGCGTTATTACCCGAAAAATAGCCCATCTGATTGAAGAAAAGGGCATTCCCGGCCGCCACATCGCCGCCCTGACCTTCACTAACAAGGCCGCCCGGGAAATGAAGGAGCGAGTCAGCAAGATTGTCGACCGGGGCAAAGCCCGGGGCCTGATCGTATCCACTTTCCATAACCTGGGTCTTAATATTATCCGGGAGGAACACACGCACCTGGGCTACCACCCCGGCTTTTCTATTTTTGATGCCGAAGACGCCAAAGCGTTACTGCAAGATTTGATGATGCGCGAAGCCAGTGCTGACGCTGGCGACGAGCTGAGCGACGTGCAGATGACTATCTCGTCCTGGAAAAACGCCATGCGCAGCCCGTCTGAGGCATACAGCAAGGCGGCCGACGAGCGCGAGCAACGCATCGCTATTGTTTACAAGCACTACAAGGAATACCTGAAAGCGTACAACGCGGTCGACTTTGATGACCTGATTCTGCTACCGGTGCAGCTGTTCCGGGACAATCCGGAGGTACTGACCAAGTGGCGCAAGAAAATCCGGTATCTGCTGGTGGACGAGTACCAGGACACTAACGTGTGCCAGTACGAGCTGGTCAAACAGCTGGTTGCCGAGCGCGCCGCCTTCACGGTGGTGGGCGATGATGACCAGTCGATCTACGCCTGGCGCGGCGCACGACCAGAAAACCTGGCACAGCTTAAAGAGGATTTCCCCAGCCTGAAGATCGTCAAGCTGGAACAGAACTACCGTTCCACCAGCCGTATTCTGCGCTGTGCCAACACGGTCATCGCCAACAACCCCCACGTGTTCGAGAAAGCCCTGTGGAGTGACCACACCATCGGTGAGGAAATTCGCATCATCCGCTGCCGCAACGAAGACGCCGAGACCGAGCGGGTGGCCACCGAGATTCTCGACCAGAAGCTCAAGAACGGCCTCGACTTCAAAGACTTTGCCGTGCTTTACCGGGGCAACCACCAGGCCCGGCTGCTGGAAATGAAACTGCAGGCCTATCAGATCCCCTACCGGATCTCCGGCGGTCAGTCGTTCTTTTCCAAGAGTGAGATCAAAGACGCCATGTCTTACCTGCGCCTGATGATCAATCCGGATGATGACGCTGCGTTTTTGCGGGTGGTGAATGTGCCTCGCCGTGAAATCGGCCCGCGCACTCTGGAACAGCTGAGCCACTATGCCCGCTCGCGCAATGTTAGTTTGTTCCGGGCACTAAGCGATATGGGCGCCGAAACCCACGTAACCGAGAAGGGCCTGGACCGCTTGCGCCGCTTCGCCCACTGGGTCGACAAAACCTGTGAGCGATTGTTTACCGAAGACCCGGTGCCGGTCATCAAGCAGCTGTTCACCGATATCGAATACGACGAATACCTGCACCAGCATTCCGGCAGCCCGAAACAGGCTGAACGGCGGATGGAGAACATCTGGTATCTGGTGGAATCGATCCAGCGCATGCTGGACGACGGCAAAGGCACTGCGGATGAGCTGGGTATTGAAGACACCATCGCCAAACTGATCCTGCGGGATATGATGGAGCAGCGCGAAGAAGAGGACGACAGCGACAAGGTTCAGCTACTGACGCTCCACGCCTCCAAGGGCCTGGAGTTCCCCCACGTGTTCATCATGGGCCTGGAGGAAGAAATTCTGCCGCACCGCAACAGCATTGAAGAAGGCAATATCGAAGAAGAGCGCCGATTGATGTACGTGGGCATTACCCGGGCCCGGGAAACCTTGTCACTGACCTACGCGGCATCCCGAAAGCAGTACGGCGAAAAACTGGAAACCATTCCCAGCCGGTTTCTGGATGAATTACCGGAAGAGGATGTAACGTGGCACGGGATGGGCGATCAGGACAAAGAGGCCAACCAGAAGAGGGGCAAAGCCACGCTCAGTGCATTGCTGGGCGATCTGGGCCTGTAAAACAAAAAAGGCCCCGACGCATCGGGGCCTTTTTATGCAACTGCTTTATTACTGGCTTTGCGCGATGATATGTTCGATCGCCGCGACGATCTCTTCATCGGAGCAACTGGAGCAGCCACCTTTAGCCGGCATGGCGTTAAAGCCATTAATGGCGTGGTCGGTCAAGGTCTCCATGCCTTTATCGATACGCGAAGCCCACTGATCAGCGTTGCCAATCACCGGAGCACCAGCTGCGCCCGTAGTGTGGCAGGCCATGCAGGCAGCATCATATACTTCGCCACCAGAGCGCGGGCCAGAACTGGCGGTTTCGCTGGCCGCCGCCGCTTCACCGCATTCTTCGCCCTGCAGACACACGTTACCAATCGGCTGAATACGGCTACGAATCTCGTCTTCAACACTAGCCAGTGCGGCACCGGCAGCCAGGCCAAAACCAAGCAAAACAACAGCCAGGACTCTCTTCATCTTCACAATGCACCTCGCATTTGAGCGTTATAATCTTTTGGTCGCATCATTATAGCGATTGAGCCCCCGCAAAAAAACCAAACACCAGACACAGAATTTGATTTCAACCATATTAGTGACAGTTTCGTAGGCTATGACCGTTCTAATGGCAATTGCGGTTACCATACCCGCTAACCAGATCTTTTCCTATTATCAATCGCCAGATCAGGGAGCCCCATGCCCGAAAACAGCCTAAACCATCTGCGCAAACCATTATTGATTCTCGAGTTTTCCAGTCTCGCCGTTCTGTTGATCTCAATGGTCTGGTTCAGCCGTCATTCTGGCGCAGGAGAGCCCATGAATGCGGTTTGGTTAATGATTCCGGCCGCCGCGAGCCTTGGCGTCTTCATCAGCTTTATCGGCCTGATGTATTTGCGCTGGGTTGTCACAGCCAGCGATCAACGCAGTATACGCCACAAAATTGTGGTAATACTGCTGGCGATAACGCTCCTTGGGGTTTGGGCATACGGTATCACCCACACCTGGCTCAGCATAACTGCCACATCTTGAGGGTCTTCCATGATTCGATATACACGCTGGCCTTCGGGATTTGTCGTGACATTCTTGGTGGGTGCAAGCTCACTCGCGACCGCCCAGGAACCTAAAACCGGCAACACGGAATCGGTTGACTGCGCGCTGGTTAGTGACGGTATTCAACGCCTGGCTTGTTACGATGCCCAACACGACCCGACAGAAGCACAGGCGAGCGCGGATGAAGACTCTGCAGCCCGTGCCGAGCGAAACGCTGAAGCGCTTGCCGCGGACGATGCCACCCGGGAAGAGCTGATCACCGATGCGCTCGAAGATGATACAGACACCGGCGTAATGGCGGCACTGGTCGACAACTACCTGGCAGCAGAGAGGGCCATTTTCTCGTTCTCTGGAAGTTTCCTGTCCCATCGACCCAACTACATTTTACCGATCACCTATGTGGACGACCCCAATTCAATGCCCTCCAGCCCCAGATTGGGCCGGTCAGGATACGACTATGGACTGGAGCATGAAGAGGCAAAGTACCAAATCAGTTTCAAGGTGCCTCTTCTGACCGGGGTTTTCGATGACGACACCACGCTCTGGTTCGGCTATACCCAGAAATCTTTCTGGCAGGTTTACAACACCAAAGATTCAGCGCCGTTCCGTGAGACCAACTACGAGCCCGAAATTTTCGTCCGCCAGCGCCTGAATTGGGATCTGGGACCCGGCACGTTGAGCGCGGTTTCCCTGGGATTTAATCATCAGTCCAATGGCCAGTCTGAACCTCGGTCTCGCAGCTGGAACCGGATTATGGGTACCGCCGCATACAGCTACGACCGCTGGTTGTTTATGGTGACGCCCTGGTACCGCCTGCCAGAGAGCGGCAGTGACGATGACAACGCCGATATCAGCCGGTATCTCGGCCATGCCAGTTACCACGCCGTTTACAAGCTGAGCGAGGACAGGACGTTTTCTCTGAAGCTGTTGAACAATCTGCGGTCGGACAACAAGTCATCAGTGGAATTTGGCTATAGCTTTCCTATGGGCGATACGCTGAAGGGCTTTTTCCAATATTACAACGGATACGGCGAGAGTCTGATTGACTACAACGAACGGACTGAGCGGTTTGGTATCGGGATTATGCTGAACAACTGGCTTTGAGGTTTGGGAGTAAGGCCAAGGTATGGGGTAGACCTTCCGAAACGGAAATCGTGGATTTCCTGATTGTTTCTGAAGGTCTACCCCATATCTTGGCCCGTTGGCGGAACGTGTTTTCTTTAAACCTATTGGATATTGAGTCTTTCCATTTCCGCTAACAACTCTTCAGTTTTTTCTTCCATCAACGGTATGTCACCCCTCGACTCTACGTTCAGGCGAACCACCGGTTCGGTGTTGGACATCCGCAGGTTGAAGCGCCAGTTGTCGAATTCCACGCTCAGGCCATCGACGTAACTGACGCTTTTGGCGCCAACAGTATATTTGGCTTCGATAGCAGCGATCACTTTGGGGGGATCGTTGATGGTGCGGTTGATCTCGCCGCTGGCCGGATAGGCTTCGATTCTGGCGTCGATTAACGACGACAGGGTCTGGCCGGACTGGCACAGTCGCTCCGCGATTAACAGCCAGGGGATCATGCCACTGTCGCAGTAAGCGAAATCACGGAAGTAGTGGTGGGCACTCATTTCGCCGCCGTAGACCGCGTCTTCATCGCGCATTCTCTGCTTGATGAAGGCGTGGCCAGTTTTGCTTTCAATGGCTTGGCCACCGGCAGCTTCGACCAGCTCTATGGTGTTCCAGATCAACCTCGGATCGTGGATAACCTTGCCGCCGCCGGTTTTTCTCAGGAACTGGTCCGCCAGCAGGCCGACAATATAATAGCCTTCAATAAAGCGGCCGTTTTCATCAAAGAAGAAGCAGCGGTCGTAGTCACCGTCCCAGGCAATGCCCATAGCCGCGCCGTGCTCGATGACCGCATCAGCGGTTACCTTGCGATTTTCCTGCAGGATCGGATTAGGCACGCCGTTGGGGAAATGGCCGTCAGCCTCGTGGTGAAGTTTGATGAACTCAAACGGCAGGTGCTGCTCAATCTCATCAATCACCAGGCCTGCACCACCATTGCCGGCGTTACACACGATGGTCAGGGGCTTGAGACTAGCGGCATCGACATAACCCAACAAATGGTCGATGTAGGCGCTCATCACCTCCAGGGTCTCGTGTCGGCCTTGCTCAGGGGCGTCCGCGAAAGGCTCAAGAACCCGGTCGCGGATATCATTCAAGCCGTTATCGGAGCTGATTGGCCGGGACTCGGGGCCCACCATTTTCATGCCATTGTGGTCTTTAGGGTTATGGCTGGCGGTAACCATGATGCCACCGTCCATGCCATAGTGGCTGGTGGCAAAATAGACCTGTTCGGTCCCGCACAGGCCGATATCATAAACATCGGCACCTGCCGCCATCAGGCCAGAGCTGAGTGCGTCACTGATTTCCGGGCTGGAAAGCCGGATGTCATAACCCACGATGACTTTTTTCGCGCCGGTAATGGCCACGTAAGCCCGGCCGATTTTCTCGGCGAGCATGGGATTTAACTGATCAGGCACCCGACCGCGAAGATCATAGGCCTTGAAACATGACAGGTCCATTGTCCGTGTTTACTCCGCGGCAGAGGATTGAAGCTGGATATAGTTCTGGATGCCCATCTGGGAAATCATTTCCAGTTGGGTTTCGAGCCAGTCGATGTGCTCTTCTTCGCTATCGAGGATACTGCGGAACAGTTCGCGGCTGGTGAAGTCCTGTACCTGTTCGCAATAGATAACGGCGTCTTTCAGGTCCGTGTGAGCGAGGTGCTCCAGTTTCAGATCGCACTCGATCATCTCCTGGACGTTCTCACCAATCATCAGCTTGTTCAGGTCTTGCAGGTTGGGCAGCCCTTCGAGAAACAGAATGCGTTCGATCAGCTGATCAGCATGCTTCATTTCGTCAATGGACTCTTCATACTCTTTGGCGGCCAGCTTGGTAATGCCCCAATCCTTGTACATGCGCGAATGCAGGAAGTACTGATTGATTGCCGTCAGCTCATTGGCCAGCACTTTATTGAGGAACTGAATAACTTTCTTATCGCCTTTCATAACCGGAATCCTTGATTTGTTTCTTCGTCAGTTAAACAGGATAGCCGGTTTGGCAGCGATAAAAAATGTCGGATGCGAGACAGACTCAATCGCCGGTCTGCTGGTCACCCAAAAAGAGGGGGGTTCAGGCCGGTTGAGCCAGCATATTAGCGAGCGCCATGTAATCCGGGGAGCGGGCTTCTCTGAGAATTTCCCGGGCCGTGCAGGCGCAGCGGCCGCATTGCCGGCCGACACCCAGCTCTTTACCCAATTGGCGCATGGAGCTAATGCCGTCATCCGCTGCTTTGCGGATTTCTCTGTCTGTCACGCCAACGCAAAGGCACACGTACATAGGAGGCTCTCACTAACAATGAAATGTTAGTGGTAATTATTATCATTCAGAAAACGAATTGCAACCACTTGCGCAGAATTTACGCAAAGTTTTGTATCAGAACAGCAGAAATGCCAACGGCAAGAACAGCGCCGTAAACACCCCGGTCAGCCCCATGCCCAAAGAGGCAAAGGCACCCGCTGTGTGGCTGATCTCGAAAGCTCTGGCGGTGCCAATAGCGTGACCATTCAACCCGAGTGCGAAGCCGACAACCCGGTCATCGGTAATCTTGAGCCACCGCGTACACCAGTCCACAAACAGCGATGCCAGCACACCGGTGATCAACAGGCCGCCCAGCGTCAGCGAGACCGAACCGCCCAACTCCTCGGTAATGCCCATCGCAATAGGCGCAGTGACGGATTTGGGCGCCAGGGATGCCAGCACCTCAGGCGTGGCACCCATCAACCAGGCAATACCCAGGGCATAGGCCGCAGCCAAAGTAGCCGCTAATGGCAGGGTGACCAGAATCGGCCGCCAAAGCGCCCGAATGTGATGCATCTGTTGATACAACGGAATGCCCAGGGCCACCGTTGCCGGGCCCAACAGCACCGTTAACCAGCGCGCGCCCTGCTCGTAACGCTCAAATCCCAGACCGGTCAGGGCAACAACCGCCGCCAGCAGCAGCGCCGCGATCATCACCGGGGGCATCCAGAGCGGCCGCTTAAAACGGACGAACAACCATTGGGCTACAATAAAGGCACCCAGAGTCAGTGCCACGGAGAGTAGCGGGCTGGCGGTCCATACCGACATCAATGAAGTAACAATCTCAGGCTGATCGGTCATGGCTGCCGCCCTCCTTGCCAAGCGCGGCCATCTTCTTCATCAGCAGCAAGGTAGTGAACACGCTCAATAAGGTGCCAATGACCAGAGCCACCAACACCGTGGCCCAGTGCCCGGAAAACTGATCCGCGATAAAAAACACGCCCACCACACCCGGCGTAATCAACAGCACCAATATCGAGATCAACCCCTGGCTGGCCGTCGCCAGCTCCGTGCTAACGCGCCCACGCACCATCAGCGTTACGGTGGCCATTACCATACCCAATACGCCGCCGCTCACGGGCATTCCCGCGAACACCCGAACCGCCTCGCCCAGCAGAAAAAACACCACCAGAACCAGAAATCCCCGCAACATCACCATGCCGCTATGCCCTGCCACATCAAAATTGCTCTACACTAATGCCCTGCTCACGAAAACACAGGACGCTCAATGGCACTGAAAGCCACGATCTTCAAAGCCACACTCCATATCGCGGATATGGACAGGCACTATTATGCTGACCACCACCTGACCATTGCCCGCCACCCGTCGGAAAACGACGAGCGCATGATGATCCGGCTACTGGCGTTCGCCCTGAACGCCAAAGACACGTTGGAGTTTTGTCGAGGCCTGAGCACCGATGACGAACCGGAGCTCTGGCAGAAATCCCTGTCAGACGAAATCGAGCTCTGGATAGATCTGGGCCTGCCCGATGAGGATCGGATACGCAAATCCTGCAATCGCTCACAACAGGTCATTCTTTACACCCATGGCGGCCGCGCCGTGCCTGTGTGGTGGGACAAACACCATAGCAAGCTGGAACGATTTGGCAACCTGACCATCGTCGACCTGCCCGCCGAGAGCACCGCCGCATTGGCAGGCCTGGTTGAGCGATCAATGACGTTTCAGGTGTCAGTACAGGACGGCGAAGCGACCTTCAGTACCGATAAAGATCTGGTCAGCATAACCCCGGACCAGCGCCTGCCCATCCGCTGAAATCGACTTGCTCCGCAGGGCTGGACAGAAGCCCCCGGCGCACGTAAGATTGCGCACTCGAAATTGACGAGCAATCATCAGTTTCGAATGCGCCCGTAGCTCAGCTGGATAGAGCGCTGCCCTCCGGAGGCAGAGGTCAGAGGTTCGAATCCTCTCGGGCGCGCCATATTCCATAAAAAAGCCCACCTTGCGTGGGCTTTTTTATGGAACTCTGGTTTGCTCAAGGGTAGATGCAGAACCTCCGGTTCGACAAACTGCGCCAGCAGTTTGGGCGCCGCAGCGCAGCGAAGCTGGGGCGAAGCCCCGAGCAACGCGCCCAAAGCGTTGTGAGTCAATCCTCCCTCGGCTCACCATCATTCCAACCGGAAAAGCTTCACGCACTTCTCTACTCCCCTCACGTTTGACCCTACTTACTGTGGCGATAGCTTGGGAAAATACTTCGTTTCCGCGCGTTCTGGCACAGCCCAGAGCAAAGGTGAACGACTGTCCCTTGGGTCGACATCAATCAGCAACCCTTCGTCGCGCAGTTTTTTGAGCAAACGCCGCGCTGTCCGCTCCTCATGCTCAGCGGTCAGACCCAGCGCATCTGCGCGGGAAATCGAACCCTGAATGAAAGCCTGATAAAGAACCCACTTGGCGGCAGGCTTCAGATCGCCACGGGACGCCACGCAGTCCTCAATCTTCCTCTTCATTGATTGCAGTTCCAGCAAATCAGAAACGTATTCCGCCTGATCGACGGCCGCTTCAAGCATGAAATGGCAAAAGCGTGAGAGCCCAAGCTCGGTAAGCGGGCATCGGCCTGCGCAAGAGTGCTTTTATGGCAACCGGGTCTTTCTCAAAGTTACCTCTCTGAGCCTCACGGATCTGGTAGGGCGGTGTCCGGCAAAATAGGGCTGAAATCCGTGACGGCGATGTACTGGTGATCGACCGGAACGTTCCGGCCAGCCATCGGAAATCGATGATCTCAACCGACTAAGTAAGGGGGTGTTCCCCGCTACGAGCGGATGACGTGTCCAATTGCGGACAGTCCAAACCAGAAGTTAGGCATTAACCCGATCCACATCACTCTAAACCGAGCCAGAATAGTGCCCTCCGGGGTCAGCGACTCGAACCCTCTAAATCCCCATGGAATTGTTCGTTGCAAGCCCGCGCCAACCGGTCACAGATAGCTGACCATCTAGGCTCTTGGGGTGGCAATTCGATCACAATCCGGTCAACGTTTGCCCGGTCCATCGAATGCATAGCGGTGTAGAGCATTCGTCCGTATTCGTCGACCGTAGCTCCGAGCCTGATAGATTCGGATGCACGATCGCCCGGAGGCGATTGCCACCAGATGACACCCACCCTCTCGCCATCCGGTACTAGTCTGGGCAACAATTCGGAAAACCGATGGGCCGCTAAACCAACGGTGTGCGTAACTGGCTGATAGTGTCGTTTTACGCTACCCGGTACAGCATGCTGAGATGTAAGGTTTGGAGAAAGTTTAAACCCGAGGAAATCTTCGATATCACTCCCTGCTATCTGCCCTGGCCTGGCTATTACGTGTTTCCCACCGGTCAGGTCAAGAATGGTAGATTCGATTCCCACCGAACAATCACCGCCATCGAGAACGGCCTCAATTTTGCCAGACAGGCCCGACAGAACATGCTCCGCAGAGGTCGGACTGATTCTGCCATATGGATTTGCTGACGGCGCGACAAGATCTCTGCCAAGCAACCCCATAGTTTTCAGGGTTGCTGGGTGTGCCGGCATGCGAACTGCTACACCCGGATGGCTGCCAGTGATGAAATCGCTAACATCCCCTTTCTTTGGCAGTAACAGGGTGAGAGGCCCCGGCCAGTATTTTTCGATAAGTCGCCGCGCCGTGTCTGGCACCTTTTCAACCCAAAGCGCTATCCGCTCAGGATCTGCAACATGCACAATCAGTGGGTGCCCAACAGGCCGTTGCTTTGCTTCGAAAACTCTGCGAACGGCCTCGATATTACTGGCATCAGCCGCCAGACCGTAGACGGTCTCAGTCGGCATTGCGACAAGATTGCCAGCCCTCAGAATAGCAGCAGCGTGTTCAAGATCAGCGGGTTGCGAAGCATCTAATTTAATCGTGTCAGGCATAACGCTCACGGATTACAGTATGGGCAAAACTCGGGGCCTGTAGTCTCTGATTTTACAGGGCGAGCTTCTTGATAATTGCACGCTGGGCAAGACCAAACAGCGGCCTTCGGACGATCCGTTGGCGCATCACAGTCCCGGCAGCGAAGGCCGGGCTCGATAGCGGTCATCCAGAACCCAGCACTCTGACAGCCAGGACAAAAACTTTGCATCTTTTCACCAAGATTCTCCGCGGCTTTACGGATGTTGGCCATGCGATTGACTGATTGGTGAGCCCGCAGATCATACTCGACAAAAATCTGGCCTGACGCTGATTGCCGCTTCATTCGTTCATAGGTTTCGATGATGTGCTCACGATCAGACAATCCCTTGTGCATTTCCGGGTGGTCGTTTCGTTCCGGCCTCATGACCAGACCCTGTCCAACGGGGCATCGATCCAGGATTTCCAATAGCTCCTGTTTTGAACCAATGAGAGACTGTTCAAGACCGAAGGGCGCCGAATATTCGCCATAAAGAACGAGCTGATGTTTAGGGTCGAATAGACAAACTATTTCAAGATTTATACAAAAAAAACCGCCTCCGAACGCACCTTCGCTTCCAAGACCAAGGCAGCCAGTCTTCTGATTTGCCGCAATGGTTGCCTTTTTCAAAGCTGTTTCTCTCTGGCTGGCAACTCTGTCGATGTCTCGAGTAAAAGTGCCCAGTGTGTCTGTATCAATCACCTGAGAGCCAGTAACATGAATGCCGAGGCTCGCCAACGCAGGAGATACAGCCGGTAATTTCTGGTGCTGAGTCAGCAGGATAGCCGCACGACCATTCCAGATTGTCATCAAAAATACCCTTGCTGCTTTTTCTGCTGCATTACAGGCTGGCCGCCCCTGCCTCGGTCACCCACTGCTTGTGATAGAAGCGTTCGATAGTGCCCTGCTCATCATCCAGCCGGAACAGGTATAACCAGTCATTATCGATAAGCTCCCGCACCGCCGGGTGTCGGTTGGCAACGTCGGCAATGGCTTCTCTGGGCGCTGCCAGGTAAACGTTCAGCCGAAGGGGTTCATGAACCCACTTTTGCCCATCGTGAACCGACTGCAGCGGCAGGCCGATTCGTAAATCGCCCCCGTTGCCTTCAAAAACCCCAAGATGACCACCAACGACATTGTGCAGAACTTTGTTACCGCTGCCATAACGAACGTTGTCCGTCACCGAGGCGTAGTACTGAAAGTTAATCCAGTGGGTCACCAGCATCGGCGCGGTCATAATCAGTTCCAGAATCCGGAAGCCGTCATCATCGCACCAGCGGTAATCATGCAGGAAACTGCGCCCCTCCAGATTCAGATGCCGCGTTCGTGAACGCGGGGCCACTATCAGGCTGGCATTGCCCGCCAGCCCCCATTCGGGGCGCACTTCCGACCAATCCTGACTGCGCCGTTTGATGGCCCCGTCAAGATCAGCGACGGTGTCGAGCCCCAGGCGACCGGCACGCTCGCGACGCGCTTGTTGCCCCGCGCGTCGAAGAAACTCCAGTATTTCCTGCGGGACCTCCCCGGCGCAAAACACTTCGTCTGTCGTCGTGTCATGCAGCGCACCAATAAACCGGGTTTCTTGCGGTATTAAGAGCCCCTGATCTGCCAAGGCTTCGCGCACGCCAGAGTCGTTAAGCAGGTAGGCGAGCACACGCGCATTCACCGAGCCTGTTTGTCCGCCGCAGGCACCGCAGTCCAGACCGGTCGCGTGCGGATTGTTGCGAGTGCTGCTGCCATGACCTACTAAAAGCACGGTAGCTGCAAACTGACGGGTCAGGGACATAGCCCGGAGAATGCCTGCCACCAGCTCGGCTTTTTCCTGTGTGCTCAGTAAAACCCCGTTCCGCCGTATCTCAAATTCGGCTGATCCCTTGTGAAGCCCGTTCACAGGGTGCCTGGCTTTATCGCCCAGAAAGGTGTTTTTTACTAGCCGGCCCAGGCTGGCAATGCCAAAGCTTTCGATAAAGCTGAAGCTTGCTGGCGCTGAGCTAGTGAATTTCGTCCAGTGAGAATGGCTGGCCATCGTGTGGCGACAAACTCCTGCAGACGATTCTGTTTCAGTGACTTCGAGCGAAGGCGCGAGCAGTCCTGGCAGTTGGGGGCGGCGGAATTCTGTGCCCCGGGGCTGATACGCAATCGGCAGCCCGAAGAAGCCCGCAAATCCCAGCGTCTGGATATTGGGGTCCTGAGCTTCCAGTGCGCGGCGAAAGACCTCCGAGCGCACATCGATGCAAAAGGCTGCCTGCAGCTTCGGTGATTGGTCGACGGTTACTTCGTCGGCTGGCGCAGCAAGCAGTTTATCAGCCATCTTTTGCTGATAGGCGAATTCCGCCTGTTGCTGCAACTGCCACCCGATAGCCTGGGAGCGTTCGTGGGCCTCCAACATCGAAGGCCAAGCCTGCCATTGGCTGACCCATCGTTGTTTGAGCTCAGCGAAAATGGAGCCACCAATCTGCTGGACATGCCGCCATAGCGCCAGTTCCCAAGCCAGACGAATCGCAAGGAGCCCCGGTAAAAGATCGTCCTCGCGATCCTTTAGTCTTGCCTGCCAACGCAGGTGAGCAGCCCAGGATGACCAACCGTTGATATCCAGTAAAAGTGCGTGGGCATACTCTGCCACATGCTCCCCACACACGGCGAGTGCATCAAAAGCGTCGGCTATCAGATTATCAAGCTGATCCGGTAAAACACGGAACTGGCTCGGTAACGAGGGTTCGCCCATCACAATGGCAATGCCACGATCAGAGCGAGTCATTTCAAGCCAGCTGAGATAGAGATGCTGGGCGCTGGCTTCGAATTCACCTGAATCCAGACGCTGGAAGTAATCGCCGCAAAACTGGCTGATCTGGTGCACAATTTCTTCCTGCCAACCAACCTGATGAGCCGTATCCCGATGACGATCAAGCTGGGCACTCAAATTACGCCAGTGGTCCGGCATGCTGACCGAATGTACCGTGCTGTCTTGTGCAGGGCCTCTGACCAACGCATCCTGATTTAAATAACATGTGCCGTTCAGTGCGGCCATGCGAGCAGCGACCTGCGTAACCGACTGATCGCGCATTTCCCAAAATGGGTTTATCGCGTTGATCTGATCAAGTGGCCAGGTTGGCGCGATACGGCCACATGCCTCTGTTGTGAACTTATACCAATCAGTTTGAGAACCGTTTTTTTCAGCAGAGAGTAAAGGGCTGGACGCTGGCATCAGACTGACTCCTTGGAACGAGCAGGTGGGGCAATGGGTACAACACTGCGTGGCTGCACCACATTGGGCAATTTGACGGGCCAGATTTTAAGGGTCAAACGCGTTGCCCACTCATCGAGATAGGCAGCTGCAAACAGAAAGCGATGGAAGCGGATGCCCAAGGGTGAATGACGGCGATAGCGCACCAGAAAATAGCCGATTATGAGCATGGTCAGGAGCAGGCCAGTAAAACTGATCGCTAAAAGGCTCGCATGATTATCCGGAGGGGTCAGCAGCAAATAGGAGGCTGTTTTCTGGACCCAGTAAACCGTCCAGAACGCCGCACCCAAAACCACGGCACGGATCATGAAGGCAACACCTCCTTTTACGGCAAACATTTCTGACAGCAATATAGTCAATGCAATCCCCGGAACAACCCAGGATACAACCTGCGCTGGCCCTGACGAGTTTGATACCAAGATGCTCGCCACGCTAAGAATCAGAGCCAGAAAGGCCGCCGGCAACACCTCCCTCCAACCAGGATTACTGATAGCAACAAGTCGCTTTTTCAGGGTTGACTCAACCGTATTGCCTGCATTCAAAAACGCATGCGCCTTGTAGGCGGAATGCGCAACCAGATGTAAAAGCGCCAGCTCATAAAGTCCTAGTGCGCACTCGACCAGCATCCATCCCATCTGGGCACAGGTGGACCATGCCAGTCTTACCTTGATGGAAATCCGGGTCATCATGACCAGGCTGGCGAATACCGCAGTGGGCCCTGCGATCACGAGCAGAAGCCACTGAGCTGACGACACCTGGGAGATCAGCGGCGCCATCAGAATCATTAAAAAGCCGCCGAGGTTGACCACGCCAGCGTGCAGCAGGGCCGAGACAGGCGTAGGCGCTTCCACAACCTGAATCAGCCAGCCGTGAAAGGGCAACTGGGCGCATTTCAAGAGCGCAGCTACCGCCATCAGTAAAGCAGCTATTTTCGCTTCAGGCGGCAGATTGGTCGCTTCTGCGGCCATGGTGAGGATTTGGCTGATGAAGAGAGTGTCGTAGCTGGCATAAAGCAGTGTAAAAGCCGCAATAAGGCAAAGCTCGGCCAGTCTCGCGAAAATGAATTTCTTGTGGGCGGCCAGCGCCGCTCTGGGGCGTTCCGGATAAAACATTAACAACTGATGCAAGCTGGTGCTGATGGCGATCCAGCTGCCCAGAAAAATCAGCAAGTGATTCGTGGTGGTGATCAGTGCAACGCTGGTCAATGTCAGATGCAGCCAGATCATGAAACGCGACTGGCCGGGTTCACCCTCCAGATACTGTTTGGCAAAACGAGCTAGAATCAATCCCAACAAGGTGACCAGCAATACCATCACCTGTGCCAGAGGCGCCAGATTCAACCAAGTCGCGGTACCGGGCCACCACCAGCCGCCGATTGAGGAAACAATGGCCGAAGCAAAGGCAAAACCAAAGGCCCATGTCCCTCCGCTGGTATGTGACTGAGAAGGAAAAACAGCAGTTGTGATCGCCCCGACCAGGTAGAAAACGGGGATCAGAATCAGGAAAAAGGGCTGAACTAAATCAGAATCAAACATATAAGGAAGCCTCGGAAAACCATGTCGTCAGTGGCCGCAACTATCGGGGTAAACGAGTGATCTCAATGTTGCATTTAACGGCAAGCCGCTCATCTGATGCCTTCGCATCATTAATAACGGCTGTTAGGTCCGCCTTAGTCTGTAGCAACTGACCAATACGACGGTCACTGCGCCTACTGGTGCTTCCGAATCGTTCTTGCTGGCTCAAGTTCTCTTGCTGGTGAAATTGTATTTTGTTTTCGATCAGTGCCATCAGAATCATCTGGGCCTCTTCAGCTGAAAACTCGCCGTCGATTAAAAGATGGCTCTTTGCTGTTTCAGGGTTGTTAGGCATGCTCTGTTCCTTCCGATTAGGCGTTCTAACCCATCATCCAGCAAAGAAACAGAAAGTTAAAATAGATCATAAAGATGATAACGTTCTCTTTTTTGGAACTAATTATGGCGCATTGCATCCCGGCTGAGGCCCTCAGTCGGAGAATGCAGGGTTGGCGGCAAGCAGCGGGTTGTTATGTTGATCCGGTAGAGAATGCGGTACTGAGAGACAAGTGATCTGAGCGGCTTTTAGGATTCCATTTTTATTAGTGACGGTTCTCACGACGGGAGCACTAAACCCTGCACTTTCACCCTGCGCTTCGCAAAGCCTTTTTAAGGTAGTCGACGAGCTCTACGCCCGGCATAGGCCGGGCGTAGAAAAAGCCCTGCAAACTGCTCAAAGCCTTTGCACAAAGAATATCTGACTGGAACCTGGTTTCGACGCCCTCGGCAACCACCTCAAAGTTAAGGTTTTTCGAAAGCGCAATCACAGAATCGACAATGGCCTCGCCTGTGTCTTCCTCTTCCAACTCCCGAACGAAGCTTTTGTCGATTTTTAGTTGATCCACAGGCAGGCGATGCAGGTAGGCCAATGATGAGTAACCGGTTCCGAAATCATCGATGGCAAACTGGAATCCCTGCTGTCGCAGGCACTGCATCTGTTGGTGAGCCTCCTGCTGTTGATCCATCAAAAGACCTTCGGTGATTTCCAGGGTGAACCGCTCTGGGTTCAAGCCATAACGACCAATGAAAAAACTGAGGCGTTCGGTAAGTGTCCGCTCTTTAAACTGAACTGGACTGATATTGATTGCCAACCTGAACTCCGGGGGCAAAAGATTTTTTTCCTGCAGGCAGGACAGCATCTGGCAACTTTGCTCCAGCACAATATCCTGAAGCTGATGGATAAGCCCGGACCGTTCCGCTATCGGAATGAATTCGTCCGGTGGGATAGCTCCCTCTTCAGGGTCGAGCCAGCGTAGCAGAACCTCTGCGCCGAAAGGCGCACCGTCAGGCCGCACCTGAGGCTGAAACCACGCCGAAAAATGTAAATCTTTTATAGCCTGCACCATACGCCGCTCAAGCTCCAAGCGCCGATTTGCCTCCTGCTGAAGAGATTCTTCGAAGAAAGTAAACCGGTTACCACCGAGGCGTTTGGCAGCATACATGGCTGCGTCAGCCTTACGGAGCAGGTCTTCCGTTTTCAGTCCCGGTTGGTCGATAAGCGCTATACCAAGGCTGGTGCTGACGTTATAAGCATGTCCCTGTGCTGCCAGTGGCTCTTTGAAACAACCCAGTATCCGCCGTGCCGTGGCTGACACAGACTCAACCAACGCGTCTGCGTCGGTCAAAGGCTCCCTCAACAGAACAACAAACTCGTCGCCACCTAACCGGGCAACCATCTCCGAACGACGGGTGGAGCTCTCAAGCCGGTCAGCAACCTGCTTCAATAGAGAATCACCCTGATCATGACCCAGAGAGTCATTGATTCTTTTGAAGTCATCGATGTCCAAAAAAATAACCGCACCCAGTGTATGATTCCGGCCGACTGCTTCCAGCAGTTGCTCCAGTTCTTCCTGCGCATGGCGTCGATTGGGAAGCCCCGTCAGTACATCAAACAATGCCAGTCGTGTTGCTTCGTCTTCAGCTTGTTTGCGCGCTGTGATGTCCCGAGCCATCCATAACACATACTGATCCCCGGAGTGACTTCGATGAGCGTCGTGACGACTATCCGTCAGGACTGCAGTTCTGCCCTCGAAGACGATACGCCTGCCTTCGGCGTAAATCTCATACTCAAGAACCTGCATTTGCTTCGTCGCCAGTGTCGTCTCAATGACGCGCATTATCTGCTCGGCGAGCTGCGGCTCGAACAGAGAGCTGACAGACTGAGTTGAAAGTGTCTCTGGCGGCACTGGCAGTTGAGACGAGTTGCCGAAAAAATCAACATAGCGGCCGGTATGGTCCAGCACAAAAGCCTCATCAGGAATGACCTGCATGATCGTGGTCAGTCTGGCGTTGATCGTCTGCAATTCGCCAGAGAGTCTGGTCTGTTGTTCTGCCAAACGGTAATGATCAATAACTAAAAGCCCGAGTGCAGAAAACGCCTCAATCAGGAACCGATGAAAATCAGAGGGCGAACGGGGCTCGGGATAATAAATTGCGAAACTGGCCAGAACTGTCTGGTCGGAGGCGATAATGGGATTCGACCAGCAAGCCCCAAGACCGTGAGCCAGAGCAAGTTCCCGGTAGTCCTCCCAGAGCGGATCGGTTGCTATATCAGTGACTACCACCTGCTCCCGGCGAAAGAGCGCTGTGCCGCAGGAGCCAGTCCGTTCCCCAATAGTCACTCCGTCAATCGCTTTACAATAGGGTTGCGGCAAGCTTGGGGCTGCGCAGTGCCGGAGGTGTTGTTCCTCAAGCAGCAGAATAGAGCAGAGGCCACCCTGCGCTTCCAGAATCTGTTCTATTCCCCGGCAAAGTACCTCCATGCTGGCGACCAGGCCATCGCCCCGGATCGCTCGTTCCAGCACCTCACGCTGCACCAGATAGATGGCCAGCCTTTGGGTTTCGTTCAGTTCGAATTCGTTCATTCCCGGGTCTCAGTTTTGTCGAGGTCTTGTGCAGTCCTTGTTACCCACGTGCTCGACCACCCTTGATCAATAAGATGCCTCAAAAATCTATTCCATCACATATCAGTACTTATTCCTATTTGTTAAATGTCATAAATTCATACATGAAAGCCCTCCTGAGCCTCAAACCTTTCGTATACCGATTCGAATTAATGAACATGATTCTGATTTTTGGCCTGACATTTTAACCTTTTGCTCGCAACGGTTGTTCGATGGAAAAACACATGATTTTATCTTCCGAGGAAGATCAACGGCTCTTCGAGTTGCATGACTTGAACCTTGTCGATTCACCTGACGAGGAGAGGTTTGATCGGATAACCAAGCTAGCAGCGACTTTTTTTCGCGTACCCACCTCGCTGATCAGTCTCGTCGACCGTAAGCGTCAGTGGTTTAAATCCAGAGTGGGCATGGCGGCTTGTAGCACCCCCAGAGAAATTGCAATTTGTCATCATGCTATTCGCGAAGATGAGTTCATGGTGGTCAATGATTTGAGTCTTGACCCCAGGTTCTGCGATAACCCCTTGGTGACAGACCAACAGATGCGTTTTTACGCTGGCGCTGTTCTGAGAAGTGTAAACGGCCATGCGCTGGGAACGCTCTGTATCCTGGATACTCGGCCCAGGGAGTTTTCCAAGGAACAACTAGCCAGTTTACTTGAGTTCGCAAGACTTGCAGAGCGGGAGCTCAATGAAGGTTCCCGACTCGAAAGCTGGCGCGAACACCTGTTGCAACAAACACTGTTTGACCCCTGTTCCAAGTTGCCCGGTCGGCGTTTTTTTCTGGAGCAAAGTCGAACCTTACTTACCCGCATGAATGCAGCCGCCATGGTGGTCATCGGTATAGATGACTACGCTCTTTCAGCTCTGGATCTGTCCAGGGAAGAGCAAAGTAAACTTAACAAACAGCTTGCAGATAACATTCGTGCAGTTTTCAAGGATGCGAAGATCTCGGGAGACTTGGGAGACGGCCGTTACTGCGGCCTCTTGCCCGTCGATTCGCCAAAGGCTGCTCAGTCTATTTCCTTTCAAGACGGAGTTAATAATCTACAAAAAGCTTTTTCACAGCCTTTGCAGGCAGGTGGAAGAAGCATTGCCCCCTCAGTCGGAATAAGTCTTTATCCCAAAGACGGAGAAAATCCCGAGCAACTCTTAATCAAAGCGGATCTTGCGCGGCCCAAGCGCGCGGCTGGACAACCAGCCGCTGTGACCATGTTTTCCTCGGAGGATATTGCCGAACAGCAACGCTCGGCAATAGTGGAGTCTAGACTCCGGGGGGCAATTCACAATGATTCTCTCAGCCTGTTTTATCAACCAAAATACTGCCTGGCCAGTGGCTCGATTTGTGGTGTTGAAGCCCTGCTTCGCTGGAATGACCCGGTTATCGGGAAGATCGGCCCAGACGAGTTCATACCAATTGCTGAAGGCACCGGTTTGATTCAAGACATAACAACCTGGGTGATCAAGCGCGCCTGGCAGCAACTACCGGACCTGACCCGTTCGCTGGGTGTAGATGTCCTTACTGTGGCGATCAACCTATCTGCCTCCGACCTTTTGAGACCGGGATTCCCTGAATGGGTCGAGCAATCATTAAGATCGCAGAAAATTTCCGGACAGTCGATCGTGTTTGAGATAACCGAAAGCAGTCTGGTTGCCGACATACCCCAAGCCACAAAGAATATGATGGCCCTGAAGGCTTTGGGTATCACCTTCCATATCGATGATTTTGGCACCTGTTACTCAAACCTGAACCAGCTACACCAGTTACCGCTTGATGCACTCAAAGTAGACAAAAGTTTTGTGAATCAGCTCGGAGTGCTTTCGAACGGCGACATTGTTTGTAAAAGTATCATTGCTCTTGCAAAGTCATTGGGCCTGAGAGTGATTGCGGAAGGTGTTGAAACCAAAGAGCAACTAAAAACACTAACCGAACTGGGATGCACCGCGGTTCAGGGGTTTCTTTTGGGTAAGCCCATGGATGCAAATGAGTTGCACAATTTGCCAACAACTCATGCAATGGCTTGGCGGCCGTAATCTGCCGCTGCTATACCAGCTCACTGAGAACCATTAATCATTTCGCTCGTAATATCTTGGTGTTGGTTAACGAGAATCGCGACATGCCTGAATTGCAGATCGACTTGAAACATATGAATCAGCTGACCGAATCCGGAGTGAGCAAGCAGTTTGAGCAGGAACTGCGTTGCAGCCATGCTGGCGAGACTGGCGCGGTCTGGATCTATCGAGGCATTCTTGCTACTCGCCCCAGGGGTGAACTGCTAACTTTTGCTCGTGAGCATCTAGCCGGGGAGAGCGAACACCTTCGTTTTTTCGAACAATTACAGCACTGTTATCGGCCCAGCTTTATGTTGCCACTTTGGCGACTTGCAGGCTTTTTAACTGGGTTTCTTCCCGCAATTTTTGGAAAACAGGCGGTTTACGCGACCATTGAAGCCGTAGAAACGTTTGTCGATCAACATTATCAGGAGCAGATTCAAGGGCTGAAACCCCAGGCGCATCGTGATTCAGAGAAAGCCATACTTGCGTGCTTCGAACAATGCCGGCTTGATGAAGTTCATCATCGGGATGACGCCAAACAGAGGCAATCAGTGGAACCAGGCAGCACACTCCGTTTGTGGGTTAGGCTTGTAAGCTCGGGCTCCAGTTCCGCCGTTCAAATTGCCAGAGTGATCTAAGGGCCACCCATGAGCCTGATATCCAAACCTTTCGATGATAGCGGCGTAGACATGGTCGACGACATTGCTCGATACGGCACGTTAATATCGAAGCGGATAGAGCAATTTCGCCAGCGTAATCACCTAAGGGGTAGCACCGGGAATACACTTTCTGGACTTGAAGTTACCCTGGCCCTTTGCGAGACCCTGAGCCGAATCATCGACACTTCGTCCCACGAGCCATACCGCACAGAGTGCGCTCGCGCGGTGGACACAATTTTTCTCGAATCCGTTTCAGTGGATTCCCTCTCTGGGCCGGAGCCAACGTTTAAGGTTCGACAGTCTCAGGATCTTATGCAGGAAATCAGTTCTATACTGGCAGACGATCAGGCACTGCCAGGAGACGGCAGCGTTCCGCTTCAGACGGTATTGCTGGCCCTGGTCTGGTCGGCACTGATTTTTGCAACGGAGTCGTTACCGGCCGACCAGGCCCGTGCCTGGGTTCGGCAATATATAATGCACTCCGCGGCTCCAGTTCTTTACCATTAACGGTCTTGGATCAGCGCCAAACTGTGTCATCCCCCTCCGTCCCGAGAGACCTTTTTCACTCACCTGGCCAGGTTCAGCTCGTCCTTCAAGTAAGCCCCTATGGCTCTCAGAATACCTAAATTTGGGTCACTCTCTTCGCCGTTGTTAGTGGCCAATTAAAATGACCCACTACTGGCCATTAATTTTGACCCACCCCCGGTGGCCGTCAGGCCACAGAACCAGCTACTGTCCCCGGCTTTTATCGATGGCCGGGGGCATGTCAGTGAAGGAGTGGGTTGTGATACACAAG
>OFEU01000061.1_pt1 | contig 156468 bp, 149 predicted proteins | sample 1521221 | NCBI WGS metagenome assembly OFEU01 (sample SAMN03766357, study PRJEB24113) | microbial mat metagenome | isolation source: enrichment culture HLUCC-O from microbial mat sample contains cyanobacterium... | reverse complement strand
ACCGATCGCTTGTATTACGTCTTGTTTGGAAAACTTCACGCCACCATCCTCATGCTTCCCTCGTAGAAGTGTGCCAACACCCATTCGCGAGGCTTAAAATCGTGACAACCTCTTAGTTGTCATACATCATACAAGTTAAAAACTAATCGCCCCCGTCGGGTTAAGCAAGTCGGCCATCGCAAAATACAACCAAAGTTTAACCACCTCTCCCATAGGCTAAGCGCGACGCTTATGCAGCCTCATATCACGCAATTCAACCATTAACAGCGACTTAGGCGTTTATAGTCAGCGCCGCACTCTGCTAAGGGAGTGTGGGCGGTTTCGGGGTATTTTTTGCTCATACCTTGGAGCTAACGTTATTTATTAGAAAATCATGAAGGGAAGGTAAACATCTAGCATTCGCGACCCCCTGCTGCATCAGGGGGCCTGTAAGTGCGTATCCTAGGCGCGTCATTTTTTGATCAACGTCCAGAAGGCGGTTCAAAATCTCGAAAATCTCGCGAAGTGCCGTATTGGCGCAAGTCAGCAATTGCCACCGTCAGGTTTTGCGCTCAATACGGCAATGTACAAGAGGTTACTCCTGAAGGGGCTCAAGGGGCTCCCACTCGGTGCGGTTGGCCAGAAATTCTGGGCGAGGCCGGTTACCGCAGTAAGGGTCGTGAAGTGTATTTTCAACACTATTGTAGACAAAGAACAGGTTACTTCTTGGCCAGCAGGACATGTTGATATTGGAGCCGTGCATGGTATTGCTTTCGAAAATTACCAGAGACCCTGCTGGGCCTTTGGGTGCTTCAATATCGTTTTCAAGCATTATCTCGCGAAGGCTGCTCGCGGGCGGCACCCCTACCTCTTGGCTTTTCAGCGACTCTTTGTAGTTATTTTCCGGCGTTCGTCCCACACAGGGAACAAAGTACCGGTGCGAGCCGGGAATCAGCATCAGCGGACCGTTAAACTCGCCGTTGTCAGTGAGGACGATTGAACAACTTAGCGCACGCATACGCGGCATGCCGTCTTCGCTATGCCATGTTTCAAAGTCCGAATGCCACTCAAACCCCTTACCTTTGAACCCTGGCTTATAGTTGATCCGTGACTGATGGATATAGACATCACTGCCCAGCAATTGCTTAACGATCGCCAGCAACTTTGGATCTCGAGTCAGGCGCTGGAAGCGTTTTGATACTTGATGGATACCGAACACCGTGCGTATCTCTTCACGCCCTGGTTCAAGAATAGTCCCTTCGGAGAGCTTCAGATCAGCATCGTCTTCATACTCACGTAGCTCTTGAAGAAAAGCCTGCATATCGTCAGCATCATAAAACCCTTCAAATGAGAGGAAGCCTTTTCTCTCATACTCATCAATTTGCGACCTGTCCAATGGGCCATTCGCAAGCTGAGACTCATCGCCATATACCACTGGGTCGATGCGCTCAAACATTCCCAACTTTCGTTCCAAGCGAGTGGGGAAAAGATCTTGGGTATCATTCATGGCAAACTCCTCCGTTAGTATGCATGTCAGAAAGCGCGTTCAGGCGCCACTTTTAAAACGTAGACGCCAAAACACGCCTCAGCAATGACGCCCTATCCGCGTTAGAAACGTTTCAGCTATGCATGCGTTTAAAATCAGCTGCTAAGCGAAGATAAGTAGCCAAAGAGGCAGCATAAGAAGAGAGGCACTAACAGAGATTAGAAAAAAGAAAGCCGCTCCAAAGGAGCGGCAAAAGACCGTGACTAGCAATGAGAGGGAGAAACCATGACAGGAAACTGTCGCTTTCTGTCGTGGTCTGTGGCGTCTCATCAAACGCCACAACCACAATGTAATCGTTCTCATTTACCGCGTCAACACAAACACGAATATTTTTTATTTAGTTTTTCATCCGCTCGCCAGTTGAAGCCAAACGGGCAGCGTCAGCATCGCCAACAGCGTTTGACCGGTAATAATCGCCGCCATCAATTCAGCATCGCCGCCCAGTTGGCGGGCCAAAATATACGCCGACGTAGCGGTAGGCAGCGCGGCAAACAGCAACGCGACATCACGGCTCACCGTATCCAGACCTACTAGCCAAGAGAGCCCCAGCACCAGTGCCGGCATGAGTATCAGCTTGACACTGTTAGTGGCCAGCACACCGCGGTCAACACGCAGCAGCGCGGCCGGGCGCAACGCCACGCCGACAGCGACCAGACCAAGCGGCAAAGCAGCGCGGCCTAATAGGTCGACGGTAGCGTGGCTCCAACCCGGAAGCCCTATGCCTGAAAGATTCAGCGCAATGCCCAGTAAACACGCCAGAATCAAAGGGTTTTTGATCAGCGCCATAATGCTTTTGCCGAGGCTGGTGTTACCCAGCGTACCTGCGGCCACAAAGCTGGCCACGCACATGATGTTGACCACCGGCACCATCAGCGCCACCGCAACGGCGGCAGTGGTAGCGCCTGCGCTGCCGTGCAAAGCCGCCGCCCCGGCCACCCCTACGTATGTATTGAATCGCACGGCACCTTGAAACACCGACGTAAACGCCGCTGGCGTCAACTTCAGCTGTGTTCTCAACCGCCACAGCAATACGCCAAATATGGCCATCGCGCCAAGCAGTACCAGGGCCAGGCGGGTAACGGGCACTTGGCTTACATCCGCTGTTGCCAGCGTCGCCACCAGCATGGCAGGAAACAGCACAAAATAGATCAGCCGCTCTATATGCGGCCAGAACGTATCGCTGGGCCAGCGTTTAACGCCCAGTGCCGCGCCCAGTAATATCAATAGAAACAAGGGGCCAAGGGCACCGCTAATGCTTTCCAATGGAGTACCTTATCCTTTTGTTCGACCTCGCCGTGACAGTCACGGGTTTACTGTTACTATGAGAATAGTTGTCCAGTCGCCAGCAGATGCTGGTACACCGCCTGCAGGGAGATACCATGGCCTTTCCAAAATTATGGCTTGGTGTCGGCGCCGCCGCACTGGTCGTTGCGAGTGGCGTCGCACTCTACAAGGCCACGCTATCTCCGCAAAGCGACATACCTCCCGGCGGTGAGATTGAACTACCATCCACCCAAGGCGATTTTTCGCTTTCCCAGCTTGCCGACGACCAAGTTGCCCTGGTGTCGTTCGGCTATACATATTGCCCTGACGTATGCCCCATGACGCAGTCGGTGAAACGCCAGGCACTGGCTGAGCTTTCGACATCACAACGCGAACAGGTAGTGCCTGTCATGGTCACCGTTGACCCGGAACGCGATACCTTGGAACGGCTCGAAGAGTATCTGGCGTTTTTCGGTGAAGACTTTATCGGGGCCAGGGGAAACCAGTCCGAACTGGATGATGTGATGTCCCGTTATGGGGTCATCACGCGGCGCGTTGAGGCGCCCGATTCCGCCATCGAATACACCATCGACCATAGTTCGTCGCTTTACTTAGTCAATCGTGATGGCGACGTTTTACAACGCGTGCTGTATTCCCCGACTCCCCAAGGACTTAGCGCTGCGCTGGAGCAGGCACTGGATGGTTAATCCTGCCGGTCAGACGGTGTTTGCAAGCGACCCAGCATAGCCATCAACGCCTGAACCTGGGCGCCTTCACGCGTATCGTGCAGCGGAGTTAATTGCGAGGCACCCTCGGCGTATCCCCACCAGTCCCAGCAACCCTGAGGGTTCATCATGCTGCTCTTTGCCTGGGGATAAAGCACAATCTGCTGATGCGTCGCCGCCCAGTCGTTGAGCCCGCTATGGCGCACAAACGCATCGTCGTTCATTTGGCAGCCGTGAAGCGCCAGCGTGACGTCGCAGCCGCCCTGCTCACACCCTTCGGGCGTGTAAACAAACCCGCTATCGGCCATGCCGCTTACGGCAAATTCAGATTGGTCAAAGGCGCGTAATTCTCCCTGGCCTTCTCTATCTGCGTCACGATCGGGGTGCAGAAAGCTCAGCATCTCCCCGGCCACATCGTCATCGCAGGCAAGTAAGTAACTGCCCCCACCTTGCTGGCAGTCGCCTAGGGACTGGGGAGACGGCATTTCGGCCCGTAAGCGCACCGGCCAGCCGTGGCCTGTATCATCGCGCCGGACCACGCGCAGTTGCTCGCTAGTGGCCAGCCAGCGCTCCCACTGGGCCGCCAATAAATCACCTACCTCAGGCTCCACGACATCGTCGTCTTCACCGTGCCACAAAAAAACCCTTAGCTGACTGAGCGTTTCCCGCGGGCCGACCTGCTGGGCCGATTCATAACGGCGGCGGCGATTTTCAAGCCTATCCAGAGACGGCACGCCGCTTGCGGTCGACATACAGGTATTTAGCGCTCGGCTTAATGACCCTTCCGCGCAGCCCCAAGGGCCTGCGGCCAACACACCCACCGCGCTGAAGCGTTCCGGGAAGGCCACCGCCAGTTGGGTGGCCATGTAACCGCCGGACGAAACCCCGACCACGCTGACGGCGTCTTTACCAGCGCCTAAGGCGGCCAAAGCCTCGGGGGCTGCCTGGGTAGCCGTCGCCATTAGAGGGCTACTGAGCAGCAGCAACCCACGTGCTAAACAACGCGGGGTTAGACGCGACGGCAAGGGCATAAATTACTCAACGTCCAGAAGTTCAACGCGGAAGGTCAGCACTTCATTCGGGCCAATCGGCCCTTGGCCGCTTTCGCCATAGGCCAAGTCAGCGGGAATATACAGCATCCAGGTATCCCCCACGCTCATTTCCTGGAGTGCTTCTTGCCAGCCCTCAATCACTTGATTGACCTGGAAGCTGACTGATTCGCCCCGTTCGAAGGAACTATCAAACACCGTGCCATCCAACAGGGTCCCTTCGTAATTGACCTCGACCGTATCTTCCGAGCCGGGAGACTCGCCATCGCCAGACTCAAGCACTTCGTATTGCACCCCTGAGTCCATCACCGTGACGTCGTCGCGCTCGGCGTTTTCGGCGAGAAAGGCTTCGCCTTCTTCACGGTTTGCTTCACTTGCCTCAGCCGCTTCAGATTCGCGGGCCGCCATTGACTGCTCTTGGAAGGCCATAATGGCTTCGCTCATTTGAGCTTCATCGAGCGCTAGATCCTTGCCTTCAAACACATCGCGCATGCCGTCGGTGAAGGTATCGATATCCAGATCCTCGATATCGGCTTGCATGCTTTCGCCAATTGTAACGCCCAAGCTATAGGCTAAACGCTCTTCTTCTGTTTCCGGTGCAGCAGCGGCTAAGGGAGCTACCAGCAGTAGACTAATCAACGCCGTTGACGAAATCGCTACTTTCATAAAACACCTTTTTTGCGGTGCAAGGCACCTTAATGGGAGGTTCTCAAAAGAATAACACCCGCCGACCCAAGCTGCATCTGCCGAGGTGACGGGTGTTAGCCACAAACTATTTATCGAATAGCGCCGTTACACCACCATGGTCGGGCAGTGGGCCGCACCTGCCACCCGCTGGGAGACACTGCCCAACAGCAGGTTTTTATCGCCGTTGGTGCCTTGGGCACCAACGACGATCAGATCACACTCACGCTTGCGAGCAAAGCGAACGATTGTGCGCGATGGCCTACCGCCTTTAACAAAGGCGCGTACACGGGCACTGTCAGCACCGATTTCAATCGCATGGGATTTAGCATGTACAGCAATTTCTGTGGCGTACTCTTTTAGCGCATCGTCGGGTATATCAAGTTGGTTGGGACGCACCATGGAAAGCGACGCTTCAAGTAAACTGTGGTGTTTGAACACACACAGTAAGTACAGCTCCGCGCCGGTTAACATATGCAGGCCAACGGCCTTTTCAAGTGCCTTTAGGGCGCCCTTGGAGCCATCCACCGGCACTAAAATGCGGTTAAACATTGGCGTTCTCCTTTCCGCCCGTTAGCCAGAGGCCACATCGCGCAGGAACAGTGCAATCTGCGGGAACATAATCAGCAACGCCGCCGCCAAAATCAGCATAAAGATAAACGGTGGGGTGCCTTTGATCACGTCCCAATAAGGGCGCTTGAAGATGGCAATCGCGGTGAAGATATCGCAGCCAAAGGGCGGCGTTGCCGAGCCAATCGCTACCTGCAGGGTAATCAAGATACCCACCAGTACCGGGTCGAGCCCAGTGGCCTCAACGGCCGGGGCGAAAATCGGCGTTAACACCAAAATGACCACAATCGGGTCGACAAACATACAGGCCACAAAGAAGGCCACGCAGATAGCAATCAAGACGCCGGTGGGGCCTGCATCATTCACGCCCACTGCCTCAAGAATGGTCTGAGGAATTTGCGCAAACGAAATAATCCACGAGAAGCTATTGCCCACCGCTACCAAGATAAATACCACGGCGGTAATCAGGCCAGTGGATTTTGCAATCGCGTAGATGTTGTGCATTTTCAGCGAACGGAACACCAAAAACTCAAGAAAGAAGGCGTACAGCACGCAGGCGGCAGCGGCTTCTGTGGGGCTGAAAATACCGCCGTAAATACCGCCCACAATAATCACCGGGAAGCCCAGCGGCCACAGTGCCTGCTGGACGGCTTTGCCGCGCTCTCTCCAGCTGGCTTTTGGCTCGGTGGGTACGTTTTTCACCGTCGCATATACCATGCTGTAGGCGGAGAACATCAGCAAGATCATCAACCCGGGACCAATACCGGCAATGAAAAGCTCGCCGATGGAGGTGCCCGAAATTACCCCATAAATGATCATCCCGATGCTGGGCGGAATCAAAAAGGCGATATCGCTGGCGTTGATAATCAGCGCCAGGGTGAACGAGTCCGAATACCCCGCTTTTAGCATGCGCGGGCGCAGTGGCGAGCCTACCGCCACCACGGTGGCCTGGGTTGACCCTGAAACAGCACCAAACAGCGTACACGATGCCGCTGTACTAACAGCCAACCCACCTTTTACATGGCCGATAAACGCCATCACCATGTCGATTAGGCGACCGGCCGACTGGCCGCGGGTCATAATGTCCGCCGCCAGAATGAACATCGGCACCGCGATCAGCGAGGCCGGACGAACACCCGCCATCATCTGCTGAATCAAGGTATCCATTTGGCCAAACCCGTCGAACATCATGAAAAAGCCAATGGCCGAGGCGGTGATCAACGGGATCATCATTGGAAAGCCCAGCAACAGCAGGACAATCATCGTAGAGACCATTATTGTCGTCATTGCGATTTCCTTAAGTTGTGCCCTGCGTCAGACTTCCGTTTCGGTATCTTTGTAGCCATCCACCACCCCGGTAGACAGCCATACATCCCGGGAGGTCATGTTTTTGATTGCCGTTAGCAGGTACTGGACCCCGGTAATGAAAAAACCCAGAGGCACCCACAGGTAAATAATCCAAATCGGCATCCCCAAGGAAGGCAGCACGCGCCCTTTGCTGTACATACCGTGGATGTAGACCACCGAGTAATACAACAAAAAGAACATCACCAACGAGGTGAATAGGGCAATGGCTATCATTAACACCCTGCGCCCCCCGGTGGGTAGCGCATCGTAGATCGCCGACATGCGAATATGCCGCCCGTGCCGCGCCGCATAGCCAATACCCGCGAAGGTGATCATGATAATCAGAATGCGGTTGAGCTCCTCTGAGAACATGATGCTGTTACCAAACACAAAGCGAGATACCACATTGGTAACGGTATTCAGCGCCATCAATAACACGCCAAGCGCCAGAATTACTGACTCGATTTTGCTGATCGTGGTATCTAATATTCCAAGGATGCCTGGCAACCCAGAGCGGTAGTTTTTTTCAGACTCATCTTCGGTCATGGCCGGACTCCTTTAATCACAGCAGCCTTAATACTGCCGATTTCACGTTTCCAAACCGATCTAAACGCTGGGTTGTCGAGCCACCCAAAACTAATATGTCTAGCCTAGCGGTAACCCGACGTTACTGGTTCAACGCTAGATGGACGAAGGTTAATTCACCCTAACAAATTAATGTTCCCATCTATTATATGAAAAGGGCGGCCGCTGGCCGCCCTAGGTGCTTCAACTACAATGCTTTCTCAGCGAGGACTACTTATTCGTCGTCGCTGGATACTGCCTCCAGATCGGCTTTAAACTGCTCAAGCAGCTCTTTACCGCGATCACCGGTCATATCCAGGAACTCTTCTTCAACCTGCGGCGCGCGGTCACGGAAAGCCTGGATCTGATCTTCGTCCAAGCGAGTTACCGTTACTTCATCGGAATCTTCCTGGATTTTTTCCAGTGCTTCGTCGGCCAAACCTTTGATGTGCTCAATGGTGTGGTCGTAAGCTTCAGCGGACGCCTCTTGAACCAGCTCTTTGTCTTCGTCAGACAAGCCGTCGTAGAACTCCTGATTAGCCATCATGGCGGTGGTGAACCAGCCGTGGCCGGTGAAGGTCAGGTGCGGAGACACTTCGTACAGACCACCAGACTCAATCCAGAAAATCGGGTTTTCCTGGCCGTCAATCACGCCAGTTTCCAGGCCACCGTAGACTTCACCCCAAGGCAGCGGCGTTGGCGACGCGCCAAAGGCCTCGTAGGTTTCCGACAGCAACGGGTTGGTCATGGTGCGGATTTTCTTGTTATCCAGGTCGTCCGGCGAGCTGATCTTCTCATCGGTGGTGATCACCATCTCACCTTCTGGATACATCTTGAGCAGTTCGAGATCTTGCTCCGCATAAAGCTCTGGGAACATCTCGTTGATGGCTTTGCTCTCGTCGAAGAACTCTAAAACGGTTTCTTCATCGGTGGGCAGCAGATAAGGAATAAAGAAGATTTGCGCTTCAGGAATCAGTGAACCGGTAAAACCGGGCGACTGGTTCACGAACTGAAGAATCCCGTTTTGGGTCTGCTCCATGATGTCGTCAGATTCACCCAACTCGCCAAAGCGGTAAACCTTAACAGTGTGGTCAGAGTTTTCTTCAATGTAATCTTTAAATGCGTAGGCAAATACGTCTTGTACGTCGCCTTCATATTCTTCGTGGGCATAGCGCCAGTTTTCTGCCTGAGCTGAGGCCGACATACCAACTAACAGTGCGCCAATGCTCGCCGTCGTGACTAATTTGCTTGCCTTCATGCGGTGTTCCCCTTGCAGTGGTAAGCGCGCTGTACGAGTGCGCAGAAATCTGCTTTGATCGGCGCGTTAGGCAACGCGCTATTGTTATTCGCAATGGCGCAAACACTCTGTAGCATTTCACGCCTTAAAGGCCGAATAACAGTCGGTTATTCAAAAGCAGTTAATTTTAGGCTAGCGCGCTCGCTGTAAGGGGTCAAGCTGCTGACCTAGCACACTGAAGGCGCGCTGAAGGGTCTGTTCGGCTTTTGGCTCAAAACCACGCAATACCAAATTGTGTGGCAATAAAAGGCGTTTTTGCAGCCATCTCCCAGTATCATGCGGCGTCTTCGGCATATTTCTCAAACGCATAAAAGGCTGATCAGCGTCCCAGGCCCATGTTTGCCAACGTTGAAGGTTTTCACGTTCCGCGAGCAGCTCCGCCTGTTTAACCCGTTCGCGTAGGGTTGTAATGGTCTCGCTAGGCGAGTCGGTATGCTTTAAATTGCGCCGCAAGGTACGCAACACGTCGGTAACCCCAGCCTGCCATTCTTGGCGTTCCCGGCGCAGCGCCGATAAAGGCTGAGGCATAGCATCCAGCCCATGGGCAAAAAGCCAGCCATGAAACAACAGCTCGCATACATCCACCGCGGCTTCATCCTGAAGCGTCAAACACGCCTGCTCCACCCCAGGACGCGCATAAAAAGCTAACGCAAAATCCCACAGCGGTATCTGCTGTAACGCTGCGAATCGGGTAGAATCAAGCGTAGTAGACTCTGACATCGTATGACCCATCCTTTTCGGGAGAACGCATGATCGCACTGCGCCAAGTCGCCCTGCAACGCGGCACGCAAACGCTACTCGACAACGCCGACCTCACCCTACCCGATGGGGTGAAAGCGGGGATTATCGGAGCTAACGGTGCAGGCAAATCGAGCCTCTTTAAACTGCTGCTAGGCGAGCTCGGCCCTGACCAGGGCGACGTTGAGTTAAGTGGCGGGCAACGTATCGCGCACATGGCCCAGGAAGTCGATGCGTTGGATCGACCGATTATCGAGTATGTCCTCGATGGTGACCTGGCGCTACGCCAAGCTGAAGCTGACTTACTGGCCGCCAGAGAAGCGGGTGAAGCCCACCGCGAAGCCGAACTACACGGCTTGATTGAAACCCTCGATGGTTATCGCGCGGCGTCGCGCGCTGCGCAATTGCTGGTCGGGCTAGGCTTTGTACAAACCGATCTCAGTCGCCCGCTGTCGGCATTTTCTGGCGGCTGGCGGATGCGCGTCAACCTGGCCCGCACGCTGTTTATGCCCTCCGACCTGCTGCTACTGGATGAGCCCACCAACCACTTGGACCTGGATGCACTGCTGTGGCTGGAGCAGTGGCTTACCCGATATCCCGGCACGCTACTGTTGATTTCCCACGACCGTGATTTCCTGGATGCCGTGTGTAACCACATCGTCCATATGCATCATCAAACGCTAGAGCTGTACCGCGGCAACTACTCGCGCTTTGAACGCACCCGTGGCGAAAAACTCGCGCTTCAGCAGGCCGAAGCCGCCAAGCAGCAGGCTCGGCGCGAGGAAATAGAGCGTTTTATCGCACGCTTTCGTGCTCAAGCGACCAAGGCAAAACAGGCACAAAGCCGCGTCAAAATGCTCGAGCGCATGGAAGATATTGCCGTCGCCCACGTTGACTCGCCCTTTCATTTTACCCTGCCTGCGGCTGATAAAACCTCGCACCCGCTGTTGGTACTCGACCAAGCCACACTGGGCTATAGCGGCGACGCAGGCGATGTCGCCCAATTGGAAAAGGTCAACATCACCCTGTTACCGGGTAGCCGAATCGGTCTTTTAGGCCCCAACGGCGCGGGTAAATCAACGCTGATCAAATCGCTTACCGGCGAGCTCGAACTGCTGGAGGGCAAACGCGTACCTGGCGAGCATCTGGCCATTGGCTATTTTGCTCAGCATCAGTTGGAAGGGCTAGACGTCTCGACTACGCCGTTTGTGCATGTACAGCGGCTTTCGCCTACTGCCAGCGACCAGGATATTCGCAATTTTCTGGGGGGCTTTGGTTTTAAAGGCGACGATGCCTTTGGCTCGGTCGCCACTTTTTCAGGCGGTGAGAAGGCACGCCTGGCGTTGGCTTTGGTGGCATGGCAAAAGCCCAACCTGTTGTTGTTGGACGAACCCACCAACCACCTGGATTTGGAAATGCGTGAGGCGCTCACCCAGGCGCTGGCCAGTTTTGAGGGCACCGTGATTTTGGTATCCCACGACCGCCACCTGTTGCGCGCTACGGTAGATGAATTCTGGCGGGTAGCCGACCACCGTGTTGAACCCTTTGACGGCGATCTGGACGATTATCGGGCCTGGTTAAAGGCCCGCCTGGAAGAAAGCCGCCGCGATAATCGTAGCGAAAAAAGCGAGCGCCAAGGTCAGCAGCCAAGCGGCGATAACCGCGAAGCACGTAAGGCAGCGCGTAAGGCCGCCGCCGGGCTACGCGAAAAGCTGCGCCCCTTGAAAAAAGCGCGCGACCAGGCAGAAAAGGCGATGGAGCGCGAACAAGCGGCGCTGGTGACGTTAGAAGAAACGCTGGCCGACCCTGCGCTGTATACCGATGCAGCGCGTAAAGCGGAACTAACCGACATCCTGGCCCGCCAAGCCGATATCAAAACGCGCCTCAACGATGCCGAAGCCGAATGGCTGGCCGCAGAAGAAGCCTTAGAGGCAATGGAAGCCGAGCTGCTGACCAGTGAAGAAGGCTAGCTTTCCAATAAAAACGTTACCGGCCCATCGTTAACCAGCGAGACCTGCATATTGGCACCAAATTCGCCGGTGGCCACGTATTGCCAGGCGTTATGTGACTGCGTCACCAGATAATTAAATAGCCGCTCGCCTTCCGCGGGGGGCGCGGCGCTTGAAAAACCGGGCCGCAACCCTTTATGCGTCTCAGCGGCCAGGGTGAACTGCGATACCAGCAGCAATCCCCCACCGGCCTGCTGAAGGTTATGGTTCATCTTACCGTCGGCATCGTTGAATACACGGTAGTGAAGCAGCTTGTGCAGTAGTTTGTCAGCCGCCGCTTCGCTATCGCCCTTTTCGACCCCCACCAGTGCCAGCAGCCCATGGTCGATGGCGCCAACCGTGGCGCCCTCAACCTCGACGCTTGCCCGCGTTACCCGCTGAATCAGTGCTTTCACGCTATGCCACTCTCGCAAAAACATCAGTATAACGTGCTTGCGGGCGCGTGATTACCGACCTAACAATGCGTCGCGGAAGTCTTCCCCAAGCGGTTCTTCGCCTAGCCAGATGCCAAACATAGCATTGGCCAAGTCGGCATCGCCGCCTTCAAACAACGTTTCGCCATTGAGCACTAGCCGCAAATCGTCACCATCCCAGCTCAGCACATAGCGATCACCGGGGCTAACATCGCGATAGCTGTCGTTGAAGGCCTCAAGATCACGTTCTAGCGCGCTATAGTCGCTGCTGCTAAGCGTATCTTGCAATGTTTCTGTGGTGGCGTCGGCAAACTCTTCAGCTTCGATGCCGTGGAAATAGGCCAATTCCAGACGGCGGGGAATGTCGCTTTGCGGCTGTGGATCCGTTTCCCCCTCTGCTTGGTAATACGCCCCGGCATAGGCGGTCCAGATCATGTAGGTGAAAACACCACTACCGATGAGCTCATAGCGCTGGCCGTTTTCTTCCACGGTTCGCTCGAAGCGTTCACCCTCTTCGCTCACCGTTTGCGCCCAGAGCATAGGGGAGCCGAGCAACAACAGACCGCCGACCAGCCAAACCGCGACGCGAGACATTCGCCGCATCAAACTATTGCTTATAAAAACTATGCTTATAAAAACCCTGCTTATAAAAGCATTAGTTATAAAAACATTGCTTAGTGAAGGCATAGCCAGGCACCTCTTGATATTACAATACGGTACCTATACTACACATTAATTAAATAAAAGTTCCGTATAGCTATGCTCTGCACAGCATTACGTCACAGTGAGGCTCACTTAACAGCATATCGGTCAATTGGCTCGCATGATGCGGTTGGTCTCGGCTACCGATCACCACCAGGTCAGGGGTGTGACGCTTGATATATGCACTCAAGACATCGCACGGTGGGCCATGCTCCAGCACTAATTCAACGTCAGGCACGCCCGCCAGTTCGTTCATCAAGCTGTCGACTTCCTGGGCGAGCCGTTCGCGCAGTCGCGCCACCTCATGATCGCGCCATTGGGCATAGTAAGGATGCGAGCCAAGTTCGCGCTCTCCCGGTAAGCTCCATGCATGCAAAAGCGTTAAGGAGGCGTCAGGAAAACGTTGCAAGGCCTCGCGCAGGCTATGACGAGCGGTCAGGGAAAAATCGACCGGCACCAGTATCGAACGCCAGGGCTGGGTTGGCGGCTGCGAAGCAACCACCACAGGGCAGGGGGCGCTGCGGATAATGCGCATCGACGTGGCCCCCGCGAGCAGGTCTTTCTGGCCACGTTTGCGGTGCATGCCCACGACCACCAGATCTGCTTGACGCTCGTGGGCTTCGCGAATGATCTCGACGTACGGCGCTCCGGCAACGGTCTGGATCAGCGTTTTGGGTTCTTCAAGCGCGTAATCTTCGCGAATATCTTTGAGGGTTGCGGCGATATCATCCACCACCGCTGCTTCAACATCGTGAAACACGCGTCGAGGTAAATAGGGGTCAAGCACGTGGATAATATCGAGTTGAGCACCGTCGGCATAAGCCAAGCGCAACGCCCTAGCAAAGGCGGCACGATTATCGGCGGAGAGGTCAGTGGCAAACAGCACGGTACGGGTCATCGCAAACGCTCCTCGGCCGAGCAACTCAGCCTTGTTTAGCCAGCCTGCAAGCGAACACCCTTCAGCATGGTGCGCAATGGCCTATTGCGCAAGCCAGGCAAGCCGCATTAACTGGCTGGAAGCGCTGGGGTGCTTACCACCAAGCGTGAAAGTGGTGCACCGGGCCGCGCCCGTGACCCACATTCAGCCTTACGCTGGCTTCCAGGCCAGCATGCAGCCACTGTTTGGCCTCAGCAATGGCGGCGACCGGCGCATCTGTCTCAGCATCTGGCGGGAGCTTGGCCAGGCAGGCGGCAATCGCCGACGACAGCGCACAGCCGGTGCCGTGCAAATTCTCGGTGTCAATACGCGATGCGGGCAACCAGCGGTGCTCGCTGGGGGTCGCCAGCAAGTCAGGGCAGGTCTCGCCACGCAGATGACCCCCTTTGAGTACCACATAAGGCGCGCCAAGCTGCGTTAGGCCAGGCAGCATTGCCTCCATTTCATCCAGACCGGTGGGCGATGATGCGTCAAGCAGCACCGCAGCTTCGGGCAGGTTGGGGGTAATCACGTCCGCCAGCGGCACGAGGATATCGCGCACCGCGCGGATGCCGTCATTATCGACCAGAATATCGCCGCTTTTGGCCACCATCACCGGGTCGAGGACGATCCAACGCGGCCGACACCGACGCAGCACGTCGGCGATCACCTCAGCCACGTCGCGACTGGCGACCATGCCAATCTTGACCGCATCGATCTCGACATCGTCGAGCAAGTTTTCCAACTGCTCGCGAATCACCTGGGGCGACACCGGGTATACCGAGGCCACGCCGCAGGTATTCTGGGCGATCACTGCGGTGATCACATTCGTGCCGTAGACACCAAGTGCCGAGAAGGTTTTCAAATCACCCTGCAGCCCAGCGCCACCTGACGGGTCGGAGCCAGCAATGGTAAGCACATTACGCAAGCGGGTATCGGTAGACATGGTGCCCCTCGGCAAAGTAATCAATATTCATCTAGGATACCCAAGCTGAGCCTTTTGTGCTGCCCCAAACACGCAAATGGCCGCCCGTAGGCGGCCATAGCATTGCGCGCTAATACTCGCGTTATTGCGCGTTATCGCCTTCGGGGTTACGAGCGTTGTAGTAAGCCTGCTCAGAGATCGCGTGGTAATCCTCGACCTTATCCTGGAAAGCCCGGTAGGACTCGTAGATCCGTGTCGCCAGCTCGCTGGATTCTGCCAGTTCCGCGATGACATCTTCCGAATGCTCGCGCGCCTGGGCCAGCACGTCGTCAGGAATGCGGCGCAGCTCAACCTCATGCTCGTTGACCAGCGTTTCCAGCGCATCATTGTTACGTGCCGTATACTCATCCAGCACGTTGGCATTGACGTCGCGTATGGCCGTCGTCAGGATCGCCTGCAGGTCCGCGGGCAGTTCGGCCATCGCCTCTTCATTGACGATGGCTTCGAACATCACGGTCGGCTCGTGCCAGCCCGGGTAGTAGTAGTAATCCGCCGCCTGGTGCAGTCCAAAGGCCAGATCGTTATACGGGCCAATCCACTCGGTCGCATCAATCGCACCCGACTGTAGCGACGTGAAAATCTCGCCGCCCGGCATATTAACGATCGCCACCCCCATGCGGTTCATCACTTCACCACCCAGACCGGGCATGCGCATTTTCAGGCCATCGAGATCATCAACCGAATTGATCTCTTTGTTGTACCAGCCGCCCATTTGCACGCCTGAGGCACCCGCCACCAATACGTCGACGCCGAATTCATCGTAAAGCTCGTTCCACAACTCCATGCCGCCGCCAAAGTGCAGCCAGGCGTTCATTTCCTGAGCATTCATGCCAAACGGTACGGCAGCAAAGAACTGGGCTGCCGGGGCTTTACCTTTCCAGTAATAGGAAGCGGAGTGACCCAACTCGGCGGTGCCGTCGGAAACGGCGTCAAATACCTCAAACCCCGGCACCAGTTGACCAGCACCAAACACTTCGATGGTTAAGCGGCCATTCGACATTTCATCAACCAGCTCCGCGAGACGTTCAGGGCCTTGGCCCACACCTGGGAAGTTTTTCGGCCAGGAGGTGACCATTTTCCAACGAAATTCCTCTTCTTGCGCCTGGGCGTGGTTATCGATACTTGAAACCACCAGCAAACTGGCGGACATAGCGGTCGTCATGGCAATGGCGACGGGAAGCGTTTTAGCTTTCATGCAAGAACCCTCTACTTTCTATTATTTCTTTTATGGGTAGGGAAAACACCGCCCAGCGCCGGGTACGACCCCAGCACTGGGCGGCTTACTGCAAAATCAATCGGTTGTTTTAATAATGATGGTAAGACTGCCACTTACTTGCGTTGATAGCAGCACCGCGTTTCAACCTATCATCGGTTAGCCAAACTGCGTGGGCAGCCACGTCGCCAACTGGGGAAAGAACGCCAGTAGGAGCAACATGCCCAGCTGCATCAGAATAAACGGAATAACGCCGAGATAAATCGCTGAGGTGGACACCGACGGGGGTGCCACTCCGCGCAGATAAAACAGTGCAAAACCAAATGGCGGCGTCAGGAAGGACGTTTGCAGATTAATCGCGATCATAATACCCAGCCAAATCGGATCGAGGCCCATGGCAAGTAAAATCGGCCCGACAATGGGCACCACCACAAAGGTGATTTCGATAAAGTCGAGAATGAAGCCGAGTAGAAAGATCACCAGCATCACGATAATCGTTGCGCCCACTACGCCGCCAGGCATGCCCTCGAATAGCTCCGTGACCATGTGCTCGCCACCGTAGGCCCTGAAGACCAGCGAGAACAGCGCCGCGCCGATCAGAATCAGAAACACCATGGTAGTGACGTTGGTCGTCGAGCGCAGTACATCCTTTAAGGTGGCCATGTCGAGCTGGCGGTAGGCCAGTGCCAACACTAGAGCACCAAACGCACCGACCGCCGAAGCCTCGGTGGGCGTGGCAAAGCCGCTCAAAATCGACCCCAGCACTGCCACAATCAGCACCACTGGCGGCACCAAACCTTTGAGCAGCAGCATGCCCAGCCCCGTGGTGTGGCCAAGCTCCTCCATCAATTCCTTTCGATCCGCCGCAGGCGCCATACTGGGACGCAGCCACGCCACGAGCGCTACGTAAATCATGTACATCACGACCAGGAGTAACCCTGGCACCAGCGCGCCCATGAACAGATCGCCCACCGATACCGTCTTGGGGCTAAAAATGCCCATATCCAACTGGGCTTGCTGATACGCCGATGACAACACATCACCGAGCAATACTAGCGCGATAGAAGGCGGAATAATTTGCCCCAGCGTACCGGTGGCGCAGATGGTGCCCGTCGCGAGCGAGGTGCTGTAGCCACGTTTCAGCATGGTAGGCAGTGACATCAAGCCCATGGTAACCACAGTGGCCCCCACGATGCCGGTGGAAGCGGCCATCAGCATGCCCACCAGCGTTACCGAAATGCCCAAACCGCCGCGCATGGCACCAAACAGCAACGCCATGGCATCGAGCAGCGTTTCCGCCACTTTAGATTTCTCAAGCAACACGCCCATGAGTACAAACAGTGGCACTGCCAACAGGGTTTGGTTGGTCATAATGCCGTAGAGCCGGTTAGGCAAGGCGGCAAGATAGCCACTATCGAAGTTGGCATCGATGCCCATCGCTTCCAGGCCAAGCCCCATCCCGGCAAATAATAGCGCTGTGCCCGCCAATGAAAGCGCGACGGGGAAACCGAACATCAACACAATGCAGATGGCGGCAAATAAAATAATCGGCATGAACTCGAGCATCAAACGCGCTCCTCAAGATGGTTATCATCCTTGGCAGGCGGCGCTATTCGGCCAGCCAACACGTAGCCATTCCGTACAATCTCAATCGCGCCTTGCACGATCATTAACAATGCAAACAGCGGTATTAAGGTTTTCAGTACGAAGACGGCCGGAATACCACCGTGATCTGAAGAGGTTTCCATGATGCGCCAGGAGTTGGCCACGTAACCCAGACTGGAGGCGATGACGAAGATCATCACCGGCATCAGTAGCGTTATAATACCGGCGATATTGATTAATGCTTGGCGGCGCGGCGACATGCCTCGATAAAAGATATCGACCCGCACATGGCCATCGTGGCGAAAGGTATAGGCGGCAGCGAGCATAAAGACGCTGGCATGCATGTACATCACCAGCTCTTGCATAAAAATGCTGTTCACGCTGAAGGCATAGCGGAGTAGTACAATCGCGAACTGAATTAACATCATAATGATGATCAGCCACGCAAGGGTGCGCCCGAACCACTCTGAAGCGCGGTCCAGCGCACCAATAAACGCAGGTATTTGTGTTGTGTCCGACATGGAGGTGTCTCGCGTAATACGGCTAAGGGGAGTCAGCGACCCAGACAATAGCGCATATACGCAGACAATGCAGCGGCCGCGCGCAGCCAGATGTGCTTATTATTAAACGCTTGAGCGAATCGCCGCCAAACACGCCTCGGGTAGCGGCAAATCAACGGCAATCGGCAGGTGATCAGAGAACAGGTGATCCAACACCTGCACGTCCGCCACCTCAAGAGATTGGGAAAGCAGAATATGATCCAGTGCGCGCCGTGGCTGCCAGGAAGGGTAGCTAAGCAGGGGCTTCACTGGGTGTAGCGGCAGCGAGTCATTGAAGCGCTCGTGGGCGTGAAGTTGGTCCGGCGTGCAGTTCAAATCCCCCATCACCACCACATGGCGCAGCGGCTGAATAATATCGCTAAGGTAATTCAACTGCCGCACACGCCCGCGGTGACTCAGCGCCAAATGCGCGACAAAAATATGCAGTGCATCCGGCCCCTCTCCAAAGCGAGCATGAATAGCACCGCGCCCGGGCATCGCGCCCGGCAAGCGGTGCTCCTCTACTTGACTGGGAACCAACCGCGACAACAGTCCATTGCTATGCTGGGCAATGCGCCCCAGATTGCGATTGAGTTGCTGAAAATGGTGAGGCAAGCCCGCTTTAGTGGCCAGGTATTCAACTTGGTTGATGCGGCTTGAGCGAAAGCTGCCGCCATCAACTTCTTGTAGCCCGACCACATCAAACTTGCCCATCACCTCGGCCATCAGCTCCAGTCGCTGCAACCGGCGGGGATGGGGCAAAAAATGCTGCCAGCTGCGCGTCACGTAATGATGGTACGCCGAGGTTTGGATGCCTACCTGGAGATTAAACGTTAACAGACGCAAATGGCCGCTGCTTAGCAACGGCTTACGAGCCTCCAACTCACTCATGCTAAATCCCATGCCGAATACGGCGTTAAACGGCGTTACTCATCGCGCGCTTCACGCACTTTCTCGACCAGATCATCGGCGACGCTGGGCATGTTTTCCAGGCTACCGGCGCTGCTCGGTGTGACGACATATTGGCCATCGACCACAATTGCGGGTACGCCCATCAAGCGCATATCGCGCATACGGCTATTGGCCTTATTCACGTTGCTACGTACGTTGAACGCCGTTAGCGCTTCTTTGGCTTCATCTTCACTGACACCATAATCGGAGAAGAAAGCGGCGATATCATCTTCCTCTGTCAGCGAACGCTCGTCTTGGTGAATCGCGTCAAAGAAGTCAGCGTGTAGGTCTTCCTCGATACCTAACTCTTTAGCGGCATAGAACGCATTGGCATGAGTGTTCCAATCGCCACCCATGGTCGCGGGCATCTTTTCAATCGTCACGTCGTCATCAAGGGCTTCATACCACTCGTTAACGTGGGGTTGCAGGCCATAACAATGCGGGCAGCCGAACCAAAAAACCTCAAGCACTTCGATTTGCCCGTCCTCTACCTGGGTCTCTACCGGCTCCTCAAGGGCTTCGTATTGCTCGCCTTCAACCAACTCCTGGGCACCGACCGCAGCCGACAAACCCAATCCAGCAACCGCGACCATCAATGTTTTCAACATAGTGACTATTCTCCGTGGGAAAGCGATCAGTATGACCCCAACGCTCAGTTGGGGTTCCGCGCTTGACCATACAAACGATGAAAACCATGAGCTTATTGAGGGTGGCCGTTTAATTCAAACCAAGCAGATAATTCGCAATCGCTTGCATATCGTCATCGTTCATTTTCGTAGCGATGTCGCGCATCACACCATTGGGGTCGTTATCCCGATCACCAGCGGCAAAATCTTGCAGGGCGCTAATCGTATAATCGGTTTGCAGCCCCGAGAGCGCCGGGTAAGCCGCGCTGCCAATTCCCCCACCGGTAGGGGTGTGGCAAGCGCTACAGGCAGGAATGCCTTTTTCTTGATCACCTGCCCGATATAGCGCTTCACCACGGGCCAGCAGTTCGGCATCATCCTCGGCCTGGCCTAAATGAGGCTCCTGCTCGGCGTAAAATGCCGCAACGTCCCAGGCGTCCTGGTCTTCATAGTCATCCACCTGGCCCTCCATTTGCGGCACTTCACGGTGGCCATCACGAATATCCATGATTTGCTTGGCGAGGTAGGACATTTGTTGACCCGCCAAATGTGGAAACGTACCCGTAGAACTAATGCCGGCTTGCCCATGGCAAGCCGCACAGGGCTGTGCCAGGGATTCACCAGCAGACGCATCGGCATCTGCTCGAGGATTCGCTGTGGCGGTTCCCACGGCACCCAAGATAATGGCCAAGCTTGCCAGTAACGTTCTCATCGCAATCCCATTATGGTTAGTATTATCGAAGACCACGCACGACGCACAAGCTGATGCGTTGGTCGCTGCCCGGCAGAGCACAGTGGTACACTACCCTTAGGTCACAGACACCCATCTGCGTGCAGTATAGCGAAGCCCCCCGAATAGCAGAAATGTCATCGCGCATTCATGGCCACCTTATTTCTTGTTTTTTATCTTTGTTTGTCAGGATCAATGCCATGCCTTCCTACCATGATAGTCCAGCTGTGCGACTTAATTACCCCACCGCACAGTTTATGATCAGCGCACCCACGCTTGCCCTCTGCCCGGACGATAGCGGCGCCGAAGTGGCGTTTGCAGGACGCTCGAACGCGGGAAAGTCCAGCGCAATCAATGCGCTCACCCAGCAGAAAGCGCTTGCCCGTACTTCGCGCACACCGGGGCGCACCCAGTTGATCAACTTTTTTAGCCTAATGAACAACGAGGCCTGTCGCTTGGTCGACCTGCCTGGCTACGGTTACGCCAAAGTGCCCGAAACCGTCAAGTTGGAGTGGCAGCAGCACATGTCTGACTATCTGCGCGGCCGCTTCAGCCTCCGCGGATTAGTGCTGCTAATGGATGTACGCCACCCGCTCACCGAGTTTGACCAAATGATGCTTGAGTTTGCCGATCAGCGCGACATGCCGGTGCATATTCTACTTACCAAAGCCGATAAGCTTAAGAAAGGCCCCGCCAATGCAGCGCTGCAGAAGGTGCGTTCACGCCTGAAAGAGTGGGAGGACCTGGTATCGGTTCAGCTGTTTTCGTCGCTCAAGCGCGATGGCGTCGATACTCTGGCTCAACGCCTGGATCAATGGCTGCAAACGCCTCAATAAGAGGCGTTGAGCGTTGCCAGCACACCCGGCAGCTCCTTGATATGTGCAATCTGGTGGATACCCTCAGGCAACGCATCAAAGCGCGTCTCGCTAACCCACACCGCCTGCATACCCAGCCGCTGTGCCGGTACTATGTCTTCTTCCCACGAATCGCCCACGTGCATGGCGTTTTGCGGCGCGACGTTAAGACGTGCCAGTGCGGTGAGAAACGCCGAAGGGTCGGGCTTAGGGGTCAAAAGCTCGCCGGCAGCAATCGCCACATGAAAGTAGCTGGCTAAAGGTTGGCGTTTGAGATGGATATTGCCGTTGGTAATTGCCGCTAGCTGATAGCGTTGCCTCAAGGCTGCCAATAGCTCGGCGGCCTCTGGGTGGGGCGTCACCTGCACGCGCAGGCGATGGAATTCGTTCATTGCCGCTGCCGCCCACAGCTGGGCAGCACTGCGCGGCAGGCCCTGGGCTTCTAACTGGCCTTCCAGTGCGCGCAAACGCAACCAAGTGAAGTCTCCGCGCCGCTCGGGCACCTCAACCGCCAACTGCTGGCGGCGCTTTAGGTAGTCCTGTAACCCGTCTTCAAAGCGTAACACCACGGGTGACCAGCGGCGCTCGGCCAACCACGTCTCAAGGGCTTCCAGCAACCAGCCGTAATGCCCGGTTTCCGTGCGTGCCATCACGCCGCTGTTATCCCATAACGTATCATCTAAATCGAAGGTAATCGCCTTGAGAGGGGTCATGGCTCGCTCCGTGAGGGGCGGCGTTTCGCCCGAGGATGCGCGGCATCGTAGCTGGTCGCCAAGTGTTGCCAGTCAAGCCGCGTATAGACCTGGGTGGTCGACAGGTTGGCATGGCCAAGCAACTCCTGCACCGCGCGCAGGTCCTGGCTAGATTCCAGCAAATGGCTGGCAAATGAGTGGCGCAGTCGATGGGGATGCAAGTGTTCGGGCAACCCCCGCTCGATGGAAAGCTGCGCCAAGCGCTTTTGGATCGCCCGGTGGCCTAGGCGTGCACCGCGCTGGCCGACAAACAGCGCCGCTTCATCGTCACGCGCCAGACTCGGCCGAGCACTCAGCCACGCCGCCAGCGCCTGCTGGGCTCGGCGGCCCACTGGCACTTGACGCGGCTTGCCGCCCTTACCCAGCACGCGCACGCGGCGCTCCTGCAAGGCGTCGATGTCTAGCCCGGCTAGCTCCGCCAAGCGTAGCCCACTTGAATACAGCAGCTCCAGCATCGCCTGATCACGACGCGCCAATGGCGAGTCATCGTGTGGCGTATCCAGAAAGCGCGCCAGCGTATCCACATCCACCGGGCGGGGTAGGTGTTTGGGTTGCTTGGGGGTACGCACCAAGTCCAGCGGATTATCGTCGATGACCCCTTGCGTCACCAAGTAACCGGCGAAGCGCGATAGCGCCGCCCGTCGCCTCGCTAAGCTGCGCGGCGCGAGTCCCCGGCGTCGCTCCGCACCCAGAAACGCACGCAATAAGTGCTGATCAAATAGCCCAGGCGCCTCATCCGCTTGGCGATCAATAAATGCCACGAGCGAGGCGATATCCTGACGATACGCGGCAACGGTCGCCGGGCTTGAGTGGCGCGCCAGCGAGGCCAGAAACGCCTCCGCGTAATGGCGTACTGCGGTGTCATTCATGCGGGGTTAGGCGAATCAGCAGCCGCGCGACGATGTCGCCCAGATACTCGGTAAACAGCGTATCCATGCTGGCGCGGTACTGCTCCGCATCGGGGCTTGCGAGCAGCAGATAGCCCAACGGTTCACCCGCCGAAAGCCGGGAGATCGCGCACGAGCCTGCTTTACGAGGTGCCTTGATGTGGGGCAATAAACACTTCCAGTCGCTCACGCTGAGCTTGGCGCAACGGCTTGTGCGCCCATCCAGCAGCGCCGACAGTCGTGCGCCCGCGTGCTGGTCCAGAACGTGGCGCGGCGGCTGCGGCGGCGAGGGTTCGCTATCGCTCAAGGTGGCGGGGCACCATAGCGCCATGGCGGGTGTGTTGAAGCGCTCACTAAGCTGCGTGGCCAGCGCCTGGGCCAGAGCATCACGGGTATCGGCTTCCACCAGCGCCAGCAGTGTTTCGCGCAGCCGGCGGTACTGGGCCTCGTTATGGCGGGCGGTTTCCAGCAAATGTTCAAGACGCCCTTCGGCGGTTTCAGCGCGTTGGCGTAAATCGATCACTAACCGTTCAAGCAGCGACACCGCCCCGTCGATATGCGGATGGGGAACTTGCAATTGCTGCAATAACCCTTCCCGACCCACAAAAAAATCGGGATGACGAGCCAGCCAAAACGCGACTTGATCCGGGTCGAGCGTTTTGCGAGGTTCGGGGGCTTGAGACATCGCCGTTCTCCTTGGGTTAATGAAAGACTGTTCGCTTTATCGCCGGTTAGCAAGCGCTGTGGCAGCTTAGTTAATCACCACCCGGCCGTCGAAAACACGGGTTGCCGGGCCTACCATGATCAACGGTGACTCGGGTGACGGCCACTCGATGCTTAGTTCACCGCCAAGCAAATGCACCCGTACCGGGCTTTTTAATATCCCCTGGCGAATACCGCTGGCGACTGCGGCGCAGGCACCCGTCCCACAGGCTAGCGTTTCACCACTGCCGCGTTCAAATACCCGCAGACGAATTTCACTGGCGGACAGCACCTGCATAAAGCCTACGTTCACTCGGCTGGGGAAGCGCGGATGCGCTTCAATCAACGGACCGAGGCGCGCCACCGGCGCGGCATCAACGCTTTCAACCTGTATCACCGCGTGAGGATTGCCCATCGATACAACACTCATCGCCAGCGTTTCCCCGTCTACCTCAACGTCGTGTAACGGTTGATCACCAGGCGCGTCGAACGGCACAGTCGCCGGGTTAAAACGCGGCTGGCCCATGTCGACTCGCACCATACCGTCGTGCTGTACATTCAACACCAGCGGGCCACCCGCGGTTTCCACACAGATTTCATGCTTGTGGGTCAGGCGCTGCTCGCGCACAAAGCGCGCAAAACAGCGTGCGCCGTTACCGCAGTTTTCGACTTCGCTGCCGTCGGCGTTGTAAATCCGGTAACGAAAGTCCATATCTGGGTCGCGGGGCGGCTCCACCACTAGCAGTTGATCAAAGCCGACACCAAAGCGCCGATCCGCCAACTGACGGATTTGCTCATTGCGCAGACTAGCCCGCTGGGTGACCAAGTCGACCACCATAAAGTCGTTGCCCAAACCGTGCATTTTGGTGAAGTGCAACAGCATTAGTAGGCTCCTTCGGGCAGCAGCGCTTCGCCGGCCCACAAGCTTTCCAGCGTTTCACGGGCACGCACCAGGTGACAGTGCTCACCGTCCACCATCACTTCGGCGGGGCGCGGGCGGCTGTTGTAGTTGGAGGCCATGACAAACCCGTAGGCACCGGCGGAACGCACGGCAAGCAAATCGCCCGCCGCAATCGCCAATTCGCGCTCTTGGCCGAGGAAGTCCCCCGTTTCACACACCGGGCCCACAACGTCGTAGGTGGCAGTTTCGCGCTGATGGCGCGTGTCCACCGGCACAATGGCCTGCCACGCCTGATAAAGCGCCGGGCGAATCAAGTCGTTCATGGCGGCGTCAACGATGGCAAAGCTCTTGGTTTCGCCGGGCTTTAAAAACTCTACGCGGGTCAGCATCACCCCGGCGTTGGCGGCAATCGAACGACCCGGTTCGAACAACAATGTCAGTTGCCCGCCGCCTTCCCAGCGCGATAGCCGGTTAAGCAATTGGCTGGCGTAGTCAAACGGGTGGGGCGGCGTTTCATCGCGGTAGGGCACGCCAAGACCGCCGCCCAGGTCCAGATGGTCGATCTCAATGCCGCGCTCGCGCAGTCGCTCCATGAGCACCAGCAACCGCTCCAGGGCGTCCAGAAATGGCGCGGTTTCGGTGAGCTGCGAACCAATATGGCAATCCAGGCCCTTGACCTTGAGGTTGGGCAGGCTCGCCGCCAGTTCGTAGACCGCCAGGGCGTCATCAACGGGAATACCGAACTTGTTGTCTTTAAGGCCGGTGGAAATATACGGATGGGTGCCGGCATCCACATCGGGATTGACCCGCAACGACACCGGCGCCACCTTGCCCAGCTCGCCCGCCACAGCGTTAAGCCGCTCAAGTTCGGGGCGTGATTCGACGTTGAAGCATTTGATGCCCACCTCAAGCGCACGGGCCATTTCCTGGGGCTGCTTGGCGACCCCGGAAAACACCACTTTAGCCGGATCACCTCCGGCCTTGAGTACACGCTCAAGCTCGCCCAGCGAGACAATATCGAAACCCGCCCCAAGCTTGGCTAAAAGCCCCAGCACGGCGATATTGGAGTTGGCCTTCACCGCGTAACAAATCAAATGCGGGTGGCTGCCCAGCGCTTCGGTGTAGGCGCGAAAATGGCGCGTTAACGTCGCTTTTGAATAGACGTAACATGGCGTGCCGTAGGTTTCGGCGATACGGTCAAGCGGGACATCCTCAGCGAAAAGCAGGCCGTCACGGTCGTTAAAATGATCCACTTAACCCTCCTGCTGATCGACATTATCGTCATCGGGCAGATAGAGCGGCCCCTTTTGCCCGCAACCCACGAGCAGCAGCGCGACCACGGCGAGTAAGGCGATTTTTTTCATTGTGTATTCTCCTTCACCGACGCCAAGGCTTCACGGGCGCGTTGGGCAGCAGCGCGCACCTGGTCGGGGGCGGTACCGCCGATGTGATTACGCGCGGCCACAGAGCCTTCAAGCGTCAACACCTCGAACACGTCCTGCTCAATGGTCGCCGAGAACTGCTTGAGTTCATCAAGCGTCATTTCTGACAGGTCTTTTTCAGTCTTTAGGCCGTAGGCCACTGACTGGCCGACGATTTCATGGGCATCACGAAAGGCCACACCCTTGCGCACCAGGTAGTCGGCCAAGTCAGTGGCCGTGGAAAAGCCCTTGCGCGCCGCTTCGAACATGCTGGCTTTTTTGGGCTCGATGGCGGGCACCATATCGGCAAAGGCTTTCAAGCAGTCACGCACGGTGTCCACAGCATCAAACAGTGGCTCTTTATCTTCCTGGTTATCTTTGTTGTAGGCCAGCGGCTGGGACTTCATCAGCGTCAGCAGGCTCATCAGGTGGCCATACACGCGGCCCGTCTTGCCGCGCACCAACTCGGGCACGTCTGGGTTTTTCTTTTGCGGCATGATCGACGAGCCAGTGCAGAAGCGGTCGGGCAGGTCGATGAAGTCAAACTGGGCGCTGGTCCACAGCACCAGCTCTTCACTCATGCGCGACAGGTGCATCAGCAGGATGCTGGCAAAGCTGGTGAATTCGATGGCGAAGTCACGATCGGAGACCGCGTCCAACGAATTTTCCGCCGGGCGATCAAAGCCCAACAGTTCTGCCGTGACATGGCGGTCGATCGGGTAGGTGGTGCCAGCCAACGCGGCGGCGCCCAGCGGCATCACGTTGATGCGCTTGCGGCAGTCCAGCAAGCGCTCGTGATCGCGGGCGATCATCTCATGCCAGGCAAGCAGATGGTGGCCAAAGGTTACCGGCTGGGCAGTTTGCAAGTGGGTAAAGCCCGGCATGATGGTCTCGGCCTCGCGGTCGGCAAGCTCAATCATGCCCTCACGCAGGCGGATCAGTTCGGCTTCAATCACATCGATTTCGTCGCGCATGAACAGGCGAATGTCGGTGGCCACCTGGTCATTGCGCGAACGGCCAGTGTGCAGCTTTTTGCCGGTAATGCCGATTTTGTCTGTCAGCCGCGCTTCGATGTTCATGTGCACGTCTTCCAGCGGCACCGACCATTCAAACTCGCCACGCTCGATCTCGCCTTTAATCTCACTCAGGCCATTAATAATGGCGTCGCGTTCGTCATCGGTGAGTACACCGACGCGGGCCAGCATGGTCGCGTGGGCAATAGAGCCCTGGATATCCTGGCGCGCCAGGCGCTGATCAAAATTGACGGACGCGGTAAAGCGTTCAACAAAGGCGTCGGTGGGCTCGCTGAAGCGACCGCCCCAAGACTGGTTCGTAGCTTGGCTCATCGGAGGCATATCCTGCTGACAAAACAATTAAAGTCGATAGCGGAAAGTGTAACAGAGTCGCCGTGGGGAGCGGCACGCCGTTTTTATAACGATGGCATCCAAGCCTATGGTGTAGTCACCGCAGGGGGTGACGCTAAAAAAGCCAGCAGAACGTTTAATGGCATGGGGTAAGCGAAGTAGTAGCCTTGAAAATAGTCACACTGGTGTTGAGCAAGATAGGCAAACTGATCAGCGGTTTCCACGCCCTCGACCAGCACCTCTAGCCCCATTTTTCCCGCCATGGCAACAACGCCGTCAATAATGGCAGCATCGTAGCGATCGGTAATCACATCCCGCACAAATGAACGGTCAATTTTGATTCTGTTAATGGGCAGGCGCTTCAGGTAACTCAGGCTAGAAAAACCGGTGCCAAAATCATCCAACGCGATGTGCACGCCCAACTGCCGTATGTTCTGCAGGGCTTGAATGGCCTGCTCCGCGCTATCCATCAGCACGCCTTCGGTCAGCTCAAGCTCAAGCAGGTCCGGGGCCAGGCCGCTTTCCTCCAGCACTCGTTCAATCGTTTCCAGAAAGCCCGGGCGTTGGAAATGCATCGGCGAGACGTTCACTGCCATGGTAATGCGCCCAAGGCCCAGCTCATTGAGCTGTTTGGCGACGCGGCAGGCGGTGTCGAGTACCCAGTCACTAATCGGGATGATTTGCCCGGTGTCTTCTGCCAGGCCAATAAAATCGCCCGGCGGAACGAAACCGCGCTCGGGGAGCGACCAGCGGATCAGCGCTTCCACGCCCACCACCTTACCGCTGGGCCCATGCATTTGCGGCTGAAAATAAAGCTCAAACTGCTGCTGCTCAATCGCTTGCTGCAGCGAGTTACGCAGGCTAACCCGCTCGCTGACTTTGCGGTTGAGATCCTCGGTATACCATTGACAGGTATTACGCCCGCGCCGCTTGGCTTTGAACATCGCCAAATCGGCCTGTTGAATGAGCTGGGGCGGGTCGCTGATCGAGCCATCGTTGATCGCCACGCCGATACTCGCGGTAATTCGCAATTCACTGCCGCGCTGCCAGTAGGGAGTCGCTAGACGCTTGAGGATCCGCTCCACCACCTGAATGACATCATTTGGGGCGGCCAGATCCGGCAGCAGCACCACGAATTCATCGCCACCGAAGCGGGCCACGGTATCCCAGGGGCGCAGTTCCTCCTCCAGCCGCTTGGCGACCTCCACCAGGATGAAGTCGCCTACATCGTGCCCGAGGGTATCGTTGATGGGCTTAAAGTCATCCAAGTCGATAAATAGAACCGCCATATGGCGCTTATAGCGGCGCGCTACCAAGCACCCTTGCTCTAGGCGTTGCGTCAACAGCATGCGATTCGGTAGCCCTGTGAGGGCATCGTGACTAGCGTTATACGCAAGCTGAGCTTGGTACTCGCGCTGCTCGGAAATATCGTTTTGTACGCCAATAAAATGGGTCAATTGACCCATCTCATCACGCACTGGGGAGATGTAAAGGTCGTTCCAAAACGGCGCGCCGCTACGCCGGTAATTGCGAATCACAACATGCACTTCGGACTCGGCCGCTATGCCCTGACGAAGCTGTTTGATTGTGTTGGGATCGGTGCCCTCGCCTTGTAAAAACCGACAGTTACGGCCCAGCGCCTCGGCGCGACTAAAGCCGGTGATTCGCTCAAAGGCAGTATTAACATATACAATAGGCAGGTCGGCATGTACCGCATCCACGATCATCATGCCGTTGGTGCTTGACTGAACGCTTCGTTCCAACAGTTTTAACTGATGTTCAGTGGCGTTGCGATCCGTCACCACCCGTGCCACCACGTAAACAACCCCCTCGCCCAGGGACGGGGCGACCTCCAGCCAGTGCAGCACCTGCGAGGCCGAACGCGCCCGCACTTCGAAGGTGGCAACCTCCTGCCCCTGAGTTAAGCGCTCAAGCATTGCCTCAATGACGCCATGGTCACGCTCATCAATCACCTTGCCGCATCGCTTGCCCAACAACGCGTCGGCTGAATACCCCAGTAGGGTCTCAAAAGCAGGGTTTACCTGCAGCAACCGCCCTTCCAGGTCGATGCAACAAAATAAATCATGAGAGAGCAAGAAAAACTGATCCAGCTGTCCATGCGGTGCGGCGGGCGTCATAGGGTATCCTAGGGTAAGCAACGTGGGGCGCATATAAGGCCGCCTACGGCGTTGGCTATTTTTACTGTGTCGCCGGGTGCTTTATGATGAGAATTATCATAGTTTGACGCGCCGTGTAAGCGGCAATAAGGAGAATAACGTGGCATCTATCACCAAATTACGCATCGCCACGCGGAAAAGCCAACTGGCGATGTGGCAAGCAGAGCATGTTCGCGACCGCCTGATGGCGGTGCACAGCGGGCTTGAGGTGGAGCTTGTGCCACTATCAACCAAGGGTGACAAGATCACCGACACGCCACTCTCCAAAATTGGCGGCAAGGGATTATTTGTTAAAGAACTGGAAGACGCCATGCTGGATGGGCGTGCCGATATTGCCGTTCATTCCATGAAAGACGTGCCCATGCATTTTCCCGAAGGCTTGGGCCTGTCGGTAATTTTAGAAGGCGCCGACCCCACCGATGCGTTTGTCTCAAACCATTACCACAGTATAGACGAGCTACCGGAAGGCGCGCGCGTGGGTACAGCCAGCCTACGCCGTGGCCTGCAGATGCGTGAGGCACGACCCGACCTCAGCATCCTGAACCTGCGCGGCAATGTGCAAACCCGTCTGGGCAAGCTGGATAGCGGCGAATTCGATGCGATTATCCTGGCGACCTCGGGCCTCAAACGGCTAGGCCTTGACGCCCGCATTACTCAAGCCCTGCCACCTGAAATATGCTTACCTGCCTGCGGTCAGGGCGCACTGGGCATTGAATGCCGTCTTCATGATCCTGAATTAATTGCACTCCTAGCGCCGTTAGACGATGCTGATACCGCAACACGCGTTCGCGCGGAAAGAGCGATGAATACGCGCCTTGAAGGCGGCTGCCAGGTGCCCATTGCCGGCCATGCGGTGCTTAACCTCGAGCACGAAACGATGTGGCTACGCGGCCTTGTGGGCAACCCGGAAGGCACTGAGGTGCTTCGCGCGGAAGGTAGCGGTTCAATGCATGAGCCAGAAGCGCTGGGTATCCGAATTGCCGAAGAACTGCTGGATCAAGGGGCAGGTAAGATTTTGGCCGAGGTGTACGGCAACAACGTATGACGCTACCGGTGCTTATCACCCGCCCGGGGTCACGCGGGGCGGCCCTTGCCGAAGCGCTGCGCCGCGAGGGCAGCAACGTTGAAGTGCTTGACGTGATGCAGCTCCAGGCGTTGCCTGAAGACGCCGCCATGCGCCAAGTTTGGCTAGATATTGATCAGTACCATAAGATAGTCGTCATCAGCCCCTTTGCGGCTGACTGTTTGAGCGAGGCGCTTGATCGCTACTGGCCACAGTTACCGATTGGCATTGACTACTACAGCGTGGGGCAAAGTACTGCGGCGATGCTTTACGAACAGCTAGGGGTTCGGGTACATGTTCCACCGTCGAGCGATGGCGAGGACACCAGCGAATCCCTGCTTCGTCTAGCTTCGCTTCAAGCGCTAAGCCAACAACGCGTCCTAATCGTGGCAGGGGAAGGCGGGCGTTCGCTGCTGGCCGATACGCTTGCCGAGCGGGGCGCCCGGGTAACGCCCTTGGCCGTGTATCGACGCCGCTTGCTGGCACCCACGGGACCCATGCAAGCCCGTCTTGCCGCAGGCAATTACCGGGCGTTGATCGTCACCAGCGGCGAACTCTTAGAACATCTGGCAAAATGGTGCCAACCGGCAGCGTTGAACCAACCGCTAATCGTTTCCAGTCGCCGTTTGGCTACACTGGCTGAAAGACTGGGGTTTTGTGCCCCCATCGTGGCGTCAGGAGCCACACCACCGGCGTTAATCGCCGCGTTGGCTCGGACCTAGACCCAGCGGGTGCCGATGTCGATCAAGGAACTTAACAAGGGCTAGCGACAGATGAGCAAACAAACAAGCGATCAGGACGACACCCAGAAAAACGCGGCGAATAACGTCGATGAGCACAAGGCGACCCCGCCGTCATCTTCCACGACCGATTCCCCGGCTACCAGCCCCTCTGATAGTAGGGGCGACGATTCCAGCCCCACGACAGAAACGTCCGCCTCAACGTCGCCGCAGACGCCTGCTTCCTCATCCAATGGCCAGCGCTCACGGCGACGTCAAAAAAGCGCCAAAAACGCGGCCCAGGACACAACACAGGCAAAAAAACAAAGTACGCCCACAAGCTCCGCCCAGCAAAACGAATCAACGGCGAGCCAGTCAAGCAATGGGACGAAAACTACGCCACCTGCCAGCAAGCCCAAGACGACGTCCTCCACACAGGATAAGTCTTCCAACAGTGCAGCGGCTTCATCCTCAACGTCCTCATCGGGCAGCAAGCAAAGCCCTCCCCCCCAAACCACCACGACCACTGGCGGCGGCAAGGGGAAAGGCGGTTTCGCGATAGTCCTGGTGGTGTTACTGGCCATCGCCGTGGGCGTGATCGCTTGGCAGGGCTGGCTGCGTTTGGAAGCCCAGCAGCAACGCCTCAATGAGCTCACCGAGCGCGCCGAAAGCAGCGCCTCACAGCAGTCCGTCGACGACCTTGCCTCACAGCTTGAAAGCGGCGAAGCCGAGCGCGAGCAAGCGCTCGATAACACCGTGAGCGACCTGCGCGATGAGTTCACCGACTACCGTAGCAACGTCGACGACACCCTTGACGACGTACTGGACCAGCTCTCTCAAGAGCAGGAAACCGATGAGCGTGACTGGCTGCATGCCGAGGCCGCCTATTTGCTGCGCCTTGCCAATCAACGTTTACAGTTAGAGGGTGACGTTGAAGGTGCCGCTGCACTGCTGCGCACTGCCGATGCACGCTTAGTAGATGCCGATAATCCCGCGCTGACCCCCGTTCGGCGTGAAATCGCCAACGAGCTGGCCGCGCTTGACGCCGTTCCCCGCCTGGACCGCACCGGGGTTTACCTGGCTCTCAATGCCCAGCAAGAGCGCGTGGCTGGATTGCGGCTTTCCCAAGACGTGGAAGAGAGTGCCGTCACATCGAGCATTGAAGAACCTCCCACGGGCACCTTCCAACGCCAGCTGGCTCGCTTAGGCGAAGAGCTGAAAGACTTGGTAATGATCCGTCACCATGACGAAGCCCTTGAAGCGCTCGTCACGCCGGAACAAGAGTCTTATCTGCGCCAAAGCCTACGCTTGATCCTCGAACAGTCACAGTTAGCCCTGCTCAAAGAAGAGCAGTCGCTCTATGAAGCAAGTATCGATAAGGCGTTAGATCTGATCGATGGCTACTACGATACCTCTCGCGAAGAAGCCCAGCGGGTTATCGAACGCCTTGAAGAGCTCAAAGAGGTGACCGTTGAACCCGAACTGCCGGATATCAGCGCCTCACAACAGGCCATGGCGGAGTTTATCGAGAACCGTCACGAGTCGCGTCAACAAGAGGGAGGTGAGTCATGAGAAAGCTCATCCTGCTAATTGTTGCCGGGCTCGCCATTGGCGCGCTGTTCGGACACCTGATGATGTCGGTACCCGGCTATTGGTTGATCCGCGTCGGCGATACCTCCGTACAAACGTCCTTTTGGTTCGGTCTGGTACTGCTGTTAGCCGCCTTCCTGGTGGTGCATTTTGTGCTGCGTCTGCTAAGCGGCATGATTCGCCCGGTCGGCCGTTTTCGCACCTGGAATAGCCGCGCCCGCAACCGTCGCGCCATGAAACGTACCGTTCGCGGCCTAGTGGCCATGACCGAAGGACGCTGGAAGCGCGCCGAAAAAACCCTGGTCAAAGCCGCCGACGACTCCAGCACCCCGCTGGTCAACTACCTATCGGCTGCCTTGGCGGCACACTACCAAGGACGCTATACCCAGTCGCAGGAACACATCAATCAGGCCCAACTGACCACCGAGGGCGCCGATACGGCAATTGGCTTAATGCAAGCCCAGCTATTAATCGACCGCCAACAGCCCGAAGAAGCGCTTGCGATTCTTAACCGACTGGATAAGCAACTTTCCAATCACCCGCAGGTGCTCAAGCTGCTTAAACAGGTGTACCTGAGCGTCAACGACTGGGAAGGGCTACGTCGATTGATCCCCCGTTTAGCGGCGCAAAAGCTGATTTCACCGCAGGAACGCGAGGAGCTTGAGTTTAAGGCCTATCGCGAATTGATTATCTTCGAGGCCAAAAACCCCAGCGATATCGAACGCGTACGCAGCCTATGGGCCGACATGCCCGACTACCTGCGCGGCAAGACCGAGCTCATCGTGCTTTACACCGAAGCACTGCTGCAGGCCAACGAAGACACCATTGCCGAGCGGTTACTCAACCATTCCCTCGACCACCACTGGGATGCCCGCCTTGTGAAACGCTATGGGCTGTTGAATGTTGATCCAGGGCGCCAGCTTGCCAAGGCCGAAAAGTGGCTTCAGGAGCGGCCCAACGACCCTGAGTTGCTGCTTGCCTGCGGTCGACTGTCGCTACGCACCGGCAAATGGACCAAAGCACAAGAGTACTTTGAGGCCAGCCAGCGCCAGCGCCCCAGCGGCGTGGTGTGTGCCGAACTTGCCCGCCTCTATGCAAGCCTAGGCGAGCATAACAAGAGCCAGCTTTACTACCGCCACAGCGTGGAAATGCTGGCGAAATCGCTGCCTTCGCTACCCCAACCCAGCGATGCAAGCGACAGCCAGCCGGGCGACAAAAAAGCCGCCAAGCGCGCTTAGTGACGGCCCGTTGCCACTAAAAAAGGTGCCCCCCGGCACCTTTTTTATGGCTTGTAAAACGCTCAGCTGTCTGCCTGGTGCCCAGCGGCGTCACTCCCCGGCAACATCGCCGTGCAATGACCGCAGCGCGTTGCCTTGATGGGCACGATCATCAAGCAATAAGGGCAGGGCTGCTCCGTAGGGCTTGCTGGCGCCACTGCTTCTTCACGTTTTAAGCGATTGATGGTACGCACCAGTAGAAACACCACAAAAGCAACAATCGTAAAACTGACCACCGCGTTGACAAATAGCCCGACGTTCAAGGTCACGGCCCCCGCGGCCTGGGCCTCGGCAAGCGTTGCATAAGGGCCATCGGTAACCCCCTCGCGCAGAACAATAAACAGGTTCGAAAAATCAATACCGCCCACCAGCAAACCGATTAGCGGATTCATCACGTCGGCCACCAGGCTTTGCACGATCAGTGTAAATGCCCCGCCAATGATAATACCCACGGCCATATCCACGACGTTGCCTCTCACAGCAAACTCACGGAATTCCTTGAAAATCTTTGCCATTGCGATGCCCTTTAAAAATGCCCATTCAGGCCGTCACAACTACCTCATCCAGCGAATTTATCAACGTTTATTTCATTAAACGCAATTTTTTCCTGGTGCATGAACAAAGCACCAAGCGGTGGCGTGGACTCAGGCACACTTCAATATGCAGGAGAGCTGTTGGCTTAATACCAGCATGGCCCTACTGGCTGACGGTGATGACCCGACACTTCGCGGAATGGCTTACCTTGTGGGAAACGCTGCCAATCATGACACCAGCCAAATCGCTTAGGCCACGGCTTCCCATAACAATCGTATCGACTCTCAGTTCGTTGGCAGTATCCAAAATCACTCTCACCGGGTCACCTTGTACAAGATGCTTTTCAGCCTGCTGAGCACCTTGCTCGCGCGCTGACGCGAGCGCTTGCTCAAGTAACTGCTCGCCTGCCTTCCGGCGTTCGTCAAGGGAGGTTTCAGCATTAAGTGCGCCTACCCCCCATACCAAGGTAGCCTCGTAGGCCAGCGCTTGGGGTATATGCAGCAAATAAAGCGTTGCATCGTTTTGGCCCAACAGCCTGCAAGCGACGGATAGTGCTTGCTTTGCATTTTCCGAACCATCAATGGGAACGAGAATACGGTTATACATAATGAAATTACCTTCTTAGTAGGTTTGTTTTGTCAGTACGTTTTTTCGCTAGACAGCATTTCATCGCTAACGGTCGAAAAATTGTATGATAAGACCAGCAAGTGAATCTGACGCAACAGCGGCGTTGTCTTGCCATCCAACGATAAATAGCCTGCTGCCAACAAAATGATAAAACCAATATTGTTTAAGCAGCCGCTCATACCCTGGAGGTATCATGGAACTGCGCCATTTGAGGTATTTTTGTATCGTTGCTGAGGAGCTTAACCTCACCTGCGCAGCCGAGCGCCTGCACATGTCGCAGCCGCCTTTATCTCGCCAAATCAAACAACTGGAACAAGAAGTAGGCGCTGAACTATTTGAGCGCAGCACGAGGGGCCTGCGCTTGACCCCCGCTGGCGTATTTTTTCAGCAGCATGCGCTACAAATATTAGAAAAAGTCGACGTAACCATTGATGCTACGCGCCGCATGGCACGCAGCAAACGTATGCTCTTTGGCATTGGTTTTGTACCCTCCGTGTTTTATGGCCAGTTGCCGATGATGGTGCGCGACCTGCGCCAAAAGGATAATGTCGAGCTTTCTTTAGCAGAGCTCACCACTGTCCAGCAAATTCAGGCCCTCAAAGCTGGCCGTATTGATATCGGGTTTGGCCGTTTACGACTCGATGACCCTGACGTCGAACAAGAGATTCTTTTTGATGAGCCGTTAATTGCAGCGTTACCTAATGGTCACCCTTTAGAAGGCACGTCCCCGAGCTGTGAAGAACTCGCGCGCTACCCGCTAATTCTCTTCCCGGCCAAGCCTCGCCCGAGCATGGCGGACATGATACTTGGCATTTTCCGCCGACAGGGATTAAAGGTAGAGGTCGTGCAAGAGGCCAACGAACTGCAGACAGCGCTCAGCCTGGTGGCCTCCGGCATCGGCATCACCCTGGTGCCCGAGCAGGTCAAGCGCGTTCAGCGCGAGGGCATTACTTATATTACGCTGGCAGACAAAACCCTTGTAACCCCAGTGATCTGTAGCCGCCGACGCGGTGAAAAACCCTCGCCTCTTATGAAGGAGGCCAACGCGATTTTAGAAGTGCTGGTCGAAAATCGCCGCTCCGGACGCTATCCCTAATCGCTGTTGAAGGTCCTCGCTTCGACCGCGTCACCCAGTGGGGCAAAATACCTCGTATCTTCGACTGTCAGAAAGGTGTTACCTCTTTTGCACTTTCAACCAGATGTAAAGCGACGATGCAGTACGTTGTAAGCAAGAACCCCAACAATGACACCCCAGAAGGCCGAGCCAAGCCCTAAAAAGCTGATGCCGGAGGCCGTGGCAATAAAGGTAATAACCGAGGCCTCCAGATGGTCCTTATGGGCAGCAAAGGCGCTCAGGTTACTGGTAATCGCGCCAATCAGTGCCAGGCCCGCCAGCACCGCGACGAACTCGCCTGGCAATGAGGTGAACAGCGCTACAATCGTCCCTGCAAAGGACCCACCCACCAAATAGAAAACGCCGTTGGCGACGCCAGCTACATAGCGTTTATCCGGGTCTTCATGGGCTTCTTTACTGGTACATATCGCCGCTGTAATCGCCGCAATCACTGTTGTGATGCCACCAAAAAAAGCGGTCATAAAGGAGGTCATACTGGCGACGGTGACAATCGGCTTGGCCGAAGTTGAGTAGCCAGAGGTACGCAGGATCGCCATGCCGGGCAAGAATTGTCCCGTCAAGCTCACCAGTACCAGCGGTATGGCCAAGCTCAAGGTGGCATTCCAGGTCCATTCGGGGCGGATGAATTGTGGCTCGGCCAGTTGGATAGAGACACCCTGCAAACTGGCTCCCTCCAACCCCACCGCCAACACAACGCCCACCACCAGCAGTAGCACCAAGCTGTAGCGCGGGGTCAAACGTTTGAAGACCAGATAGGCAATGATCATGCTAATCGCCAGCGCGGGCACGCTTTCCAATGAATCAAACACCCCTACCCCAAACTGAAACAGGATGCCCGCCATCATTGCACTGGCAATACCCGGCGGAATCATCTGAATAATCCGGTCAAAAGAACCGGTAATACCAATCACGAAAATCACCGCCGAAGCGGTTAAATAAGCACCTATCGCTTCGTTGAGCGAAAGTCCTGGAAATAAGGTCACCAGCAGTGCCGTACCGGGGGCCGACCAAGCGGTCACCACCGGCACCTTGAGCCACAGACTGAGTAAAATTCCTGAAATAGCTGCGCCAATGGAGATCGCCCAAACCCAAGACGTCATCATGGCACTCGAAATTTCCGCACTGTGGGCCGCCTGAAAAAAGATAGCCAGCGGACCCGAGTAAGACACGAGAACCGCCACGAAGCCAGCCGTAATCGCGGGTATCGAAGCGTCCTTGTAAAGCTGCATGCAACAAATTCCCCAATAACATTGAGTTTACTATTTGCCCATCACCCAAGCTGGCAAGCGGTGCTCATCGGTCGCGGATATTTTATTGGGTAACACCGCGACAGGACGCGAAGAGGGTAAGGGCGCACAAAAAAGACCCGCTCGCTATCACTAGTCGCGGGCCAAGGAGGATAACCACCATCAATAGCGGCAGGTCAGGGTGTGTCACTCGCTTTCTTGACGACACCACGGTTCAGCACAAAATCAAAGTCTTTCGTTTCAAACATCATCGACACCACCACGCCTAGCACCAATGCCCAGAAGGTTGCGCCAATTTCAAAAATTTGAATCTCTGAGGCGGCGATCAAAAAAGCAAACAGCGCACCCACTTCATGCTTCCTGCCGGAAAAGGCGATGGCCATTGCCGAGGTAATTACACGCATTAGCGCCAAGCCCGCAATAATGGCAATAAAGTAGCCCGGCGTTGCCTCCAGCAAGCTCACCACATAGCCATAAAAAGGCGCGGCAACGATAAAGATGGCCCCGGCGATCACCGCCGCTACCCAACGCTTATCATGGGTCCCCGCTTCTGGCGAGGAACATACGCCTGTCATTGGCGCAGCAATGCAAGTGCTGTGCAGATTGAAAAACGCCGACACCATGGTGCCTAGCCCGCCCACGGCGGTAATGGCGTTGGCCGGTACCTCTTTGTAGCCCATGCCTTTTACCAACCCCACGCCTGCCGGTGTTTCCATCCCCACCAGAATAAGGGCGAGCGGTAGGCCGTAGGTCAGGAAAGCCCCAAAGGTAAACTCAGGTAGGATGAATTCCGGAAAGCGGATAGTGGCCTCGATACCGGAAAGATCAACCCCGGTCACGGTAAGGTAGGCAAGGCCTGCCAACATCGAGACGATCAGCGGCGGAATTTTGCGAAACAGGCGCGCGGAAAAAAAGAACGCCAGGATCATGATGGAGGCGGGCACTAGCGCATCTTCCAGTGGGCTGACCATTTTTAGGCCAAAGCTGAGTAGCATACCGGCAACCATACCCATCACAATGGGCATAGGAATAAGGCGCATCACAACGCCCATCACCCCCGTCAAACCAGCCACCAAGGTTATCGCCCCAGCGATCAAACTGGCACCAAGAGCGGCTTCAAGCCCCACTACAGGAATGACCGCGGCAAACATCAGCGCGCCGGGAATGGAATTGGCCATCGGCAGCGGAAGCCGGTAGTAAGCTGGCATAAACAGGCCAAACAGACCGTTGATCATCAGGTAGCTGATGACCCAAATCATAATGAAGGAAGAATCGAGGCCCGCCGATGTGCCAGCGCTAATGTGCACGACACCAACGCTGAGCCCTAAAATGCCGGCAACCAAGCCCGTGCTCGCGTTATCGACATTGAGGTCACGGATAAAGTCGCGGGGCGCATGCTTTAGGCTGACGCCTTTTTCAATGTGTTTCACGGTTTTCTCCAATCGTTGTTGTGCTTAGAGTTATCAGTCAACGCGTTAGCTTTAATTAGAATTATGTCTTTTTACTTCCAGCGTTTTACGGCAAGCCGCTAGCCGAGGTCGCCACCTGCGACTGGCAACACGCTGCCGGTGATATAACTGGCGTCGTCAGATGCCAGGAACAAAATAGGTGCGGCCATTTCATCCAGCGTGCCATAGCGGCTCATCAGGCAACTTTGCTTGGTTTGGTCGATATGTGCCTGAAACCAGGCCTGTTCGGTTTCGTTAGTGGGCTTTGGCGTGCCGCGTGAAATACGCCGCGGCGGTGCTTCGGTGCCACCGGGTGCCGTGGCGACTACGCGGATGCCGTGCTCGGCAAATTCAAACGCTAGCGAGGCGGTCAACGCATTCACGCCGCCTTTGGCTGCCGAATAAGGAATACGGTGAATACCGCGAGTCGCCGCTGAAGAGACATTGACGATAACGCCGCTGCCCTGCTCGACCATGAGCGGTAGCGCCGCCCTGCAGCACCAAAGCGTAGGCATCAATGAGCGATTGATCTCAGCGGCTATTTGCGCCTCGGTAAACTCGGTAAACGGCTTGAAATTGATCGCCCCGCCCACGTTATTAATCAGAATATCGATACGGCCAAATTGCTCGCGTGCAGCCTTAATGGTGTGCTCGGCGCCTGCATACGTCTCCAGGTCCGCTTGAACCGCGATCACGTCGCTACCGTTGTCACGCAGCCCACTCACCACCTCGTGGATATCGTCAGCACGGTCTACCAGCATTAACCTGGCCCCTTCTGCAGCAGCAAGCTCGGCCACACGTTGCCCAATCCCTTGGGCCGCTCCGGTAATCACCATCACTTTGCCTTGAAAGCGTTGCGTCATGATGCGCTCCCGGCTTCATTGGGGGTGAACTTCTCGTAGTGGAAGCTCTGCGGGGTAATCCCTTCAGCGTCGAAGTGCTTCAGCACGGCGTCGACCATCGGCGGCGGGCCGCACAGATAAACGTCAATATCGCCATCGTGCATAACCTCGGCGTCCATGTGATGAGTCACATAGCCTTTGCGCGGGTGATCACTTGCTTCATCAACCACCACGGTGGCGTAGGTGAACCCCGGCAACCGCTCGGCAAAGGCGTCGAGGGCATCGTTTTTGACCAGGTGGTCGTCCTTGTTGACGCCGTAAATCATGTGGATGGGCGTATCACAGCCCTTTTCTACTAGCTGCTCCAGCATGGAAAGAAACGGCGCAAGCCCCGTTCCGCCTGCCAGCATGAGCACAGGGCGCATCACTTCGCGCAGGTAGAAGCTGCCCAGCGGGCCGGTCAACGTGAGCCTGTCACCCACTGCTGCGCGCTCCGTCAAGTAACCACTCATTACCCCGTTAGGAATATTGCGGATCAAGAAGGTAGCGCGCTTATCGCCCGGCATTGAGCTGAACGAGTAGGAGCGGTGCGCCTCTGTTCCGGGAACATCGATATGGATATATTGGCCCGGCAGAAAGTCGAGCGTCTCTTGCTCGTCTAAATTCACAGTAAGCTCGATACTGTCTTCAGACAGCTGATCGACTGCGGCCAGGGTGCCCTCAACCTTACCCACCTGGGTTTTACATAGGCTAGAAGCTACCGGCACTTGGATAACGCAATCCGAAGACGGCACCATTTGGCAGGTAAGCACCTGACCTTCAGCAGCTTCCTCATCGGAAAGTGCCTCTTCAAGGTACTCGTCACCCATGTCGAACTCGCCCTGTTCGCAGTGCCCTTTACAGGTACCACAAACGCCATCAGAGCAGTCCATCGGCAGGTTTACTTTTTGCCGGTAAGCAGCATCGAGAACGGTTTCCCCGCCTTTACAGCCGATGAAACGGGTCACGCCATCCTCGAAGTTGAGGGCAATGGTATAGCTCATGGTTCACTCTCCTCTCACACACATCAGGTCACACGTGGTACACGTCGATAACCTGATGGATGTAGTCGTTATTCAGCTGCACGACTTTTCTTGTGATCAGCGGGGTCTCACCCGAGACGTCCAGGGTGTAAAAGCACGTGCCGAAGAAGCTGTCGGTCTTCTTGTAGCGGTGGTTGAGCGTGTGCCAGTTAAAGCGCAGCTCCATCGTGCCGCCCTCTTGCGACAGGATCTCAAGGTTGCTTATCTGGTGCGTGGTGCGCGGCTCTGGCGTGCTCGCCCCACTGCGCTCGGTCTTGATCCGGTACACTCGGTCCTCAAGCCCTTCGCGGTTGGGGTAATAGATCAGCGAGATCTCGCTGTGCGGGTCCCGGGTGAGCTGGTCGTCGTCGTCCCAGGCGGGCATCCAGAACTCGGCGTCTTTGCGATAGCATGCCAGCCATTCGTCCCACTGGCGGTCGTCCAGCAGGCGGGCTTCGCGGTATAAAAACGCTTGGATGTCGTGATAGCTAATCGTCATGGTCTCTCCCCTTATGCGGACGCGGTGGCAATGAACTGGCTGCGTTCTTTGTCGATAGCGCGCAGCATTTCGTCGACCCAGTGCTTGTGATGCATCACGTAGAGGCCTTCGTCTTCCGGGGAGGCGCCGCTGAGCAAGGGTTTCATATCGATGGCGTGGGCGTTTTCGTCAGCCCCTTCGATCCATTGCTTGGCCCCGCGGGAGAGGTCGTTCCATTCGGCTAGCGCGCCGTTGTAGCCTTCCTGGCAGGCACGGAACTCTTCGAGGTCGTCGGGCGTGCCCATGCCGGAGACGTTGAAGAAGTCTTCGTATTGGCGGATGCGTACTTCGCGGTTTTCGGCGGATTCGCCTTTGGGGGCGAAGCAGTAAATGGTGACTTCGGTTTTGTTAACGTCGATGGGGCGCAGCACGCGGATTTGCGTGGAGAACTGGTCCATCAGGTAGACGTTGGGGTAGAGGCACAGGTTGCGCGTCTGGTTGACAATGGAGTCGGCGCGGGCTTCACCGAGTTGTTCTTCGATCCAGTCTTTGTGCTGGTAGACCGGGCGCACTTCGGGGTTGAGCAAGCGGGTCCAGAGCATCATGTGGCCGTTGTCGTAGGAGTAGAAGCCGCCTTTGCTCTTCGACCAGCCGTCGGCGTCGACGGCTTTGGTGCCACCGGCGTCGTAGTTGCGGCGTTCCATGGTGGAGGCGTAGTTCCAGTGCACGGAGCTGACGTGGTAACCATCGGCGCCGTTTTCCGCCTGCAGCTTCCAGTTACCGGTGTAAGTGTACGACGAGGTACCACGCAGGATCTCGAGGCCTTCGGGCGCCTGGTCGACGATGTTGTCTATGATCTTGGTGGTTTCACCAAGGTGGTATTCGAGCGGTTGAACGTCGTCGCTCAGACTGCCGAACAGGAAGCCTTTATAGTTCTCGAAGCGCGGTAAGCGTTTGAGATTGTGGGAGCCATCTTCTTTGAAGTTATCCGGATAGGCCCCAGCCTTTTCGTTTTTGGCTTTGAGTAGCGTACCGTCGTTTTTGAACGTCCAGCCGTGGAACGGGCAGGTAAAAGTGCCTTTGTTGCCGCGCTTACGGCGGCACAGGGTGGCGCCGCGGTGGGCGCAAGCGTTAATCAGGCCGTGTAGCTCACCCTGCTTATCACGGGTAATGACAATCGGCTGGCGACCAACGGTGGTGGTGAAATAGTCACCCGGCTCGGCGATCTGACTCTCGTGGGCCAGGAACACCCAGTTGCCTTCGAAGATGTGCTTGAGCTCAAGCTCAAAGAAGGCAGGGTCGGTAAACATGCTGCGGTGGCAACGGAAGATGCCCTGTTCGGGGTCGTCTTGGACGGCACCGCGAACGCGCTCTTCGAGCTGATCAAGTTGATGGGTCATGATCTCTCTCCTCTATTTGTAATCGCTAAGGGGCTTAAACCTTGGCGGTACCGGCCAGTTGGCTTGCCAGGTCCTGATCATCTTCTTTGGCCCGCGGGCGGGCGTGACGTACCTGCAGTTCCGGAGCGTCGGTTTTGGCCAGCTCAACATCGAACACGACGTGGGAGAACGGGCCATCCAGCTCGCGTTTGGCGATCTCGGCGGAGTCTTCAATCCGCTCGGCGGGGACCACCAACTCTTCGCGGGTGGCAAAGGCGAAATCATCAAAGGTGTAGGGGTCGCCCGCCAGATTGATCTGGGTAGTCAGGTGCTGGTGGCCCGGTGCGGAGACGAAGTAGTGGATATGCGCCGGACGCTCACCGTGACGGCCGAGCGATTTGAGGACCACATCGGTGGGGGCACCTTCGGGCACGCCGTAGCCGGAGGGGATAATGCTTTGCGCGGTGTAGCGGCCGTCGCTATCGGTGTAAATCGTGCGCCGCAGGTTGTAGTCGGATTGGCTGGGGTCGAAGAAGGAGTAGCCACCTTTCGAGTTGGCGTGCCAAATCTCGACCTTGGCCCCGGCAATCGGGGTGCCGTCAACGTCGCGGACCTGGCCGGTCAGCCACATGGTCTCGCTGTCTGGGTCTTGGCCGTCATCCAGGCGGGCAAAGCCTTCGGCTTCAGGGGCACCGGCCACGTACAGTGGGCCTTCGATGGTGCGTGGCGTGCCGCCCACACGCTTGGCTTCGGCATCAATAGCGTCTTGACGCAGGTCGAGGAAGTGGTCAAAGCCCAGCCCCGGCGAGAGCAGGCCGAACTGGGTCTCATGGCCCAGCGCATTGAGCAGGTTGACGGCCGCCCAGTACTCTTCTTCGCTGACGTCAAAGTCGTCCATGAGCTTGAACAGGTCGCTCACCAGACGATGCACGATCTGCTTGGCGCGCTCATTGCCACCGGCTTGGTCAAACCCGGCGATGGTCTTGAGAAAGTCTTGCACCTCGGGGGTGTCGAATATCTTCACGGTCATGGGATAACCCTCGGTTTGTTATAGGGTAATTTATTAAAGTGAACTGGCGTTTAGGGGGTAATTAGCTGTCGTCTTCGCGCACTGACGAAGGGTGACGACACAGCGGCTTAACGGTGATGTCCATGTAGGGGAACAGCGGCAAGTTGCTCACCAGCTCTTGCAGCTCAGCGTTGTCTTCCACATCAAAAATACTGACGTTTGAGTAGCTGCCCGCTACCCGCCATAGGTGACGCCATTTACCCTGGCGTTGAAGATCTTGGGAATAAGCCTTTTCAGTGGCTTTAATCTTGGCCGCTTGCTCTGCCGGCATATCGGTCGGCAACTTAACGGTCATCTCTACTTGAAACAGCATGAGTTTCTCCTCTTTAAATCGCGGCGAACGCCAACGGGGCAGGCACGCGGTTAATGACGCGAGTAGTGCGCCAACTTATCTTCGTCGAGCGTGATGCCCAGCCCAGCGCCTTGAGGCAGCTCCACGCCAAATTCGGTGTAGTTAAGTGGCTTCACGACGATGTCATCCTTTAACAGCAGCGGACCAAACATCTCGGTGCCCCAGGCCATTGCCGGCAGCGTCGCCCAGGCGTGTAGCGAGGCGGCGGTACCAATCGTGCCTTCCAGCAGCGTGCCGCCGTACAAACCAATGCCACCCGCTTGCGCCACATGGGCCAGTTCCAGTGCGCTGTAAATACCGCCGGATTTGGCAATTTTCAGGGCGAACGCCCCGCTAAAACCGCCGCAGACGAGATCCAGCCCATCACGGGAATTTTGCACGGCCTCATCGGCCAGCATCGGGACATTGAAACGATTGGCTAAACGCACCAGGCCGGCGTGTTCACGGGCAGGAATCGGCTGCTCAATGAGCTCGATACCTGCATCCTGTAGCGCCTGGATACCGCGCACCGCCGTGGATTCGTCCCACGCTTGGTTAACGTCGACGCGAACGCTGGCACGCTCACCCAGTGCGTCTTTTATCGCCGCCACATGGCGTACATCCTGTTCGACCGGGTTAGCACCAATTTTCAGCTTGAAGTCACAGTGCCGACGCTGCTCTAGGCGCAACAGCGCTTCGTCGATATCCTTGTGGGTATCGCCGCTGGCCAACGTCCAAAGCACCGGTAAATGCTCGTGGTGGGCACCACCGAGCAATTCGGCAACGCTTAGGCCTAGACGCTTGCCCTGGGCATCCAATAGCGCGGTTTCCAGTGCCGACTTGGCGATCATGTTGCCGCGGGCATGCCGATTCAGCCGGGTACGCAGTTGATGAATATTGTGAGAAGGCTGCCCAATCAGCAGCGGTGCCAGATAGGTATCGATATTGCGCTTAATGCTCTCCGGACTTTCCGGACCGTAGGCGAGGCCACCAATGGTGGTGCCCTCGCCCAGCCCTTCGATCCCGTCGGAGTGGCGCATACGCACAATAACCATCGTCTGGCAGGCCATGGTGGTCATGGAAAGTTTGTGAGGACGGATGGTCGGCAAATCGACCAGCAGTGTCTCAATATGTTGGATGACGGTTGACATGGCAGCTCCGGCGTCTGGCAATCATTGACTGGAATTCAGTTTGATTGCGCGGGCAAGACGGGACCAATATTGTTTAAGTGCCTTGCCATACCGTGGAGGTATCACCAGCGGTGATTAGCCCTGTGTTTTGGCACATTCGCCACCCAGGGCTATCGTTTTTTCCTCTTAGAGGGCGCTTAAGGGTGTTTAACCTGCGCATGAAATATTTAAATATCCATACTTATCATGCAGTTAATTTAAAAAGCGTTATATAGGCAGCGAGCTCGTGCTCTTACCGCCTGTCCGCAAGCGTGTTTGCGACAAAAGAATAAGATACAAGAGACATACCGCCTTCATTTCACGGCCAGGTCGGCTAACGACGGCGACGTGACCCGGGCCAATATCTGTCGAGCGGCTGTGACATCGTCGTGTGGGTCATGGACCCAAAGCCAATCAAAGCGGGTTTCCAGGTTTTCGATTAACTTGGTTTCATCGTCACCGATGCCAATCCCGGCATATTCATAGACATCCCCCGCCTCATGGGACGTTCGCTGTACCTTGCAGGTGCGGGCGTGGCGGACTTGCTCAAACACGGCTAGGACATCGCTCACGGTGTGGCGATCACAATGCTCATCGCTCAGAAGGCTTGCCAGTACGTAGGCATCTTCAAGCGCCTGACCGGCCCCGGCACCTTGGTGCGGCACCAGCGCATGGGCGGCATCGCCGACGATCAATACGCGACCGCGGAGGTAGTGGGCCAGCTCAGGTAGCTCATGCAGCGCCCAGCGGGTTGGCTCCGTAATGCATTCCAGGATTGCCTGGCAGGACGGGCTCCAGCCCTCGAAAACATCTAGCAATTCCTCCTGGCTAACGGCTTGCACCCACCCTTCACCATCGGGAAGGGTTGGACTCGACGTGGACCGGTCAGTGATAAACGCGACCACATTGATCAACTGCGACTGTTTAACGGGGAATGTCAGAATATGGCGATCTTTACCCAGATACATTTGGGGTACCAGTGCCAACCGCTTTTCGCCGCCTTTAGCCACCAGGGCGGCCTCAAGCTCCTCGGTGGGGATCATGCCGCGGTAGGCATAAGTACCACTCCAAAACGGGGTAATCTCGCCGTATTGTTCTGGCGGCAACACATGACGGCGCACCGCGGACTTGATGCCGTCAAAACCGATGATCACGTCGCCAGTAAAGTGTGTGCCGTCATCAAAATAAGCTGTTGCGCTATCACCATCTTGTTTAACCTCGACACAACGCTTGCCGAAGTGAGCGATGCCTTCAGGCAGGTTGGCGACAATGGCATCGAGAAAATCGGCACGGTGTACCGACGATTGGCCAACACCTGGCGCCAGACTCGCGGTTAAATAGGTATCATCGCTGCCGCGCCGCCATTCAAACCAGACATCTTCGAAGGGCGCGGGTGAAGAATCGGCAATACGCTGATATGAGGCTTCCAAGCCCAGCCGCTGAATGGCTTTTACGGCATTCGGGCCAAACGAAACCCCAGCACCAATTTCAGAGAATTTTGGCGCGGCTTCGAAAAGCTGAACATCAAGATGGCTCTCGCGGGATAGCGCGACGGCGAAGGCCACGCCACCGATACCGCCACCCACAATGCCAATTGAGAGACGTTTTTGCTGTGTAGGTTTTGCTGGCATGTTCCACTCCGCTCGGGGGTTTATCGTTATCATGGTGAGCTTCACGCTCTGCCCCTAACGCTATTAGGATGAAACAACGGCCACCACACAGCCCCTTTCATTTGAACTATAAACGGTGCTAATAACAATATGAATCAAAGAGATGAAGTCACTTCCAGCGACGAAAATAGACTATTGTCGAACTCCCAACAGAGCGCATCCTGATGGTCAAGCTTGCCGATATCGATCTGAACTTGCTGGTTGTGTTTGACCTGCTCTATCAGGAGCAGAACACGCAGCGGGTCGCGCTACGTCTTGGTATTACGCAGCCTGCGGTCAGCCATGCGTTAAAGCGTTTGCGCCTCTTACTGGGTGATGAGCTCTTCGAACGCACTTCGCAAGGACTCCAGCCAACACCTCGCGCCAGCCAGCTTCACCCCGGCATTGCGGACGCATTAGCCAGAGTGAATGACACCCTGAACCTGCGTGATGATTTCAACCCCGCCCTGAGTGAGCGCACCTTTCATCTCAACATGACGGACATTGGTGAGATCGTTTTTCTGCCACGCTTGTTGCAGCACTTCTCTCAAACAGCACCAGGAATCTCACTCCACACTGCTCGCAGCCACAACGATGAGCTGAAATATGAGATGGAAGAGGGGCAAATCGATTTAGCCGTCGGGCTAATTCCACAGCTTGGCGCTGGCTTTTATCAGCAGCGTCTATTTGTGCAGCGCTATATCTGCCTCATGCGCCATGACCACCCACTCGCCACGGGTGAATTCGGCTTAGAGGAGTTTCGCTCAGCCTATCACGCCGTTGTCGTTGCTCAGGGAACCGGCCACGGGTTGGTAGAAGAGCAGCTAGCAAACGCTGGTATTAAGCGCCCGGTTAGATTAACCCTGCCGCATTTCGCAGCCGTCCCCTACATTGTGAGCAGCAGCGATCTAGTGGTGACGGTGACGGCTAAGCTGGCCGAGGCGACGTGTGACCGATTTGGGCTCACCGTTCGTGAGCACCCTTTTGCGTTTCCAGAGATTCCCATCAATCTCTTTTGGCATCGCCGCTTTCATCAAGACCCTGGCAACCGTTGGTTGCGGGGGCTGATGTTTTCAATGTTCTCTGAATAAACCTAATAGAGCCAACGTCAGCAGCCCTAGGCGTTGGGCCTGGCCCATGCCGCACGGCTGCTGTGGGCAGCAGTCTTATTGGTGATTCTCCAGGTACCTTGAACCTTGAGCAGTGCAATCACATCGACCCAAGAGTCCTCAAGGTTCTCGCTATTATCAAAACCTAGCAGCACGCTAGCGACCTCTCCGGCCTGAGTGATGGCAATAAAACGGCTCTTGACCGCTCGCTGGCTATTCGCCCAGCGCTCGAAGCGATCGCTGATCAGGTCAGTTGCCAAGGCGCCCTCAGCGTCCAGAGCAAAAATCCACGCCTCTTTATGAAAGGCTTCCTGAAGCTTTTCCATACCGCCCTGAAAGCCATCCACATAAAGCTGTACAACCCGTTTTATCTCGTCTATTTCAGGCGCATCACCCACGACAGTGATATTCGTCATCTCTTTACTCCTGCTTATTAATTGTCGGTTTTGTCCTGTTATAACCCAAGCATCTCACGGGCCTGCTGCCAGGTAGCTACCGGGCGTTCATACCTTTCGCATAGGTCGACGGTGCGCTCGACCAACGCCGCGTTGGAGGGCGCCAGGGTTTCGCTATCCAGACGAACGTTATCTTCAAGCCCGGTACGCGTATGACCGCCTGCCGCAATCGACCACTCGTTAAGCAGGTATTGATTGGCACCAATGCCCGCACCGCACCACTGCGCATCCGGCGCCAGCCGCTTGAGTGTCTCGATATAGAAATCAAACGTTGGCTTGTCCGCTGGCATCGAATTCTTGACGCCCATGACAAACTGCACGTAGAGCGACGTCTTTAGCTTGCCTTGCTTGGAAAGACTCACTGCCTGGTGGATATGCGACAGATCAAACGCTTCGATCTCGGGCTTAACGCCGTACCTCTGCATCTCATCGGCCAGCCACTCCACCAGCTGCGGCGGATTCTCGTAAACGCGATTGGGGAAATTATTGGAGCCCACCGAGAGGCTGGCCATATCAGGCTTCAGCGGCAGCATCCCACCCCGGACTTCTCCTGCCCCAGAACGCCCGCCGGTGGAGAGCTGAATAATCATGCCGGGGCAGTGCTTCTTAAGCCCCTCCATCAGGCGGCCAAACTTTTCTGGGTCAGATGAAGGGGATTGGTCATGGTTGCGCACATGACAGTGGGCGATGGTAGCCCCTGCTTCGAACGCCGCCTGGGTGCTCTCAATCTGATCTTCAACCGTAATCGGTACGGCAGGATTGTTCTCTTTGCGTGGCAGACTGCCGGTAATGGCGACACAGATAATACAGGGCTGGGACATGGAAGCCTCTTTGTTCTTATTGCGAACACTAATTTGCATAACGAACAAAATAGAGCGAATATTTACCAGCGTCAAATCCGAATCTCTACCCATTCCGTTAACAGCCACGTTTTAGGGTTTATACGAAAAGTCGGCGAGCGAAGGTCAGTAAGGAAAAAATGGCGAAAAAGAGGAGTTGACGGGGTGTAAATGAGCATTTTGCTCGGACTCGCGCGCGAGCCATTTCTTAACGCAGCACAGCCGGGCGCAGGCAAGTTTTCGTACGAAGCCTAGAAAGAGGCCTCGAATACCAGGGAGGCAATGACGTAGAGCGCGGCCATGATTACCAGGAAAGGGTCAATACCCAGGCCCACAGCAACGGGGTTGAAAATCACCCCGCAAGGGTACGAAGCTCCTGAAACGCCTTTATTATCGAGCGAGAAAGTGCAGGGAGCTTTACTGCCTGTCAGTTGGACTGATTACAACGTGTTTAAGTTGTGGAACATCTTGCTAAGGCACCGATTAATATAAACGACCTCATCCTTATGCAAACCGGCAAACGCCTTTTCCACCACGCGGCCCATAAGCTCCCTGACCACGGTTAGCTTGTCCTCACCGCTTTCAGTCAATTCCACCTCTGTGACACGGCCATCCTGTGGGGAGGGAGAGGTTTTCAGCAATTCCATCTCCTGCATTTTGTAGACAATTTTGGTAATGGTGGAGAGCTTCGCCGCCGCATGGGTGGCAATATCCGACATGCTTAGGCGGCCCTGCTCGCGCAGGATCATGAGCACCCGCCATTTGGAAGAACTTAACCCATGCGGTTTGAGCAGTGTATCCACATCAGCGCTGTATTTAGCATTCAAACGAGCTACCCAGTAGAGAGGAAAGTCCTGTGCCCGATAATCATCAGAAAGAGGAAAGAACGAGGAGGCAAGTTCATCCTTGTCAACCATAAGATAGGCGCTCCCAGGCCGCTAAAATAGTTGAATATTCTAGCATACAACTATTATAACGAAAGCGCCCAGCGGCGGTGCGCCGCCCGCGCCGATTGTGACGGCTTATGGAGAATGCCGTATGGGGTCATCAATTATGGCAAGCTCACTCAAGCCTCTGTGTCTCAGAAGGGTACTCGCCAAACAATTTGTAGTAACTTGCCGAAAAATGGCTCAAATGACGAAATCCCATTTCGTACGCCACATCACCAACCGTACTTTCCATTAAAGTAGAGTTCGCTAACTTTCGTCGTACGGCATTCAACCTGATACATCTTAAAAACTCGATCGGGCGCATCCCTGCAACACGCTGAAAACTATTTTGTAATGTCCTCCGGCTGACGCGTAAGCGCTCGCACAGTTCAAGCACGCTAAGCGGGTTGCCCGGATCGGCCAGGGCTAACTCCTGGCTTTTCTTGACGATATAGGCACTCACAGCAAGCTCGCTGCGCTTCTCCTCGACCTGTGACTGCAAGAAAATATCGAGTAGCACGGCCATCAAGCTATCTTCGACATCCTTCTCAAGCGCGGGAGCGCCGTGCTCCCCCGGCCTGATAGAGCCATCGAAATTCCGGCACACCTGAACTTTTATCTCTTTCAGCAGCCCCATCGGGACATTCATACCCGGCAGCGAGATCAACTGGGAAAACTGAGCAGAACCCAGTTCGATGTCCGCCAGCCGGGTCAATCTTTCAAGATCGACACTCAACGACAGGAACGCCATCTTTTCCGGCGCATGTAGCAGGAACTCTTCGCCATCGCGGAGCAGAAGGACACTATTGGAGCCGACCTTGCAGCCCTGGATAATGGGTGGCCGTCCTGTGGCAAAGGCCATACAGAACCGCTGCTTAGGCGCGGTTCCATGCTGGACGACTCGCTTGTCCAACACCTCATGAAAAACTTGAAAACGTTCTCCTGAGACCTGAAAAAGCTTACTCGAAAGGCGTCCTGAGCCCAGTTGGTCATAAACCTGCTGCCACCCTTGGATAGCAGCAGCATGCTGTTGAGAGTCATGAAAGGAACGAACTTCGTATCGCATAATCGGCCCTCTGGAAACACTGCATCGCCCATAGCTCAGCAGCATGGTTCACTTAACAGCGCCGACCACCCCCATGGGTAAAATAGTCAAAAGAACGCCGCCAAGACGAGCTGTGCGTACATATTGGTGCCATTGCCATCCACTTGGGTCCCTCCATCGTTCTCACTTCTCTCTGGCTTGTAAAAGCCCAGCAAGGGAGTGATGACAATGTTGTCGTTCACGGCCCACTGCGCGTAGAGATCCAGCTCCCTGCCATCCCGATTCAGCGTATCGCTACTCTTTAGAGTGCTGAAGTCGAAGAAGAGCGCACCAAGGGTAAGCTGTTCCATAGGGCTGGCGGTCAAGGCGATATGATGGACATCGTTATTGCGCGCATAGGGCCCCGCATAGTTGGCCGCGACTTCACCTTGCAACCAAGTGCCCAGGTCGGCGCTGTTCAGCCCAGAAAACAGCGAGTCCCACTCTTCCGAATAGCGCGTATAGCGGTACGTCAGACTCGGAGTCCAGGGGGCTTCCATGAAGGTGTAGCCAGCCTCGACATACCAAGCATTTTCTGTGCCAGAATCTTTGCTCTGCCAGGCATGTTCGAGCGCGAAGTTGGCGTTTTCGATACCGGCATCACTTTCCCCCCGCACGCTGTAGACGTTCATTCCATCACGCTGCTGGAGAAAACCATCGGCCCACTCGCGGTTGACATCAAGACCATGTACCCAGGTCAGGCCGACATTACCGGCATCACTGGCGTAGTCGATGGTGGTCGCAGCCAGCTCAGTTTCTGCCTGAGCACGATTGTCGGACTTGAGCCAGGCCGCCGTCCCGTGCAGGCCCTCTTGGCCGCCGATACGCACCACGGCGGTGCGATCAAAGGCGTGTCTGGCCGCCAGATAATAGGCACCGCCCCGGTTGAGGGCACCGTCCGCCGGCCCCCTGCCCAGGTTCAACCCATCGTCGTTAATGATGAACCCCTTGCCGAGCTGGACGACTTGCCGACCAAGCGAGAAATCCAGCCCGTCCTTCCCAAGCGCGGGGAAAAGATCCCCGGAGCGCCACCCCAGATAGGCATCCTCAAGCGTCGTACTGCGCTCCGAGCCGTCGCTGTTACCACCGGCATCACCATCTCCCCAGGTGGCGGAGCTGACCCAGTTGAGGCCACCATAAAAGGTGCCAGATTCTCCCACCCCCTGATAACCGCTGACGCCGTACTTGATGAAACCCTCGCGCCAGTTCGAGCCACCTTCTCTGCCATCGTAGTTCTTGCGACTGTCCATCCAGCCATGGACAGCCAGCAGATCGGCATTGATTGCCCCCTCAGCACTCGAAGACAGTTCGTAGGCCTGGGCCTGACCTACCTGACCAATGGCGATTGTCAGCGCCAAAGCGCCATTGGCAGTCCAAGTCGTCTTGAAAACATTCATATTTGCACCTTGATGACTTTGTTTTTATCGGCTCGCTTGATGTGAAAACACGAGCTGTTTGATTCGAGCATGCGCCATCCCCACGGGGATTGAACGCGCTCGGTTAACGCCCTAGCCCTGGCGCGAAAGAGCCACCTCAAGCGCCTGAACGATCATGTCAGCCTCACCGTTCGTCAGGGTCAAAGGCGGAGAGAGGATGATCTTGCTGCCAACGGGGCGCACCAGTACGCCTTGCCTGCGTGCCTCCTCAGCGATACGTGCTGCGTGCCCCTCGCCAGGATCGAGTGGCTGCCGGGTGCGCTTGTCAGCGACCAGATCAAGGGCGATCATCAGCCCCTTGCCGCGCACTTCGCCGACCACATCGAAGCGGTCGCTCAAGGGCTTCAATCCCTCGATCAGATGCGCGCCGACCTTCGCGGCATTGCCCGTCAGGTCTTCTTTCTCAACGATATCCAGCACGGCCAGAGCGGCAGCACAGGCCACCGGATGACCGCTGTAGGTGTAGCCATGCATGATCACGTTGGCAAAGCCTGGAGCGTTCTCGACGGCATCGGCGATGCGCTGATTGAACACCGTGGCGCCGAGAGGGATATAGCCGGCGGAAATCCCCTTGGCCAAGCAGAGGATATCCGGTGCCACTCCCCAGCCACGGCTGCCGAGCATGCAGCCACTGCGACCGAAGCCGGTCACCACCTCATCGGCGATCAGCAGGATGTCGTGACGGTCGCAGACTTCACGCAGACGCGGCCAATAGCTGGAAGGCGGCACTATCACGCCACCCGCCCCCTGCACCGGCTCAGCGATAAAGGCAGCGATGGTGCCGGCACCGAGGAAAGCGATCTGCTCCTCGAGTTGGCGAATGCAATGCTCGACCAGTTCTTCCGGCTCGCGGCAATCCCAGGGATTGCGATACAGCCAGGGGGTGTCGAGCAAATAGCAACCGGCAAGCAGTTGACCATGGTTATAGTGATAGACGCCGTTGCCACCAATCGAGGTGCCGCCAACGTGCACACCATGGTAGCCATTGCGTAGCGAGAGGAAACGGGTGCGGCCCGGCTGACCGGCAGCGATCCAGTATTGACGCGCCATTTTCAGTGCGGTCTCTACCGCATCGGAGCCGCCGGAGTTGAACAGCACACGGGCCATACGCTCCTGAGCGAACATGCCGGTCAGTCGCTCGGCCAAGTCGAACACGCGCGGGTGGGCAATACCATCGAAGGTCTGATAGTAGGCCAGCTCGTCAAGCTGCGCGGCAATGGCGGCCTTAACTTCGGGGCGATTATGACCAACGTTGACGTTCCACAGGCCACCGACACCATCGAGCAGGCGGTTGCCATCAATGTCGGTGACGTAGTTGCCATCGCCGCGGGCGATGATCAGGGTTTTGGCCCGATTGGCTGGCGCCGAGACGCTCATCGGGTGCCAGAACTTCTTTTCCGCTGTCTTGTATTTTGCGTACATGGCTGCGCCCTTTGTCACTTCTTGGTTAGCGCCCTGCTTGAGCACGAGATTCGTGGACATGGTGGTCATCCTCACTGTTGAGCGTCGGACTTACGTACGAATAAGAGTTGCTGGGCTGTGAATTCCAGCAGCCCCTCCAGGCCAAACTCGACGCCAAAACCTGACATCTTGCAGCCTCCAAAGGGGGTATTCGGTTGAATCTGGGCGTGGCAGTTGACCCAGGCCACACCGCTTTCCAGACGCGCTGCGATAGCCTGGGCCTCGGCCGTATCAGGGCCCCACACCGAGCCTCCCAGCCCCATGCTGCTGGCGTTGGCACGTTGCAGTGCGTCTTCCACGTCGCGATAGGCGATCACTGGCAGCACTGGGCCGAACTGCTCCTCATCCACCAAGCGATGACCATCGGTGGCCCCGGTGACAATAGTGGGGGGATAAAAGAAACCTGGTCGGCTTAGGCGCTCCCCACCGCACAGCACCCGTGCACCATGGGCACGAGCATCATCAACAAGCTCACTCACCAACGTCAGTTGCTCCAGGTTCTGTATCGGCCCAAAGGTCACACCTTCCTCAAGGCCGTTACCGATGACTTGTTTCTGAGCAATAAGCGTCAAGGCCTCGGCGAGTGCCTGACACTGTGATTCGTGTACGTAGAGTCGCTTGAGCGCGGCGCAGGTCTGCCCCATGTTGAGGAACGCCGCCTGGAAAATGTCCTCGGCCACCGCCTCGACCGGTGTACCGGGCAATACGATAGCCGCATCATTGCCTCCCAACTCCAGGGTCAGTCGCTTGAGGTTTCCGGCCGCCGCTTGCATAACGCGCTGCCCTGTCTCTGTGGATCCTGTGAAGACAATCTTGTTGATACCCGGATGAGAGGTAATCGCATGCCCAAAGCCATGCTCACCAATGACGACGTTGGCGACCCCCTTCGGTACATGGCGGGCAATAATCTTGATCAAGCGAATCGTACTCAGGGGCGTAAGGCTGGATGGCTTGCTAATGACACAGTTGCCTGCGCGCAATGCTGGCATGATGTGCCACACAGCAATCATGAAGGGCCAGTTCCAGGGGGTGATAGAGGCCACCACTCCCAAGGGTTTGTGATGCATTTCGATGCGCTGCGTAGGCGTCTCTTCGATCAGTTTGATCGGGAGTTCTTGACTGGCGGCATAACGTGTCCAGGCCACGCCACCTCCCACTTCAGCGTAGGCCAGCGCCAACGGTTTTCCTTGCTCCTGGACAATCAGCCTCGCCAGCTCATCTACCTCGCGCTCCATATCATTGGCAATCAGATGCAAAAGCTCACAACGTTGCTCATGGGAGCTGAGCCCCCACTGGGTGAAGGCCTCCCGAGCAGCATTGACGGCTTGATCCAACTGTTCGGTTGAAGCAGCCGAGCACTGCGCAAAAGCGGTATCACTGGCTGGGTTAATGACCTTGAAGCTGCCTTTTTCACCGGCCACATCTTCGCCGTTGATCACCAGGTGGTAATTTTCCATAACGCTTCCTTTTGTTTCTCACCCAGACAATTAGCTGTTTTGACGAGCTTTTTAGTGAACTTAAAGTTTATGAAAACCAAGCGATTGATAGCTTTCGGGCGAAGATCGACGAAGGCGTACTGCCAGAATGACGCCTACCATCAGAAACAGGGGAATGAGCATGCAGAGGCTATACGAGAGCACCTTGCTTGAGCCCGTCAGGACGTCAAAGTGCATCACCGCAATCACTAGCATGAATAACAGAGCCGCACAGGATAGTGCCGGCAACAGGCGCGTTCGCCACATGGCCTCTTGCAGCTCGGGGTGACGGATAAAAAAGACCAGCACCGCCAAAGAAGTAATGGCCATCAATAGGATCAAGGAAAGGGCCGCCAAACTGGAGAACCAGGCGAAGAGCTGCAGAATGGGATCACCACCCGAGGCGGCAAAAATCAATATCGCGCTGGTAGCGATCAACGTTTGTAGAAGCGAGCCAATATGAGGACTCTGATGAACCGGATGGGTCGTTCCCAATATGCTTGGCAGCAAACCATCACGGCCTATGGCGAAGAAATAGCGAGCGGCGGAGTTATGAAAGGCGAGCAAACCCGCATAGATGCTGACCAGAAACATCACGCGAATAACGCGGGTCAACTCGGGGCCTACATAATGATCGGACAGCCCATAAATCAATGTGGTTGGATCGTCGAGGCCTTGGAGGACGGTAACAATTTTATCAGCTCCTGTACCCACCACCATCGACCATGTGGAGAGGGCATAAAAGCAGCCAATCAGAAGTATGGAGGCGTAAGTCGCCAGCGGAATATCTCGCCTGGGGTTTTTGGCCTCTTCCCCATAGATGGTCGTCGCCTCAAAACCGATGAAAGCGGCAAAGCAGAACAGCAGGCCTATGGACGGGGCACCACTGAAGACATGTTCGGCATTGAACGCGTCGAGGTTAACGCCGCTGTCCCCGCCACTCGTCAGAATGGCAACGTCCAATATGAGAATAACCAGATACTCTGCCGTAACAACGAAGCAAAGCACGCGGGCAGAAAGATCAATTTTTCGATACCCCAGCAATGCGATACTTCCCATCGCCAGCAGCGAGTAGAGCCACCATGGGTGGTGCAGGCCAAACACTTCACTCATGGTGCCTGCCGCAACGCCACCAAACATCCCATACAACCCGATTTGCAGGATGTTATACGCAAATAGGGCAAGCCCGCCGGCGGCACCGCCCGCTACTCCCCCCAGCCCTCTTGCCGAAAAGGCATAGAAGCCCCCGGCATTCGTCACGTAGCGAGCAATGGTGGTGTACCCCACCGAAAACATCAGAATAATCACTAGTGCTAAGCCGATTAATACCGGTGTGCCTGCACCATTTCCCAGCATAATGCCGATAGGGAAACCACCAGCAAGCACACTGAAAGGACTCGCAGCAGACACTACAAAGAAGATAATGAAACCGACGCCCAAAGCGCCGCGCCTTAGTTCTGTCGAACTGACAGCGGAGGAGGAAGTAACGCTCATTGTCTTAGCCTTTATATTATGCTTATAGGAGTTATCAGGGTCACAACCTACATACTATGCTCATTAAATCAGCAGCGTTATCCCATATCGGCATCAATAATTTTATAAAAAACAATATGTTATAAAATTAATTGTAGCTATGGGCAAACTGACTCATCAGCATCGATCATGGTTGGAAAGGCAAATATGCCCCTGGCGGAATCAAGCAATAACAAAGTCACCGCAGTGACTAATAAGAGCCTCCTTATTTCGGCGCCATAACAAAGTCGAAACTTGTCTGCCACTTCACCTTTCCACTATTAACTGGAAAATAATCCACAATAAGTGAGTCTTTAACGCCGAAGACCGCGTCCGATGTCAGGTAAGCATCACCGGCAACGAAGGTGTGGGTAACAATCCGTTGATAGTCAGGATGCGTGAGCAAGAAGTGCATGTGTGCCGGCCGCCACGGATGACGCCCGAGACTTTCAAGCAGCTTGCCTACCGGACCGTCATCAGGGATCGGATAAGAAACCGGCTTGATGCCAATAAATTCGTAGTAACCGTCGGCAGCAGTAACGAAAACGCCGCGGTTGTTCCACTCTGGCTGCTGATCGGGCTGCTGAATGTCGTAAAATCCGTCACTGTTGTCTGACCAAACATCGATGCGTACCCCCTCGATGGGGTGGCCCTCCAGATCAAGCACCCGACCCTGATAGCGGCACGGCTCGCCCTTGCCATCCAACGAGATGGAAGCTCCCATGGGCAGCTCCGGCGCCCCGTCCACATGAAAGGGGCCGAACACCGTATTTTCGGTCGCGCCCGCCGGGCGTCGATGCTGAATGGCATCCACCAGCATGGAGACCCCGAGCGTATCGGAGAGCAAGATGAACTCCTGCCGCTTGTCATCGCACATTTGTCCCGTACTGGTCAGGAAATCGATTGCCAGTTCCCACTCCGCCTGGGTGAGTTCGACCTCCTTGACGAAACCATGCAAGTGTTTGACCAGCGAGCCGATGACCTGACGCAGCCTTGGGTCGATATCTTCCCCCATACGCCTATTGACCGACTCAACGGAGTGCTCTTCAGTGAAGTAATCAATTTGAGACATGGTTAACTCCTGGGTGAGCGCCCTGTCGCCAGGGCCGAGATGAATTATTCGGGACGGGTTCCGTTCCAGGCGCGCTGGAGCAGCTCACGAATGGCTTCGCGCTCCACCGGCCGGGGGTTCCAGTACGGGTTCTGCACCGCCTGATCGGCAACGCTGTCCAGATCCGACTCGCTCAGCCCTAGGGCTTTGAGGGCAAGAGGGGCACCGAGTGACGCCGCAAAGTCGTAGAGGCCCCCACCAAGCTCACCGCCAAAAAGCGCCGCTGCTGGGGCCAGCGCCTCCTCTGCCGAGCGAGCGTTGTAAGCCGCGGTATGCGGCAGCAGGATGGCGTGGGTATCGGCATGCGGCAGGTCGAAGCTGCCTCCCAGGGTATGGCAGAGCTTGTGGTGTAAAGCCATGCCGACACTGCCCAACACGGTGCCGCAAAGCCAAGCGCCATAGAGCGCGTCACTGCGGGCCTGCAGACTCTGCGGCTGTTCAACGATGGCAGGCAGCGCCTGCTTGAGGCTGCGAATGCCCTCCATGGCCATGAGGCTACTGATGGGGTTACGATCCTTGGCATAGAGCCCTTCCACTGCATGCGCCAAGGCGTTAAGACCGCTGGTCACACTCACTGCCACCGGCAGTCCAACCGTGAGTTCCGGGTCGTAAATCACCACTTCGGGAAGAATGGAGGGATCCTTGACAGTGGTCTTCCGGCCATTTTCAGTTTGCCCCAGAATCGGCGTGACCTCGGAACCGGCATACGTTGTCGCTACCACCACCTGCGGCGCATCGTTGCGATAGGCGATCGCCTTGCCCAGGCCTATCGTCGAGCCGCCGCCCAGTGCGACGATACAGTCGGCGCCTGCTTTATCAAAAGCCGTCATGGCCTGTTCGGTGACCTTCACAGGCGTGTGCATGGCCGCCTCGCTGAAGACGCCGGCACCCAGCTCACCAAGCTGCACGTTGAGACGTTCAGCATCCTCGCGGCGGGAGGGCGTCGACAATACCAGGGCCCTGGTGCGCCCCAACTGGCGCACCTCGTCAGCAATCCTGGCCTGGCTACCCAGGCCAAACACAACCCGCGCCGGGTTGGCCGTATAGAGAAAAGCGTGTGGCATACTTTTTCTCCCTTAGGGTTTGAGCAATACCGATTGCGAGGGGTAATCCGTTGCCCACCCCTCCTGTAGAGGCGCGACGAAGACATTCTCCGTACGCGTTCGGGTGATTTTCCACTTCCCGTCAGGCTCCTTGCGGAAGGCGTTGTTGAGCCGCGACGAACGCAGCAGTGCCTTGCCATTAGAGAAGATCCAGGGCTGGCAGTGCACCCACTGGCCCTCTGCAACGTCACCATTGACGTAGATCTGCTCCGAGGTCAGGTAGTGGACGTTGAGCAGCAGCTTGGGATCCTGATCTTTCTTCCAGAACCCTTGGAAATGGCGCCGGATGGCCGCCGCCCCTTCGGCACGGCCGAACTGGTTGTCGTAATATTCGCCAACGCCCTCCCAGACGGCGTCTTCCGTGTATAGCGCCATGATCAAATCGATACGCTCTTCATCGCTGGTCACGCCATACTCGGGAATTGGCGTATCGCACAGAAACATGTAGCGGGCCTGAAGGCGACGGATCTCGGCCTCGGCCTCCAGGGTTTCGATGCGTGTTACCAACGCCTTCAGTTCGCTATTTGTGACGTCTGACATGTCTCGCTCCTTTGCTTGTTTGCCGGAGGGTCAACCCCGACGTTAGGTTTGCCCTTTTGCTCAAAGTACGCGTAGGGCAGTTAAGGCCGTCTTTGCACTTACTTAGCTGCTTATAACGACGCACCAAGACGCTCGATCACGCGCCCCAAGCCTGACTTGATCGCCCCGACTTCGGACGGCTCCAGGTTCTCAAACAGACGCTGTTCGTAGTCATCAGCCATGGACAGCAGGCGTCGTGCCAATGCCTGCCCTTGCTCGCTAAGCTGAACGCGACCATTGCCGTCTACCACCAGCGTACGTTCGCGCAGCCCAGCAAGGGTGTCCTCAAGGTCTGCCTGGGGTTGGGCCACACGCTGGGCCAGGGCCTCCGAGGACAATGGGCCACGATCCGCCAGCAGGGTAAGAATTCGCCACTCGTTGTCGTTGACCCCGAGGCTGCCGAGCCGCGGATAGAAATCGCCTCTATAGGCGGCTAGCGCCTGACGCATCAGGTAAAGCAAGTGCTTGCCCAAACGACCATCCAGTGCCGTTTGCTCGTCAACGTTCAACACCATGGGATGAGGCTCGGGTACGGCATAGCGCCCGTTGTGGAACACCAGAGCACTGCCCTCGTTGCGATAGGCGTAGCGCACCACTTCGCCAACGATGATCAGGTGATCACCGCCCTCGTAGACATTCCACGTGCGGCATTCGAAATGCGCCGCGGCCCCCTTCACCTTGGCAACGCCGCCAAGGCCCTCCTCAATGGCAATGCCAGCGAACTTGTCCTCCCCCCGCCGTGCAAAGCAATTGGAGATATCGACCTGCTCATTGCTGAGCACGTTGACCACGAAGTGCTCAGCATGGCGGTAAGCACCCAGACTGTAGGCCCCCTTGTCGATGCTCCACAGGATCAGCGGCGGATCCATCGACACCGAATTGAAGCTGCTGGCGGTGACACCGTGGTTCTCTTCACCGCTGCGCGTGGTGACCACCGTTACGCCGGTGGCGAACTTGCCCAGCGCGCTACGGAAATCTCTCGTATCGAAGCTCATAAGCGAATCTCCATCCTCAAAACGGGATCGTTTTCAGCGCCCTAATTTCTCGCCGGTCGTACCGGCGATACCGTAGTCGCTCTTGGGTATCTCACTGATGATGACCCGGACATTCGCTTCGGGCGCATCGACCGACGACACGACGGCATCGGTGACCTTGCGGATCAGTGACTCTTTTTGGGCCTGTCTGCGGCCCTCCATCATGTAGACGTGAACGGTTGGCATTGTTGTGTCCTTTGCTTGTCGTCAGAGATCGAGAACGAGCCGCTTACCCTTGGCCCGGGAGCAACATACGCACATCATGTCGCCTTCCTGTTTTTCGTCTTCGGTCAGAAAGTGATCGCGATGATCGATCTCGCCTTCGAGGACGTCGGCCACGCAGGTACCACACACGCCCTCCTCGCATTTCACTTCCACTTTCACGCCGGCCTTGGCGAGGACTTTGGCAATCGTCTCCTCGGTGCCGACGAACACGCTGACGCCGGATCTTTCGGCGACCACCTCGAAAGCGTCACCCGAGATATCGACGTCGGCGGAGAAGAATTCGCGATGAATGCGTTCATCGCCGATGCCGAACGCCTGGGCCCGGGAGATCACCCAATCCATGAACCCCTGGGGACCGCACACGTAGACGTGGACCCCCTCCCTGGCAGCGGCGAGTTCGGCGTCCAGATCGAGCTTGGTCTCGATCTCGTCGTCATGGTGATAGACGACGAAGTCGGACAGGCCAGCTGCCTCCACCTCGCCGCGGAAGGCCGTCGCGCTGCGCGAGCGCGTGCAGTAGTGCAGGGTGAAGTCCTTGCCCTGCGCGCGCAGGCGGCGAGCCATCGCCATCATCGGCGTGACGCCAATGCCGCCGCCGAACAGCAGGCTCTGCGGCGCTTCTTCATGGAGCGGAAAGTGGTTTCGCGGCCCTTCGATCTCGAGCGTTTCCCCCTCTCTCGCGATCCTGTGCAATGTTTCTGAGCCCCCACGACTATTGGGGTCGCGCAGTACGCCGATCTCGTAGAACTCATTGCACGCCGGGTCTGAGCAGAGCGAGTACTGGCGCCACAGGTCGATGTCGCCATCGCGGACATGCACGTCGAGGTGCGCTCCAGCAGTGAAAGGGGGCAGGGGTGCGCCGTCCGGAGCGCGCAGCCGCAATCTGACAATCCCCCCCGGCTCATCAATACGCTTGTCGATCAATAGCATCAGGCTTTTGTTAGTGGTTTCCATTGGCATCACCTCATGTAGATTCCACCGTTGACGTCCCAGCAAGCGCCATTGACGAACGCCGCCCGAGGGCTCGCCAGCAGCGCTACCAGGTCGGCAACGAAGTACGGGTCACCCAGGTGGCCTACCGGGATATTGGCAATGGCTTTCTCGGCGTCTTTGCCAAGCACGGAACGCACCATGGGTGTATCCATGGGCCCAGGCGCAATGGCGTTGCAGGTCACCCCGAAGGGAGCCAGATCCCGCGCGAAAATTTTCGTCAACGTCAGAATGGCGCCCTTGGAGGCGGCGTAGTGAGCCCCCGTTGCCGTACCACCGTTCTGGCCCGCCAGGGAGGCGAGATTAACGATCCGCCCATAGCCACGCGCCTTGAAGTGGCGGCCAAATATTTGGCTGCCCGCAAAGGTGCCGCCGGCGTTGGTGGCCAGCACGGCATTGAAGTCTGCGGGGTCAATCTCCAGCACCCCCTGGACGGCCGTACGCGCTGCGTTGTTGACCAGCACTTCTACGGATCCCCAGCGTTCTATGCACTTGTCGAGCACACTCTGGAAATCTTCAGGGCTGGTGACGTCCAGGGTGGCGGATACGGCGGTGTCGCCCGCAAGATCGAGCTCTGAGGCCAGCGCCTCGGCCGGTTCGGGCTCAATGTCCGAGATCACTACTCGGAAACCGGCTCTATGCAGAGCACGCACGGCTTCAGCGCCGAAGCCACGCGCCCCACCGGTCACCACGGCCGTCTGGATTTTGTCGGGTGCAGGCATAGTCATCAGAACAAATAGCTGAACGAGTTCAGCATCCCGTCGGAGTTGAGCAGACGCGCTACCTTATGGCGGATCTTGAAGCCGCCCGGCGTCACGATGAGGGTATAGGTCAGATCCGCGGCCCAGATCCGCTGGCGCCCGAACTTGTCTTCAATCAGGTGCTCGGCGCAGCGAACCGTGACGTCGTCGGCTTCGACCTTATCAATCACAAAGCGCGATATCGTTCTCACCGTCTGGGCAGGGGGGGCCGATGAAATCGAAAACCCTTGCTGGAAGCGCGTAATGCGATCACGACGCATCTTCGCATCGTCATGGCAGAGGTTGAGCATGTTGTCGAAGTCCTCGCCATCGCCAATGGGTAATGTATAGAAGCCTTCATCACTCCATAGGGCGAGCCAGGCGTCATAGTCCTTGCGATCCAAAAGATCCGCCTCGGCCCAGATGAAGGCTTCCGCGTCGCGTAGGAGCAGCCCTTTTTCCTTTTTGATCATCTCGTTCATGCCTGCATCATCCTCTTCCACATGTCGTACGCCGCCCGCATCCCGGTTTCGGCACTGATATGGCCGCGCGGCCCCACCTCGCCCGGCTGTTCATCGTCGAGACCGCGATTGAGCAGAATGGGCAGTTCCGCGCCCCCTTTGACGCCGCGCTGAATCCGCTCCCAGACCTCGGCATCATCGGGCGAGCCGAAGCCCATCGGGCCCTGGAAATGCTCGTGCAGACGCAGACGTGCCTGGTTGGCCGCCTCGGGGCCTCCCTCCATGCCGATGGCGATGTGGCGAATGTCGGTGCGCTCGACGTTCACCGGCGTCAAGACACGGAAGAACGCCAGCGAGAAAGAGACGTTGGGGAACAGATTGAGGTTGAAGCCCGCACCGCCCACGGCGCGCACGATGCGCCTCACCTGATCCTCGGGGTAGCCTTCGCCGCGCAGCTCTTGGGCCAGGTCCGCGAAGCGCTCAGGGATCGGTGCTTCCAGGTTTTCGTCAAGATCCACCAGCTCGGGAATCATGACCATGACCGAATGCCCGTTACCCAGATCCTCGACGTACCCTTTGCCCTGTTCCAGGAAGGAGAAGACCTCTTCAGTCTCGCCATCCAGCGACTGCAGGAAGGATTTGTGGACGACGGGGAAGTGATAGGCGTCGGTGGTGTTCTCGAGCTGGACCTTCCAGTTCATTGGCACGCTGAACTGATGTTCGCCCAGCACCTTGACCGGATAGCCCGCCCCCTGCTTCATGAACAGGTCGATCCACTTGGTGACCGGGCCGAGGAAGTCGATCAGCGGTTCGACCTCCTCGTTGAAAGTGGCAAAGACCATGCCTGCATAGGACTCGGTGCGTAGCTTGAGCAGGCCGTGCTGCGCCTTGTCGAAATCGTCGCCGTACTGCTCGGGGTACGGTAGCGCCCGCAGCGAGCCATCAAGCCCGTAGCCCCACCCGTGGTAAGGGCACTGGAACGAGGAAGTCTTGCCCTTTTTCACTTCACAAACCGTGGCAGCACGATGGCGACAGCGGTTCACCATGACATGGATCACGCCCTTCCTGTCGCGCACCACGATGACCGGCTCGAGACCCACCTGGGAAAGCTTGAACGACCCCTTGTCAGGGAACTCACTTTCGTGGGCGACCCAGACCCAGGTTTTCTTGAAGATTTTCTGCATCTCCTCCTCGAACAGCTGGGGGTCTGCATACATGGGGGTCTTAATATGATCCCTGAAGACGAGCTCGTGAGGGGTGATGTCGATTTTGTTTGCGGTACTCATGATGACCTCGAAGTATCTATTTTTTCCTTGTTGCGCAACTATTTACCGATGACGCAACCGTCACTCGGGCACGACGAGCTCACGCCCGATTCGCGCCTCGACACGGCAGTATTTCCAGAGCTTGTAGGTGCCATCCCCTACCGGTGTGGTGCGAAAGAAGTTGCAAGCTTCAGCGACGGAGTCGTAGTTCTGTACATCCGCCATAATGTAGAAAGTCCAGGGAGCGGCGATGGAGGGGCCTACCTGAATACAGTCGTCATCCATGATGCCCAGGATCGTGAGGCCGGGCAGGCCGTCGATGCCCTGCAGCATCTCGCGGGTGGCCTCCCACACCTGCTTGGCCTCCTCCGCGGTGGCGTTCATGAAGTTCTGGTTGATACCGCAGCAAAAAAGTACGCGATGCATAATGATGATCTCCGCTTGTCAGTTGATGTCGCTCGTTCACAAATAGCCCGGCAGGGGGTCGTGATTAAAGAAGATGGCGCCGGCGTTCTTCCAGGTGATCTCGCCCATGAAGGCATGTTGAGTGCACAACAGAGAGTCGCGCAGAATGCGTGATAAGGGATGACTGTTTTCGGCGCCGATCATGCCGCTGATCTGATAGATGCTGCGAATGGCCGCGGCACACTCATGGGTCAGATGGGTGGCGGAGAGACGCAGCAGATTGATCTGGTCGCGACTCGGCTCGGTGCCGGCCTCGACGGCACTCCAGGCCGACTCGGTGCTGTCGTAGAAGAAGGCACGGGCGGCACGCACCTGGGCCTCGGCCTTGGCCAGGGCGATTTGGGCGTACTCGCGCTCGCCCAGTTTGGGCGCCCCGGTGACCGACTTGCGCCCCCCAGCCATGGCACGCACCACGTCCAGCGCCTCCCGGGCCAGCCCCAGGGTGGTGACTGCCAGCACCTGGGTAGCAAAGGAGAGGGCCGGGTAGCGGAAGAAGGGCGCGTCGATGGTGGCCCTGGCGCCGCGCACGAAGGTCCACTCCTCGGCGACGTAAGCGTCATCCACCACCAGGTCGTGGCTGCCGGTGGCGACCATACCGACCATGTTCCAGGTGGGATCGATGTGAACCTGCTCGCGGGGCAGTACCGCCATGCGCGGCAAGGCGTCGGGCTCGTCGGGCTGGATTCCGACACCGCACAGTGAGGCGCCCATGCAGCCGCTGGCGAATTTCCAGCGCCCCTTGATACGAAAGCCTCGATCGACTCGCTCGGCGGGATGGGGCGGAAAAATCCCCCCCGCGAACACCACATCTGGAGAGTCCTTCCAGATCTGGGTGATGGTCGCCTCGGGCAGCGCCGCCAGGTAGGCGGGATTCATACCGAAGCTGGCCACCCAGCCGGCAGAGCCATCGGCTGCCGAGATCGCCTCGACCATTTTCAGGAACTCGGCGGGTGTTTTCTCATCGCCACCGTAACGGGCCGGCACCATGGCACGGTAGACTCCGATGGCCTTGAACTCGTCGATGATGTCCGCCGAGAGGCAGCGCTGCGCTTCGAACTCAGCACGCCGTTGGCGGATGCTGTCGAGCAACGCATCGAAGCGCCCCTCGCCGCCCCATTGGGTTTTATCGACCTGGCTGTGCATAAATATCTCCTATTATGGGTATGGTCGTGTCACGCTGAGCCTTGACCAGATAGCACGCGGCCCGGCATAAACCAGCGTCGTCGCCTCGCCTGCCGACGAGCTGCAGGCTCACCGGTCGGCCCCGATTCGGCGGCATGGGCAGACTCAAGGCAGGGTGTCCTGAAAGGTTAAAGGGCCGTACAAGAGAGGAGATGGTCAGATCCTGCTGCCCCTCCTCGGCTGGTGCGCGGCTCAGTGGAAAGTGCGGCAACGTCGGCAGCGCCAGTACTTCGCAAGTCTCAAACAGCCGATCCACCTCGACAGCGAAGGTCTGGCGCACCGCTTCCGCCTCGCACAGCTCGGCTTCGGAGGTCTTGGCAGCCCCGCGCAAGCGGCGCTCCACGTCCTTCCCTAAGCGGCCACTGTCGAGCCAGACACCACAGGCCATATAGGTTTCACGGTTGATCAGCGCCATGGCGGCATCGAAAGCCTCGCCCATCAGTGGTAAAGCGCGCTTTTCAGCGGCCAGCCCGGCAGCTTCGAGATACGCTTCCAGCGTGCCGAGAATTGCGACATCGGCCGCCACGTCTAGCGTGCATATGCGTGGCACCGCTTCGCTGCTTTCGACCGAGAATCCCGCATCAATGGATGACATGAAGTCGATCAACTCCTCGATAGTGGCGCTGAGCGGCCCCACGCAGTCCAGGCTGCTGTACGCGGGCATAACGCCGCGCCGACTGAGCCGACCAAACGTCGGCTTCAAGCCGTATACCCCGCAGCAGGCCGCCGGTACCCGGATCGAGCCGCCGGTATCGGTGCCAATGCCTATCTCGGCCAGCCCCGCGGCGACCGCCGCCGCCGAACCGCTGGACGACCCACCCGGGATCAGCGCCGGAAAGCGCGGATTCTCGGGGGTGCCCGTCCAAGCATTGAGCCCGGTCATGCCGAACGCCAGCTCGTGCAGATTGGCCTTGCCGACGATGCGATAACCGGCCACAAGCGTGCGTTCGACGATCTCGGCATGCCTCTCTGCCGCTGGCGCGTCGGCCAGCGCCGCTGAACCTGCCTGGGTTGGGTAGCCGGCGATATCGATACTGTCCTTAACCACGACTCGCTTGGCGCCCGTGCCTAAGTCGAGATGCTGAATAAGAGATGGCATGGCATTTTTATCCACTTATCACATGAAATTTCAAGTATTTGAAAACGCTTTTATTACTCATATTTTCTTCAAACTAAAGGACAAATAGCACGATATCGGGGACTAGAAGTAATAACGTGATACACAATAGATAAGGCGTCATGAAGTAACCGACGCCCAGAAAGATATCGCCAAAACTGAGTTCCGGGTCGAGGCTTTTGACAATGAAAGCGTTAACCCCTACCGGCGGCGTGATCGCTCCCATGCTGGTGACGATGCAGACCATGATGCCGAACCATATTGGGTCGTAGCCCAGCACTAGCGCTACCGGAAAGAAAATGGGGATCGAGATGATCAGGACGCCCATGGCATCCATCAGCGCCCCACCAATGACATAGATCAGCAGTACACAGGCCATGACCATAATGGCAGGCAAGGGCAGCGCAGCGGCCCATTCGCCGACCATGAAAGGCAGCCGTGTCACCGTCAGGAAACGGCCAAATACCACCGCGCCCGCCACCAGCATCAGAATCATCGCGGACGTTCTAAGGGTGTTACTCAATGATTCCCACAGCATCTCCCAGGATAGCCTTCCGCGCAGACCGATAAGGGTAATGGCCCCGACACAGCCAACCGCGGCCGCTTCGGTAGAGGTGAACCAGCCTGCAAACAGCCCGCCCAGCACCAGCGTAAAGAGGACGAATATCTCCACCACCCCTTTAAGAGAGGCCAGGCGCACTCCCCAGAAGGAGCGTTCACCAGCGGGCGCCATGGCTGGGTTGCGCCAGCAAAGGCAAGCAATGGTCAGCACGAACAGCGTCATCAGGATTAAGCCGGGCAGGATGCTGGCGATAAACAGATCACGGATGGCAAGCTCCGCCTGCAAAGCGATCACGATCAGTACCGCGCTGGGGGGAATGATGACCCCTAGAGTGCCCCCCGCCGCCACGCTGCCGGCACTCAGCGCTTTGTGATAACCGAACTTCTTCATTTCCGGTAGGGCAATAGTGCCTACCGTGGCGGCTGTCGCCGTATTGGAGCCGCAAACGGCGGCAAAACCAGCACTGCTTAATATCGTTGTCGTGGCCATGGAACCCCGACGGTGTCCCGTCCAGGCATAGGCAGCCGCAAACAGCTTCTCGGTAATCCCCGAGCGAAACAGCAGCTCGCCCATAAAAACGAACAGCGGTATGACGCTCAAAGAGTAGGAGGAAAGCTGTTCCCAGATACCAGAGCTGATGATGTTATAGGCCGCCATGGGGCTGGTGATATGCAGCATCCCAAAGAAGCCGACGATGAACATGGCAAAGCTGATCGGCACCTGCAGGATAATCAGCAGAAAGAGGGCCAATACGCCAATCATGGCGACCAGTGTGAAGCTCATACCTCTCTCCCCTGCGTCAGGCAAGCCCGCACATCCGTCAACAACACGAGGCAGAATGCGCTGAAGCCAAAGGCGACCAGATAGATAATCGGATAAATGGCCAGGCGAAGGGATTGCGATAGCGTGCCTCGCTGCATGGCAAAAGTGCCATACTCCCAGAGTTTGTACGCCACCATGGTAAAGAAAAGCAGGCTCACCACCGCGACCAGCAGTTGGATGAGGCGCTGGGGCCGCTGAGGCAGTCGCGCCACCAGTATGTCCAACTCAATGTGCGCCTTGGTCAACTGGGCATAGGCCAAGGAAGATGACACCACCACCGCCGTCAGCCAACCTACCACCTCGGTAGTTCCACCGAGCGAAGACGCCACCTGACGCATAATGATGTTGGTCACCACCAAGAGCATCATCGCCAGCAAACTCATACCCGCGAGTACAAGCAACAACCGACTGATTAGGCGTGTGAATCTAGTCATGGATGCTTCCTCGTTAATGCCGAATACCTGCCCGACCCAATACCCTGATTACCAACAACCATTACGGTTGTTGGTAATGCTCGAAAAGCTCGTGCATTCGCTCATTAAACTCGTAGGCGGGAAGACCCAGCTCGGCAACGCGGGCCAGGCGCTCCTCGTTGATCGGCTCCAGGCGTTCGGTCCAGCGGGCCGCCTCCTCCTCGCTCAGCGAAAGCACCTCGACACCTTCCTCCTCGCGCGCCCACTTCAGCGACTCTTCGACGTGAGAATCGAGATAGTCGCCGGCGAAGAAGGCCATTTCAGCACCCAACTCATCGATGATCTGCTGAACGTCTTCGGGCAGCGACTCCCAGCGCTGACGGTTCATAACCGCCACCAGCACGGCATTGGTCAATGGGTAGTCGGTGATGGACTTAACGGTGCGGGCATAGCCCAGATCCATCAGCACTTCCCGGGAACTCACGTAGCCATCAACGACTCCCGCCTGTAGTGCCTCGCCCGTATCAGCCTGGGAGAGCGCTATAGGCACCCCGCCCAGCGCTGCCAGCACATCGGTACTGTCGCCAGGCACACGGATCTCCTGGCCTTCCAGTTCTTCCAGTGAAGTCACTGGCTGCTTGGTCTGTAAATAACCGGGTTCGGAAGTAAACGCAGTGATGACCTTAAAATCCTCAAGACCCAACTGCTCGGGGGGAAACTCTTGAATCAATTCATAGAGTGACTGGCTGGCGACGGTGGAATTGACGTCCAGCCCCGTCAGGCTACCGGCCAGATTGAGCAGCGGAAAACGGCCCGGCTCATAGGAAGTGATCGACAGCCCGATATCCGCAACGCCGCTCAACACGCCGTCATACATGTTGTTTGCCGTCAGCAGCGTACCACCGGGGAAGGTGTTGACGGTCACGCGTCCATCCGTGCGGCGATGGAGCTCTTCCGCCCAGCGCTCCATTTGCACACCGGGGAAGGTGCTGGCAGGCGAAATGAACGCATAGCTAAGGATGATATCGCTGGCAGAAACGAGCGGACTATTCAGCATGCCTGCGAGCCCAATGGCACCCGCCAAGCGCCGAATGTTTGAGACTATTTTCTTTGTCGTCATGGGTCTTATCTCTCTTTATCGTTGTTGTTTGGCGCTTCCCACGCCTTTATACATTCAATATCACATGAAAATTCAAGTAATGCAACACCCTCATATGTCACAATGAGAACTCATGTAATAGATGGCTTACTGCACTGAATCCAGCGTCGCCAATCGCTGCTGCCGTTCGAGCAGGACGAACGAACCTACCGTCTCAGCCAGACGCAGTGACTGATTATCGAGCCTATCCGCCGCCGTTGCGGACTCTTCGACCAGTGCCGCGTTCTGCTGGGTCATTTGGTCGAGCCCAGCCACCGCCTGATTGACCTGACCGATACCCTGGCTCTGCTCGCTGGTTGCCGCACTGATTTCGCCAAGCACATCGGAGACCCTCGACACACTGGCAACGATGTCGTTCATGGAGGCACCGGCTGCGCGCACGAGCTCTGAACCGGCCTGGGTCTTGGCGGTGGCGTCCTCAATCAGTTCCTTGATCTGCCGAGCAGCGGCGGCGCTGCGACCAGCCAATTGACGCACTTCGTCTGCGACTACCGCGAAACCTCGGCCATGCTCTCCAGCGCTAGCCGCCTCAACCGAGGCGTTGAGCGCCAGTAGGTTGGTTTGAAAGGCAATGCTATCCATCACTGAGACGATCTCTGCAATCCGCTGCGACGCGCTATCAATGTCGTTCATGGTTCGCACGGCTTGCGACACCACGTTACCGCCCTGGGAGGCGACTTGCGAAGCAGAGTGGGAGAGCTCCTTTGCCTGCCGAGACGCTACAGCGGTATGTTCAACGGAATGGGTCAGCTGCTCCATGGAAGCCGACGTCTCCTGCAGGTGGGAGGCCGCCACCTCAGTTCGGGCCGACAGATCCTGGCTTCCCACGGCAATCTCACTCGCCGCTGCACGCACTGAGTCGCTGCTATCACGCACATCGAGCAGTACATCGTTTATTTTATCGACAAAAGCATTGAACTGGATCGCCAACCTGGCACTTTCATCGCGGCCATTGGCGGGCAGGCGGCGGGTCAAGTCGCCATTGCCAGCAGCGATGTCATGCATGCGCTCAGCCAAGCGACGCAACGGGCGAGCAATGCTCTCCCCCACCAACCATGCTGCCAATAATCCCAGGCCTGCAATGAAAAGCCCGATCAGCGTCATGCCCAGAATGTCTCTATCAAGCTGTTCCTCCGTTTGCCGCTGCAGTCCATGCATCCCCGCAAGCACCGCATCTTCAGGCTGCCGGATCATCAGCACCCAGGTGTTGTCGCCCTCTCCAATAGTGAACGGCCAGTACAATTCGATGACGCCCTGCTCGGCATCATGGATATACGTAGGCTGGCCTCCCTGGGCCTGCTGTATGCGCTGCTGCAAGGTAGCATCAAACGCCTCACTAAAAGGTTCCCCCAGCGTGGCTCCCTCCTGGGTATGCGCTACCAGCCCCCCTCTCGGTGCCACCAAGGCCATGTCTCCCGATCCCTCATAGAGTTCGCTATTTTCCTCCAAGAGCATGGACTGGATAAAATCCACCGTCAGATCAACGCCGGCAATACCGCGAAACTCGCTGTCGACAATGATCGGGGCGACGAAGGAAGTCAGCATCACTTCCTCCTCCCCCACCTGATAAACGTCAGGGTCTGTAATACATGGCCTCAACGTTTCTCGTGGGCAGAGGTAATACTCGCCCTCGCGCACCCCATTGGGCTGAATAGCCTCGCTCTCCATGATGGCGGCTTCCTGAGCCATGATGTCGAGATCTCCGTTCTCTCCCCGATACCACAGGGGCATGAAGCGCCCCTTTGGGCTATGCCCCGGCACGCTACCGTCCGAGTAAACGTCATCCTGATCGAAGGCATTAGGCTCCCAGGCAGCATAAGCGACAGAAACATCCTGATTGACTTCTAGGTACTTTCGAATGGCACCGATTATCTCCTGACGATTGAAATCAAGCGCGGGCCCACCGTTATAAGCCACGTCACCCTGCACGGAATTGACAGCGGCCAATCCCTTGGCCATCTCACGTGCCTGAGTAAATTGAACCTGTATGCTTTCGGCTTGAGAGGACGCTATGGCATGTAAACGGCCTTCAGTCTCGTCCAGCAGTATGTTCTGCGCTCCCACCTGAGTGGCTTCCTGCGACCTTGTATTGGCCATGACGAAGTAGGCAGACAAAGCTAACACCGCCAGAATTGTTGAGATGCCAGCCAGCAAGGTGACAAATGTACGGAGGGATTTGAATTTCATATCATCAACCTGAGCAGGGGTTAATTTTTATTTGTCCAACAGCATGGTGGCGGTAAAACACCGAGATAAAGCGGCGGTTTCCGCTCAACCGGTATGACACAAGCGATCTACTACTATCAATATCACATGAAATTTCAAATAAAAACACCCAATATGCGTATGTATCTACCCACTTACTCCCTAACAGCACTTCACGAGAGCCTGTTCAGGCATGGCAAACGATAAAAAAAGCCCAAGCATCAGCCTGGGCAAGGAGGATCAATGGAGAAAGGTGAGGGGCTATTCCAACGGCTCATAGGGCAAACCCACATAGTTTTCCGCAATAGTCGTCAGCCCCGCTTTAGAGCTGGTCACGTAGTCCAGTTCGGCCAACTGCATGCGGCTGTTGAAATCTTCCTCATCAGAGAAGTTGTGCAGCATGGAGGTCATCCACCAGGAAAAGCGCTCCGCCTTCCAGATACGTTTCAGGCAGGTTTGCGAGTAGCGCTCGATCAAATCCGTGCGGCCTTCCTGGTAAACCTTCACCATTAGCCGATAGAGCGTATTGACGTCGCTGGCGGCCAGGTTAAGCCCTTTAGCACCGGTGGGTGGTACAATATGCGCCGCATCGCCTACCAGGAACAACCGCCCGAACTGCATGGGTTCCACCACATAGCTGCGCAGCGGTGCAATGCTCTTCTCAATCGAAGGCCCAGTCACCAGCTTTGCGGCAACGTCGTCAGGCAGGCGGCGCTTCAGCTCTTGCCAAAAACGCTCGTCCGACCAATCTTCTACCTTTTCATCCAAGGGTACCTGAAGGTAGTAACGGCTGCGGGTGGCGGAACGCATGCTGCACAGACTAAAGCCACGCTTATGGCTCGCATAGATCAATTCATCCGAGACCGGCGGGGTATCCGATAGCAAGCCCAACCAGCCAAACGGATAAACCTTTTCGAACTCTTTTATGCGCTCTTGAGGGATCGCCTGGCGGGAGACGCCATGGTAACCATCACACCCGGCGATGTAGTCGCACTCAAGCCTGACCGTTTCACCGTTATGTTCAAAGGTGAGGTAGGGGCTGTCACTCTCCAGATCGTGGGGCTGAACATTTTCCGACTCGTAGAGCGTTATCGCACCAGCAGCAGCACGGGCCTCCATCAGATCCCGCGTCACCTCTGTTTGGCCGTATACCATCACTTTGCTGCCGCCGGTCAATTCATCCAGCGCAACCCGCACGCGGCGGTTATCAAAAACAAGCTCAAAACCGTCATGGGGTAAGCCCTCTTCATCCATCCGCTGGTCAACCCCCGCTTCGCGCAGTAAGTCCACCATGCCCTGTTCAAGCACACCCGCGCGGATACGGCTTAATACATACTCACCGCTACGCCGCTCAACAATCACGTTATCAATGCCTTGGCGATGCAGTAGCTGACCCAGCAGTAGGCCAGAAGGGCCTGCGCCAATAATCGCGACCTGCGTTTTCATAGGGGATGCCTCATCATTGTCATTATCTAAAATGCATGACTTGTATTTTTCAATGAAACACGCCGCATAATAAGGCATGATCTAGATCAATTATTGGACATTTAGCGCTTTATTACCCCACCTTAGTCGTATAGGAGATACCGGTGATGCCAGCCTCGTCGGCAACGTCCGTTCCCGTATTTAAGCTGTATGGCGAGACGCAGCATTGGCCCACGCCTGACCTGCTGCACTGTGAATCCATTGCCGAACGCAGCCGTTTACATAACTGGCGGATTCGACCACACCGGCATGCCGACCTCGTACATATTCTGTTTATTGCTCAAGGGAGTGTTGAATTAGAGCTGGAGGGAACAAGCCATCAGCTGCAAAGTGCCAGCGCTATCGTTGTTCCCGCCATGGCGATTCATGGCTTTCTCTTTTCACCGGATGTGGAAGGGCATATTATCACCCTGGCCAAACCGCTGGCCGACCACTTACATGCACTAATGGGTGAGAGCAGTACGCTAAAAAAAGCCGACTTCTATCCGCTGCTCCAGCCAAACCAGACCGATAAAATTGCCACGCTGGTGACCCAGATCGACCAGGAGTACCGCCAACCGGCCCCTGGACGCAACAGCCTGCTTGAAGCGCTTACCCAAGCCTTGGTGGTCGAGCTATCGCGCCTTTGTGCCTATGCAGGCCGCACGGCAAAACGCTATGGCCCCCGCCAAAGTGACAAAGGACGGCAGCATTTAGAGCACTATCAAGCGCTGATCGAAGCCCACTATCGCGAGCAGCCAAGTATTGAACAGTTAGCCGAGCAGATCGGGGTGAGTAGCGCGCACCTGAACCTGCTCTGCCGCCAACTCGCCGGGCGCAGCGCCCTGCAGTTGCTACACGAACGCCTGCTACTGGAAGCCAAGCGCCAGCTCACCTATACCAATATGACCATTGGCCAAGTCTCCGACAGCTTAGGCTTCTCTGAACCGGCCTACTTCACGCGCTTTTTTAAGCGTAATACCACGTTTTCACCGCGGGAGTTTCGGCTGCGCCAGCACGCCCAGTCATAGGCGCAAAGCCGTTTTACTGTCTGACAGGCAATGAGAGGTCACCAACGTTGAAGCCAAGAGCCTAAAGCCTGTGAGATCCGTGTGGATGACTAACCTTCTCAACCAGAAGATGAGGCGTTAGCAAAACCTAGTAGAAATATTGTTATTGAATTTTCATGCGCCTTTATTAGAGCTCAAAAGCCGATCAAGCCGATTGTGCGCCAACCTGACTGACCATCAGGGCCTGTTGAGCTCAACAGGCCCTACCCCAACCCTCTATTAACCCACATCTGTTTTACCACTAACACTGCCCCCCTCTGCATTTGCAGGGGTTACTTCCCGGACGACTCTTTCTAGTATGGGGTGCGAGAACGCCTCAACCGCGGGCAACCCATGGCCACTTAGGCCAGACCTACCCTCGCTAGGAGACCCCATGACCATTCCCAAGAACAATGCCAAGCGCTATTCCAAGAGCTATCCCAAGAACTATCCCAAGAACTATGCTATCTGTCTTGCGGCGATCGTTTCCCTCACCTCAACGGCCTGTTTGGCCGCTTCTCTACCAGAAAACGGGGAGCAAGCAGTCGGGGAGCAGTGGGGCACCGAGACAATGATTAATGCCCGGGCCAATATGTTTAACCCTGACCTCAATTTTCTTACGTTTCAACACTTAGACAAGATGTTTGCCACCCGCCAAGTGGCCGCGTCATCAACCCCATGGCCCCTTGAGACAGACTTCATTGAGATTAATGACAACTTCTCGTTCGAAGGCAACGACGTGCCTTTGGAGGAGTATCTGGAGAACACCAGAACCAACGCGCTGTTGGTTATCAAGGATGGCAAAATCGTTTATGAGCAGTACCGCAATGGCTTCAGTGATGACAGCCAGCACGCGGTATTCTCTGCCTCAAAGTCAATTCTCGCGACCTTGGTAGGCGTCGCTGTGGAAGAAGGCAAAATCGAAAGCCTTGATGACAAGGTCACCAAATACCTACCTGAGTTGGAAGGCACTGGTTACAACGATGTTCGCGTCATCGACGTGCTGCGGATGCGTTCTGGGGTTGCCTGGGAAGAAGTCTATGAGTTCGGCGGAGACACCCAACTAACGGAAGTGCACGACAACGCGCTTGTGGCTGGCAACTACCGCTGGTGCGATTACGCCATTGCCTCTTCCGAACCGGAGTATGAACCCGGCGAACGTTTCAATTACGCCACCCTGGATACCAGCGTGCTGGGCTGTGTGCTGGCGAGCGTTTTAGATACCACGGTCGCTGAGTACATGTCTGAAAAGATCTGGCAGCCCGCGGGTATGGAAGCAGATGGCTTCTGGATCATGGATGGTGGCGATGAGTTCTATGGCGCTGGTTTTAACGCCACCCTGCGCGACCTTGGCCGCTTTGGCCTGATGATGCTCAATAGGGGCGAAGCCAACGGCACCCAAGTCGTTCCTGCCCACTGGGTAACAGAGGCCACGGTGTCCGACCCTGGCTATGAGCATATTGCGGAAGGCGCCGACCTCGGCTACCAATATCAGTGGTGGACCTTCCCGGATAGCGATGCGTATACCGCCATGGGTATCTACAACCAATACATCTATATCGACCCGGACAACCAAACCGTGGTGGTTAAGCTGAGCCACACGCCAGATGCCAACGGCTGGGACGATGACAACTTCGCCTTCTTCGACAAGCTTTCTGAGCTTGTTTCTGAGTAAAAATCAGTTAAAACGACGCTTACCGGGCCTTGGCATACCCAGCCAAGGCCGCGGCCACTTTTCACTCGCCAGGCTGACGCAGCGCTGAAAGCAGTGCTACTTTGTTGCTCACACCTAGCTGGACATAAGCGCTACGCAGATACGTTCTTGCTGTTGCCGGGGTGATCCCCAGCATTCGAGCGACCTGTTTATGCGAGTGGCCTTGAGCATAGAGCCTAGCGGCACTGAGTTCACGCGGGGAAAGTGCACTTGAACGCTGCTGAGAACATAGCGTCAGGGCCACGAGGTCGCCGCAGTGGTGCACATTTATGCCTTTGTGTTCATTAGACATTAGCGTGTTCGGTGCCGTGCTTAACTGATCAGCAATAAGGCGTGGCAGGCTAGAGCCTTGCCAGCCAGCATATTTTCGTTCGAGCGCTACGCGAACCTCTTTACCTATATAGAGGAGCTCGCCCTTTCTGTTGGAAAGGGCATAGCTATCCCAACCATTGGGCAGAGCATCAAAACGAATTTTGGCTAGGTACTGCTTCCAGTAATACGCCAGATGGTTAAGAAACTCCTCCATCAGCACTGCATCAAGCCTATCGAATTCACTGCTTGTCTTGCGGCGATATATCGACACAAAAAACAGCATACCGCTGCAGGGAAACTCTAGCGTTACGGCCATACTATGTAAGATGTCATGCCGCTGACAAAAAGCTTCAACCTCGGCGCAATCAGCGTCAGATAAATCGTCATGGCCTCCCCGCACGGCCTTGCCCAGGTAGGAGATTGAAGCCTTGGCGAACCGATCCACCCCGGAAATACCATGCCACTCTTGGGCAAAAGATGAACTCAGCCCCAAGCTGCCATCCATCATGACACTGGGTGCAAAGATAGATGATGAGGTATCCGAGGGTAGATAAAGTTGCCCCCACCAGGCGGCATCAAAGCCCACAATATTAGCGAAGCCTTGTACGGCTTCACATAGCCACCTTTCAGGCATCGAGCATCTGGGCAGCTCCGTCAGCTCCATTAACCCACGGCTGAAACGCTGCAATAGATCGGCATCGCCATGGCGTGTGGATGCCTTATTATTATTGATCTCCATCGTTTCACCTACTGACAGCCACAAGCCTTTGTCGGTAATGGCTTGATGAGCCGCGACGGCTCATCAAGCACCAGCGTCAGCCTCTCTACTCACTTGTGATCGCATAAACTCCTTTTATCGCCACCGCCCAAACGATGCTTAGACAAAGCGGATGACGCAAGCTGACTAGAGCAGAAACAGAGTGCTCAAAATAGGAAAGGCGATTAATAGCGCTAGTCGTATTAAGTCAGAGACCACAAAAGGCGCCACCCCTTTAAATATCTCCCCTAGCCCGACATGCGGCGCCATCGCTTTAATCACGAACACATTCATCCCCACCGGTGGCGTCATCAGCCCCAACTCCACGGTCAAAACGGTGATGATGCCGAACCACACCGGATCAATGCCCATGGTTTGGATGATGGGGTAGACCACCGGCACGGTGATCACCAGCATGGCGATGGAATCCATGAACATACCCAGCACAAAGTAGAGCGCCAGGATGCACAGCACCACCACAATCGGGGTTAAGTCCATGCCGGCCAAGAGATCGGCAATCGAGAACGAAATACGCGATACCGAGATAAAGTAGCCGAGCGTTTCCGCCCCCACCAGCATGAAGAACACCACCGCGGAGAGCGCCAGCGTTTCTTGCAGGCTATGCCATAGCCCACTAAAACGCATGCCTTTCACGAAGGCGTATATCAGGGTAGCAAAGGCACCCACGCTCGCCCCTTCGGTGGGCGTAAACGCGCCAAAGTAGATCCCCAAAATCATGATCAGGAAAACGCCGAAAAACGGCAGCAAGCCTGTTAGCGAGGCAAACTTCTCCTTCCAAGAGGTGGGTTCACCCGCGACGGCAAACGATGGTCGCAAGCGCATCATCACGCTCACCGTGAGGGCATACATCACCAGCCCCATCAAACCGGGGATCAACCCTGCCATGAACATGTCACCCACCGACTGCTCAGTGAGAATGGCATAGATCAGCAGCGCAATGCTCGGCGGGATCATGATACCCAGCGTACCGCCTGCCGCCAGTGCGCCGGTGGCCAGGCCGCGATTATAGCCATAGCGCTCCATTTCCGGCAGCGCAACGCGTGTCATCGTACTGGCCGTGGCCAGTGAAGAACCTGAAATAGCGGAGAAAATGCCGCAAGAACCGACCGCCGCGATGGCCAGGCCACCCTTCCAGCCGCCGCAAATGGTGCGCGTGGAATCAAACAGCTTGCCTGCCATGCCTGAATGCGCCGCCAGCACGCCCATTAAAATAAACATGGGAACCGCGCTGAAACTGTAACTTGATAGCACTTCCACCGGGACGGTTTTAAGCTGCGAAATTGCCGCCCCCCAGCTAATCACTTGGGCAAACCCCACCACGCCGATAATCAACATGGTGAGGGCCACAGGTACCCGCAGCACCATGAGGACGAGCAGCATGCCAAGCCCAACGGCACCGATCATTTCACTCCCCATGGGACACCTCCGCCTCGACACCAAACAACGCGCAGAGCAGCGCATGCAAAAAGCTACGGATACCCAAAAGGAGACTCAACACGGCAGCTATGTAATAAATTGGCCCCATGGGTAGCCGAAGATCCTGAGTCACCTCGCCATGACGAGCTGCTGCTGTGGCAGAATCGACCAGGCCAATAAAAATCACCAGCCCCAGCGCGGCAAAGCCAAGCAGGTAGACACCGTGCAGCCGGGTTTTCAGCTTGTCGGGGAGCCCGTGGGAAAAGGCCTCGACGATGACCTGGCTTTTCTCAACGTTGGCGGCCATCGCCGCGAGCAGCGAGAAAAGCATCAAATAGCTGACCAACTCCACACTGCCGCTAATCCTTAGTGAAACGACCCCTTCGGTCAGGCGCGCCAAATAACGGGTAGACACATCGGCAATCGTGACGCCCAAGAGCCCAACAAGCGCAACGCCCGCCACGATGCGACAGAACAGGGCCAGCCAATAGCTGGCCCTCAGTAAGGTTGACTGCATTATGGATTACTCCTGTTGTGCAGCGCAGGAATCGCGGGCCTCTAGGGCAGCTTCGTAAACTTCTTCGCCCGGTAAGTCACGCTCTTCCAATTCAGCAAGATAGTTGTCAATGCCGTCCTGCAACGGTTTCTGCCAGTCGGCATCTTCCAACGGATTCTTGATTTCACGGATGGTATGGCCCGCGTCTTCGGCTTCCTGCTTGCCTTCCACGTCCAGGCGGTCGAACACTTCACCGGCGTTTTTGGCCCACTTCATGCCCGAATTGTTATCCAGCACTTCCTGTTGCTCGGGACTCAGGCTGTCGTAGGTGCGCTCACTCATGGTGGCCACAAAAATCAGCGTGTAAAACGGCACTTCGGTGTGGTACTCGACCAGTTCGTTAACGCGGAAGCCTTTTAGCCCTTCCCAGGGAAAGCTCAGCCCATCGATAACGCCACGCTGCATAGAGGTGTAGATATCCGGTGCCGGCATGCCCACGGGCTCGGCACCCATGTTTTCGAGAATTTCACCCGCCACGGCAGTGGGGCGGCGAATGCGCAGGCCATCAAGGTCACCAGGCGTTTGCACGTCAGTGTCGATGGTGTGGATACCACCCGGCCCGGTAGTGAACATAAACAGCGGGCGGGTATCCTCATACTCGCTATCCAGATGACCATCGTCGTAGAGCGTTTGCAGGACACAGGCACCCTGGGTTGCCGTTGTCGCAACACCCGGCAACTCAACAATTTGCGATAGCGGGAAACGACCGGCGGTATAGCCTTGGGCCGTGGCACCAATATCTGCGATGCCGTTAGCCGCCGCCTCGTAGATCGCATCTGGCTTGGCTAGCGTACCGGAGGGGAACATTTCAACGGTCAACTCGCCATCGGACTCTTCTTCGATAGTGTCGGCCCACACCTCAAAAATATCTTCGTTGACGCCCGAAGAACCCGGCCAGAAATGCGCCATGCGCAGGGTCGTTTCGGCCTGCGCCGAAGCGATAGTGAAACCCGCCACGGCAGCAGCGAGGATAGAGCGGGTAAAGAGGATTTTCATCAGGAGCTCCTGGACTTTTGTTGGATTCTTATAAGTTCGCATAGCGAATATTAGTTCGCCTATAATCACTACGTTAGTCCACAATGCGCAGTAGAGCTAATCGACATTCGTCTATGATGGCGGTTTATGCCGCCTGTATTTAACAGATGCAGCACAACACTTTCAGTGTTAGGTAGATAAGGGCCAATAGATAAGTCACATTGCCAATATAAAATTGGACTTTTCGAATATAAAATCACGGCTATGGTCGAGCCATCGAATAACACAGCGATTAAACATAAACGGTGCATCAACAAAAAGCCGCTTTCGCAAATAATACGAAAGCGGCTTACCAACAAATCAAGTCAAGGGCTACTTTGTCTGCTCGGTATACTTATCAACCAATCGGGTCGCCTCATCATAGAGCTGTTGGCCTTCAATGCCGCGGCTATTCATGTCGTCAATCCACTGAGCCGTGGCCTTCTCGGCTGCCGCTTGCCAGGGGGCCAGTGAGTCTTGATCGATATAGAACATCTCCCCTTCACCGCTTGCTTCAATCGCTTCGATCGCGTCCTCTTCCGCTTGATCCATGACCTGACCGATACGCTGCGCTTCCTCGAGCCCGGCATTGTCGTCAATCACCTGTTGCTGTTCTGGCGAGAGTGCATCATAGCTAGCCTGGTTTAAGCCCAGTACCATCATCGCTGTATACAACCCATGCTCACCTTCGAAAAAGGTGTGGTTCTGGGCGACATCCAGCACACCCAGTGCCGCTGCGCTCTCAAAGGGCAGCGTCAGGCCATCGATCACTCCACGGGAAATCGCCTCTGGAATTTGTGGCATCGGCATACCTACCGCCTTGGCACCGAGAAGACCCAGGTAGCGGTTCATGGTTTTAGAGGGGGCGCGAATCGCTAGCCCATCAAGGTCATCGGCGCTCTCTACTGACACATCCCGGGTATGGACTTTGCCTGGCGTATGCGCAAAAACGGCGATGGGATAGACACCCTCGAAGGCGTCTTGCATATGCGTTGTCGCAAACTCATGGGCGGCCATGCTGGTGGCTTCCCCCGTTGTGGGCAGGAAGGGTTGATCGAATGCCTCGGACTCCGGGAAGCGATTCGGTGTATAGCTGAGCAGTGTCCAGCTGATATCCACCACCCCGTCTTTGGCTTGATCGTAGAGCGATGGCGCTGAGCCCCCCAACTGCATGGCTGGGAAAATTTCCACCTTGATAGCCCCTTCGGACTGCTCTTCGATCCGCTTGGCCCAGGGTTCCAGATACTCGGTCTGCACGGGCGTGGCCGGGGCAGCAAAATGGTGCAAGCGCAGGGTCACCGTGTCCTGGGCGTAGCCACTGGCGCTGAGGAGCATGCCAGTTAACAACGTGAGGCTGGCGAGTGTGGGTTTTATTGTCATTGTAATGAACTCCTTTATTTACTTCGCTTTCTTGCAAGATATAGTGCTTGCGCTTATCTAAATGGGGTAATGGCGCGGCCCAAGCTGCATGGTCATCCAGCGCAGGTCGGTGAATTCCTCAATCCCGGCTTTTCCGCCAAAGCGTCCATAGCCGCTCGATTTCACGCCGCCAAAGGGCATCTGGGGTTCGTCGTGCACAGTGGGGGCGTTGATGTGGCAAATACCCGACTCAATGCGCTGGGCAAACTGCATCGCCCGGGCGGTGTCGCGGCTGAATACAGCAGCCGAAAGGCCATATTCGCTATCGTTTGCCACGCGTAGGGCTTCCTCTTCATCCTTGACGCGCATCAGCGCGACTACCGGGCCAAACGACTCTTCGCCATACAGACGCATCGCCTTGGTAACCCCATCCACCACGGTAGGCTGCATAATGACGCCTTCGGCCTTGCCGCCGCAGGCCAGGCGAGCCCCATGCTGCTGGGCGTCGTCGATCAGGGCGTTGAGTTTCTCGCCCGCTTCGCGATTGATCAGCGTGCCCAGCGCATTGCCTTCGCCGCGGGGGTCGCCCGCGCGTAGCGTTTGCGCCTTGCGGGCCAGTTTTGCGACGAAGGCGTCGGCGACCGCGTCCACCACGATCAGTCGCTCGGTGGACATGCAGATCTGGCCCTGGTTGAAGAAGGCGCCAAAGGCGGCAGCCTCTACGGCGGCGTCCAGGTCGGCATCGTCAAGCACCACGAACGGCGCCTTGCCGCCCAGTTCCAGCAAGACCGGCTTAAGATGACGCGCGGCTTTTTCGGCAATGATGCGCCCCACCTGGGTAGAGCCGGTGAAGTTGATACGCCGTACGGCTTGATGCTCGATCAGCGCCTCGACGACCTCGGCGGCCTGCGGGGGCGCATTGGTCACCACGTTAACGATGCCATCGCCCAGGCCAGCCTCGATCAGCACCTCCCCGATCAGATGATGCGTCGCGGGGCACTGTTCCGAGGCCTTGAGAATCACCGTGTTACCACACGCCAGCGGTGTGGCAATGGCACGGGTGCCTAGAATAATCGGCGCGTTCCAGGGCGCAATGCCCACCACCACGCCGCAGGGCACGCGCACGCCCATCGCCAGGTTATCGGGCACGTTGGAAGGGATGACCTCGCCATTCACTTGCGTAGTCAGCGACGCCGCCTCACGCAGAATGCTGGCGGCGACCATGACGTTAAAGCCCGCCCAGCCTGGCGTCGCGCCGGTTTCATCTACCATGCGTTCGATAAAGTCAGCTTGCCGCGCCTCCATAACCTCTGCCGCTTTGAGCAGCTTGGCGCGCTTTTCGCCGGGGCCCGTTCTTGACCAGGCCGGGAAGGCGCTCGCGGCGGCGTCTGCGGCCCGAGCTGCATCGGCGACAGAGGCCGCCGCCGCCTGGGTGACAACGTCGCCAGTCAGCGGATTGGCCCGCGTAAAGTTGGCGTCTTGCTCAGCGGCACACCGCTCACCGCCGATTAACAGTTCAAGATCCATGGCAACCTCTCGTTTACATCATTGTCGATTGTTGTTGTCCGGTGTTTACCGGTGATAGCTCTCCAGCCCAGGCTTGATGCTCTTTTCATCGAGGAACTGCTTCAGCCCTTGCTCACGCCCCTGCTCGGGATCGAGTTGCTGCGCCTGATCGAGCTTGGCGTAGAGGTACTCTTCGTTCTGCTCCCAGGTCAGTTCGCGGCACATTTTGAAGCCGATCTTGGCGGCACGCAGCACAACGGGGTTCTTGTCACGCAGCGTTGCGGCTAACTCGCGGGTGGCTTCGCGTAGCTCGGTCAGCGGTACACTTTTATTCACCAGCCCCATTTTGGCTGCCTGGGGGCCGGTAAATGTTTCCCCGGTCATGATGTAGTAGAGCGCTTCCCGGTGGCCCACGGTATCGGCCATGGCTTTGCTCACCAGGTTGCCGGGGGGAATACCCCAGTTGATCTCGGAGAGGCCAAATACCGACTCATCGGCGGCAATCGCCAAATCGCAGGCCACCAGCGGCGAGAAAGCCCCGCCAAAGCACCAGCCATTGACCATGGCGATGGTGGGCTTGGCGTAGTGACGCAGTAGCTTCCATTGCCAGGTAGAGGCGTCGCGACGCACTTTGACCTGGACGATCTCGGGGCTGGCGTCGATCTCGCGGAAGTACTCTTTAAGGTCCATACCGGCGGAAAAGGATTCGCCCTCGCCGGTCAATACCAGCACGTGGGCCTCTTGATCCAGTTCGATGGTTTCGAGCACATCGATCATTTCACGATTGAGGGTCGGGCTCATGGCGTTGCGCTTTTCAGGGCGGTTCAACGTCACCCAGGCAATGCCCTCTTCGACGTTCACCTTCACGGTTTGCCAGCGATCCTGGTAGTTACTCATCTCTTGCTCCTTGGGGTTTATCAAACGGCTTATTCAAACGTTAACGGTCAAGCGCCTACTCAGTGGTGAACTTTTCGATTAACTCTCGGGCATCGTTATATAGCGCTTCGCCATCAAGTCCTTTCTCTTCGGCATCGGCGATCCACTCGTCAGCGATTTCCTGCCCCACGGCTTGCCAACGGGCAGTTTCATCTCTATCCAGTTGGGTAATCGTGCCGGGCTGTTCGCCATTTTGAATGGCCTGGATTTGCACCTGGTCGGCATCATCCATGATCTGACCTATTTTGCGGGCCTCTTGGATGCCGGAGTGAGCGTCGATAACCGACTGCAGGTCGGCGGGCAGCTCATCGTATTTGCGCTGGTTCATCGCGACGATCATCATCGTGGTATAGAGCGCATTGTCTCCACTGAAGACCGTATGTTCGGTCGTAATATCGGCCAACCCCATAGCGGTAATCGCTTCAAAGGGAATCACCGTGCCATCCAGGACGCCTTTGGACAGGGCTTCCAGCGCCTGGGCGACCGGCATACCAATAGGTTCCGCGCCCAGTTTGGCAAGATAGCGGTTCACCAACCGGCTGGGGCCACGCATCTTGAGCCCCTTTATATCGTCGAGTGATTCAATGCGCGTCTCTTTGGTGTGCAGCGCGCCAGGGCTATGGGTATGGACAGCGATGGGGTATACGCCCTCTAACTCATCCTCCATGTGCGTCATCGCATATTCATGAGCGGCTTGGCTTGTCGCAGCACCTGTGGTCGGTATAAAAGGTAAATCGAAGACTTCAGCCTGGGGGAATCGTCCAGAGTTATAGCCCAGCACCGTCCAGATAATATCCACCTGGCCATCTTTCGCCTGGTCATAGAGCGAAGGTGGCTTACCACCCAGTTGCATCGAAGGGTAGAGTTCAACCTCCAGACGGCCGTTGGACTCTTCCTCTATGGCCTCTTTCCAGGGAATAAAGTACTCCTGGTGAACGGGCGCCGAAGACGGGAAGAAATGATGCAGCCGAAGTGTGTACTCAGCCTCCTGGGCGCTGGCCTGCCCAGCGCCCCAGGCAAGAGGTAAGGCGATGGCTAATGCGAGCAAACGCCGGTGTAGTTTTGAAGTAATCTGCTGGGTCATAAGAAGTACCTCGTTGTGCTTGTTATGTTTACTGTGGTCAATGGCTAAGCGACTGAGCACGCCGACTTAATTCACCGCGAATAAATCAATCAAAACGTTCTCCCGGGTACGCTCGGCAGCGCCTATAAAAATCGTGCGCGTTAGCCAGGCGTAACGGGGGCTGGAAGTGTAAAAGCGCGGCGTGGTATGAAAGTAATACTCCTCTGGAGCAACGATTTCTCCGCGCTGAAGGCGCTGCATGACAGCAGTCGAACCGTGCCGAAACCCGCTGTTTTCAACTTCGATGCGTTCGCCACTATCGGTTTCTAAAAAATAGCGGGCATGCAGTTCGGCCACGCCATCATTACGCAGGGTCTGCCAGTCTCCTCCGCCAGGCAATACCACGCCGTTCAACCGCTCACCACACACTTGGCCGCCGGTGATGGCAATGAAGCGACGCTTGCCTTGAGGGTTTTCACCCAGCTCAAGCGGGGCATCGACGTCAACCGTTAAGCGCGCGATAAAAGTAGGCGTCGGCATTCGTTGAGTCGCGTCTTGGGACATGTCCAACTCCCTTGGTCAATTGATTAAGTAGACGAAGCCAAGCGAGATGGCGGGGAAGAGCACCAGCAAAATAATGCGAATAAGGTCTGCCACTAAAAAAGGCAGGATGCCTTTAAAGGTCTCGATTAAGGGAATACGAGGGGCCATCGAGTGGATAATGAAAATGTTCAGCCCCACCGGCGGCGTGATCATGCCCACTTCAACGACCACCAGCGCTAAGATGCCGAACCATATCGCCACATCGGCGGCGGGCATGCCGAAGTCCATCCCCATGACGATGGGCAGAAAGATGGGCACGGTGAGCAGAATCATCGAAAGGCTGTCCATAAAGCAGCCAAGCACCAAATAGCAGAAAAGAATGCCCGCCAGAACTACCCAGGGACTAATCTCAAGCCCCACTATCCAACCGGCAGTCATTTGCGGAAGCTGGGTCAGGGCAAGGAAGCTATTGAAAACACTAGCACCGAGCACGATAAAGAAGATCATCGCCGAGGTCACCGCGGTTTCAAGAACGCAGTCCCGTAAGCCGTTCCAACGCAGTCCGCCTCGTGTTATCGCCAGGGCACCGGTGGAGACCGCCCCGACGGCGGCGGCTTCGGTAGGCGTAAAGATACCGGTATAGATGCCCCCAATCACCACGATAAAGATCGCCGCGCCAGGCCATACCTCCAACAGTGAGCGCCAACGCTCGCCGCGGGAGGCTTTCGCCTTACTCGGCGCACTGTCAGGAAAAAAGCGCACATAAAGCGAGATGGCCAACATATAGCTGAACACCGCTAACAAGCCCGGCACCAGGGCAGCGGCAAACATTTCGTTAATGTTCTGTTCGGCCAGGATGGCGTAGATAACCAACACCACAGAGGGGGGAATCAAAATACCCAGGGTGCCGCCTGCGGCCAAGGCGCCGGTCGCCAGGCTGCCGCGATACCCTTGACGCTCCATTTCGGGCAGCGCCACTTGGGTCATGGTGGCGGCGGTCGCCAGCGAAGAGCCACAAATGGCCCCAAACGCACCACAAGCGCCAATGGTGGACATCGCCAGTCCGCCGCGGCGGTGGCCCAGCCAGTCGTTGGCCGCCTGAAACATGGCCCGGGAGAGGCCAGCTCTCGCCGCAAACTGCCCCATAAGCAGGAAAAGTGGAATGATGGATAGCGTATGGCTGGAAAAGTGTTCGTAGGGAAGCGTCTTTAAGCCACTTAAAATGCCCGCTGGCCCAGTGACCAGTATCGTCCCAACGCCGCCAACCACCAGCATGGCCAAGCCGATTGGAATTCGCGTGGCCATCATGAATAGCAGAACCACAAAACCGCTAGCGCCCAAGGTGAGAGGTGTCATTACAGGTCTCCTTGCACAGAATTTTCTTGCGTGGGAGACGAATGGCTATGCGTTGAATTGGGATACTGCTGCTTATCGGTTAACGCATCCAAAGCACGATATAGGCAGACCAGCGTCAACAGTGCGAACCCCGCTACACCGCCGACATACCCCCACCAGAGCGGTATATCCAGCAGCATGCTGGTTTCCATATAGCGACGTTTATCCAGCAAGCCATGATAGAGGCGCCAGGTCATTAACCCTGCCACTACCAAAAAGAGCATTTCGGCAACAACGGCAAGCAGGCGCTGAACGACAGGCGGCGCGTTCATGACCAGTAGGTCTACCGTGACATGACCACTGCGAAAATGGCAGTAAGGCAAAAACAGAAAAACGGCGATGGCCGTCCCCATCTCCACCAGCTCGTAATCACCGGTGATGGGGCCCACCCATGCCAGCATCGTCATATCACTTAACACCGGCACACTGGCTACCCACCGGCCAAGAATGCTAACGACGGTGATAATAGCGAGTGCTACGATCAACAATCCGCCGCTTATCGCGGCAACCCTACAGGTTATCTCAAGACTACGGCGCATCAATGCAGTGCCGATGGTCGGTACTGTCGCTAAGCTGCTCATCGTTTCGTCTCTTGTTTTTGGAATTCGCTGTATGGCTGAAATCAACCCTGCGCTTTACACCGCGAGGCCGTTACAACCAAACTAATTACTTAATATAAGTAATTGTCTTTGAGAGAGCATGCAAGCGTCACCGACAAAAATACGCCTAAAGTTTTATCCTTTCTCTGTATCCGAGGTGTATATTTTCACTAACAGCGACAGCAATTGACGTCGCTCTATTTCGCTAAGTGATTGAGTTGCATTGATATCACTTTGTTCAGCCAGCCCCTTCAGCTGTTCGGTCAAGGCTTCGCCCTTTTTGCTAAGAAAAATCCCGTGGGAGCGCTTATCCCGCTTACAGCGCACCCGTAAAGCCAACCCTCTCTCCTCCAGATTGTTAATTAAGCTAACGATTCTGGGTGGATCAATGTCCAGCACCTTGGCTAAATTGGTTTGGGTGATGCCGGGATAGCCTTCAATCACCACGAGCGAAGAGAACTGGGCAGGGCGTATCTCATGCTCCTGCATGGCCTCATTAAAATGTTTAAAAACAGTCAACTGCGCCCTTCTCAAGGCGTAACCAAGGCGATTTTCAAGCACCAGACCGGCGACAGACGTCGGCTCTTTTTCATCGGGCTCAACTTGTTGAACGGACGTACTCTTTTTCGATTTGGCCATGCGTTAATTCCTGTCTCATTTAAATAATTACAACCAAGGTCTTAAATCAGCATCCTAGCTAATCATCTAGTTAACCACTATAACTATATTCGCCAAGATGACAGCACACAACAAATCCAAGATTTTTCGCTATGGAGCTATTCATGTCTCTCCCCCCTCCGCTGACTGACACCTTACAAGAGTTCCGACTACACGGAGGCGATGTCCCTACCTACCCCCGTAACATGACCCAGCGCCTTGCCCATTGGGCAAGTAAAACATCACAGCAACCCTTCTTAGCTGAGCGCCAAGAAGGCCCGCACAGGTGGCGAACGCTTACCTTCGGTGAAGCATTGCCACAAGTAAAACGCTTGGCACAAGCACTGATTGATCATGGCCTGTCGACGGAGCGGCCGTTGATGGTGCTGTCGGGAAATAGCATTGAGCACGCATTACTTGCCTGTGCCGCTATGCATGTGGGCATTCCTTACGTGCCGGTGTCACCCTCCTACGCGCTACTATCGGAAGATTTCGTTAAGCTGCGGCATGTGGTGGAACTGGTGACCCCGGGGATGCTATTTGTCGATGAGGAGGCGCGCTTTAGCCGGGCACTGGCGGCCGTTTGCGATAATGGCGTTACCTGTGTAGCCAAGATACCCGCACAGAGAGCCCTGACCTTTGACTCCCTCGTCTCGACACCGGCGACTCACGATGTAGAGAATGCCCACGCCCGCGTAACACCTGACACTATCGCCAAACTACTGTTTACCTCAGGGTCGACGGGCATGCCCAAGGCGGTGATTAACACCCACCGTATGCTGTGTAGCAATCAAACCATGCTAGCGAAACGGCAGAGCTTTCTAGAGCGGCACCCACCGGTATTAGTCGACTGGCTGCCCTGGCATCACACCTTTGGCGGCAATACGATTCTGGGGATGGCGATCCACAACGGGGGCGCTTTATATATTGATGATGGCAACCCCACTGCTCAAGGGGTTCAGCGAACTATAGAGAACCTGCGCGAGGTGTCGCCCACGTTTTACTGCAATGTCCCCAAGGGGTTCGAAGCGCTGGTCGAGCACCTGCGCAACGATGACTCCCTGCGCGAGGCCTTTTTCCACGACCTGCAAATGCTGCACTTCGGGGGCGCCGTGCTGCCCGCTCATGTGCGCGCTGCTCTGGAAGCATTAGGCAAACAGACACGCGGAGCTCCCGTTCCCATGTTGACGGGGCTCGGTTCCACCGAAGCATGCCTGGCCTTTTGCACCGAAGAGCCCAGCGACACACCAGGGTTGATCGGCCACCCTGTCCCGGGCATGACGGTGAAGCTGGTGGCGAAGGACGATAAGTGGGAGGCACGTCTTAAGGGGCTCAACATCACGCCGGGGTACTGGCGCGATAAACAGCGAACCAACGAGGCGTTTGACCACGAAGGGTACTACTGCACAGGGGATGCCATGCGACTCATTGACCCCGACCACCCCGAACGTGGGCTAATCTTTGACGGTCGGCTAAGCGAGAACTTCAAACTGGTGACCGGCACCTGGGTCAATGTGGGCACCCTGCGTCTACATCTCGTCGAACACTTCGCCCCACTCGCACAGGACATCGTGGTGGTCGGCGAAGGACGTGACTACCTGACCGGCATCGTCGTGCTGAACCTTCCTGCCTGCCAACAGCAGCTTGGCTCAGGGAAAACGCCGCTTGAGGTTCTGGCCGCAGACCCCAACCTGCAACAGTGGTTCGCAAAGCGCCTGGCGACCCACTGCCGTGGCCAGTCAAGCTCCATGCGGTTGGAGCGCCTATTGCTGCTCGACCAGCCGCTTTCCGTTGATCGTGGCGAATTGACCGACAAGGGATCGGTGAACCAACGGCTCGTTCGCGAGCGCTACACGGATCTCGTGGCGTGTCTCTACGCTGAACCACCCCAGGATCCACGCATAATCCTACCCTCTACTAGCCCAGCGTCTTAGCACTGGTACTTTTAGATAGCCATAAGTGACCTAAAAAAGCTGGCAAAGCGCCAGCCTAAAACGTGATCGAAACAGCGCTAAAGCACTTACACAGCCACCTCACTGCAAAGCACAGATCGTTAGAACTGGAAGGTGGCACTCGCTTGAAGGCGACTCGCATCGTTGGAGACACCATTGACCTGCTCGATATCAGCGTGCTGGTACTCAAGACCCAGCGCCATACGCTCGGTCACATCCCAAATCACATTGGCAAACCCGTAGTCGAGCGTTTCAAAATGATCGCCATAGCCTGCGGGCAAGTCTTGTTCAAGCCGCGAAACACCCACAGAACTGAACCAGCTATCCGTCCAGTGGTGATTCAATGAGAGGCCAAACGCCTGGGTTTCAATCGCTTCAAGGTCGTCACCCTGTACATAGACGTCAGGCGCATTACGGTGCCCTACATTGCCAGGGTTACCCATGTAGTTACCAATACCCTCGCCATAGGTGGCACTGCCTTTCAAGCTGGTTGAGGTATTAAAGGGCAAATTGAACTGCGCCTGCACCCCATAGCCCGTGACTTCATCATCAATAGTATTGGTGATATTATTGGTCGAAAGTTGACGTGCTATCCCCGATAGCGCAAATAAACGCTTGTATTCATAGCGCAGCGTCAAATCTGGCAGCTGGCTCTCCCCATCGGCCACTGACGCATCATTGCGGGCGATGACCGTCGTGGGGTTTTCCAATGCAGCCGAGAAACTCCCTTCTCCAACAGGCTGCGTATAGCGCAACTGGGCCTGCCGCTCGAAGGCATAGCCCTTAGGATCGCCGAGCGCCAGGGTGCGCGTCCCGCCCACAAAGCTCATGAAATTTGACCACGTTTGCCCGGCGAGAAAACCGTTCAGCTCGCCATACGCATGGCGCAACCCGAACTTGCCATCAGGCACAAAGTGCCCTTCGAAGTAAGTAGATAAACGCCCATAGTCAGTGGCGGTATGGGTGCGGAAATTCAGGCGGGACTCATAGGCCGTAAAGCTGGTTCGACCATCGGTTCTATTGCCTGGGTCCATCACGGCGTAAGGATCGGTCGATGTACCCAGGTCATAGTCGAAATCGTAAAACGCATCGAGCTTAACGTACCCCCCAAAAGCGATATCAGTTTTGGTGCCTGGAATATTAATCGTTGATCGGTGATTCCATGGCGGGCCTACACGGCTTGGCTCACCAGTCACAACGGGTTCTCCGGCTTCTACAACATCAAACGCATGGGCCTGGGCAGCAAGCGCACAGGGAGCAAGAAGGGCGCATGTAACAAAGTGGTTAATTTTCATTGTTTGTCTCTGCTATTGGTCGTAATGGTTAGCTGTAATTGTTCTTAATGCGAATTTTGATCCGCATTACGTACCAAGCTGTAAAAAAAACCTCCATCTGTCAAACAGAATGGAGGCAGGACACCTTGGAGAACACATAAAGCATTGAATATAAATAATTTTACATCGTTAATACTTTGGTTTAATTATATATAATAACTAAATAGCCAGACAATTTTTTACTCTTGACCAGCCAGCAACTCAGGGTAACGCAGCCCGATCAGCGCATGCTCGCGCATCAGCATTTCTGCGCGCGCGCCTTCCCCTGACTTAAGTGACTGAAATATAAGCTCATGATGGAATTGAGCCAACTGCAACTTTTTAAACTCTCGCGCCAAGTCAGATTCGTCGATAATGATCGAGTCAGCAGCAGCAAAGGGCAAATGATTATTCCTTGCAATGGCATCCGCCACGACATCGCTGCCAATGGAGTGAATGATAGTGCCGTGGAAATGTGCATTCAGCTCACTCCACTGGTTAATATCTGATTCCAAAAGGTATCCTTTGGCGATAAGCACCTTTCCTTCTTGGATCCAAAATTTCAACTCCTTATCGACATTGTCCGAAACACCCTGCTCTGCCAGATGCCGAGCGGCCAGCCCTTCCAGCACCCCACGAACCTCCACCGCGCAGTGCACATCCGCCTGAGTAAACTCACGTACCATAAACCCACGCTTGCCCGCCTGCTGCAGCAGCCCTTCTTGCTCCAACGTCCTAAAAGCAAGCCTTACCGGCGTTCTCGAGACCCCTAACTGCTCCGCGACCGCGACTTCACCAAGCCGTTCCCCAGGCGCATATGCCCCCTCGCTGATCAATTTACGCAGCCGACTGACGACACTTTTATCGTTGTTACTCATTTATTTTTTCCCTCATATCAACACGGTATTGCTCACCATTAGCGAACTATACGAAAGTATAGATTGACTACCCAAACCTTCCTCGCCTTTACTTTGGATCCAATAAAGATAATTACAACGCTAAACCAATAAGGAGTTTACCGTGACTCAACAAGCCCCCTTTCCCTTAAATACTTGGTACGTCGCCTGCACCCCTGAAGAACTGGCAGAGAAGCCACTTGGGCGAACTATTTGCAATAAACAACTAGTTTTCTTCCGTGGTGACGAAAACCGTGTGGCCGCCGTCGAGGATTTCTGCCCCCACCGTGGCGCGCCGCTCTCCTTGGGCTTCGTCCGTGATGGCAAGTTGGTTTGCGGTTACCACGGCCTTGAAATGAACTGCAGCGGCAAATGCGACAGCATGCCCGGCCAGCGGGTTCGCGGCTTTCCAAGCAATCGCGCCTATCCCGTTGAAGAGCGCCACGGCTTTATCTGGATCTGGCCCGGCGACCCAGAGAAAGCGGACGCTGACCTGATTCCCGAGCTGCACTGGGCCAACAACCCGGACTGGGCGTATGGCGGCGGGCTCTACCATATTCAGTGTGAATACCGCCTGATGATCGATAATCTCATGGACCTTACCCATGAGACCTATGTGCATGCCTCCAGCATTGGCCAACCCGAGATAGAGGAGGCGGCGCCGGAAACAACGGTGAACGGCGATGAAGTGGTCACCAGCCGCGAGATGGAAAATATACCCGCGCCGCCCTTCTGGCAGGCCGCTCTAAGGGGTAACGGGCTCGCTGATGACGTGCCTGTCGACCGCTGGCAAATCTGCCGCTTTACGCCTCCAAGCCATGTACTCATCGATGTCGGCGTGGCCCACGCCGGTAATGGAGGGGCAAACGCACCGGCCAATGTAAAAGCCTCAAGTATCGTGGTCGACTTTATCACTCCGGAGACGGATACCTCTATCTGGTACTTCTGGGGCATGGCCCGCAACTTCAAGCCGGAAGATCAGGCGCTCACCGACAGGATCCGTGAGGGCCAGGGCAAGATCTTCGAAGAAGACCTTGAGATGCTCGAGGCACAGCAGCGCAACCTGCTCAAATACCCTGACCGCCAACTGTTGAAACTCAATATCGACGGCGGTGGTGTACAGGCGCGCCGCATCATTGACCGCATTCTGACGGAAGAACGAGCGGAGGAGCAGGCAGCGCAAGCGCAGGAGACGACAGCATGAGTCACCCCTCCTTATCGCTTATCGTAGAAGTCAAAGCGCGCCGTGAGGAGGCACTTGGCATCGCCACCTTTGAGCTTGCGGACCCTCATGGTCGGCCGCTTCCGCCCTTCAGCGCGGGCGCCCATATCGACGTGCAAGTGAAAGAGGGCGTGATACGACAGTACTCACTGTGCAATCACTCTGAGGAACGGGATCGCTACCTGATCGGCGTATTGCGGGACGAAGCCTCCCGAGGAGGCTCCGTCGCCATGCACGATGAGGTTAAGGAGGGTGATCTCCTGCTGATCAGCGCCCCTAAAAACCACTTCCCGCTCAAGCCAGCTAAACGAACGTATCTGCTGGCGGGCGGGATTGGCATCACCCCGTTGCTGTGTATGGCGGAGCGGTTGGCGCGCACCGAGGCAGACTTCGAGCTCCACTACTGTGCGCGCTCCGCCGAGCGCATGGCCTTTCGCGAACGTATCAAGACATCAAGCTTTGCCGATAGAACGCACTTTTACCTGGATGACGACGCGTCCCCGCCCCTCGACCTGGAGGAACTGCTCGGTGAGCCAGAGGCTGATGCCCAGGTTTACGTCTGCGGCCCTGCCGGCTTTATCGACGCCGTCCTATCAACGGGTAAACGGTGCGGCTGGCCAGATGACCAGCTGCACACCGAGTACTTTGCAGGCGCTGAGACAGCCTCAGCAGACGACGGTAGCTTCGAGGTGCGTATCGCCAGCAGCGGCGCCTCCTTCACCGTGCCCGCCGATAAGACCGTCCATCAGGTGCTCGCCGAAAACGGCATTGACATCATGGTGTCCTGCGAGCAAGGGGTCTGCGGCACCTGCCTGACCCGTGTGCTTGAAGGCGAGCCCGACCATCGGGATTTATACCTGGAGGATCATGAGCACGCGGCCAACGATCAATTTACCCCATGCTGCTCAAGGGCCAAAAGCAAGACCCTCGTGCTTGACCTCTAACCCCGCATAAAACTTCAACCTATAAGAACAACAGACGAGAAGAGAGACCCAATGAGATCATCTACAACAACACTAAAATGCGCCCTGGCGGCCACCCTATTGACTTCTTTCGCCGTGGAAGCCAACACAACGATACGCATCGCCCATGTATGGCCTGGCGGGTCGATGATTGATAAGGAGATTTTTCAGGCCTGGGCCGATAGTGTCGAAGAAGCATCGAACGGCGAGCTGACCGTCGAGGTGTTTCCCAGCCAAACATTGGCTAAATCGGACCAAACCTACCATAGCGCCGTTACCGGTATTGCCGATGTGGGAGCGACCGCTCAGGGGTACACCTCGGGGCGCTTCCCCCTGACGCAAATCGTTGAACTGCCGGGCGTTTCGGAAAGCAGCCGCCAGGGCTCCTGTATTCTGCAATCGCTTTACGATGACGATCAGCTCGGTGATGAGTACGACGATAGCCACCCCTTGTTTATGTTCACCACAGGGCCTGGCTATTTACATACCAAAGAAGCGCTGATTGAAAGCCCCGATGATCTGGCCGGTCTGCGCTTGCGCCGCCCCACGTCGGTGGTTGGCGATATGTTTGAGCGCCTGGATGCGCAGGCGGTCGGTATGCCGGCACCGGATGTTTTCACCTCGATGCAACGTGGCGTGGTGGATGGCTTGAGCTTTAACTGGGAAGGCATGAAAACGTTTCGCCTAAACGAGCTTGCCGAGTACCACACCGAAGTGCCCCTGTATGATTTGTCCCTGATCGCGACCATGAACCCCGAAACCTATAACGGCCTGCCGGATCACCTAAAAGAGGTCATTGATGATCACAGCGGCCTTGAATGGTCAATCAAGGCATCCGCGATTTACGATGAGCTGAGCCACCAAGGGCGCCAGGAAGCAGAGGACGCCGGGCATGAGTTCGTGGCGATCGACGATAGCTTAAATGACGATGAGTGGGGCCCGGTGCTTCAAGAAACCATTGACCGTTACCTAGATGACGTAGGGGGAAATGCCAATGATATTTATCAGCGTGCCATGCAGCTAAAGCAAGACTGCGAGGTATAAAAGCGACGTTTGTTGATACCTGAGCAAAAAACGCTGCTTTTATAAGCAGCGTTTTGGTTTCTCATCCTTAACGCGATAGCACGCTAAAAATCGAAAAATACCGTCTCGCCTTCGCCCTGCAAACGAATCTCCAAACGATAGCGCACCTTGCCATCCGCCTCTTCGCGCTTGGCGATGAGGGTCTGGCGGCGCGCCGGTGACTCGATGCGCGAAAGCACCGGGCACTGCGCATTGGCGTCAGCCTCATCATCAAAGTAAAGCCGCGTTTGCAGGTGAATGTTAACCCCCCGGGCGAACAGGGTAAGGTTGATATGCGGTGCCATTAATTGGCCGCTTGCGTGCTTCACCGCACCGGGCTTGATGGTGGTCAGCGTCCACTCGCTGCCGTGATCAAAGGTCGTGGCGGTACGGCCAAAGCTGTTGAACGGTTTTTTCAGGTCGTAATCCGCATGGTAGTCGCCGTTAGCATCGGCTTGCCAGGCCTCGATAAACGCATCGCGTACCAGATCACCGTTGCCATCTATGACGGTGCCCACCACCTCGATATGTTCGCCCTCTGCCTCGGGCTTGGCCATCTCGTTCCAAATCTCTTCATCGCGCACCGGGTTGCCTGCCGCGGCCAGGGCCAAGCCGATATGCACATAGGGTCCCGCGGTTTGCGAGGCGGTCTCACGCAGCATCAACTCGCTGGTCGGCTGGCTGTTGGGTTGTTTCATGATCTCTCCCCGCCCTTATTGATTTTCAAAGTAGGTTTGCAGCTCGCCGCGTACCACGATATCAAAGCGATAGGCGAGGCAGTCCATCGGCTTGCTGTGCGCCATATCCAGCCGCCCGATCATGGTGTCCACCGCCTCGGGGTCGTTGAGCGTATGCACGATGGGGCAAAGCGGAATCAGCGGGTCGCCTTCGAAATACATCTGGGTGATCAGCCGCGTGGAGATTGCAGGCCCGGTCACCGAGACGTGAATATGCGCCGGTCGCCAGCTGTTCATATCATTGGGCCACGGGTAGGGGCCGGGTTTGATGGTGCGAAAACGGTACATCCCCTGCTCATCGGTCAAACAGCGGCCCACACCGCCGAAGTTGGGATCCAGCGGTGCCAGGTACTTATCGTTCTTATGCCGGTAACGGCCACCCGCGTTGGCCTGCCACATTTCCACGAGGGTGTGCGGTACCGGCTTGCCGAACTGGTCCACCACCCGGCCAAACATGATAATCCGCTCGCCCTGGGGCAGCCCCTGGCTATCCGCTTGGCGAAAGTTCAGCAGCAGGTCGTTGTCATGCGGCCCCATGCGCAAGTGGCTAAAATCCGGACCGGTCAGCTCGGATGCGGTAGGCTGCTGCATACTCACCAGCGCCTGCTGGGGCGAGCGCGCTACCGAGGTTTTATAGCCGGGCGCGTAGGCAGGCGGATGCCAGTTGCGGTCGCGTGCTACAAAGCGTTTGTTATCGTAGGTCATCACCCTTACCTCTCATCCATTTTTTGAACCGCTACTCGCCCCAGCCCAGCTCTTTGGCAAGCGCAAAGGCGTGGTTGGCCGCCGGAACGCCACCGTAAATCGCCACATGCATCAGCACCTGACGCAGCTCTGCTTCCGTCAGGCCGATACGCTTGGCGGTTTTCAAGTGCAGCGTTAGCTCCTCGCGCCCTAGGGCGGCGAGAATGCCGGTGGTGATCATGCTGCGTTCGCGGCGGGTTAAATCGTTATTACTCCACAGCTCACCCCAGGCAAGACGGGTAATCATCTGCTGGAAGGGCGCATCCAGGCTGTTGGCGTTGGCGGTGGAGCGCGCCACGTGCTCCTCACCCAGTACTTGCTTGCGGGTTTCCAGGCCGGTCGCATAGGCCACGCCGTGGTTAGCCACGTCACCCAAATCAGCCGCCCATACGGCAAGTAGTTTTTCGGACAATAGCGCCGGGGCTTCCACCGAAGGCACGTGGCCTACGCCGTCAAAAATCTCCAGCGCCGCGCCGTCCAGTTCCGCCGCCAGGGCTTCCAGTGTCGCGGGTGGCGTGGCCATATCCTCGCTGCCGCCAAACAGCTGTACCCTGACCTTATGAGGGACGCTCTTACCTGAAAGCTTTCCAGTGAACGTATCGCGACCGAGCATTTCACATAGCTGGGCATAGGATTCATCGTCGCCACGGCCCATCTGCACGCACCAGCCCGCTTTTAGCGCCGGACTTGCTGCAAACGCCTTGGGTGCAAACCAGCGCGGCACGATCTCTTCAGACATCGCCGCCAGACCTTCCTGGCGAACCCGGCCTGCACGGGTATTCCATAAATCCGGATTACCAATCACCGCGCCGGTGTTGGTCAGCGTAGCGGAGAGCAGCCGCTCGCTATGCTCGGCAATCAGTTGCTGGCCCACCACACCACCAATCGAGGTGCCCACAAAGTGAAAGCGCGGAGCGCCCGCCAGTTCAGCCAGCGCCAAGGGCTCAGCGGCCAGGTCAGCGGGCGTGATCCGTTCACCACTCACCGCGTGGCTGGCACCGTGGCCGGGCAAATCCCAAGTCAGCACCCGGTAGCGGGACAGCAGTGCAGGAAGCATGTCATCCCACACCGCTTGGCTCATGCCCAGTGGATGGGCCAACACCACCAATGGATTGGCCTCTGAGCCGAGCAGGCGGTACGCCACGCTGCGGCCGTTGATTGTGTGAAATGCCATACGAACTCTCCCTTCCTAAGGCGTCGCATCATGGCGCGGCGCCTAATTGGAAAATAGCGGTAAGACGGATGATCGGTGCTTAGCACCTGGAAGAGGGAAAAGACCCTACTGTTCCTATTCCTTCTTACTTCTTACCTCTTAAGCCCTTTCTATCAGCGTAGCGATGCCCTGGCCCACGCCCACACACATGGTGCACAGCGCGTAACGTTTGCCACTGGCTTGCAGCTCATGGGCGGCGGTCAGCAGCAGTCGCGCGCCGGACATGCCCAGCGGGTGGCCCAGCGCAATGGCACCACCGTTGGGATTGACGCGCGGGTCGTCGTCTTTAAGGCCCAAGTCGCGCATGCAGGCCAATGCCTGGGCGGCAAAGGCTTCGTTGAGTTCGATAATATCAATCTCATCAAGGCTTACGCCTGTGCGCTCCAGCAGCCGGTTGACCGCAGGCACCGGGCCATAGCCCATGATGCGCGGCTCAACGCCCGCCGTTGCCATGCCGATGATTTTCGCCATGGGCGTGAGGCCGTACTGTTTAACCGCCGCTTCGCTTGCCACCAGCATTGCCGCCGCGCCGTCATTGACGCCCGAGGCGTTGCCCGCCGTGACGCTGCCGCCCTCTCGGAAAGGCGTGGGCAGGCTAGCCAGTTTTTCCAGCGTGGTTTCCCGCAGGTGCTCGTCCTGATCAAAGATCAGCGGCGCCTGCTTACGGCGGGAGATCTCAATCGCCGTAATCTCTTGGGCAAAGCGTCCGGCCTGTTGCGCGGCGGCGGCTTTCTGCTGGGAGCGCAGTGCAAAGGCGTCCTGGTCTTCCCGGGAGATAGTGAACTGCTCGGCGACGTTTTCCGCCGTCTCGGGCATCGAATCCACGCCATACGCTTTCTTCATCAGCGGGTTGATAAAGCGCCAGCCGATGGTGGTATCTTCAATCTTTTGGCCGCGGGCGAAGGCGCTGTCGGCCTTACCCATGACATACGGCGCGCGGGACATGGACTCCACGCCGCCGGCGAGTGCCAGGGCCATTTCGCCTGCCTTGATGGCGCGGAACGCGGTGCCCACGGCGTCCATACCCGAGCCGCACAGACGGTTCATGGTCGTGCCGGGCACTGAGGTAGGAATGCCTGCCAGCAGCGACGACATCCGTGCTACGTTGCGGTTATCTTCACCGGCCTGGTTGGCGCAGCCCATAAAGACTTCGTCAATGGCAGCAGGGTCGAGATCCGGCGCTTCTGCCAGTACGGCTTTAAAAATCGTCGCGGCGAAATCATCCGGGCGCACGCTGGCCAGCGTACCGCCAAAGCGGCCTATGGCGGTGCGGCGTGGATGGCAAAGGTAGACGTTGCTCATCAAAAACTCCTTATTCGCCCGCGTGGGCGCGCTCGGTGCGGGCTTTCAGCTCGCGCAGAATTTCAAGCTCTTCTGTGCTGGGCTCGGACGTGCTCTCCAGCTGCTCGGCAAAGCGAATATCCCAGCCCGTCGCCTCGATCACGTCATCACGGCTAACGCCGGGGTGCAGCGACACCACCACCAGTTCTTTGGTCTCCGGGTCAGGCTTCATGACGCACAGATCGGTGATCACTCGGGTAGGACCTTTGCCGATATTAGGCACGTTATCGCGCCCTTTACCGTCGCGGCCAAAGCCTAGCGTGGTGACGAAATCGACATCCTGCACAAAGGCGCGCTTGGAGTGCTTGAGGGTGATAAACACTTCGCCCGCGTTGGTAGCAATTTCCGGCGCCCCACCGCCGCCCGGCAGGCGCACCTTGGGGGCTTTGTAATCGCCGATCAGCGTGGTATTCAGGTTAGCAAAGCGGTCGATTTGCGCGGTGCCCAAGAAGCCCACGTCCACCTTGCCGCCCTGCAACCAGTAGCGGAACATTTCCGGCACCGCCACGGTGGTCAGCGCCGATTCACACAGCTCGCCGTCTCCAATCGAGAGTGGCAGCACCTCGGGCTTGGTTTGCAGCGTGCCGGACTCATAAATCAGCACCACATCAGGAGCATGGGTAAGACGCGCCAGGTTGGCGGCTTCTGACGGCAGGCCAATGCCCACAAAACAAGTCATGCCGTTTTCCAGTGCGCGTGCCGCGGTTACCGACATCATTTCAGAAGAGGTGTATTCCGGGCTCATTAGGCTTTCTCCCCCGCATGATTGTGAACAACATTAAAGACGTTCTCATCGAGCCACTGGGTAAAGGTGTCACGGTCGCGGGCAATGGCATCCCACTCTTTGTAGAAGCGGTTGCTGCGGCCGTAATAGCCGTGGGTATAAGAAGGCAGCGCGCCTTTCTCGGCGACGGCAATGGCACTGACTGCCCAGCCTGGAATGACGCAGGCATTGGGGTGGGTGTTCAGGTCGTCGACGATCTCTTCCACCGTGACGATGCTGTGCTTGGCCGCCAATATGGCTTCTTTTTGAACCCCGACAATGCCTTCTACCAGCACGTTGCCCTGGCGGTCTGCCCGCTGGGCGTGAACAATCGAGACATCCGGACGCACCGACGGCACCGCGGCCAGGCGCTCACCGGTGAAGGGGCATTCGATGAATTTGATCTGGTCATTGACACTGGGCAGCTCGCTGCCGATATAGCCGCGAAAAACCGCCAAAGGAAGACCTGCGGCGCCCGCTTCAAAAGCGCAGGCCATGGCCGCGTGGCTATGCTCCAGAATCTCGATTTTGCGCGGCCAGCCTTTCTCCACCGCATCGCGTAGGCGGTGGAGGGAACCAACCCCCGGGTTACCGCCCCAGGAGAAAATCACTTTTTTCGCGCAGCCCGCACCAATCAGCTGATCGTAGATGATATCGGGGGTCATGCGAATCAGCGTCAGATCGCGCTTTTTCTGACGTATCACTTCGTGGCCCGCCGCGAAAGGAATCAGGTGGGTAAAGCCTTCCATGGCCACGGTAGCGCCGTCTTCAACGTAGCGGGCTACCGCGTCATGCAAGCTTAAAAACTCGGCCATGATGAATGCCTCTTAGCTGGACGTGACAAACTTGTTGGTTCTTGTTCGTTAAACGAACATAGATTCTCTATACGAACAAGTTACTGCCGAACGCTAATCGGGTCAAATCCGCTGGCGTTGACGAGGGCAACACCTCACCACACCGGGTTGTTAGGCGGGCATTTAAATATTTTATTTTCAAATAGTTATTCGTTATTCAGCCACTTTTTTGCACGCTCGACCTGACGCGTGCTGCTACCAAGGTATAAAGCAGGGTTGCAGGCCTTGATGAGCGCATCGGTGTCAACGGCGCTTTTTACATCAGGGCGCTCGGCGAGGACGTCTAAGTAGGGGCGGCCGGACAGACGGGCGGTTTCAGCCGCCTCAGCGCTGGTCGCTTTTGCCGCGTCTGGCCCAAGCCGAGGGGAGAGCAGGCGTGCGACGGGTTCGGCCATAATGCCACCCCCAGTGGCGGCTAAGTTGCGCTGCATGTTTTCGGGGTAGACTTCCAGGCCTTCGAGCAGCACCGCCATCTGCTCAAGTGCGCCTTCCACCAGCAAGGCGCTGTCGACCAAAGGCGCCCATTCCGCATGCCACTCCCCCAGCCCGCGCTCAAGCGGCTGGGCAGCAGCGTTCAGCAGCACACTGGTATGGCCATGCACCTGCCTAGCCGCGCCACGAATCAGCGCGCTGCGCACCGGGTTGCGCTTATGCGGCATGGAGGACGAGTCGCCCATGCCCGGTGCCGAGGGCTCTGCCACCTCGCCGACTTCGGTTTGCGTCAAGAGAGCCACATCAAGGGCGATTTTTTCAGCGGCTCCGGCCACCGCATCTAACGCCGTACTCAGCGAATGCACGGGGTAGCGGTCGGTATGCCAGGGCAACACGGGGGCATCTAAGCCCAACCGCTCGGCCAGGGCGTCCATCCATTCAAGTCCCTGCACGTCCCAGCCAGAATGCACACCCACTGCGCCACCAAACTGCACGGGGAGTTCAACAGTGCTTAAACGGCGACGGGCTTGCTCCAAGCCGATTGCCCAGTGGGCTACCTTGACGCCAAAGGTGATTGGCAGCGCCTGCTGCATTAAGGTGCGCCCCACCATGGGCGTGTCGGCATGAGCGCTCATCAACGCCGTCGCTGCCGAGCGGCAGCGCTGTAGCAAATCATCCAGCGCCGCTAGGCGTGGCTTAAGCAGCAGCATTAATGCGGAGTCGACCACGTCCTGGCTGGTTGCGCCTTGATGCCAATAGCGCTTAATTTCATCGGCAAGCAGCGCCCGTCCGTGTTTCACAAAGGGAATCGCCACGTTGCCGCCGCTTGCGATGCCCGCCGCGATCTCTTCGCTATCGAAGGCAGTGTGTTCCAACTGGGTGCGCATCTGCTGGCTAACGCCCTGGGGCACAGCACCGCTGGCTTCCTGTATCTCGGCCAGCGAAAGCTCAAATGCCAACATGGCACGCACCATAGCGTTGTCATCACAGGCTTCTAGCGCGTGCAGACTCATAAACGGATGCTTTAAAAATCCAGCAGGCATGGGCAGCAGCCTCCTTTTAACGGTACACAGGAAAAAGTTGCACATATGTTCGTCATTCGAACTATACGCTAAATAGGCAGGCGCTCACTTGCAAACGTTAACCTACGGTGGCTCGTGCTCACGAGTGAGGCAGTGTCTCGTCAGCGCGCACGTAGCGCAGCACCATATCAGTCACGTGTTCTTCTAACTTTTGTTGATTTTCCGGCGCGGCCTGCTGCCAATCAAAAATACGCGAAAAGGTATGCTGGTTTGAGACATTAAAAAATGACAGCGCACTAATCAGCCAATGCAGCTCCCGCGGGTCTAGCCCTTCGCGAAAACACCCTTCCTCGACGCCACGGAGGTACACGCTAGTGAGCACATCAATTACCCCTGCATTGAGCGATTGAATCAACTCTGACTGCGCCAAAAAGCGGCCATGATGAATATTTTCGATCATTACCAGACGAATGAAATCGGGGTTTTTGGCGTGGTGGCAAAAGGTAAACCGAACTAGTCGACTTAGCGCCTCAAGCGGGGCTAAGTGGTCAAGATCTAGCTCCGCCTCCTGCAGACGCACTTTCTGGTAGGCAGCTTCAAGCGTATGAAGGTAGAGCGTTTCCTTATCATTAAAATAGTAATAAATCATGCGCTTGGAAGCGCGGGTTTTCTCGGCGATTTCATCGATCCGCGCCCCTGAGAGGCCCTTTTCTGAGAATTCGCGGGTGGCCACCGCCAGGATATCGGCGCGCACGGATTCGGGGTTATTTTTACGCCGTTGCTGCGCGGAAGGGGGGCTGGCCTTGGTCGAAGTGGCTGTCATAGAGCGTGCCTTTTGTTGTCATGGTCATCTTTTGTCTAGTATGTCACAGCTTGACTGAACGTACCATTTCGTACATTGTTAATTGGGACAACATGGAAAGGCCAAGCACGCCACTGTTTTAAGGCTTTTTCACCCCATACAACGGCCCGACAAGAGGACAATAACAATGTCTCTGCATCCGCTATTTGCACTAAAACAAACATCTATGAAACACACACTAACGGCTGCCGTGGCTGCCGCCACGCTGATTGCCGCGGCGAATGCCTCTGCCCAGACGCTACGCTTTGCCCACGTTGATCCCGATGACTGGACCACCTCGAAAAAAGGTGCGGCCGCCCAGGTATTCAAAAACTTGGTAGAAGCCGAAACGGATCTAGAGATAGAGCTATACCCGGCTGGCTCATTAGGCGATGAAACCGAGCTTATCGAAGGCGCGCAGGATGGCACTATCAGTATCGCAATGGTTTCCGGTGCCTATGCCAATTTCTGCCCTGCGGTCGCCGTCACCGATATTCCTTACACCTTCCCGTCAGCGCCGGTGGCGTGGGAAGTGATGGACGGCGAGTTCGGCACTTCCCTGGCCGAGCATTGCTTAGAAGAAACTGGCTTGCGCACGCTAGCCTACGGCGAAACCGGCTTTCGCCACTTCACCAACTCCGTTCGCCCGATCAATTCACCGGAGGATATGGAAGGCCTGAAGTTTCGCGTGCAAACCATTCCTCTTTACGAAGAAATGATAAAGGGCCTTGGGGCTGAGCCGCAGGGCATCTCCTGGGGTGAGGTACCAACGGCGCTCTCTACTGGCGTAGTGGATGGCCAAGAAAACCCCATTTCGGTCATTTACGGCAACAATTTTTATGAGTTTCAAGATTACCTCACGCTAGACCGCCACGTTTATGGCGTCGATCATATTCTGATCAGTGATGAACTCTTCCAGTCGCTCTCCGAAGAAGAACAAGCCGCGGTGAAGCGCGCCGCTGTCGTTGCGGGCACCACCGGCCGTGCAGTCCAGCAGTTCAACTCGGCCGAGGGCATCGCCAAGCTGGAAGAAGAGGGCATGGAAGTGACCCAGCCCAACGCCGAGCAAATGGAAGCCTTCCGCGAAGCCGCCCAGCCTCCGGTGCAGGGCTACCTGCGCGATGAGCTTGGTGATGATGCCGAGTGGATTGAGCGTCTATCTTCCTCTGTGGAAGAGGCCTCCGAGCGTTTCTAACCCTCGCCTGATTCAAGTGCTTTGCGAGTGGGCCTTATACGCCCACTCGCATCTATGCTTGCCTGACAAACGATAGAAGGTGCTTTTATGTCTCATCTTCTCGCCCGAATACATCGTGGCCTGATCTTGTTCAATGGCAGCTTGGCAGGACTTGCCATGGTGCTGATTTTCCTGTTGGTCGCGGGCAATGCCTTTGCACGCTATACCTATGGCGGCTCCATTACCTGGGGCGAAGACACCGCCATCTACCTGATGATTTACGGTCTGATGTTTGGCATGTCTTGGGCGTACCTACAGGACAAACACATCGGGTTTGACCTTATTCGCCGCCTGCTACCGCCGAGCTGGGTACGCTGGCAGGCTGTTGCTGTCGATCTGGCGGTGCTGGTGATCGGCATAGGCCTGATGGTGTCGGCGGTTGAATTTATCGCCTCCCGTGGTGGGCGCACCTCCTCAAGCACGGGCATGCCGATGTGGCTATTTCAGGCGTCAATGCTGATTGGCGGCGGGCTGCTTAGCCTTTCTGCGCTGGTCATGGCTGGTCGTCGCCTGACCGACCACGACGGTCAGGAGGCATCATCATGATTTTTGTACTGCTTTTAGCCCTCATATTACTGGGCGTGCCGTTTGCGTTCGCTATTATCGGCACGCTTACCGTGCTGATGAGTACCGGCGATTTGCCCTACCACATTCGAATCGTCTCGCAGCAGTTTTTCGGTGGGATGGAATCCTTCCCGCTACTGGCGATACCGCTGTTCATTTTGGCCGGCGAGCTGATGAACGAAGCGGGTATTACGCACCGTATTATTAACCTGGCCACGGCGATCGTCGGCCGCCTGAAAGCCGGGCTGGCACACGTGAATATCTGGGCGTCGGTGATTTTTGCCGGGCTTTCAGGTTCAGCGATTGCCGACACCTCCGCGCTAGGGCGGGTGTTCGTCCCGGCGATGGAAAAAGAAGGCTATCCGCGCGATTTTTCTGCCGCCCTCACCGCTGCCTCATCGGTGATTGGCCCAATTATTCCACCCAGTATCCCGGTGATTATCTACGCGCTCACGGTCTCTGGTGTGTCGGTACCGGGGCTGTTTTTAGCCGGTATCGTGCCGGGGCTCCTTCTGGCGCTAGGGCTTTCCATTTACGTTTACTTTTTTGCCGGCGATCTGGGGGCGACGCAATTTAAGCAGCAATCACGTCGCCGCGCATTGCTCCACGGCCTTTTGCCAGCGCTGATGCCGGTATTTGTGGTCGGGGCGATTCTCATCGGTATCGTCACGCCCACCGAAGCAGCCGCCTTTGCCGTGGTCTACGCGCTGCTTCTCGGTGTGGTGCTCTACCGCAATATCAAACTGGTTAACCTGCCGGGCATTTTCGCCCGCGCCATGCGCGATAGCGCGGTCATTATGGTCATCATGGGTGCGGTCGCCGCAGCCAACTGGGTTCTAACCTTCGAGCGCGTGCCCAACATGCTCACTGAGTGGGCAATGATGAGCATCGACACCCAGTGGGCCTTCCTGATTGCTGTCATTTTGCTGTTGCTGGTGGTTGGGCTGTTCTTGGAAGGCATCGCGGCTATTTTGGTACTGGTGCCGATTCTGCACCCCATCGCCATGGCACTGGGCATCGACCCTCTTCACTTCGGCATCGTGGTGATCTTCAACCTGATGATGGGGCTAATCACACCGCCGATGGGGCTCTGCCTGTTTGTCGCCGACTCGGTCTCCGGCGTGGGGATGGGGCCCATTATCCGCCGCATTCTGCCGATGCTGGGTGTGCAGTTTTTAATCCTGCTGCTGATTACCTTCGTGCCTGAGCTGGTGACCTTCCTACCGCGCCTGGCGGGTTACTGATGTCAACCAATGATAGGAGCGTGATGCCATGTACTCGTCCATTGCCACGGTTTGCCTAAGCGGCTCACTGGAAGAGAAGGTAGAGGCCATCGCTCAGGCTGGCTTTGAAGGGCTTGAGCTGTTTGAAAATGACCTAACGGCGTTCCCCGGCACGCCGCGCGAGGCTGGCGCGTTGATTCGCGCCCGTGGTCTCAAGCTGGTCACCCTGCAGCCGTTTCGCGACTTTGAAGGCCTGCAGGGACGCGCACGCCAGACAGCGTTCGACCGCGCCGAACACAAGTTTGACCTGATGGAAGAGCTCGGCACGGATCTATTGATGGCGTGTAGTACCGTTCATCCTGATTCGCTGCCAGGCTTAAGCCGCGCCGCCGATGATTTCTATGAGTTAGGCGAGCGTGCCGCCCGGCGTAACCTGCGTGTGGCCTATGAGGCGCTGGCCTGGGGCCGCCATATTCACGACTACCGGGACAGCTGGGAAGTGGTGCGCCGCGCCGCCCACCCCAATGTCGGTCTTGTGCTGGATACCTTCCATATCTTCTCGCGCCAGACGGAACTGGGCACCGTTGGCCGCATTCCCGGGGATCGCATATTTCTGGTTCAGACCGCCGATGCGCCGCGTCTTTCCATGGATCACCTGTCGTGGAGCCGCCACTACCGCTGCTTCCCCGGCCAGGGTGAGCTGCAGATGGATAAGTTCATGGCCATGCTGGACGAGACACGTTACGACGGCCCGCTGTCCCATGAAATCTTCAACGATGTGTTCCGCATGGGGCACAGCGACCAAACCGCACGTGACGGTTTGCGTTCCTACCATTTGCTGCGCAGCATGCAGGTCGACAGCGGCATCCCTGTGCCGCAGCCAATTGAGTCGGTCGCCTTTCTCGAAATCGCCGTTGAGCCTGACGATCTAGCCCCGCTACGCGAGTTGCTCAGCGCCCTGGGCATGGCTTGCGTGGGGCGCCACCACACGCTGAATGCCGAACGCTGGGCCGCGGGCGACGTTAATCTGGTGCTTAACACCGAGGCGAGCTTCACCGGCCGTGTGCCGGGTCGCGACGCCACCGCTGTCACCGCAATCGGCCTGCGTGTGGGCAACGCTTATGAAGCGTTTAAGCGTGCAGACAAGCTGGGCTACGATATTGTCGAGCCAGAAGACGTCGGTGCCAGCCACCGCATGAGCGCCCTGCGCAATGTGGATGGCAGCCTCTCCTACATCATTGACGACTCACAACTTAGCCGCACATGGGATCGTGAATTCCCTGTCGATGTGCAGCCCGTCCCCCAAGGGGCACTGGTGGATATCGACCATATCAGCGTGGCCCTCTCCTACCACGACTATCTCTCGCTGATGCTGCAGTACCGCGCTATTTTCCAGCTGGAGCCGACGCCCTCCTTCGATGTAACCGACCCACGCGGGCTGATCCAAAGCCAGGTACTGCAAAACTATAACGGCCGCTTTCGGCTGGCGCTTAACGCCAGTGCCTCGCCGGATACCGCCAGCAACCGTTTTGTGCGCCAGTACGGCGGCTCGGGCATTCACCACGTCGCCCTGCGAACAGCCTCGATGCGCGACACCAGCGCAGCACTAAAGCAGGCGGGCACGCCGGTGCTGCCGATTCCCGGCAACTACTACCGCGACCTGGCCGCACGCTTCGACCTCCCAGCGCAAACTCAAGCATGGATGCAGGAGCACCACATCCTTTTTGATCAGGATAGCGGCGGCGACTTCCACCAGCTGTATACGCAACCCGGCCGCCAAACGTTCTTCTTCGAGCTAGTGCAGCGTGAAGGTTACCAAGGGCTGGGCGCGCCTAATGCCTTTGTGCGCGTCACCGCGCAGCAGCGCCTGGAAGCGGCCATTGACGAAAACGCTCAGAACATTGACCAAGACACGGGAGGTAGCCACGCATGATCAAACTTGGGCTGGTAGGCGAAGGCATTGCCAAATCGCAATCTCCCGATTTGCACGAACGGCTGGGCGCTTCGTTGGGTGTGCCGGTGCGCTACGATTTAGTGGATAGCCGGGGCGTTGAGGATTTCGATTTTCGAAGCGCGATACAAACGCTGCGTGCCGAGGGCTACCGTGGCACCAATGTTACCTTCCCCTTTAAAGAGAAAGCCGCACAGCTGGCCGATATCCGCGGTGAAGGAGTGCGCCGGGTAGGCACCGCCAACACGCTGCTGTTCGATGAACACGGCCTGCGTGCTGAAAATACCGATTACACCGGCTTTATCAGTGCCTACCGCTACTCCTTTGGCAACCAACCCGCAGGCGATGTGCTATTGATTGGTGCCGGAGGCGTGGGCCGCGCGGTGGCATGCGCCCTGGGCGAACTCGCTGTCAGCTGTATCCACATTCTTGAGCGCGACAGCAAACGAGCACAAAGCCTTAGTCGTGACCTTAACAGCATGGGCATTACCGCCGATTGCGTTACCCCAGAGCAGGCGCAGCAAGAGCTGCCCAATTGGCAGGGCGTGGTCAACTGCTCGCCTATCGGCCATATCAATCACCCCGGCTGCCCCATCGACACCGCCGGCTTGGGTGCTCAGCACTGGGTGTTTGATGCGGTGTACATTCCGGCTCATACCGAACTGTTAAATGCCGCTTACCAAGCCGGTGCTAAAACGCTGTCGGGGGTTGATCTGTTCGTGTTTCAAGGTGTGGATGCGTTTCGCTTTTTTACCGCTGAGTCTATCGATGCTGAGCAGATTGACCCGCATGTCATACCGCTACGTACCCACTATTTCGAACAGCTCGTTACCCCAAAAGCTAGCAACGTGCCATAAAACTTTGACCATGAATCTCTTATCGTGAAATTCTGGCAAAGTCACGTGCGATCATTCGTTATTCGAACACCCCATTCTTAGTACGCTAAAGAGACCACTATGCTCGCCATTCTTGCCATTACCACGCCGATTTTCCTACTGATTGGCACAGGGTATCTGGCAAGATGGAGCGGCATTATCCAGCATGACCAAATGCAGGGCGTGGGGGTTTTTGTGCTTTACTGCGCGCTACCCGCGCTGGTGATTCGCGCATTAACCCAGCAACCGTTAGAAGACATTTTTAAGCTGAATTATCTGGTGGCTTACGGGCTTGGCTCGCTGGTGGTGTTCGCTGGAGGGCTGTGGCTTGGCATTAAGCGCCAGCAATTATCGCTTAACGCAAGCGCAATGCAGGCACTGGGAATGGCCGCCGCCAATAGCGGTTTTGTAGGCTACCCAGTGGCGGCCATGGTGATTGGTTCCCCAGCAGCGGTGCTGTTGGCCCTTAACATGGTGATTGAAACGCTAATTATTATCCCCACCGCTCTGATACTTGCCGAAATGGCCACCCAACAAGGGGCGAGCGTTTGGAAGACAGTTAAGCAGACGGCTCTCAGCCTGGCGAAAAACCCCGTGCTGGTGGGTTTATTGACTGGCATTGTGATCGCCGTGACTGGCACAGCCATTCCCGGCCCGCTGTACAAAGCAATCGATATGCTGGCCGAATCCGCAGGTCCAGCGGCGCTATTCGTGATTGGCGGCGCACTATTTGGCCTTAAGGTCAAAGGCATGGCCAGAGACGTTGGACAAATTGTGATCGGCAAACTGCTGATTCACCCGCTGGCGATTTTCAGTGCCTTTTGCTTGGTGCCCGGCATCGACCCAGTTTACAAAGCCGGTGCCATCCTCTTCGCTGCTGCGCCGATGATCAGTATTTATCCGTTGTTCGGCCAACGCTATGGGCTGGGCGGCGTCAGTGCCGCCGCCATGCTGGTGGCAACGGTCGCTTCTTTCTTCACGCTGAGCTTGATTATCTGGTGGATGACGCTAGCAGGATTACTAACTACGTAGTAACCCAAGGCTCAGTTCGCAGATTTTATAATAGCCTCTAATGCTGCTTGATAGCCCTGTGTGCCTAACCCGGCAATCACGCCGTCGGCGCGCAGCGAGACGTAGGAGTGGTGGCGGAAGCTTTCGCGCTTGTGCACGTTAGAGATATGTACCTCAATCACTTTGCCTTCAAACGCATTGAGCGCATCGAGAACGGCCACCGATGTGTGAGTATAAGCCGCCGGATTGATGATGATCGCCTGGGTGCCATCGGTACGCGCGGCGTGAATGGCATCAATCAGCTCGCCCTCATGGTTGCTTTGCAGGCAGTTAATATCCCACCCAGCAATCACGGCTTTTTCCCGCAAAGCGTTGTTAACATCTTCCAGCGTTTCATAACCGTAAATTTCCGGCTGACGTGTTCCCAGGAGATTTAGATTGGGACCATGGAGCACCGTTACCTTTGGCTGACTCATTGACTGATATCCTTTCTTAGCGACATATCATAATGTAGGTTAGTGGTATTTTTATCGTAACTTATTATTAATAATGAATTTTTCATGTAATTTCAAAAAAGCCTATTTGTTCGTTATTCGAACAGCGTGTTACATTGTACGTTCTTAATCACCAAAAAAATGGCCTGCCGACCCATGGATGCAATGGTTCAGGAAGACAAACTTGATCCCGATGACCGCGACTTCGTAACAGCACTTGCGAGCGGCTTGGAAGTGATTCTAGCATTTGATGAAAGCCACTCTCGAATGACGCTTAGCGAGGTGGCATCCCGCACCGGCATGAATCGCGCCAAAGCACGACGCTTTTTGCTGACATTGCATGCATTGGGCTATGTACGTAAACAACAACGCTACTTTGAACTCGCACCCCGTGTGCTGCAACTCGGCTATGCCTTTTTATCTGCCAACAACTACCGCAGTGTTATTCAACAGTACTTGGAAGACATTACTCAGGAGAGCGGCGAATCCTCATCGCTAGCTGTGTTGGATGGCGATGAGGTTATCTACGTGGCGCGCTCAGCGGCTCCCCACCGGCTAATGGGTATTACGCTCTCGATAGGTACTCGCTTACCAGCAGCGCACACGTCCATGGGGCGGGTACTGCTCGCCCAACTCCCCGAAACCGAACTTGATGCCTTTCTGTCGCGGCTAGAGGTCACTCGCTATACAGAAAAAACCGTGACCGATAAAGACGAGCTCAAACAATGCATCTTAGAAGTCCGTCAACAGGGTTATGCCATTGCCGACCAAGAGCTTGACCCCGGTCTACGCTCATTGGCAGTACCCGCGTTTGACGCCAACGGCAAGCTATTAGGCGCGATCAATATCAGCACCAACGCCGCCCGAATCGACTTGGACACGCTATTAAATAATCACCTGCCACTATTGCAGGAAAAGGCTCGACTAATTCGTACCAGCATTACCAGCTAATTGCGCAAGCGCCTGCTCTAGCGATGCCTGCTGGCGTTTTGCGTAGAGCGCAACTTCATCGATCACCGGCACGCCCAGCGCCTGCTCGAACTGTCGCTGGTTGGCGTCACGGGCGTAGCCGCTGTGTCCTTTATCGCCCAGGTTCGACTGGAAAATGCCCGCCGCACTGACCGGCAGAAAATCCTCGTAAATCATGGGAGAGATCGTTAGCGCACCCTGCTCCAGTAACGCTTCCACATCGCTTGTGTCGATAGAGCCGGCCACCTTGGCGCCGGGCGCGGCGTGGTAGTGGAAAAAAGCCAGGCCCTCGCGGCGCAGGGTGGCATCATCATCCGGGAAGGCTTCAAACACTGCCGATAAGCGGGTCTGGTGAGTGTCGTTATCTGCGACCGTCGCGCTTTTTGCGTCGCCCAATAAACGGTCATACAGTGCCCGCCCTTTGTGCGTCAGTGCAATGCCGCGCTGCTCGATTTCGCCAAAGCGGGCGGTGTGATGCCCCTGGGCGGCATCGGCAAACGAAATCGGCTCTTCCAGCGCCTTGAAGCTGGTTTGGCGCAGCAGAATCGGGCAACGACGGCGTGGAGGCCCTTCGATGATGGCTTTGGGGTCAATACCCACCTGAGGCATACGCCGCTGCACCTCGTCGATATCCAGGGTACGCGGCGTCAAGTGGTTGATATGCGGGCCCTTGAAGCACACTACGTCAGCAATCAGCCGATGCTCCTGCTGCAAGCGCTGATAGGTCGCCAGGTCGACCGTGGCCTGTTCATGCCAGCGAAACGTTTCCAATGCTTGATGGACAAACTGCTCAGCCTGTTCAGCGGTTAGCCCACCCTGGCGTTCAAAACGCTCTATCAAGGCTTCCGCCTGCGGGGTGACAATATGGCGGGCATCGAGAATCTTGCTGGCCTGCTCGCGCAGCGCGGGATCGTCGATCAGTTCCAGGCGCAACAAAGAAGTGAATACACGGAAGGGGTTGCGCGAAAGCGCCGCATCGTCGACCGGTCGAAACGCCGTAGAGTGTACCGGTACGCCTGCGGCGGCTAAATCGTAATAGCCAACGGGCTGCATCCCCATCACCGCGAACATGCGCCGCAGCATGGAAAGTTCCTCAGCTGTGCCAACGCGAATCGCGCCATGACGCTCAACGCTAATGCGCGCCAAATCGTTGTTCGCTACTAGCGTGTCACGCAGCGCCGGGGATGCAGCCAGCACCTCTTCGTTCACCGACGCGACCAATGACAGCAGGGCACTGTATTGCGGGACTTCCTGCTGGTACATGGCCGACATTGCCTTGGAAAACTGATCGCGAATGTCGTCGCTGCTGACGTGCGCTGCACTCATCGTGCGCTCCTTGAAAGCAATAAGAACTGGGTAAGTATGAGCTTGATAAGATAGTACCGCGCCTGTTTCACCGACAATTGCATATTTTCCGCCCTTAGCTTCATCAAAATGCCATCGGTATCGGTCGGCAGCGTTGGGAGGTCACGCGCCCGGCTGTTACATTAATGACCACTTTCCTTGAGGCAGACTCAATACCATGACGTGCCCGCTTTATATCGGCTTGCCCATGTGGGCCAACACGGATTGGCTGGGCTCGCTCTATCCGCGTCACGCCAAAACTGACCTGCTCAGCGATTATGCGGCGGTGTTTTCCAGCGTAGAAGGCAATACCACCTTTTATAGCGGTGCCCCAAAGCCAGAAACGGTAGCGGCTTGGGCACGCCAGGCGCCCGCGCATTTTCGTTTTTGCTTCAAACTTCCCGCTAGCGTCACCCACGATCAGCGCTTAACGCGCTTAGAAGAGGCCTGGGCCTTTTTAGACGCCCTAGCCCCGCTTCACGATCGGTTAGGCCCCACAATGGTCCAGCTTCCCCGAGATTTTGGCCCCGATGAGTTACCGCAGCTGGAAGCCCTTCTCGCCGATTGGCCTGCTCATTTAGCCTGCGCCGTGGAAGTCCGACACCCTGTTTTTTTCCACAAGGGAACGGCTGAGCAAGCCCTTAACCGCCTGTTGATAACTTATCGAGCCAACCGCGTGATGCTCGACGTCCGCCCGCTGTTTTCGACGTCGGCCAATAGCCATCCCGGGCTTGCCCATGCTCAGCAAGAAAAGCCGAAACTCCCATTACACGTGCTTTCGACAGCAGATCATCCTATCATTCGCTTTATTGGCCATATTGACAAAACCATTAACATTGACTACTTCAATGCCTGGAAATCACGTCTTTCCCTGTGGATAAATCAGGGGAAAACCCCTTTCTTATTTGTGCATACAGCGGATAACCGGGAGTCCCCCGCGTTAGCCCGCATGCTCTATAGCGCCGTCCATGACATTACGCCTTTACCACCGCTTGGCCCGTTTGCCAATGAAAAGCAGAGCCAGCTATTTTAGCCTGCCTTTTTAGCGATGCTGACTGGCATGCAAGGCACTGATCGGATAAATTGCGCGTACTTTCGAAAAATAACGTAGGCAATCCTCTGTCTGTGGTTTTTCGAATAGCGGTGCAACGCGCCGACAACAGTCTCATTACAATTAATTAACAGGTGATGTATGGCAAAACTTGCACATGCACAGTGGTCATCGAAAATGGCCTTTGTGCTGGCAGCTGCAGGCTCTGCAGTAGGCCTAGGCAATATCTGGAAATTCCCCTACATGGTGGGTGAAAGCGGCGGTGCCGCGTTCGTGCTGGTATACCTTGCCTGCGTGGCGCTGGTCGGTGTGCCTATTTTGCTCGCTGAGTGGATGATCGGTCGGCGCGGCCAGAAAAACCCCATCGACAGTATGCGAGAGCTGGCCAAGAAAAACGGCAAGTCCCAAGGGTGGGCGCTGGTCGGTATTAGCGGCGTCCTGGCCGGCTTTTTGATCCTGTCGTTCTACAGCGTGATTGGTGGCTGGTCGCTCAACTATACCTTGAGCTCGGTGATTGGCACCTTTAGCGGCCAGGATTCCGACAGCGTTGGTGAGATCTTCAACGGCATGCTGGCAAGCCCCGGGACGCTGCTGTTATGGCACAGCGCCTTTATGGTGCTGGTGGTGGGTATTGTCGCCCGAGGTGTGACCAAAGGGCTGGAGGGTGCGGTGCGCTCACTGATGCCGGCACTGGTCATTTTGATGCTGATTCTGGTGGGTTACGGCATGACCACGGGCCACTTTGGTGAAACCCTGGCGTTTATGTTCAGCCCCGACTGGAGCGCACTGGATGGCGGCGTGGTACTGGCCGCGATGGGCCAGGCATTCTTCACGCTCTCGCTGGGCATGGGTATTATGATGGCCTACGGCTCCTACCTCGGCGAAGACGTTAACCTGCTGAGCACGGCGCGCACGGTCATTATTATTGATACCGTCATTGCGCTGCTAGCTGGCCTAGCGATTTTCCCGATTGTGTTTGCCAACGGCTTAAGCGCTGGCGAAGGCCCGGGATTGATCTTTGTCACGCTACCTATCGCATTCGGCAGCATGACCGGTGGCGCCATACTGGGGCTGATGTTCTTCCTATTGCTGACCTTTGCTGCGCTCACCTCAGCGATTTCGCTGCTGGAACCAACCGTCGAAATGTTGGAAGAGCGCACATCGCTGTCACGTATTACCGCGACGCTGGTTAGCGGCGTTGCCGTTTGGCTGTTGGGCGTCGCGGCACTGCTGTCGTTCAACCTATGGTCAGAATTTTTGGTCTTTGGGCTGAATATCTTCGACTTGCTGGATACCTTTACGGCGAAGATTCTGCTGCCGCTCACCGGTCTTGGCGCGATAGTATTTGTCGCCTGGTGTCTGGAGCGCAAAAGCGTCGAGCAAGAGCTTGCCTTATCCGCGACAGGAACCAGCGTATGGAACATCGTGGCACGCTTTATCGCACCGATTGGCGTTATCGTGGTGTTCATCACCGGCTTTCTTTAATAGGGTCTGCTTGGCTCTGCGCGTAGCAGGGCCAAGCGCCTATAATTAGCATGCTCTAAAACGGCTTAGCTTCCCTTAAGGCATGGCCGCTTAGTACATTTCTCAGTGCAGTTCGCTCTCTTGCCGTTCATCTTCGTCTGGCAAGGGAGCGATATCCTGCGATAGTTTTTGAAATTCCCGGTGTAGTTCAATGCCTCGACGCGCGCGCAGGTTACGTTGCGCTGCGCTACGCCGCCGTTGGGCGTGTTCGTCTACTTCCATACTCATGAAAATATCGAGCAGTTCGCTCTTAACCGAGGTGATGCGTTCGACGTTTCGCATGATCGACGTTCCTCCAGGTGAATATGCCTTCGTCCACCTGCATCGGTGACGACTGTTAGATGATGCAGTGCGACACTTCATTTCTTACTATAACCTACTTGACAAAATGATGACCAATTCAAAAAACCGTCATCTAACGCCGTGTCAAACTAACGTGGGCGCAATGCTTGCTTGCCCATTTAGTGCGTCACTCAGGCATACTGGTCGCACGCCTAGCATATAACGCTGCGCCGCTTGATTAAGGAGCTAAACGTGAGTCGCGCCCTGTTCGATGAAATGAGACGCCGCATGGAGCACTTTCGCCGCTCCGAGCAGAAAGTGGCGCGGTTTGTACTGCGCAATCCCGAAGAAGTGATCCACATGCGGATCGTCGACCTCGCTACCGAGGCGAAAGTCAGCGAGCCCACCGTGGTGCGTTTCTGCCGCGCCCTGGGATGCAATGGCTTTCAGGATTTTAAATTGCAGCTGGCACAAATGCTGGCCACCGGCAGCCAATTTGCCCAGTTCTCGATGAACGATAGCGATTCAGTCGCCGAATTCTCGCATAGCATTTTCGACTCGACGGTAGGCACCTTGCTGTCGGTTCGCGACCGGCTCGATAACGATGCCCTGGGCCGTGCCGTAAATGCGCTGGCGATGGCCAATCGCGTCGAGTTTTATGGCTATGGCGCGTCAGGCGCGGTGGCGTTTGATGCCCAACACAAATTTTTTCGGTTACAGATTTCCACCTCGGCCTACGCCGACCCCCACATGCAGAACATGTCGGCGGTGACGCTCAAAGAAGGTGATGTGGTGGTGGCCATTTCGCAAACCGGGCGCACCAAGGCGCTGGTGGCAAGCGTACGGCTAGCCCGGGAGGCGGGCGCGACGGTGATTGGCCTGTGCCCCAGCGACTCGCCGCTGGCGGAAGAAGTCACCCTGCCGCTGTATATTGACGTGCACGAAGACACCGAAATCTACACGCCGATGAGTTCACGCATCGCCCATTTGGTACTGGTCGACGTGCTCGCGGTGGGCGTGGCCAAAACCCGCGGCCCGAAGCTCGCCGAACAGCTCAAATCGGTTAAGAAAAGCCTTAACTCGCTGCGCTTCCCGGAAGACTCCCAATAAGTCTTAGGGAAGGTTGAAGCGAGGTTTTTTCGCCATGGCCGGAAAATGTTCCCGACATTTCCGGCATTTCCGCCAGCCATGGCGGTCAGATGGCGAAAGTAGCGCCCTCGCGGAGACCTGCCCTCGGTAGTGAGTTGTGAAGATGTCATACCTGTATGCACAGCCAGTTCAATGGCTGTGCTAAACTGACCGCCCATTTTTCGACCCGGCAGCGGCTTATATGGACGACGTCACGGCGATACTCGATCAGCTTAATTCCGACCAGCGTGAAGCGGTTAGCGCCCCGCAAGGCAATCTGTTGGTACTGGCGGGCGCAGGCTCGGGCAAAACCCGTGTGCTGGTGCACCGTATTGCCTGGTTGATGCAAGCCGAAGGGTTGTCGCCCTATGCGCTGCTTGCCGTGACCTTCACCAATAAGGCCGCCCGCGAAATGCGCACCCGGCTGGAAGCGCTGCTGGGGCTATCGTTGCGAAATGTGTGGGTGGGCACCTTCCACTCAATTTCCCACCGCCTGCTGCGCACCCACTGGCAAGATGCGCGACTGCCACAACACTTCCAGATCATTGATGCCGACGACCAGCTACGGCTGGTCAAACGCCTGCTCAAAGACTATTCCATCGACGACGAGCGTTTCCCGCCCCGCCAGGTGCAGGGGTTTATTTCCGGCTGCAAGGAAGAAGGCCTGCGGCCCCATCAGGTCAACGTCGACGGCGATGCCTACCTAGGCCAGATGGGCGAACTCTACGAGCGCTATCAGCTAACCTGCGAACGCGGCGGGCTGGTCGATTTCGGCGAGTTACTGCTCAGAAGCCTTGAGCTATTGCGCGACAACCCGGCGTTGCTGGCGCATTACCGCGAGCGATTCAGCCACTTACTGGTCGATGAGTTTCAAGATACCAATACGCTTCAGTACGCGTGGCTCAAACTGCTGACCGGCATGCAGACGCCGATGACCGTGGTCGGCGACGACGATCAGTCGATCTACGGCTGGCGTGGCGCCAAGGTCGAGAATATTCGCCGCTTCGAGCAGGAGTTCCCCCAAACCCACACCGTCCGCCTTGAGCAAAACTACCGCTCGACCAGCGCGATTCTCGACGCCGCTAACGCGCTGATCAGTCACAACAGCGAACGCATGGGTAAGCAGCTATGGACCGAAGGCGTCGAGGGCGAACCCATCTCGATATACGCCGGTTTTAACGACCTTGAAGAAGCGCGCTTCATCGTCGACACCATCAAAGAGAAAGTCGATGAAGGACTGAACCGCCGCGATATCGCCATTCTCTACCGCTCCAACGCGCAATCGCGACTGCTGGAAGAGACACTGATCCGCCAGGGGATGCCCTACCGCATCTACGGCGGCCATCGGTTCTACGAGCGGCTGGAAATTAAAAACGCCCTGGCCTATTTGCGCCTATTGCTTAATCGCGACGACGACGCCTCTCTTGAGCGGGTAATTAACGTCCCCACCCGGGGCATTGGCACCCGTACGGTGGAAATCGTCCGCCTACGCGCCCGCGAACAGAACATCCCGCTGTGGCAGGCGCTGCACGACGCGATACACGATGGCACCTTGAAAGGCCGCGCAGCCAACGCGGTGCAGGCATTCGCCAATTTGATTGAGGCGTTGGACAACGACGTTTCAGGACTTCCGCTGCATGACATCATCGACCACGTCACCGCCAAAACGGGCTTGATTGAGCACCACCAAAGCGAACGCGGCGAGAAAGGCCAGGCACGGGTAGAAAACCTCGAAGAACTGGTCAACGCCGCACGGGCGTTTACCCACGGCGATGCCTTCGAAACCCCTGAAGCCGGTGAGGGCATGGCCGCGCTGGAGGCGTTTTTATCCGAAGCGGCACTCAACGCCGGCGATCACGAAGCCGAAGAGTTCGAAGACAGCGTGCAGCTGATGACGCTGCATTCGGCGAAGGGCTTGGAATTTCCCGTGGTGTTTATTGCCGGCGTCGAGGAAGGGCTATTTCCTCACAAGATGTCGCTGGAAGAGCCAGGTAGGCTCGAGGAAGAGCGCCGCCTGTGCTACGTGGGCGTTACCCGGGCAATGCAAAAACTCTACTTAACCCACGCCGAGACCCGCCGCCTGCACGGCAAAGAGGTGTTTCCTCGGCCTTCGCGTTTTATACGTGAGCTGCCGCCGCACCTGCTCGAAGAAGTACGCCTGCGTGGGCATATTTCACGCCCGGTTACCGCCTCGCGCACGGCTTTTGCCCAGCAAAGCGTCGAAAGCCACGGCGACCTGCCCAGCCTGCATGTCGGCCAGGGGGTGGAGCATCCGGTCTTTGGTGAAGGGGTCATTCTCAACGCCGAAGGCGAGGGTGCCCGTGCCCGGGTGCAGGTCAGCTTTGAAGGCGAAGGCGTTAAATGGCTGGTGCTCGGATTTGCTAAGCTAACGCCTCTGTAAACCGCCCGTGACCGGGACGTTCACGCGCCATTACTTGCGCCTATACTCACGCACCCATTGCGCCGTGCAGAGGACCTTATGAAACAACGCTTGAAACGCCTATTCCCCGAAGTGTGCAACGGCTGGTCAGAACTCAGCGGCTACCATCGTTTTGAGCGCATGGTATCGTTGGTACTGGCCCTCGCTATCGGCGGGGCCGTGCTGGTCGCCATGTATCATCTGGTCATTCATGTAGTGCAGCTATTATTCATTCAAAGCCGCGACCCCTTCGACTACCGCGTGTTTCAAGCGCTGTTCGACATGATCCTTACCGTGCTGATTGCCATGGAATTCAATAACTCGATCATCCGCACGATGACCAGCGGCAAAGGCTTTATCCACGTCGAAATCGTGGTGCTGATTGCCATTATGGCGTTGGTACGCAAATTTATGGTGCTGGACATGGAAACCATCGACCCCTGGCAAATTGGTGCGCTGGCAGCAGCGGTGTTGGCCCTCGGTGGCTGTTACTGGCTGGTTCGGCATGCCAACCGCATGAAAGATGCGAGCGACGATTGACCATAAAGCTTGCGGGAAAAATTCGCTTTATCGCATACTGGCTGGCGGATAAGGCGCACCCAGCGCCCCTATAACAACAGCGTGATAACTCTTGGAGTCTTGCTCAATATGCAACGCCGTCACTTTCTCAAAACCGCCAGCCTTGGCGTCGCTGGGGCTGCTGCTGCCCCCTTTGTATCTACGTCTCGCGCCCGCGCCGACGAAACCTATACCTGGGACATGGTCACCTCATGGCCAAAAAACTTTCCCGCGTTAGGTACCGGTGCCAACGACTTCGCCCGCCGCGTGGAACAGCTTTCCAACGGCCGCATGAAAATTACCGTTCACGGTGCGGGTGAACTGGTGCCTGCGCTCGAAGTCTTTGATGCCGTCGCGGCCGGCACCGCTGAAATGGGTCACTCGGCATCTTACTATTGGCGCGGAAAAGTCGCTGCCTCGCAGTTCTTCACTGCCGTGCCCTTCGGCATGACCACCACTGAAATGAACGCCTGGCTTTATCATGGCGACGGTCAGGCACTGTGGGATGAAATTTACGAGCAGCACAACCTGAAACCCTTTGCGGTCGGCAATACCGGTCCGCAGATGGGGGGCTGGTTTAAGCAAGAAGTTAACTCGCTGGAGGATATGCAGGGCCTGAAGCTGCGCTTGCCAGGCTTGGCCGGTGAAGCCATGAACAGCATCGGCGTAAGCACCGTCAATATGCCTGGGTCTGAGATTTTCACCTCATTGCAGACCGGTGCTTTGGATGCCGCCGACTGGGTCGGCCCCTACAACGACCTGGCATTCGGCCTGCACCAAGTGGCTGACTATTACTACACCTCGGTATGGAACGAGCCAACCGCGGTGCTGGAAGGCACGATCAACCTGGATGCCTGGAACGAGTTACCTGAAGATCTCCAGGCGGTTATCACCGAAGCTGCCCGCGCGTCGAACCTGGCGATGTACAGCGAGTTTGCCTTCCGTAACGCCCAGGCTCTCGAAACGCTGGTCGACGAGCATGGCGTGAAGTTGCGCACTTTCCCTGAAGATGTCATGAAGGCGCTTTACCAAAGCTCCCAGGAAGCCATCCAACGCCAGATCGACGACGATGAGGAATCACGCCGCGTATATGAATCCTATTCAGCGTTCCAGAAAATCGTCCGCCCCTTCAACGATGTCGGCGAATACGCGTACTTGAAAAGCCGTGATAACGTAGGCGGTTAAGCTACTCAAAAACGGTGAAGAGTTGTATTAAGGGCGCTTTTAAACAAGCGTCCTTTTTTGGTTTAGGTTAGCCGTGCACCGCGCGAATGCGGCCGTTGTCGTCCAGCGCCACCATCACAAAACGCGCTTCGGTGACTTTTTGGCGCTCTTCCAGATGCGGCTCGTGCAGCGCACGCACCCAGACCTCTACGTCGATTTTCATTGAGCTGTGACCCACCTCTTGAAGCTGGGTATACACGCTCACCATCGACCCCACCCGCACCGGACTTAAAAAATCCATCGCCTCAATGGCCACGGTGGCGGTTCGCCCCCCGGCCTCTCGGCCAGCTGCCAGCTCGGCCGCTTGATCCATCTGGTTAACCAACCAGCCGCCGGAAATATCGCCGTAAACATTGGTATCCTGGCGTGAGGCCAGTAGTTTAAGGGTCAGTTCTCCTTGGGGAGCAGGCACATCGTCCAAATCGGTATCCAGCAGTGTCATGTGTCGGTCGCTTTGTCGGTTTATTATTGTGAATATCAGGTCGCCCTCTAAGGCACACCTTGTTGCATCGCAATACGCAGATAGTTAATCACAAGAGAGCATTCGATTGAATAGTAACGGTTTCGCTTTACGCATTAAATATCTCGCGGCCCTAGGCTTGGCCTGGCTACTATTGGGCTTGCCGCTTGCGAGTTGGGCGCAATCCCAGGGGCCTTCGGCAAGCGGTACCCTGGGCACTGTCGGTTCGGACACCATGGCCGGGCTGATGTTGCGCTGGGGCGAAGCGCTTACTACCGAGCATCCAGATATCAACGTTCAATTTCAAGCCAGTGGCTCTGCCAGCGCACCGCCCGCGTTACTCGCCGGTACCACCCGCATCGGGCCCATGTCGCGGCGCATGACCGATGAAGAACGCGACGCCTTTGTTGAGCGTTACGGCTATCCCCCGTTAGAACTTCGTGTGGCGCGCGATGCGTTAATCGTGATTGTGCATCGCCATAATCCATTGCCTGCCATCTCGCTTAAAGACGTGGATGCGATTTTCTCGACCACTCGGGCTTGCGGCAGCGAGCGCTCGGTATCTCGCTGGGAGGCACTAACGCCGGGCGATGAGGGGCCAAGCGGGCCTATCGCCTTGCATGGACGTAACATTACCTCGGGCACCTACGGCCTGTTCCGTCAGCGCTTGCTATGCGACGGCGACTTTCGACCTGATATCAGCGAGTACATGGGCGCGTCAGCGGTCGTCGCGGCAGTCGGGGAGTCCTATGCAGCCATGGGCTACTCGGGTTATAACCACCTAACACCGTCGGTGAGGGCGCTCCCTCTGGCAACCGAGCAGGGTAACGCCGTGCCACCGAGCGAAACTGCCATCCAAAGCGGCGAGTATCCGTTATCGCGCTACTTGTATGTTTACGTCAACCTGCCGCCAGGTGAGTCGCTGCCTTCCGCAGAACGCGCGTTTCTGGATCTGGTCATGTCCGCTGAAGGCCAACAGATTACCCGAGCCGCAGGCTTTGTTCCCCTGCCACTAGACGCCTTAGAGGCTCAGCGGGCATGGTAGGCAGATATTGTCATTTAACTGTCACAAAGGTCCCGTAACGTAAGGAGTTCCCATGCAAGCCCACACGCTGATCCTATCGCTGACTTGTCCATGATCGTCACATGACCCGCGCTCGGTTTTCTTCTCCGCCGTACCGCCACTTAAAAGACCGTATCGCCACCGGACTCATCACCGCCGGCGGCATTGGCGTGCTGTTGGCGGTATTGGGCATTGGGGTGTTTTTAGTCTGGGAAGCAGCCCCCTTATTACTGAGCAACGATCGCGCCTCGTTGACAACGCTCTCACCGCTGGCCTGGGGCACGCTAAAAGCCGCTCTGATGGCGCTACTGTTTGCGCTACCGTTGGCGCTTGGAGCGGCGGCTTACTCGGCGTTTTTCATGTCCCCGCGGCTACGCAGTCGCATTAAGCCAACGCTGGAAATGATGGAGGCCATCCCTGGCGTGGTAGTGGGTTTTATTGCCGGTATGGTGCTCGCGCCTTGGGTCGAGCGTCACTTGGCCAGCACTCTTGTAGTGCTACTTTGGCTGCCGCTCAGCGCTGGGCTTGCTGGCTTGCTTTGGCACCTGGCGACTCGCCGTTGGCAGCGTCGCTTGCCGCTTTCGTGGGCGGCGTTGTGGCTGATTCCTTGGCTCATCGCCATGTTTATGGTGGCCCTATGGATAACCCCGCTGGTGGAGCAGGCCTTTTGGGGCGGCGATCTCCGCCAACACCTTTACCAATGGTTTGACCTCGACTACGTCACTCGCAATGCGCTGATTGTTGGCTTGGCGATGGGTTTCGCCGTCATCCCCAGCGTTTATTCGCTCGCCGAAGATGCCCTTACCGAGGTCCCCCGGCCGCTCTTGGAAGGGGCTCAGGCACTGGGCGCTAGCCGCTGGCAGGCGGTGATCAAGGTGGCGCTTGCCGCCGCGGGGCCGGGGCTGTTTTCCGCCATCATGATTGGCGCGGGCAGAGCGGTGGGAGAAACCATGATCGTGCTGATGGCCAGCAGCAATACGGCGCTGCTCAGCGCCAGCCCCTTCGAGGGCATGCGCACCATGGCGGCCGCCATCGCAATTGAACTGCCCGAAGCCGCCGCCGGAGGTGCCACCTATCGCATGCTGGTGTTGGCGGCGCTGGTGCTGTTTTTGTTCACCTTTTTCGTCAACACCCTGGCGGAAGTGGTACGTCAACGACTGCGTCGACGCTATCAGCGCATAGGGGGTGTTCCATGAAGTGGCTGAAAAGCGCCATGCAGCAGGGCGTCTGGCCCTGGTTATGCGCAGGCAGCGTTGCGCTCTCACTGCTCATGCTGGGTGCCTTGCTTGCGTTACTGCTAACGCGCGGTCTAGGCCATTTCTGGCCGGCTGCGTTGGACGAAGTCACGCTGGACAATGGTGACGTAGTGGCGGGCGAGGCGGTACGCGAGATGCCGCTTCCCGACCAGGAAGGTCGCGAGCGCCTCTATTTTACGGGCAATCGCGACGTCGACGATGCCCGCTGGCGCTGGGTGGCTATCGACGCCATTGCCCGGCAGACCCAGCCGGCGAACCTGCTGCGCCTGGAGCGGCGCACCTGGGGCGACTTTATCGGCTATCTGGAGGCGGTTGAGGTCAATGGCGAGCGGTTTACCGGCGATGACGCATGGCAGCAGGTTCAGCAGGCACTGCCTCTGCCCACCGCGCAGCGCACACACTATCAGCTCACTTTGCGCACGCCCCAAGGGCAAACGCTGCGCCAGTCACTCGCCCCCGTGCTTAACGTCGAAGCGCCGAATGCCATGAATGTGGGGCAAAAAATTCAAGCCTGGGGGGGCGATGTCTGGCAATTTTTAAGTCAGGGGCCGCGTGCGGCTAATACCAGCGGCGGCGTATGGCCAGCCATATTCGGCACCATGCTGATGGTCATTTTAATGTCGGTAATCGTCACCCCGTTTGGCGTGCTGGCTGCCATCTACCTCAATGAGATTGCCCACCAGGGGCCGCTTACCCGACTGGTGCGTATTGGCGTTCGCAACCTCGCAGGCGTGCCGTCGATTGTATATGGCGTGTTCGGCCTGGGGGTGTTTGTGTACGGCATTGGTGGCTCACTCGATGAGTGGTTCTTCGACGACGCCTTACCGTCGCCTACCTTTGGTACCGGCGGCTTGTTATGGGCATCGTTAACCCTCGCCCTGCTCACCCTGCCGGTGGTGATCGTGGCCACCGAAGAGGGGCTTGCGCGGATTCCCGAGGCTCAGCGTGAAGGCGCGGTGGCGCTGGGGGCCACGCGGCTTGAAATGCTGACGCGTGTCGTGCTGCCGATGGCCACACCGGCCATGCTAACCGGGGTCATTCTAGCCGTGGCACGGGCGGCCGGAGAGGTAGCACCATTAATGCTGGTCGGGGTGGCTAAGCTCGCGCCGCAGATGCCACTCGACGGAGAATTCCCTTACTTACACCTGGAACGCAAGTTTATGCACCTTGGCTACCACCTGTTTGACACCGCCTTTCACGGCGAAGATGTCCAGGCCGCTATCCCGTTGGTGTATGCCACTGCTCTATTATTAGTGCTGATTGTGTTGGTGCTTAACCTAACTGCCATATTATTGCGTCATCATCTACGTCGTCAGCGAGGAAGCGAATGCTAGCATCTCGACATGTCGATCACGCCACGCAGGCGCCCGTGACGCTTTTTCCAGCGGAGCAGTGCTGCCTGAACATTGACCAGTTTAGCCTCGCCTACGCGGGGAAACCGGCATTGCAGGAGCTTACGCTGCAGGTGCCCCGCCATCGTGTGACGGCCTTTATTGGCCCCTCGGGGTGTGGCAAGTCGACTCTGTTAAGGGCAATCAACCGGCTGCACGATCTTAATGAATCGGTCAGCCACAGCGGTGTTATCAGTCTCGAAGGGCAAAGCATTCATGACCCGGAGGTTAACGTGACAGAGCTTCGCCGTCGGGTGGGCATGGTGTTTCAAACCCCTAACCCCTTCCCGATGTCGATCTACGAGAATGTCGCCTTTGGTCTGCGCCTGCAGAAGCGGCTCGCCAAGCGCCAGCGGGACGATATTATCGAGTGGGCACTCACCTCGGCGGCACTATGGGATGAAGTCAAAGATCGCCTGCATCGCTCCGCTTGGCAGCTGTCCGGCGGGCAACAGCAGCGTCTGGTGATTGCGCGCACCCTGGCGGTTCAGCCCGATGTGCTGCTGCTCGATGAACCTGCATCGGCGCTTGACCCGATTTCCACGCTTAAAATTGAAGAGCTGATTCGTAATCTGAAATCTCAGCTAACGTTAGTGTTGGTGACTCACAATATGCAGCAGGCGGCTCGGGTGTCCGATTACACCGCCTTTTTGCAACAGGGTGAGCTTGTGGAGTACGGCCCCACCGACCACGTTTTCACTAACCCTCGTTTACAACGAACCGAAAACTACATAACCGGCCGCATGGCTTAGGTTGCAGCAACCCCGTTAGGAGGGCTCCATGGACATTACCAGCGATACCCACAGCACGCATATCTCGCGCCAATTCAACCAGGAGTTGGAAGAGCTCAAGACCCACCTGATGGCCATGGGCGGGATGGTGGAAAAACAGGTGCAAGACGCTGTCTTTGCGCTGCTGGAAAACGATTCGCGGTTGGCCGAAAAGGTCCGCGATAACGACCGCCAGGTCAACGACCTGCAGATCCAAATCGATGATGAGTGCACCCGCGTGCTGGCGCGCCGCCAGCCTGCCGCCTCGGATTTGCGTCTGGTGCTGGCGGTGATCCGTGCCACATCCGATTTAGAGCGGATTGGCGATGAGGCCAGCAAAATCGCCCGCAACGCTCTAACCTTGAGCGAAAACAGCAATACCGTCCGCGGGCTGGTGGAAGTCCGCCACATCAGTGAGCATGTGCGCAAAATGCTGCGCGACTCACTGACGGCGTTTGCCCGCTTCGATACTGAGCTCGCCATGCAGGTCATCCGTGAGGATGAATTTGTCGACGGTGAGTACGGCAGCGCCATGCGCTCGCTGATGACCTTCATGATGGAGGATTCGCGTTCGATCACCTCGGTGCTCAGCATCATGTGGGTACTGCGCGCCCTGGAGCGCGTCGGTGACCACGCCAACAATCTGGCCGAGCACGTCGTTTACCTCGTCAAAGGGCTGGATATCCGCCATACCGATCCCGACACCCTGGATCAGCAGGCGGCGCCGAAAAAGTCTTGACCTGCCCCCTGATTCCTCATGCAATACGCCCTGGCTGCACGGCAGCCAGGGTATTGCGATCAACGAGGAGTCATACTTTCCATGCTAGACGCGGTCACTGCCATCAGCCGAGGTACACGCTGTGTTTATGGGCCTGGGCTGAGGCGCTATATTTTTCTACCCATTATGGTCAATGTGCTGGTCTACGGTGCCATGCTTCACGTCGTGCTGGAGCGTTTTTCCGGCTGGATGACAAGCTGGATGAGCGCCGTCCCCAGCTGGCTGGAATGGCTCTCGTGGCTAATTTGGCCGGTGTTTTTTATCTGCTTGCTGGTGGTGATTTTTTTCACCTTTACGCTGGTAACCCACTTTATCGCCGCGCCCTTCTATGGCTTTTTGGCCGCCAAGGTAGAGCGCCAAGTTGTCGGTAAAGAGCCTCTGGATGACCGCGGGCTAACCAAAACAGCACTTGATGCAATGGGTCGCGAACTGGTCAAGCTGGGCTATATCTTACCGCGCGCCGCACTACTGTTTGTGGTGGGCTGGATTCCAGGACTTAACCTGTTTGCCCCGTTGCTATGGGCATTGTTTTCCGCCTGGGTGATGGCCATCACTTATTTAGATTACCCAATGGATAACAACAAGGTATCGTTTCGCGATATGCGCGGACGCCTGTCGGCGCGCTGGTGGCAAAGCCTAAGCTATGGCGGCCTTGTGACGCTGCTTACGTGGATTCCGCTAGCCAACCTGTTCTTGATTCCCGGTGCCGTGGCCGGGGCCGTGCTAATGTGGGATGACCACTACCGTGATGTCCATACGCTCACCAAGCCTTGAGAAGATGTGCATTAACCGCAAGACGGTGTGGAAAAAAATCGCGTTAATGAGAGGCGATGGCGTGATATCGCAGGGAGCGATATCGAATAGAACCCAGTAAAAAACAAGACCCCGCCGTGGCGGGGTCTTCGACAGTGATCATTTTAGGCGATGTTGCTAACCAGCTTCCAATCCTTTTGCGGGATTCCAACCGTGGACGTTACCCTGACTGGCAGTGTGATCGCCTTTTAGATTCATCCTGTGAATCTTCAATCATCCCTGCTGACACAAGACGTCCTTGCCTCGCATCGGTTCACTATCTAAGCGTAGTTACTTTTCCCTACTATGTAAAGAAAAGTATCAACAGTTTTCTGCATTTTACAATACAAGGCGACTGTCGTATTTATTTAAGAGCAGACTCTGTGCCAGCTACCCACTAAGCTATTTATTATGTAATGATAACAAAGAGTTGTTTTTTTATGCTTCCTATCACTGCATGAGCGAAGCGTGACAAATGGATACTCACGTTGTGAGTCGTAATGACACATGTAACGGGAATATCCACTCACGGCGCAGGGTTATTGCGTCATCGACGACGCATTACGCGGCGGAGTGGCAGGGGTAATGAGGCGGGTCGCCGGGAACACACAGCGGAACAGAGCACCTTCGCCCGGGCGTGAATCAATTTGTAACTGAGCGTCGTGGCGCAACAAGACGTGTTTTACAATGGCAAGTCCAAGCCCGGTGCCCCCGGTCGCGGTACTGCGGCCCTTATCAACGCGATAAAACCGCTCGGTCAAACGCGGAATATGCACGGGGTCGATCCCCTCCCCGTCGTCGCACACTTCGATACACGCGCCTTGGCCAAACGCTGTCCAGCGCAGTGTGATCGTGCTGCCTGGAGGGGTATAACGCACCGCATTAAAGGCAAGGTTAGACACGGCGCTACGCATTTCCTGCTCGCTACCCACTAGCTGTGCGGGGTAATCGCTGTCGACCCTAAGCGTATGCTGATGATCAGAAAGCGCCAGAGCATCAGCTCCTACACTGTTTAACAAGGCGGTCACATCAAGATGCTGATGATCTTGACCGCCTTGATCAATTTCTAAGCGAGACAGCAGCAGTAAGTCATTTACCAAATTCTGCATGCGCTGTGTTTGGGCCTCCATCTGCTCAATTCCCCGCCCCAGGCGAGGGGGGAGCTGATCAGCCAGTTCACCATAGGTTTCAAGATACCCCGACAGCACGGTTAACGGCGTACGTAGCTCGTGGGAAACATTGGCCACAAAGTCTCGCCGCATCTGCTCTAGTCGATGCAACCGGGTGATATCGCGCGCCATAACTAAACGCTCATCGTCACCATAAAGGGTAATCTGGTACTGCAGAATGCGCCGTTCGTCTATTGGCGATGTGAGTGTCAGCGGCTCACCGTAGTCACGCGCATTAAAGTAGCTGATGAAACGCGGGTCGCGCAGCAGATTGGTAATATGCTGGCCGCGATCGTGGGCCGTTTGCAGCCCTAGCATATCGCTGGCAGCGCTATTCCACCATTCCAGGTCGCCGTGACGGTCGAGCATCACCACACTGTCACGCATGGCCTCAGAGGACTCTTGAATGCGGGCAAGCGTCGTACGCAGACGACTTTGGGTAATCCGTTGGCTTTTCTGATAGCGGTATAGGCGGTCAAATAGCTCGCCCCAAAGGCCGCGTGCGGCGGGTGGCTCATCCTGCGGCTGTTGCGTCAGCCAGCGATATGCGGCGCGTAATTGCCGCAAGTGATAGATCAAACACACGGCGAAGCCAGCGGCTAACCCTAGCCCAGGCATACCGACTAGCCAGCCCAAGCACGTGCCGAGTGCCGCCCATCCCACCAAGCGCCACAGTTCACGGCTCCACAAACGCAAGGTTAAACTCGCGCGGAAAAGCGGTAGCCAGTACCGCGTACCGTTTGGATTAAGTTCTGGTGCGCATCGCCCAGGGCTTTACGTAACCGACGTATATGAACATCTACCGTGCGTTCTTCCACATAGACATTGCCTCCCCACACCTGATCAAGCAGCTGGCTACGCGTATAGGCCCTTTCCTGATGGGTCATAAAGAATTGTAACAATCGATACTCGGTGGGCCCCATATCCAGCGCTTTACCGTAGGCGCTTACCCGGTGGCCTACCGGATCAAGCAGTAATCCGTTAATTTCGATAGGATCTTCTACGCCGCGAGGCGTAGCGCGACGCAGCACGGCTTTTAAGCGCGCCACCAGTTCGCGAGGCGAAAACGGCTTGGTGATGTAGTCGTCGGCCCCCGCTTCCAGGCCCTGAATTTTATTATCCTCTTCGCCTTTGGCGGTGAGCATAATAATTGGCAATTCGGCGGTCGCCTCCTCTCGCTTGAGACGCCGGGCCAGTTCGATGCCACTCGTGCCGGGCATCATCCAGTCAAGCAATAGCAGGTCGGGCTGGTGGTCAACTACCATGGCGTGGGCATCCTGGGCGTTGTCCGCTTCAAGAACACGATAGTCAGCCATTTCCAGCGCCACCGCGATCATTTCGCGAATGGGTGCCTCATCATCGACGATCAGTACGGTCTTGGCGGTCATTCCAGAGCCTCACGGTGTTCGATAGAAAGTAATCCAGTGACATGTCAATGACGATCACACCATGACTTGATGACAATTCTATGACATTACCAGGGATTAGCCAGCAATCGGCCACCAACTCAGCGCAATCCCGGCAAACACCAGTAGACCTGACCAATGATTATTCAAAAATGCCTGGAAACACGGGTCCCGCTCACGCTGACGGATCAAACGCTGCTGGTGGATGAACGTCGCCGCCATACCCGCCAGACCAAGCCAGAAAAAACCGCCCAAACCGACGCGCGCGCCCACCCAAGCCAAAAGTGCCAGCGTGGCAAGCTGAAGCAGACCAATTACCAGCCGGTCGGCGTTGCCCAGCAGCACGGCCGTGGATTTGATGCCGATCTTGATATCGTCGTCGCGATCGACCATGGCGTACTGGGTATCGTAGGCGACGGTCCACAGCAGATTGGCAAAAAACAGTAACCACGCCTCCACCGGCACATCGCCCAAGACCGCCCCGAAGGCCATCGGAATCGCCCAGGAAAAAGCCGCGCCGAGTACCACCTGAGGGAAATGCGTGTAGCGCTTCATAAACGGGTAGATGAACGCCAGTAATACGCCGCCCACCGACAGCAAAACGGTAAACCAATTAGTTAACAGCACCAGCATAAACGCCGCAGCCACCAGCCCGATAAACAGCAACTGGGCTTCGGTTTCACTGATCCGCCCGGTGGCTAACGGACGATGTTGGGTACGCTTCACATAGCCATCAACGTGGCGGTCAGCATAATCGTTGACCACACACCCCGCTGCGCGCATCACGTAGACCCCGGCGATAAAGATCAATAGCACGTCGCGCCCTGGTACACCTTCAGCGGCCATCCACAAGGCCCATAGCGTGGGCCACATCAGCAGCCAGGTACCGATCGGCCGATCCAGCCGCATCAGCCGTATAAAATCCATCAGGCGACCCATTCCCGTTGGCCGCAGTAGAGAACGATCCATGCTTACCTCACCCATCCAAGAGACGCAGCGTTAGCCTAGCGCGAAGGCAGCGCAAGATCATCCGCCATGGTCGATAAAAAGTATTCTTGAACCAGCAGCGATAGCCCCGCGTGTTGGAAAACCGAGCGTCGCCCCCACTGGCTGCTAACGCGTTTGTCACAGGGATAAACAAACCCAGGTGCATGACGCGTGGCATATAGCGGGCCGCGTACCAGGTCAGGCTGGCTAAATAGCCAACTACCCAGCGACCGCTCCCCCAGGCGTTCCAGTCGCTGGCCACGCAGGGCTTCAAGGGGGGCCACCGAGCGGGCCACGACCCACGGGGTCTCATCCACGCACAGGGCCACCTCGCGCAGCCAGGCATAGCGCCTTGCCGCTAGGCCCAGCGCCTGGGCCTCATGCGGCTGAGGTAGCCCAACGCCCTGGCGCAACAGCTGCACGCGGAAAGGCCGCTCGCCGCCTGCTGCCATAATACGCGCTGTCAATGAGTCTGTGGAGGCAACCCACTGCCACCACGCCGCGCTCATCGACGGTCGCAATGCCTTGACGGGTCGCCAACATGGCAAATCAGGGACGGACCCAATAAAGTGACGCGGCACCATAGCCTCCCAGGCAATTAAACGGTGCATTAGTGTAACATGAGGCCATATATAGGCTTTTGTCCCACTGACCTTTGGATAATTGGATGCCCTCATCACACGCTGAGCTGATTATTGTCGGCACGGGTATGGCGGGCGTTGGTCTTGCCCGTGCGCTACGCCGACAGAGCGATACGCGTTCGATCTGCCTGATCAGTGCCGATAGCGGCGATGACTACAGCAAACCCCTGCTATCGACCGCCTTTGCCAAGCGCCTGCCACCGGAACGCCTCGCCCAACGCAACGCCAACGAGCTCGCCGACTCGCTGGACGCCCGTGTGCTCACCCAGGCCACCGTAAGCCAGTTGGACGCCGCGCATCACTCGCTCCGGCTGGCAGACGGCCAGGCGCTTGGCTACGACCGCCTGGTACTGGCCACCGGTGCCGAGCCACGCGTGCCCATGGCCATTCCTGACCCGCTCAAACCGCGCTGTTTTACCGTTAACAATCTTGACGACTATCGGTGTTTTCACCGCGCGCTGGGGGCTACGCCTGCCCGCGTGGCGGTCATCGGCGCAGGGCTGGTCGGCTGCGAATTTGCCAATGACCTGCATGCGGGGGGCCACGAGGTTAGCGTTATCGCCCCAGACGCTGCGCCATTGTCCCGCTTGCTGCCTGCTCCGCTAGGTCGCGCGCTAGGCGAGGCGTTTCTGGAGGCGGGCATCCGCCTTGCGCTGGGCAGAACGCTCAAGACGATGGCGCTTAATGATGACGATGGCGTGACGCTAACGCTGGATAACGACGACTCGCTCACTGTCGATGTGTTGTTGATGGCCACCGGTTTGGCCCCGCGTATTGCACTGGCCGAGGCGGCGGGGCTCACGGTTTCCGCCAGTGGTATCCAGGTAGACCGGCAGCTACGCACCTCGCACCCGGATATCCACGCCCTGGGTGACGTTGCCTGCGTTGACGGCATCAACGCGATGTACGTGCAGCCTCTTCAAGCCAGTGCCCAGGCACTCGCCGCCACCCTAGCTGGTACACCCACGGCAGTGCGCTTTGGGGCTTGGCCGGTAATCGTTAAAACGCCATTACTGCCGGTGGTCGCCTACCCGCCAACCCGGCCCCCTGAACGCTGGCGGATCGAAGGCGAAGGCGGTGATATGACGGCAATCGCGGAAGATAGAGACGGACGTTTGATTGGTTTTGCATTGACAGGCGGCTGCGTGAGAAGGAAAGTGGAGCTTTCCAGAGCAGCCCCTACGCTGCTAGGCTGAGTTTCGCGGCGCTGACGGTTTGGCTGAAATGATGGCTCAACCTCAGTGACCTTACCAACAACACGACAGTGTATCTTGCACGATCATTAAACAAAGGGAGTTTCCTTATGCGTAAACCTGAACTTGCAGCCGCCATTGCCGAAAATGCCGACCTGTCCAAAGACAAAGCGGGCCAAGTACTTAACGTGATTCTCGATGAAATCACTAACAGCGTGTCCAAAGGCGAAGACGTTGCCCTGATTGGCTTTGGCACCTTTACCGTTCGCGAGCGTGCCGCCCGTACCGGTAAAAACCCGCAAACCGGCGCGCCGCTGCAAATTCCAGCCAGCAAAAATGTCGCCTTCAAGCCGGGCAAAGCGCTTAAGGACGCTGTTTCTTAATGAAGCTCAAACTGACGCTGTGGCTATTGGGCTTACTGCTCAAACGTGCCCTGCGCCGCAAGCCGCGCTTTCGTGAACAACTTGAGCGAATGCGCGGCTTGGACTGGGGCATTGCCACAGAGGATTTGGGTACTGCCCGCCATTACCGGATGACGCCAACCAGCATCACCACGGGTAAAGGCCTGCCGATCGACTTGGACCTTGAACTGCGCTTTCGCAACGATGATGCGGCGTTACGCATCCTCAAAAAGCCAACGCAGCAAGCCTTCCTCGATGGCATGATTAACGGCGAGGTACGCTTGGTAGGCGACTCCGCCGATATGAACAAGCTGCAGAAACTGCTTAAGTATTTGTAGTTACCCGACAGACTGAGCGGAGGTGGCGCTTTAGCGATGGATATACCTCATCAGCGCTTAGTGTACTTTCGCGTTACCCTGGAGTCTGGTTCAGTGCGCCGTGCAGCGGCGCGCTTGGACATTGCTCCCTCGGCGGTTAGCAGGCAAATTGCGCTGCTGGAAGAAGCCTTGGGAGCCACCCTCATGGAGCGTCAGCGCGACGGCATTTCGCCTACCCCGGTAGGCGAAATGCTGCTTGAGTACTGCGAACGTCGCGGTGCCCTTGATGAAGGCTTTATTGCGTCTCTTGAATCCTACCAGCGTCTGGAGACCGGAAGAATATCGCTCACCGTCGGTGAAGGGTTCGTCAGTGATTTAGTGGCGTCCCCGCTACATGAGTTCACCCAGCTTTACGCGGGTATCCAGCTCGATATTCATATCGCTGGCACCTCGGGCATTATTGAAGCCGTGGTCGATGATCACAGCCATATCGGCTTAATGTTCCACGAAAGAACCCATCCTCAACTGCGTTTCTGGGCTTCCAGCCCACAGCCATTAATGGCCATCCTGTCACCGCAGCATGCCTTGGCCAACCAGCCTGCGCCGCTCTCTCTCGATCAACTGAGCGCCGAGCCCATGGCGATGTGGGATACCAGCCACGGGGTGCGCCAAATGGTCGATCAGGCCTTTCAGCAAGCGCGCATTGCCCCTCGTCTGGCAATGAACACTAACTCCATGGTGGTACTGGCACAGTACGTGCGCAGTGGCATGGGCATTACCCTGCTACCCGCCTTTGCCGTCGCCCACGATTTAGAGCTTGGCACGTTAGTGGCGCGCCCAGTAGATAATCCGCTTTTTCAGCGCTCCCAAGCCCACATGGTCACCCGTGTAGGTCGCCAACAGCCCAAGGCGTGCATCCTATTGCTGCGCCATTTGCAGCGCTGGATGCAGGCTTTTCGAGAACCCGGCCCGGTAAGCGATCAACCAACGCCACTGCCGTAACCAAACGCCACGCTGGCCTCTGTTGCGGTTTCCACCCAAACGCTTTGCGGCACCGTATATTCGCGCAGGCCATCCAAGCCGCTGGAGCGGCCAAAGCCGCTTTCGCCAAAGCCACCAAACGGCGACATCACGCTGATCGCCTTGTAGCTATTGATCCACACCGTGCCAGCCCGCAACTGACCGGTGACGCGATGCGCCCGCGCGACGTCCTGGCTCCAAACGGCGCCAGCCAAACCAAACCGCGTCTCATTGGCGAGTTGAATAGCCTCGGCTTCATCGTCAAAGGCCATGGCCACCAGCACCGGGCCGAACACCTCTTGCTGGGCAATCTCCATATCCGGCGTTACATCGACCAGTACGGTAGGGGCGATAAAATAGCCCTGAGCCTCGTCAGGTAACCCCTCTGGTCGTTTACCGCCCGTTAACAACGTTGCGCCAGCGGCTACCGCCGCATCAATCATGCGGGTGACCTGCTCAAATTGGCGGCGATTCTGCAGCGGCCCCATCCGGGTCGCCTCATCGCTGGGCAGGCCCACCGCAATCTGCTCAGCCGCCCGTGCTAAACGAGTGGTGACCTGCTCAAACACTCCGCGCTCAATCAATAAGCGCGACCCTGCCACACAGCTCTGGCCAGCGGCGGCAAAAATCGCTGCTTGGGCCCCTGCCACCGCTTCGTCCAGCTTGGCGTCGGCAAACACAATATTGGCCGATTTCCCACCCAGCTCTAACACGCTGGGCACCAACCGCCGCGCGCCCGCCTCGGCAATCATGCGGCCACTCTGGGGAGAACCCACGAATACCAATTTGCTGATAGCGGGATGGTCGGTTAGCGCTGCACCGGTCGTTTTGCCCAGCCCGTTGACGATATTGATCAGCCCCTTCGGCAACCCGCCGCCTTCCAGCAGCTTGGCGATCACCACCGAGGAGAACGGGGTTAACTCAGAAGGCTTCAATACGGCGGCGTTGCCTGCGGCAATGGCCGGGGCCAGCTGCCAGGCGCAGGTGAACATCGGCGCGTTCCAGGGGGTAATTTGCCCCACCACGCCGTAAGGAACGTGGCGCACATAGTTAAGGTGCGAGGTAGGCACCGGAATCACTTCGCCATGCTGTTTATCGCACCAGCCTGCGTAGTACTCGAACATCTCGCGCACTTTGCCGACTTCAGCGCGGCAGTCGCGAATCGGCTTACCGGCAACGACACTTTCCAACTGCGCCAGCGCCTCTTCATGGCCCTCCAGGCCGCGTATAGCGGTATTCATGCGTCGGCCGCGCTCGCTGGCGGTTAGCGCCATCCATTCGCGCTGCCCACGCTCAGCGGCTTGGGCGGCACGCTCAATCAACCCAGCACCCCCATCGCGATAGCTCACCAGCGTTTCGCCGGTGGCAGGGTTAATTAGGGTGATCGCTTCCCCCTCTCCCGCGACAAACTCACCGTTTATCCAGTTACTCAGCGGCGTGGCAGCGGCTAATCCGAAACCTTCGAGCAGTTCGGTAAGATGATCACTGGCGTGTTGGCTGAGTGCGTTCATTGGTTGCCCTCCGCTTGAGTAGCACGCGCTAAAATCGGCGTGGTGATGTGGTTGAAGTCGTCGCTATCGGCGGGGTGATCAGCGTTCCCGTGCCAGGCATCGACCACGGCTTGTAACAGCGGCAGTGGAATACCCAGTTGCTCAGCGGCATCCCGCGCCAGACGCAGGTCTTTACGCATCAAGCCGGTGGTAAAGCCTGAGTCGAAACGTTCACTTAGCACCCACTCGGGGAAATTCACTTCGCTAACCGCGCTGCGTCCGGAGCCACTATTGAGCCCCGCCAAACAGGCGGCGGGTTCAACGCCCGCCTTGGCTGCCATGGCGACTGCCTCTGCGGTGGTCAGCAAGTGCGCCGCACACAGGTAATTATTAGCGAGCTTAACCACATGGCCACTGCCTGGGCCGCCCACATGGTTGCGCTTGGCGGACATGGCTTCCAGCATCGGCATCACCCGCTTGATGGTGGCTTCATCGCCGCCCAACAGCATCCCTAGCTTGCCGCTGGCCGCGCCTTTTGGCCCACCGCTGACCGGGGCATCCAGCCACCCAAGGCCCGCTGCGATGACGTTTTCAGCCAGTTCGCGACTAACCTGAGGATCACTTGTCGATGTATCCACTATCACACTGTCTTTCGGCGCTAAGGTGAGTAAGCCCGGTGATTGCTCGATCACCTCGCGCACATGGGCGGAAGTCGGCAGCGACAGCAGGTACACATCGCTTGCAGGCAGTTCTTCGGGCGCCACGACGGGTAACCCTTGGGTAGCGAGGCGTGACCGCGCCTGCTCAAATACATCGCTACCTGTTACTGCAAACCCTGCTGCTTTAAGGGTGAGCGCCATATTGCCGCCCATCTGCCCCAGCCCGATGACTGTAATGGTTAAAGACATTCTAAAACTCCCTACAGCGCTTTTTGGGTAACGAAACGCCGTGTTCGGTGTTGATATTTGGCGTAGACGCTCCCCTACCCATTGGGCATCAGAGAGCGAATAACGCTTGTAGCTAAGAAAAGGGTAACGATTTAGACGAGCAGTGCGCTTACCAGCTCCACCCAGTAGCGTGTGCCTAGCGGCAATAGTGCGTCGTTAAAGTCATAGCGCGGGTTGTGCAGCGACGCGGACGCCTCGCCGTTGCCCATCCAAATATAGGCACCTGGGCGCTCGGCAAGTAGAAACGAGAAATCTTCCGAAGCCATACTCGGCGGCGGGTTGCGGATCACGTTGCCACTGCCCAGTAAATTTTCCAGCACCGAGGCGCACTGCTGGGCGTGTTCAGGGGTATTGATAGTGGCGGGATAGCAGCGCTGGTAGTCAAGCTCAACGGTTAAGCCGTGAAACTCCGCCAAGCTGGCAATCGCCTGCTTAAAGCGTGCCTCCAGGTGCTCTTTAAGCGCCATATCAAAACAGCGCAGCGTGCCGCGCAGCGCCACCTGTTCGGGAATCACGTTAAACGTATCCCCCGCGTTAATGCTGGTGAAACTGAGTACTGCCGATTTATCCGGGGGCGTCTCGCGGCTCACCAGCCCCTGCAACTGGCTGATCAGTTGGCAGCTCGCCAATACCGTATCAGTCCCTAAGTGTGGCATCGCTGCGTGGCAGCCTTTGCCGGTCAGCGTCAGGTTAAAGATGTCGAAAGCAGCCATCACGTCGGTATCGTGCACTGCGGCAACGCCCACGGACAGGCCCGGCCAGTTGTGCAGGCCGTACACGGCGTCCATGGGAAAGCGCTCAAACAGGCCTTCTTCGACCATCACCCGCCCACCGCCGGCGTTCTCTTCGGCGGGCTGAAAGATAAACACCACACGCCCTTTGAAATCCGGCTGCTGCTTTAACGCCCAGGCGGCGCCCAATAGCATGGTGGTGTGGCCATCATGGCCGCAGGCGTGCATCTTGCCAGGCGTCTTGGAGGCGTAGGCAAGCGCCGTCTCTTCGCGAATATCCAGGGCGTCGATATCGGCCCGCAGGCCGATGGTTTTACCTTCCCCCAAACGGCCATCCAAGGCCGCCACTACGCCGGTACCGGCAATATTGGAGGTCACCTCAAAGCCCCACTCGCTCAACAGTGCGGCGATGCGCGCGCTGGTGCGGTGCTCCTCAAAGGCGGTTTCCGGGTGTTGGTGAAAATCGTGGCGCCAGGCGATTAGCGCTTCATTCTCCGGTAAGTTTACTGAAGCAGTCATCGTCTTGTCCTTAAAGCATCACGTGAGCAACAACGGCAGAGCCGATAAAGGTGCCGGTGAAGACCAGCAGGGCCACAATGACCAGCTTCCAGCCGGTTTGCTTGAACATGGCGAACTCACGGCCGGTCAGCGCCAGCCCGGCGTAGGCCAGTACTGGTGTGACCACCGCAAGAAAGTCCACTTCGGCCAATCGGGCGATTATCCAGCCGTTACCCGGAAAAAAGGGCAGCGTCGCGATAATGCTCACCAGCGACACCCAGGCCACGCTGGGTAGGTAAAATGGGCAAAACCGGCCAATCACCAAACCGATAATGACCATCACATACAGAATCAGCATGCCGGGCAGCGCGTCTAACAGCGGCGAACCGTTGACGATATTGCTAAACCAAGCAGCGATACACACGGCGGCCAGTACCAAAGCCGTTTTACCGAGCTGGTTTTCCGGGCGCAGCTCTTTCAGCGCTTCGGCATCAAACTGATCGACCGTGCTCTCATGAGTTTTCATGGCTAACCTCCTGACGCGAACCTTTTAAGCGCTTGTACATCCACTCGGTCACCGGTAGCGCAATAAACAGCGACACATACAGACCGGTGGCGTAAGTGAGCAGGTTGCTCGCGCCTGCAAAGGCGAGCAGCTCATCCTTGGATGCCGGTGCCGCTTCGGCCAACGCAGCCGAACACGCCGCCACCATACTGCCACTGCCCACCCCACAGGCCATGGCCAAAGCACGAATATCGAGAATATCCAGTGAGGCGATATAGCCCGCCATTAAAGCAAAGTAGAGCGTACCGAACATGGTGCCCACGACGTAAACGCCCATAATGCCGATACCCTCAGGACTTCTTAGCCCATAACGATCTGAAATAATGGCAATATTGGGTTCACGGGCGATAGAGTAGGTAGCCCCAATCGCTTCCCGGCCCATCTTAAGGAATAAGACAGCAAAGGGCAGCGCGATCAGCATAGTACCGAGGTTACCCAACTCCTGGAGTATCAGCGCGGGGCCTGCCTCGATGATCTGCTCAATGGCGGGGCCAATGGTAGAACCGAATTTGGCTATAAAGGGCAGTATGGCGATTAGAATGATCGGGCCTGCGGCATTGCTGACCGGCTTGGGAATGACCTTGCCCATGGCCGAAAAAAGGTGGGGGTTGAACAGTACGCCAATCACAAAGGCGTAAAGCAGCGGTAGTAACAGCAGCGTTCCAGGCCCAAGGGGAATACGCACGATGCCGATCCACTCGGCAAACATTGACGTCACGATCACCGTAAGGTGCAGACGCCAATCCAGCAGCAGTTTGAGGTCCATAGGAGTGTCCTTGTTTTTTTAGAGTCACTCCGAGTATCGAAAGGTTACTGTTTCAATCATAGGGCTTTAGTGCGCTATTTTTTAGAACACTCAAACGTTGAGCGCCAAGGTAGCGACATCCAACGGCTACACACTTATACTAAAGTCTAACAATCATCCATAAGAGCCTCTATGCCCATAGCATTACCGCTGCGCCGTCTTTGGACACTGGATAAATTCGCCTATAGCCTACGCGTTTTTATCGCGTTCAGTGGTGCGCTGCTGCTTAGCGCTCTACTGGGCGATGTCGCGCTGGTCATTCCGCTTTTCTTGGGCATTATCGCCAGCGCGTTGTCGGAAACCGATGACAGCTGGGAGGGGCGCTTTCAGGCTCTGTTGGTGACGCTTGCCTGCTTTGCTTCGGCGTCGTTCATCGTGCAGTGGCTGTTTCCCTGGCCGTGGCTGTTTGCCTTGGGGCTGGCGGTTTCTACCTTTACCCTGATCATGCTCGGGGCCATTGGCCAACGCTACGCCACCATCGCCTCTGGCACGCTGATCCTGTCGATCTACTCGATGATCAATATCGAGCAGCACGGCGGGATGGATGAAGATGTCGCCTACCGCCAACTTCTACTGCTGGCGGGAGCTGCCTGGTACGGCGTCATTTCGATCATCTGGTGTGCGCTTTTTTCGCGCCAGCCGCTCAAGCAAAGCATGGCGCGGGTGTATAAGGCGCTGGGCGAGTTTTTGATTTTGAAGTCGGCACTGTTTGAGCCAGTACGCGACGTGGATGTCGAAGCACGTCGTGTGGCCCTGGCACACCAGAACGGTAAGGTGGTGGGCGCGCTTAACCAAGCCAAAGAGATGATTTTTCGCCGACTGGAGGGCCAACGGGGTAATCGCAAGCTCAACCGGTATCTACGCATCTATTTTATTGCCCAGGATATCCACGAGCGGGCAAGTTCAACTCACTACCCGTATAGCGCCTTAACCGATGCGTTTTTCCACCATGACGTGCTTTTTCGCTGCCAGCGACTCCTGGATCAGCAGGGCCGCGCCTGCCGTCAGTTAGCCAAGTCACTACTGCTCAATCGCCCGTTTGGTCACGAACAAAGCGAGCAGGCCCTGGCCGATTTGCGCGCCTCAATTGATAACCTTAGCGACCGGGGAAAACCCGAGTGGCAGCCGCTCATGCGACCCCTCAACGCCTTGGCCGACAACCTGACCACCCTTGAAGCCCAGATTGCCAGCGCGCATAACCCGGATGCCAAGGACGAACGCCGCGATAGCGCCTTGTATGACCGCTCGCCGTCCAGTCTGTGGGAAGCGTGGAAACGCGTGCGGCTTAATTTACATCTGGGCTCGCCCACCTTTCGCCATGCCGTACGGCTCAGTGCTGCGCTGGTTACCGGGTACGGCTTACTGCACTGGCTCAATCCGGATCAGGGCTTCTGGATATTGTTGACCACGCTTTTTGTTTGCCGGCCCAACTTTGCCACTACTCGGCGGTTTCTCTCCCAGCGGATTGTCGGCACGGTGCTGGGGTTGGTGGTCGGCTGGGCGTCGATTAGCCTGTTTCCTCACCCATTGGTACAAAGCATAATCGCCGTGGCGGCGGGGGTATCGTTCTTTGCCAACCGCGAAAAACACTACGTCCTGGCGACTGCCTCAATCACCCTGCTGGTGCTGTGCAGTTTTAATCAGGTGGGTGATGGCTTCGATCTTATCTGGCCACGCTTATTCGATACGCTGATTGGCGCGATGATTGCGGGCCTGGCAGTGTTTTTTATTCTTCCCGATTGGCAAGGGCGGCGGCTTAACCGCGAGGCCGCGCACGTGCTGACCAACCATCGCCGCTACCTGGAAGAAATCATTCATCAGTACGAAACGGGCAAGCAGGACGATTTAGCGTATCGCCTGGCCCGCCGCAACGCCCACAATGCCGATGCGGCGTTGTCCACGCTGCTGACTAATATGCTGCACGAGCCGGGGCATTACCGTAAACAGGATGCCGATAACGGCCTGCGCTTTTTAGTACTGTCCAACACCTTATTGAGCCACCTTTCCGCGCTGGGCGCGCACCGCCACCAGCTAGCCGACGATGAGGACGACTCAGCACTGGTGCCAGCCGCCAAGCGCATGTGCGAATTGCTCGACCAGCTTGCCGAGCAGTTGCGTAATCGTCAGCCGATCACCCCGCTGTCAGCCCAGGCCGAGGCGTTAATCGCGCAGCTCGATGAGCAAGGCTCGGCTACAGCGGAGCAAAACGCCGTCACGCGTTACCGGCCAATCCAAAGCCAGCTACGCCTTATCGCCCACCAGTTGGCGCCGCTAGGGGAGTCGGCTAGCCGACTGATCAGCACACCTGACCCGAGTGCATAACTCACACCGACGCTAAACCTGCCCATATCGCCCGGCAGCTTCGCCTAGCCAACGGCGCACCAGCACGGTGGTGATGTCCTTGTTGCCCTGCAGTGCCTTTGCCAGCGCGGTAACTTGATCCAGCAGGTCGCCGTCACGCTCCAGATCGGCAACTTTCATCTGCGCAAGGCCGGTTTGGCGGGTGCCGAGCACCTCGCCGGGGCCGCGGATCTCCAGGTCTTTCTCGGCGATGCGAAAGCCGTCGGTGGTCTCGCGCATCACCGCCAAACGCTGCCGGGAGGTTTTGGACAGCGGCGGGTGGTAGAGCAGCACACAGAAACTCTCGGTGCTGCCGCGCCCTACACGGCCGCGCAACTGATGAAGCTGAGAAAGCCCTAGCCGCTCGGGATTTTCGATAATCATCAGGCTAGCGTTGGGTACGTCTACACCCACTTCAATGACCGTGGTGGCGACCAGTAAATCCAGCTCGCCTTGTTGAAAAGCCGCCATCACCTCGGCTTTTTCACCGGACTTCATGCGCCCGTGCACCAAGCCTATCGCCAGCTCCGGCAGCGCGTCGGTGAGTTCGTCGCGGGTCACTTCCGCCGCCTGGCACTGCAGCGCTTCGGACTCTTCGATCAGCGTGCACACCCAGTAGGCCTGGCGGCCCTCACTGCAGGCACGGCGAATACGTTCCACCACTTCGGGGCGACGCTCGTCGGAGACCACGACGGTTTTCACCGGCGTGCGCCCTGGGGGCAGCTCGTCGATCACCGAGACATCCAAATCCGCGTAGGCGCTCATGGCCAGCGTGCGGGGTATCGGCGTGGCGGTCATGATCAACTGGTGAGGGGTAAGCCCGCCTGCTTCGCCTTTTTCACGCAGCGCCAGGCGCTGATGCACGCCGAAACGGTGCTGCTCGTCGATAATCGCCAGCCCTAGGCACTGGAAATGGACATCGTCCTGGAACAGCGCGTGGGTGCCGACCACCATGCGCGCGCGTCCATCGGCAATCGCCGCCTTGGTATCCAGCCGTGCCTTGCCTTTGAGCTTGCCGGACAGCCACGCTACTTCGATGCCCAGCGGTTCGAACCAGGCTTTAAACGAGCGGTAATGCTGCTCGGCGAGGATTTCCGTGGGCGCCATGATTGCCGCCTGGCAGTTGCCCGCCAGCGCCGACAGCGCCGCCATGGCAGCAACCACGGTCTTCCCTGACCCCACATCGCCCTGAACCAGCCGCAACATCGGGGCAGGACGGGCCAGGTCCAACGCAATCTCTTCAAGCACCCGCCCTTGGGCGCTGGTCAAGGCAAAGGGCAACTGGGCTAAAAAGCGCGCCTGAAGGTTTCTCCCGCTGGGCAGTTCGGGGGCGCCATCCGCCTGAATGCGTAACCGCACCTCGCGCAGGCTTAGCTGGTGGGCCAACAGTTCTTCCAGCGCCAAACGCCGCGTCGCCGGATGGTGGCCGTGGGTGAGCTGTTCCAGGTCGGCCTCTGGCGGCGGCTGGTGGAGAAGTTTCAGGCTGGCGTGAAGCCCAGGTAGCTTGAAGCGCTGGCGCAGGGCGTCAGGAATAACGTCAGGCAGCGCCTCGGGTTGTGCGTCCAATAGACCCAGCGCCTGTTGGGTCAACGCGCGCAACCGCGTTTGATGCAACCCCTCGGTGGTCGGGTAAATCGGCGTAAAGTACTCATCAACCGGGGTTTCGCTGCCGCCGCTTAGCCGGTACTCAGGGTGATAAATCTCCAGCCCCGTGGCCCCGGCGCGCGCTTCGCCAAATGCACGCACGGTGGCTCCCGGGCGCAGCTGTTGCTGCTGGGCGGGCGAGAAGTGGAAAAAACGCAGGCTTAAAATGCCGCTGTTATCGCGCAGCCGCACCAGCAAGCTGCGCCGACGCCCCTTCACCACGTCGCAGGCGGTGACGTCGCCTTCAATCACCGCCTCGCTGCCAGCGCGCAGCTCACCGATAGGTGTTAGTCGGGTGCGGTCTTGATAACGCAGCGGTAAATGAAACAGCAGGTCGCTAACCTGCTCAATGCCTAATCTGGCCAGCTTCAAGGCTAGCGCTTCGCCAACGCCTTTAAGCGCCGTGACTGGTTCCGAAAGCGCCGTCATGACCCTGCCGTCGCCGCCTTGGCCGGCTGACGGCACTGGCTGATCGCATTCACCAGCGCATCAATGGCTTTGGGACGGGGAAAGCTGGCCCGCCAGGCAATCGCCACCGTCCGCGAGGGCGCGGGGCCGACAAAGGGGCGGCTGATCAGCATGGCGTTTTCATATTGATCCATGCCCAGCGCTGACTGTGGCAGCACGGTGATGCCCAGCTTGGAGGCCACCATATGTCGGATGGTTTCTAGCGACCCTCCTTCGGCGATTAACGTGTTGTTGGGGTTGTTGAGTTTTTGGGTAATCGCCGGGCAGGCTTCCAATAGCTGATCGCGGAAGCAATGGCCCTCGCCCAACAGTAATAGACGTTCTTCTAATAGCTCTTCTTTATGGATCGCTTCCCGCGCTTCCCAACGATGCTTGGCGGGCATCAGCACTTCAAAGGTTTCATCGTAAATCGGCTTGGTCACCACGTCGGTTTCGGTAAACGGCAACGCCACGATAATCACATCCAGTTCGCCGTTGCGCAGCTTGGTACGCAGCGCGCCGGTCAGCCCTTCTTCAATGTACAAGGGCATCTGCGGTGCGGCCTTGGCCAGTTGGGGAACCAAGTGCGGAAACAGATAGGGCCCGATGGTGTAAATGGCCCCGATGCGTAGCGGATTAGCGAGCTGATCCTTACCGGCACTGGCCATGTCAAAGATCAGGCTACTCTGCTCAAGTACGCGCTGCGCCTGAGCGATGATCTTTTCACCCAGCGGGGTCACTTGGACCGTCGCCTTGGAACGCTCAAACAATGGCGTTTCTAGCTCATCTTCTAGCTTTTTGACGGCCACCGACAGCGTTGGCTGGGAAACATGGCAGCGTTCAGCAGCGCGGCCAAAGTGGCGTTCTTGGGCAAGGGTTACGATGTAGCGAAGTTCTGTTAAAGTCATAGTGGTGCCGGTGGCATCCTCTCGTAGCAGCTTGTGACTAACGATCGTGACAATTAGCGGGAAGGAAAAGGACAGGCAAGCCCTGCTGACGATGTCGTCTCTACTATTGCTTTCTCTTAAGGAATTGTAGATCAGGGACTTTGTATCTAATAGGGATTATTTATCAATAGGAGTGAGCAAGGTGACGCTAACGGTACTGATTATTGGCTGTGGCGATATTGGCATCACGCTAGGCCGCGAACTGCTCAGCGAAGGACATCGCGTGATTGGCGTTCGCCGCCAAGTCAACGCATTGCAAGATACCGGCATCGAGCCCTTAGCCCTGGACTTGAATACGCTTGAGGATGCCGACGCCAGCGCGCTTCCCGAGGTGGATTACGTCGTTTACACGGTGAGCGCGGACCACTTTGAAGAAAGCGCCTACCAAAGTGCCTACCCCGAAGGCTTGAAGCGGGTGCTGAGCGTTTTGGAGCAACACGCCACCCCGCCGCGCCGCGTGTTTTTTGTCTCTTCCACCAGCGTCTACGGCCAGCAGGAAGGCGAGGTCGTCAACGAAGAAAGCCCTACCGAGCCAACCAGCTTCTCCGGCACGCTGATGTGCCAAGCCGAGCAAGCGCTGATCAATCACCCGCTGCCCGGCACCGTGGTGCGTTTTTCGGGCATTTACGGCCCCGGCCGTGACCGACTCATTCATCAGGTTGCCGAAGGCCGATTATCCTCGGTGACGCCGGTGATCTATTCCAACCGCATTCATCGCGACGACTGTACCGGCATTTTGGCCCATCTGATCCACTGCCAGGAAAAAGGCCAGCCTTTGGCTGATCTTTACCTGGGCAGCGATTGCGAGCCGGTCACAATGCATAACGTGATGGCCTGGATCGCCAAGCAGCTTAAGGTAGAGTCCACCGATACCATGCAGTCACCATTGCGTCGGCGTACCAGCAAGCGCTGCGACAATCGGCGGATCCTCGACACCGGCTATCAATTCCGCTACCCAACCTTCCGTGAAGGCTACGCTCAGGTGTTGAAAGAAGGCGGTTTTTGGCGCGTGCAAAAAGTATAACCCCCCACCCACGCATTCAGCGCACTTCCATCAGCGAGCACTCGGCTCGCTGATGGTAAGTATTATCAAGTCTTAATCGCCAATCACCATGACGGCTTCGGCTTCTACCTGACTACCTTTCGGCAAGGCTTTAACGCCCACCGCGGCGCGAGCTGGAAACGGCATTGAAAAGAACTCTTCCATTACCTTGTTCACAATCGCGAAATTATCTAAATCGACCAGGTAGAGGTTCAGCTTGACGACATCGCCCAGCGTGCCGGCGGCTTCTTCACATACCGCCTGTAAATTGGTAAACACTTGACGTGCCTGCGTTTCGAAATCGTCGGAGACGATCTCCATGGTGGCCGGGTCGAGGGGAATCTGGCCCGACAGATACACGGTATTGCCTGCCTTAATCGCCTGAGAGTAAGGGCCGATAGCGGCGGGAGCTTTTTCAGTGTTGATAACAGCTTTGTTGCTCATTGGATGTCATGCTCCTTGATGCGTTAAATGTTCATGTTGATGGCCCCTGCCATAGCTTACGCTAGCCAGCCTTGGGCCAGCGAGCAGCCACAGCGGGCGCTTAATTTGCCATGCGGGTTATTTTGCCGACGTTGGGCAGATTACGAATACGTTTCATGATGCGGGCGAGGTGAACACGGCCCTTCACCGAAAGCGTGAGATTCACCGTGGCTAGGCGGGCGTCGCGCTCTTCGATGCTAATGCGCTCAATGTTGGCATCGGCATCAGTGACCAGCCCGGCAAGCTCGGCGACCAACCCCCGGCGGCTTTCAATTTCAATACGTAGGGCCACTGGAAAGTCTTCGTCGATATGCTCTGACCATTCCAGCGCAAAGACTTTATCCGGGTCGTCTCTATCGGCCAGATTTTTACATTCTGCCCGGTGGACCACCAAGCCTTTGCCCATAGACAAGTGTCCAACAACAGTATCCCCAGGCAGCGGATGACAACAGCGGGCATAGTTAATCACCATGCCTTCGCCGCCGCTTATCATCACCGCTTTATGGCTGGTGCCCTCGTTGACCAGTTCGCTTGGATGACCGTCTGACACGTCCACCAAACGTCGCGCGACCACATGGGCAACACGGTTGCCTAATCCTAATGATTCCAAAAGCGCCTCTTCGGAGGCTACATCGAGTTGGTCAAATGCGCGGGTTAAAACCGTTGGATCCAGCTCTTCCAGGCTGGTATTGAACGGTGCCAACGCTTTGTTTAGCAGTCGCCGGCCGAGCATCACCGCTTCGGTTTGCTGCTGGTGCTTGAGCGCATGGCGAATTGCCGAGCGTGCCTTGGCGGTGGTCACGAAGTTCAGCCAAGACAAGTTGGGGCGTGCCCCTGGCGCGGTGATGATCTCCAGCGTCTGGCCGCTTTCCAGACGCGTGGAAAGCGGCGCCAGATGCCGATCTATCCGGCAGGCAATGCAGTTATTGCCGATATCGGTATGCACCGTGTAGGCAAAATCGATAACCGTCGCCCCCTGGGGCAACTCCATGATGTCGCCTTTGGGAGTGAATACGTAGATATCGTCGGGAAACAGGTCGTTTTTGACGTGCTCGATAAACTCGAGGGAATCGCCCGCGTGACGCTGCATCTCGAGTAGCCCTTTCACCCAGGCGCGCGCCCGTGCATGGCTACCCTCGGCTATCGGGTGCGAGGTTTGCCCGGCTTTATACAGCCAGTGCGCGGCAATGCCGTTGTTGGCCATGGCTTCCATTTCCCGGGTGCGAATCTGCACCTCAATGGGCATGCCCCGGGCACCAAACAATGTGGTGTGCAGGCTCTGGTAGCCGTTGGCCTTGGGAATGGCGATGTAATCTTTAAAGCGCCCTGGCACCGGCTTATACAGGTTATGCACAACGCCCAAAATACGATAGCAGCTGGCGACATCTTCGGTGATGATCCGAAAACCGAACACATCCATGATTTCGACAAACGGCTTACGCTGGTCACGCATCTTGCGGTAAATCGACAACAGATGCTTTTGACGGCCGACCACCGTGCCGCTCAGCGCTTCGTCATCAACGCTTTTTTGTAGCGTGGCCTGGACTTCACGCATCGCGCTACGCCGGTGCCCCCGGGCATTAGAAACGGCACGCTTGATGCGTTCCGAGCGCATCGGGTGAATCGCCTGAAAGGAAAGGTCTTCAAGCTCAACGCGAATGGTGTTAATACCTAGCCGACCGGCGATGCGGGCGTAGATTTCAAGTGTCTCGCGGGCGATGCGGCGCTTTTTATCGGGGCGCAGCGCTCCCAAGGTGCGCATGTTATGCAGACGGTCGGCCAGCTTGACGATTATCACGCGGATATCCCGCGACATCGCCAACACCATCTTTTGGAAGTTTTCTGCCTGGGCGACGGCTTTATCTTCAAAGGTGATCTGGGTCAGTTTGGAGACCCCGTCTACCAATTCGGCGACCGGCTCACCGAACTGTGCACCCAGCGCTTTTTTGGACACGCCAGTGTCTTCAATCACATCGTGCAGCATGGCGGCCATCAGGCTTTGATGGTCCATGTGCATGTTCGCCAGAATATTGGCCACCGCCAGCGGATGGGTAACGTAAGGCTCGCCGGAGCGACGCCGCTGGCCGTCGTGGGCCTGTTCGGCGTAATAAAAGGCGCGTTTGACCTGTTGGATCTCGTCGGGAGGTAAGTAGCCGCCGAGTCGGTCGGCCAGGTCGTCAATGGTAAACATTCACCGCGCCTCTAATCGGTCGTGAACCTAGTCGTCGATTTGTGCGCTGGGAGCCATCGCTGGACGAGCGCGAACAGGCGCTTCAACTGGTTCGTCCAGTACCGTGTGATCAACTAAACCCGCAGCAATTTCGCGCAGCGCCAAAACAGTGGGTTTGTCATTTTCCCAAGCAAGCTGGGAATCGCGGGTGCCCCGCGCCAGCTGACGGGCACGCTGGGTGGAGATCATTACGAGTTTGAAACGATTTTCGACATGATCAAGACAGTCTTCAACGGTGACGCGAGCCATGGGTGCCTTCCTGTAATAACGACGCTGGATCGTCTCCGTAAGGGGTCAAACGGGCCGATCCAGCTAAAGAGGGTAGTAGAACCGTGTAGATTACTCGACGCCGGGCGCCTGTGACAAGAGCGTTGCCAGTAAGGGCGCGTGGCGTTCGCTCATTAACGGACGCGCTAAGCGACGGCTAATGACTAGCGACTGCAATTCCTGAAGGGCGGTGGTGAAGTCATCGTTGACCACCAGGTAGTCGTATTCGTCATAGTGTGACATTTCGCTGATCGCATCACGCATGCGCCGCGCAATGATGGCATGCTCGTCGGTGCCACGGCTAGCAAGGCGACGTTCAAGCTCACTGCGCGACGGCGGCAGGATGAAAATCGATACCGCCTCGGGCATTTGTTCACGCACTTGGCGCGCGCCCTGCCAATCAATCTCAAGGATCACATCCTGGCCGGCATCGAGTATCGTTTGTGCCGCCTGGCGCGACGTGCCGTAGTAATTATCGAAAACCTTGGCATACTCAAAAAACTCGCCGCACTCAATCATCGCCTCAAAGGTAGCCGCATCGGTGAAGTGGTAATTGACGCCATCGACCTCGCCTTCGCGCCTGGCACGCGTGGTGTGCGATACCGACACCTGAATACCATCGAGGCTATCGATCAGCTCGCGTACCAGGCTGGTTTTACCCGCCCCCGATGGGGCAGAAACGATAAACAGTGTACCTTGGGACATACGCGCTTCCCTTGTTGGCGAAGTAAACTCGTGCGATCAGAGCGTGTAGGAAAGGGCCGCAGTATCGCACACACGTCGCGACGACTGTAGCGTTTCGCGGAACAGGGAGGTCACGATGCGAAGCACATTGCTGATACTGGCGCTGATAGCGTTAGGCGTGGCCCTACACAAAGACCTGATCGAGATCCCACGCCACTGGGCACCGTGGGCGCCGCTGTATGTCGACGACCCGATCACCCCGGTCACCTCACTAAAACTTCGTCGCCTGGAAAATGACCGTGACGGCTGCCTGGCAGCGCTGGATAGCGTGCCAGATGAGGCGGTGCGCTATTCCCCTCTGGCAGACTACATCCCCGTCGAGAATTGCCCACTTGAAAATGTGGTGCGCCTGCAAAGCAGCGGCGTGGCGTTTAATCAGTCGTTTGTGGCCAGTTGCCCCCTGGCGTTGGCCTGGGTGATGTTCGAGCGCCATGCGCTGCAGCCCAGCGCCGAAAACATTCTCGGCACCCAAGTGCGCCAGGTGGATCACGTTGGCAGTTTTGCCTGCCGCAATGTGTATGGCCGCGAGAGCGGGCGACGCAGCGAGCATGCCACCGCCGAAGCGCTGGACGTGATTGGCTTTCGGTTGGCAAACGGCGAGCGTATCACCCTGCTTGAAGACTGGGGAGACGAGGGGCCAACGGGGGACTTCCTACGTGACATCCGCGACGATGCCTGTGATTTTTTTGGCAATACGCTAAGCCCCGACTACAACGCCGCGCATGCCGACCATTTTCACTTCGGTATGCGCGGCTTCCGCCTCTGCCGTTAATGTGCGGCAGCCACTCGGGTCGGCGGGTAACGCGTCTCTAACCAGCGCCCGAAAGCAAACAGTACGAGTCCACACAGCGCCAAGCCGGTGCCCACCAAACCAGTACTCGACCAGCTAAAGCCCGCGCTAATGACGAGCCCTGCAAGCCACGCGCCTAACGCATTGGCGCCGTTGAACGCCGCGTGATTGAGCGAGGCGGCCATAGTTTGGGCATCTTCTGCAACATCCATCAAGCGGGTTTGCAGCGCGGGGGCAAGTGCCATGCTGGTACCCACCAAGCCAACAAACAACAGGCCGGTCCAGACGTTATTGGCAGCAAAATAAAATAGCCCCTGAATCACCGCGCACCACACCAGGGTGGCGGGAATCGCCCGCATCAAATTCTTGTCCGCCGCGCGGCCGCCTATCAGGTTACCGGCGATCGAGCCCAGGCCGAAGATCACCAGCACCAGCGGCCCCAGTGCCTCACTCATCCCCGCCTGCTGGGTCAGCGTCGGCATTACGTAGCTAAAGATCGCGAACATGCCACCGCAGCCGATACAGGCGATGGCCACCGTCACCAGCACGCGCTGTTTGACCAACGCCGAGAGTTCGCGAAGCGGGCTTGCCTTTGCATCGAACGGCTGCACCGGCACCCACAGGCGAATCAACAATGCGGTGAGCAGTGCAATCCCGCCCACTGCGGAAAAAGCCACCTGCCAGCCAAACAGGTTTCCCGCCCAGGTGCCCAGCGGCGCGCCGAGCAAAATCGCCACCGTCAGGCCCATCATCACCCGGGCAATCGCCCGCGCCCGCTGGTCAATCGGCACCGCCCCAGCAGCCACAAGCGCCGCCACGCCAAAATAAGCCCCGTGGGGCAGCCCGGCAATAAAACGCAAACCCACAAACGACCAGAAGCCCGGCGCCATCGCACTGGCAATATTGCCCAGCGCAAATACCAGCATCAGCGCAATCAACAGCGCGCGCTTGGGCACCCGCGCCGCCAGCGCTGAAATCAGCGGCGCACCGACCACGACGCCCAGGGCGTAGCTGCTAATTGCATAGCCCACCTGAGGCACGGTGACGGCCAAATCCCCCGCCACGCGGTTCATCAGGCCCATAATCACAAACTCGCTGGTACCGATACCGAAGCCACCCAGCGCCAACACAAATTCGGCCAGCCGTGGGTTACGCGCCAGCCCTTGAGACGACGGTGCTGTCGAATCCTGCATGCTTAACTCCTTGGGATACCGCCCGGTTGGTATCACGATGGCGCAAATGATCGCAGGATTAGACGAAAGTAGAAACCCGCCTGTGCTTAAAAAGTTAGCGGGCGAACTCAATCGTTACGATGGGCTGAATAGGAAACGGTGGGGTGAGGTATTTGGCGGTCAGGCGCTAGGGGGTTCCACTGAAAGCAAACGCTCACGCAGCTCACGGCTACGCGGTACCAAGCCGGTTTGCAGGCCCAACGGGCGGAATACTTGGTTGAGTAGAGCCACGGTAGGGCTTGCTTTATCGGCTTCCAGATCAGACAAGGAGCGGCGACTGATACCCACCAGCGCGGCATATTGGGTCTGCGACATGCCCAGCACCTCACGCCGCAGTTGACGCAACACCTGCCCTGCGCTGATTTCTTCCCGCAGTAGCTGGGTCAATAGCGACGTCAGCAGCGCCTCGCGCTCAATGCTAGAGAGTTCTTTGCGCTTCATATCAGCCCCCAGCGCTGCAGTTTATCGTCCAGGTAGTCGAACCCTAACGCATTCGACACTAGTAGCACTTCCGGCACGCCCCGCACAGCAAGCCGCTCTTTTAGTCCGACTAATTGACTCCCAAGCGCTTTTAGCTCTGCCATCAGTTGTTCCGGGGGCACATAGCCATTTAAGCGCTCCGCAATGGCTGCCCAGTTGAATTCACGCCCCTCCTCAAACGGCGCCCCCCAGGTGGTGGTACGCACAACCCCCTCCGGGTCAGCCTTCATAGGCGCAAAATCGTAGACTGGGGCCAACCAGATACCCTGAGGCGTTTTCAGCAGCGCGCTATTGCGGCCGTGGTTATCGCTGTTGGCAAAAGCGACATTGAGCAGATCGCGTTTCACCCACTCGCTTACAAAGCTCGCCGTATCAAACTGGCCTCCCGACTCGCGAACGCGGAATTGCTGGCTCAACCGGCCAACCAGTGCCTCAATCACGGCAAAATGGTTTAACAAACTTCCCGGCTCGCTCTCCATAATTGAATAAACAGACTCCAACCCATAAAGCGTGCGCTCTCCCCCCTGAAAATCAACATCAAAGCGGGGCAACCACAGCGATGGATAGCGTTCACCTTCTATTAACCGCATCCCTTGCGTCTCGATGGTCGCTATGCCCAGCGACGCTAGCTCGTGATAGAAGTGGTACTCCGCACGCAGGATGTTGTTATCAAGCTCGGTACGCTGGCCGCGAGGAAATTTCACCAGATAGTGCTGATCGGTATTCGCCGCATCATCCTGGTAGGTATCGATCCAGACCTGATCGTCTGGCGAACAGCGCAGCAGTAGCTTAGGCGCTTCGCCGCCGGCCCCGGTCGCGCCGCCACCGGCGGCGCCCATCTGCTGCGCATAGGCAAGAAAATCACTATCCCGATCCACTACATCAGCTAGGGCAAAGCGTTGCTGCTCTAGCGTGTTGCCTACAGGACGCTCGGGAAGCGCTTGTTTAATACGCAAATTACCTACCGGTGCAATCGTCCCTTTAGCCAATAGGATGTAATCTTGTTCAGCCTCGCTAAGCGCCGATATCCCCAACTGCGTGACCCAGTAACGGCGGCTGGCCCCAGAAGGCATGATATCGTCTAAAAAAGCGAACCAGCGTGGCGATTGGTGAGTATTCATTAGCTCAATGGGCAAACGCAGGCTGCAAGCATGCTCGTCATCGCGATCTAGCCATTCAAGGGCATAATCGGTGATATAGCCCAAACGCGCAGGCCCACGGCGACCCTGCTCTGGAGATTCAATCACCAGCTCGGCAGCATCGTGCCACTGGCCATGATGAAATGCCTGGATGGTTAGCAACGTGGGCCACCTTAATTGAGCAGTTAATAACTGAGCAGCTTAATGCTCAATAGTGTAGTCCAAGGCACAATAATGTGCATTTTAATACTCAAAAATACCTAAAAACCCAATTAATGAGCAGTAAACTACTCATTTTAGCCAGGAGCCGCCATGACACCTGATAACGAGTCCTTTGACATGATTGAGCATGCCATGGCAGCCCTCGCCAAGGCCGACCCGGATATTGCCCGCGCTTATCCGCTAGTGGGCGCCCCTGCCCCACGCCAGCGCGACCAGGGTTTTGCGACATTTTTCTCCACCATCGTTAGCCAACAACTCTCCACCGAAGCGGCCCGTGCGATTATGGGCCGCGTTAATACGCTGCTGCCGGAATTACATGCCAAAGCGGTAATGGAGGTTGAGAGCCAAGCACTACGCGATGCCGGGCTTTCCTGGCGCAAGATTGAGTACGCCAAGGGGCTCGCAGAAGCGGAGCTGGCAGGCACCTTTAGCGCCGATGGGCTTGAACAGCTAAGCGACGACGACGCCATTGCCGCGATTACCCAGCTGCGCGGCTTTGGCCGCTGGAGCGCCGAAATTTATCTGATGTTCTCGTTGAAGCGCCCGGACATTTTCCCCGCCGATGACCTCGCCCTACGGGTGGCCTTAGGCCGCCTAAAGGGCATGGACGACAAACCCACGCCCAAGCAGGCGCGCCAGCTAGTGGAACCCTGGGCGCCCTGGCGCAGCGTGGGCTCGCTGTTTCTATGGCACTACTATCGCGGTGAACCACTGTAGCGCGCCTTCAGGCTACGCTATGCATTCACCCCCGTTATTGTTGAGGAATAACTCCATGGCCAATCTCGCCCCTGCCTACCGCGCCAAACCGGGCTCGCCGCTTTTTGTTGACGGTACTTTCTACAATCAAATTGCCAACGCGACAGGCCAGCGCAGACTGGTAGAAACCATAGAAGTACCGATTCGCGACGCACGTGCCTGGAAAGTGCCCGCCGGTCACGTAATGCGCATCTGCACCCGCCAAGGTCCCCAGGTAGGCGATTTCAACCTGTGGTCGCTGCATAACCCACGGGAACGCTTCTGGGCCTCGCGTACGCGCCAGCTACAGCGCGCCCACGTCAGCGTCCACGACCGCCTTTGGTCCTCGCTACCCTATCTTCGGCCCATGGCGACCATCACCGCCGACACGCTCGAGCACTACGGCGTCGACGAAGATGGCGGGCGTGTTCACGATCTGCTGGGGACACGCTGCGACCCCTACGTGAACCACCTGCTGACCGGTGAGGATTTCGACTTCCACTGCCACTCCAACTTGACCCGTGCTGTGGCGCCTTTCGGGCTCACCGAATTGGATATCCACGATGTGCTCAACGTCTTCCAGTGCACCGGCCTGAACGAACAGGACCAGTACTTCATGA